>ERZ1292632.2616-Hain-H43-01um-R2-2616-length-14766-cov-5_pt1 | contig 14766 bp, 17 predicted proteins | sample MGYA00564407_ERZ1292632 | MGnify/ENA primary metagenome ERZ1292632 (study PRJEB36523, sample SAMEA6512637) | groundwater metagenome | collected 2019-01-08 | study: AquaDiva: Metagenomics assemblies of 32 groundwater samples | reverse complement strand
GATTTTCATTATAATTCTGATTATTTTGATAATTATGGATATTATTTTAAAAGATCATGCGTAATTAAAAACGGATTTTCTCAAAAACTAATAGATAAAATAAGTCAATCAAATTTTTATTCATTACCATATTCAATAAAATATGTTAATGATAAAGATGTCCATGAAGTATTGGATTTAAGTAATATACCAAAAAATATAGACATAACTTGTTTTTTCTCCCCTAATGGGTTTGGTGGAATTAGAAGTCAGGTTAGTTCTACTGTTTTAAATTTTTGCAAAAGGAAAAATTTAAAATATCATATAGGTCAGAGTGGCCAAGATGAGATAAGTTATAATGGGAGAGAAAATTTTCTTAAAAATTATTATGAAATAAACAGATCATCAAGAATAGTTGTAACTTCAAATCATAATAATTGGGAGGGAGATTGGAGACTTTATGAATCTTTAAGTGTTGGTACTTGTCTATTTGTAGATAAAATGTTAATACCAGTTGAAAATCCATTAATTGATGGTGTACATTTAGTTTATTATAATTCAATAGAAGAATTGGAAAATAAATTGGAGTATTATATAAATAATCCAGAATTAATTGATGAAATTACAATAAAATCTAAAGAGTTTGTGTATAAGTATCACACTCCGATAAATAGAATGAATTATATATTAAATACAATTACAAAAAATTAAATGTCAAAATCTATAGTAATAATAGGAAAAGGTCCATCTTTACATAGATGTACAAAAAAATTTATTGATTCTTTTGATCATGTTGCTATTGTAAATAGACCAATTTATGAAGGATATGAACATTTAATATCAGATCATGCAGATTTTGAATTTATTACAGAAATTACTCCACCAGCATATAGTGAGAAATGGAAAAACAAGTTAAATTTACAATTAACTTTAAATCAAATTACTAGTGGTTTTAAAGAGTATTACAAACAATGGATTCACGGAAAATATGGATTTGATTTATCAATAAATTTATATCCAGATTCTGGTATATTAATATTTGAACATTTTGTTCGTAATAAAGAAAATAAATGGCAAGGAGAACCATTAATAATGGAAGAGTATGATAAGATAGGTCTTGTTGGGTTTGATTTGAGAGAAGTTGGAAAAAAGGGATATTATTTTAAAAATGACGAGGCGTTTGATTGTGTAAAGTACCTATGGGACAATGGCACATATGATAAAGATGGTGTTTTTAGAAGTGATAGTTCTGGTAATCCACAAAGACAAGTAAATTCAAGTGCAGAATATATGAATGATACATTTAAGAAATACTCAAATAAAGAATTTATAATTATAAGCGATTATAATTTTGAGAAATTAGATAATGTTAAACAATTATAAATGAAAACAGAAAAAACAATAGTAGGAAATAGTAGAGAATATTTATTTGGTAGAATTTTACCAGATAATTGTATTTGTGCAGAAATAGGGGTTAGGACGGGAGATAACGCTGACAGAATATTGACTTTATCAAATCCAAAAGAATTATACTTGATTGATCCCTGGGATTGGTTTAAAGTAAAAAATGAACCAGACCCAGAACAAATGAGTAAAATATATAATATGGAAGAATGGTATCAAAGAGTAAAGAATAAATATATTAATAAAGATAATGTTAAAATAATAAGAGAATCATCTGTTGAGTCATCAAAACAATTTGAAGATGAGTATTTTGATTGGGTTTATATTGATGCTGCTCATGATTATTTATCAGTTAAGGAAGATTGTGAATCATGGTGGTCAAAAATAAAACAAGGCGGATATTTATGCGGGCACGATTATCGTCTTAATGAAGAAAAGGAAGGAGGAGTAACAAAAGCAGTAAATGAGTTTTTAATTAAAAATAATTTAGAATTGTACTATAAAGGTGATGAACAGGGGGACACTTCTGAATGGTGTACATCTATTAAAAAATAATTAATTTATGGAAGAAAACATAAATGATCCGAGATTAAAATTTTATGAAGATTTATATAATGATCTTTATAGTAATAGTCAAAATTATAAAACAACATTAAATTGGGAATGGTCACAACATTATGGCGGACTAATAGAGGGTGTTCTAAAACCATCAGGGATTAAATATGATAGTTTATTAGATATTGGTTGTGGCAATGGGGTTGGATTACGATATTTTAAAGATCAAGGAAAAGAAGTATATGGTGTAGATGTTTCTAAAATAGCAATTGAAATATCAAAAGAAAAAGGGTTAAATTGTAAAGTTGCATCAGCTACTAAAATACCATATCCAGATAATTTTGTTGATTTGGTTATGTCAGTGGAAACGATGGAACATTTAACCCCAGAAGACCAAGAACAATCATTTAAAGAAATGTTTAGAGTAAGTAAGAAATATGTGGCACATCAAATATCAGCCACTCCAGAAGTTAATAGTGGAAGAAATATACATTTAACTTGTTGGAATCAACCTGTGTGGAATGAATTTATTAATAATTTGAATTTGAAATGGGATATAATTTACAGTTTAACAGAAGAAAATTGGGAAAAGGTAAGACACAATGTTTATAATAATAAAAAAGATTATAATGGAGAAAGTTTTGCATATTATAAACCAGATAATAGTTCACCAAATTATGAAAATAGATTGGAATATTGTGTTTATTTGGTAATAGAAAAAAGATGAAACATAAAATTATTACAGGAATAGGATCAAAAGATGGTGGTTGGATAATTGACAAAACTTTAAAAGTTGTGTCTCAATTTTCAGAAAGAATTATTCTGTTAGATGATGGATCCACAGATAATACAAAAGATATTTGTCTTAGTTATAATAAGGTTGAATGGAATGAAAGAAAAAAACATGATTGGGTTAAAAGAGAAGAAGGTATTCAAAGACAAGAACTGATGGATTTATGTAAAGTATATAATCCAGATTATATATTATGGTTAGATGTGGACGAAATACCATGTAATAGGTTTTTAAATTGGATGGAAAATATTGATGAAACTATTAATATGTGGGGACCAACCTTTGTTAATTTATGGGGTTCTGAAGATACTTATAGAGTAGATAAATATGTAACCTCAACTGGTGCAAACATGAATTGGGACCCCCTTTCTGGTGGAAGAAAGAAAGGAATTTTAATGAAATATGATAAAAATATTGATTATAGGTATGACACTAGTGTGGAAAGGGGACCAGTTGGCGAGGATTTCCCAAGCCCTCATAATGTTCCACAACCACATTCTTATACAAATGATTGGTGTATTATTCATTATGGTAAATTAGATCCATATTTTACTTCAGGAGATAAAAATAAGATGTATGCCAAACAAGATGAATATGTTGGTAGAAGGTCATACACAGAAGGGGTTGTACACCATGAAAGAGCACGATTAGAGGGAGAACCAATTTTGGTTAAGGTGCCAGAGGATTGGAAATGGGGTGTATTAAAATAAAATTTGATGATTATGAAATTAGCAATAACTACAAGAACACACACAGGTTTTGAATCTATTAGTAATTTAACATATCCATCTTTAATTGAGTACAGTAAAAAATGTAATGCTGATTTTATAAAATTAACAAAATCAATTAATCATGAAGATTCAGATGGAAAATCTCATTATAAAATTTTAAATAATTATGACACACTTGAAGAGTATGATAGAATACTACATCTAGATAGTGATATTCTTATAACGAAAAATTGTCCTAATATTTTTGAACTTATACCAGAAGATAAAATTGGTATTGTCTACGAAGATAAGGGGACGAGAGTAGAACATAGAAAAGAAGTAATGAGAAACATTCAGAAAACCTTTGGTGATATTGGGTGGATACAAGGGTATCCAAATACAGGATTAATATTAGCATCAAAAAAACATAGAGACATATTTAAAAAAATTGATGGAAAACTTTATGAAGATTGGGGACAAGACTGTGCTCATATTGGATATAATATTGTAAAATATGGTTTTAATGTTCATGAATTAGATTTCAGATGGAATCATATGGTTTGTTTTGCTGAACCCTGGAATGGAAATCCTTTTAGATTTAATTCTTTCATGGTTCATTATGCGGGGTCTGGTGTATTTGATGAACATTTGTTCAGAGAGGGAGATAGGATAAGTCAAATAAACCATGATGTGAAAGCATATAAAGATTTAATATTGGGATATTAATGAATAAATTACTTATTTTGGGCCACTCAGGTTATCTTGGTGAATATTTACATGAGAATTTAAAAAATGTTAATATTGATACTCTTAAAGTTGATGCAAACGTATATGATAATAGAAATAAATACGATTATGTCATTAATTGTGCAGCAATAAGTGATCTAGAATATTGTGAAAAACATAAAGAAGAATCTGATTATGTTAATAGAGATTTAGTTAATAATATAGTAAAATATTATCCAGATAGTAAAGTAATTCATTTTTCTTCTTATTATGTTTATGATGACGAAGGATTTTGTAATGAAAACTCAAATACAACAAGAAAATATAATTATTGTAGACAAAAATTAGAAAGTGAAGATATAGTTACAAAAAATAATGGTGTATCTTTTAGACTTGGAAAATTGTTTGGACATAAAAATTTAAATAAAAATAAAAGAGATAGATTACCAGAACATATTATTAAAAATAATAAATTTAAATTAGATGAGACTAAATTTAATCCTACTAGTATAAATCAAGTATTAAAGGTTGTTGAATATGAGTTAAAAAATAATAATTTATACGGTATCTATAACCTATCTAATAATGGTTATTCTACTCATTATGATTTTGGGTGTTATATTAACAGTAGAACAGGTAATAAGAAACATATTGAAATATCACCTAAAACAAAAAGAATATTTCATAATTATGATAGATGTTTAATGGATTGTAGTAAATTAAATAAAGTGATAAAATTAGTTGATTGGAAAGAGGATATGGACGAATATCTAAAGAAAATAAATATATAGTAATATAATTATAAAATAATATTAAATGATTAGAATAGATAAATTAACAAGAGGTAGATGGGGAAACAAAATTCTTCATTATAATACATTAATGCAAGTCTCCAAAACTTTTAATATAGAACCATCCTGCGGGTGTTGGGATACAGATGATCAATATTATTGGGACGGTAATCAATATTTTGATAAAATATGTTCTAATAAATTACCAACAAAACTTTTAAAAGAATTAACATGGAAAAATATATTAGAGAATAAACAATTAGATGATGATAATGATTACAAATTAGATGATTATTGTCTTCATAATGTATTTTATAAAATAACAAAAACGGACCCTAGAGAATTTTTACAATTAAAAGATGTTTATAAACCTAATTTAAATAAAGATTATATTCATGTTGGTTTACACATAAGGGGGGGAGATATTAGAGGTGCAGATGGAAATGGTGCTAGAGAAATTCATTCCCCTAATTATTATATTGATTCCATAAAATTAATAGAGGGAGAATTTAAAGATAAAAAAATAAAATATCATGTTTGTACAGATGATAAAAACTTTGATACTTATTTAATAGTTACCAATTATTTTATTGACAACAATTTAGATTTTGAAGAAGGATCAGATTGTATTAAAAATAAATCAATACAAGATTCAGATAAAAATTTTATTTATGATTTTGGGTTATTATCAGAGTGTGATATTTTAATTAATTCATCAAGCACATTTTGTGTTTGTGCTGGATTCTTGGGGAAAAAAGATAAGAAAATAATTCATTCAAAACAGTGGTTAGATAAAAATATAAATCATACATTATGGCATAAAAATGGTGATCCAGTTCATATAAGACAATGGCAATTAAGTTTTGATCAATTCTGGGTTGATTTATATGATGGAGGAAATGAATTTTATAAATTATGGAAAACAATATAAAAACAAATAAATCATGGAAAAGATTACTTAAAAAATATATTGATTTCGATGATAATGGAAAAGTTGATTGGTGGGAAATTGGGGTAGTGATTTTAATAATATTTATATTTCAATTAGGTATTGAGATATTGGCAAATTTGATAACAAAATGAAAAACAAAGATTTAGAAAAGAAGTATGATGAAATCTTCAAAAACGACTCATCAAAGTTTTTTACTTGTAATGTATTTAAAGAATCATTTTCAATTGTTGAAATGATTGATGATTGGTCCAATTTAGAAGTATTAGATTTGGGTTGTGGTACCGGAAATTTAGCTAGTATGGTTAGTCAAGCAGGAGCTAAAAAAGTTGTTGGTATTGATTATTCCAAAGAAGCAATAAAAATAGCAAAAGAAAAATTTACCATTGAAAATCTTGAATTTAGAAAATGTGATTATAAGGATGTAAAAGAAAAATTTGATGTTATTTTATTACAAGGAGTTTTAGAACATTTTGATTCACCATTTGATGAACTTAAAGAAATTATAAATAATAATTTAAAGGAAGATGGCATAATAATAGCAAGTTCACCTTCATTTTTAAATCCAAGAGGATATGTTTGGATGACATTACAGTTATTGTTTGATGTTCCAATGTCATTAACAGATCTACATTTTTTATGTCCATTTAATTTTGAAGAATTTTGTTATGAAAATGATTTAACTCTGGAAATGAAATCAATATTTCAAGATTGGGGTTCTGGCAGAACAATGATAAGGGATTTTGATAAAAGATTAAGAAATGCATTAAGAGATAAGGGAATGGATAATTCAAAAGTTGATAACTTATTAAAATGGTTAAATAAATCTATGACATATTTTACAAGAAGTAATTATTCTGGGGCAATGGTTGTTTATAAAATTAAAAGAAAAAATTAAATGATTGAACAATTTTTAAAAGAAGAAAATATAGTTTTAAATTTTAGAGAGACAGAACATGAAAAAAGACATATTGTTACCGGACAATATGCTCATATTTTAAAAATCGATGATAAAAATCTTATTTTATATTACCAAGTTCAATCAACCCCAGAAAGTATTTGTTGTGCAGTAAGTGAAGATGGTGGTTTAACTTTTAATAAACCAAAAGATAATTATATTTTAAAAAATTCATTAGCATGTCATAATTTTAGAGCATTTATTGATAATAATCCAAATAATAAAACAAAATTTAAGGCAGTTGGTGGAAATCATGTTAGTAATAATTTTCCCTCGCATAAAGATTGTAGTTGTAAAGGATATTCAACAAAAGAATGTTTTGATCCGGTATGGCCAAATGTAAAAAGAACATTATTTGTAGATGATATTAATCATTCTTGTCAAGGAAATGGGTATTATATATTTGAATCAGATGATGGATTAAAGTGGAGAGTATTATCAGAAAAACCTATTTTAAGTAGTTTTACAAAGATGAGAGAATTTAATACGTTTGGTTATATATCTTCTGATGGGGGTCCTTCTATTTTTTATGATGATAATATTAATGAATATGTTTTATATGTTAGAATAAATGTAAAATTGGGAGTTAGACATGTTTTATATACAAAGTCAAAAGATTTATTAAATTGGTCAGAACCAGAATTAATTAAACTTAATCCAGAATTTAATTTTGATCATGATAATTTATATTATGGTGGGATTTATAAATATCCTGGAAAAAAGAACAAATATATCGGTTTCCCTTCTTATTTTAAGAATATAATTCATGATGAAAGTGGAGAACATAGATCATATTTTGATGAATGTACGTTGGTTATGATTTCAAATGATGGTTTAAATTGGGAAGTAAAAGATAGATGGTTTGAGGGGATTACTACAAATCCACAATGGGCTGGACATATGAGAGCACCACATGTCCTTGGTTTTATAGAATCACCAAATAAAGAAGAGTTTTGGTTGTACATTCAAAAAGATTTTTTAACAGACCACAATAAATTGTATAGATATTCAATAAGTAAAGAAGAATTTGATAAAATATTTGAATAAGTAGTATATATTTATAATTAAAAATTATGATAATAGGGGATAGTAGAGAATATTTGTATGAAAATATTTTACCAAAAAATAGTATATGTGCAGAAATTGGGGTTTCAGGGGGACTTAACAGTGATAGAATTATAAAAATTTCAACCCCAAAAAAATTATTTTTAATAGATATGTGGGATCATTCTAAGTATAGAGATTTACCACCATATTATTCTACTAAAAGTTATAATGACGATAAAGAGAAAACATATGAAAACGTTATAAATAAATATAAAAATAACAATAATGTTAAAATTATAAGAAAATTATCTGTTGATGGTTCAAAAGATTTTGATGATAATTATTTTGATTGGATTTATATTGATGCCTCTCATGACTATGAATCAGTTAAGGAAGATTGTTTAGCGTGGTGGCCAAAAATAAAAAAAGATGGATATTTATGTGGTCATGATTATTTTAATCGTAGTATTGCAGTACCGACAGGCAATATTGTCGTTGGGGTAGGGAGGGCAGTTAATGAATTTATTGAAAATAATAATTTAGAACTATATTATAAAGGAAATGGAACCAATGATGAAATATCTGATTGGTGTATTTTAAAAGTATAATAATTATGGAAGGAAAGAAAAAGAATTTAAAAATATTAATTTTAACCCTATATTATGATAGGCCAAAAATGGTTATATCTGGATTAAATAGTATTTTAAATAATAATAAAACATATGAAAACTGGGAACTGATATTTGTTGATGACGGAAGTAAAATATCTGGAAGACCAATTGTTGAAAAAATATTAAAGGATCATTTACATAAAATTAGATTTTATTGTATCGAAGATACGGTAGAACAAAAACTTAAGCAAGGGGGGCATAGGGTAGGAGAATTTTATAATCAAGCAATAAAAGAATCTGATGCTGAGATAGTAATTAATTTGGCTGATGATGACGTTTTATATGAAGATTATTTGTATAATTTGAATAACTGGTTTAATGATCATCCAGAAGAACCATATTCTTGTTCTGATTTAATTTGGTTTGATCCTGGGTCCGAAATTGCATCAAAAAATATAATTAGAGATTTTGGACAAAATTGTACAACTAGACTACGTAATAGATTAGAACGTCAGCAATATGGGGATGGTGTTACAATAGAAGATATGGCATGGCGAATAAAGTGTAATAAAGAGGGAGGGATATGGTTTCCATATCCAGATACGGTATTCTTAGATAGTTTTAAAGTTAATTTATGGAAAAAATATGGTGGGCCAAACAATAATAGAAGTACTAATTTTTTTGCATGTTATAAATCTATTACAGATAATTCATTGTTAAGAAAAATTGTATCACATGGTCGACCACATAAATATAATCTTGAAACCCATTATAAAATGATCGATATAATATATTCTGGTGATGTAAATACAAATCAATATTATGAATAATAATTTAATAGACGTAGTAATACCAACACACATAAAAGATATTGACGTTTTGGATTTATGTATTCAACAAGTTAAAGAAAACGTAATAGATTTAAATAATATTTATGTTGTTTCAAAAGAGAAATATACAGACAATGCTATATGGATACCACCATCAACCCTTCCCTTCACTATAAAAGATATTGCTAACATAATAGGGATGCATTGGAGAACTGGATGGTATTATGGCTTGACAATACAAATAACCGCAGGGTTATATATTCCAAATTTAAAAGATAATGTATTATTAATAGATACAGATACTATGCTACTAACACCTACTAAATTTTTAGAAAATAATAAAGCACTATATAATGTAAGTTATGATACTGTTGATCCAAAAAGTCCATATTATGAACATATGTGGAAACTTATACCTGGTTTAACAAAACAAAATGAATATTCAGGAATTGTTATGTATCAATTAATGCAAAGAGATATATTAGAAGAAATGTCTGCATTAGTAGAAGATATTCACAAAAAACCATTTTGGAAGGCATTTGTTGATGTTACGAATGAACCATATGAATTTATGGGACAAGAACAAAGACATGAATTTTGTACAGGAAAATTGACAGCATTCGAGTTATATTTTAATTATATGTTAAAATATCATCCAGATAGAATTGACATTGTTAAAAAGAATAGTATATTAGCATATAAAGGTAGAATGGGAGTAGAAGGAACTATTGACCATAATTATCCATCTAGAACAAATCACAAAAAAGAGGATGTTCAAATTATACCAAGAGAAGAAGAGTTAACATATAAATTTGATAATATAAAAGATTCTATTAAATACATTATAAAAAGATGTAAAGAATTAGGATATGATGCAGTAACATTTCAAAATCATACAAGGGATGGAATGGAAAAACATAAAAAAATAGCTATTGAACAATAAATTATAAATAGAAATGGATTTTACGTTTGGTATAATAACTGGAGGATATCCGGGAAGTGGCTGGAGAGATGAAATGATGTGTATTATTGATTCAATTCGCAGACAGAATATACCCAACTATGAAATTATTATTGTGGGTGGTCAATATATTAATGAAGGTAGGTTTTCTGATATTATGCACGTTAAACCAGATATAAAACATATTCCATTTAATGATATGGAGATAATAAAAAATACCTTTTCAGATATTCCATATTTTTGGGGAAAGGATGAAAAATCTGGTGGTATAGAGCCGGCGTGGAAAACGAAAAAGAAAAACTTAATAGTAGAAAATGCTAAATATGAAAATATTGTTTTTATGCACGATTATCTGTGCTTAACGGAGGGGTGGTATCAGGGATTTTTAAAATTTGGGAATGATTGGGATGTTTGTATGACAAAAATTCAAAATATTTGGGGGCAAAGATATAGAGATTGGATTTCCTGGGATAGTTCAAAATATAGTGTAAGAGAATTAATTCCATATGAGGATAATAATCCAGAAACAGTAAAACACACATACATAATTGGTGGATATTGGGTTGCTAAGAAAAAACTAATGGAAAAAGAACCACTAAATGAAGATATTTTAGTTAGCGGGATGATTTATGATAAGGAAAAAAATAAATTTGTTAGTAAAGATAATTGGTTTGATGATGTTGAATGGTCATTAAGAATAAGAGAAAAATATAAATATGTAATGAATCCCTATTCAATAGTGAAACATATAAGAGTTAAATTTACTGGTGATGAAAATTTTGTAGGGAGATATAATTGTCCAGAAACAGTAAAATATATTTAATTATTATTATTATTTATGAAAAATATAGATGATTTATGTGTGATTGTTCAATCGAGATTAAATTCTGAAAGAGTGCCAAGAAAAATGTTAAAACCATTTGCTGGTACTACACTTTTTGAGAATGTTATTGACACAATAAAAAAAACTAAATTAGGAAAAAAGAATTTTTATGTTTCTGTGTTTGAACAAGAATTAAAAGATATCGCTAGCAGTAAGGGTGTAAAAATTTTCAATAGAAGTGAAAAATCAGCAGAATCAGAAGCAATACGTATTGGAGAATTATTTGAATGGTGGAATAAACTTCCATTTACATATGTAATTGTAGTTAATGGATGTTGTCCGTTTTTGAAACCTGAAACAATAGATAATTTTATTGAAACATATTTAAAATCAAATAGTGATGGGATGTTTGGTGTTATTGAGAAAAGAAATTTTTATTGGAATAAAATAGGTGAGTTAATTACAAATTGGCCAAATGATGAGGGTTTGAATACAAAAAGAGTTGAAGTAACTTATGAGGCAGCTCATTGTTTATATGGTAGTCGTTTAGATATTATTGGTAAAAATATGTGGATGGGGGACTTAAATACTATAAGAATATATCCAATGAATGAGTTTGAGTGTTTTGATATTGATCATCCTTGGCAATTTGAAATGGCAGAAGCAATGTTTAAAAAAATGTATTTTTAATATGAAAAAAATATTAATAACAGGTGGTTCTGGAACATTAGGTAAGGGATTTATAGAAAAATATTATAATAAGTTTGAATTTTATAACTATAGTAGAAACGAAGAAAAACAATCTGATTTAAAAAGGGATTTCCCCAATATAAATAATATAATAGGTTCTGTAGAGGATAGTCATACATTAAACATAACATATAGTAAAATTAATCCTGACATAGTAATACATTGTGCTGCAATGAAACATATAAACATTGCTGAGGAAAATTCTATAGAATGTTGTAAAATAAATATAATTGGGAGTATTAATATTATAGAATCATCAATTGAATATGGCGTTCCAATAACTATTGGTATTAGTTCAGACAAATCTTGTGACCCATCTGGAGTATATGGTCAGTCAAAATATTTAATGGAAAGATGTTTTGTAGAAGCAAATTCTGATAAATTTAAATTTGCGTGTTGTAGATTTGCAAATATTACATTTAGTAATGGTTCAGTTCTTCCTTTTTGGTTAAAATTAAAAAAAGAAAATAAACCATTAAAGCTTACGGAACCAAAAATGAATAGATTATTTTTTTCAATAAAGGAAACATCAGAAATATTAAATAAATCAATAAATATATGTGAAAACAATGAAGGTGGCTTTATTTTAACTAAAAAAGTAAAGTCAGTAAATATGATGGATTTAGCAAAATATATATCTGATAATATTGAAATTGTTGGTCCCCGACTTGGGGAAAAATTAAATGAAACTTTAATAACTGTTAAGGAATTAGATAAAACTTTTTTAATAGAGGATGATTATATTATTATTAAAAAGGAAAATAATATTAGTGGAAATAAATTAAAAAAAGAATTAAATTCCTTAAATTCAGAAAAAATGAATAGTGATGACATTAAAAAAATGTTAGAATAAGAATGTCAAATTATATTCAAATTGAAAATAGAAAAATAGGAATTGACTATCCACCAGTTGTTATTGTAGAGATTGGTATTAATCATGGAGGTTCAATAACTACCGCATTTGAAATGGTTGATGCTGCACATTCTGTTGGTGCTGAAGTAATTAAACACCAAACTCATATTATAGAGGATGAAATGTCCCACCATGCAAAAAATATAATACCAAATAATTCAGATATCTCTATATATGATATTATAAATAATTGTTCTCTATCAGAAAAAGAAGAAATAGAGTTAAAAAACTATATTGAATCAAAAGGGATGATTTTTATAAGTACTCCTTTTTCTAGGTCTGCAGTAGATAGATTAGAAAGAATGAATGTGCCAGCATATAAAATTGGATCAGGAGAATGTAATAATCTTCCATTAATAGAATATGTTGCATCGTTTGGAAAACCAATAATTTTAAGTACCGGGATGAATGATATGGAAAGTATAACAAAATCAGTTGATATAATTAGATCTAAAAATATTCCATTTGCATTACTTCATTGTACTAATATTTATCCAACTCCGCCACATTTAGTACGATTAAATGCAATGACACAATTAAGTAAAAGATTTCCAGAGGCAATAATTGGACTATCTGATCATACAGTAACTAATAATCCCTGTTTAGGTGCAATATCTTTAGGTGCTTCTATTGTTGAACGTCATTTTACTGACCATAAAAAAAGAACTGGACCAGATATTATTTGTTCTATGGACACACAAGATTTAAAAAATTTAATTGAAGGAGTAAACATTTTATATAAATGCAGAGGGGGAAATAAAAAACCAATTAAAGAAGAAGAATCAACAATTAATTTTGCATATTCGTCTGTTGTAACTATAAAAGATATTAAAAAAGGGGAAAAATTTACAATGGAAAATATTTGGGTAAAGAGACCAGGGACAGGTGAAATACTGGCAAAAGATTTTAATTCTATTCTGGGTAAGAAATCAACAACCAATTTAAAAAATGATACCCAATTAAAGTTATCAGACATTAATAATTAATATGAAAGTTTTTGTTGTTATAGAAAGAAGAGCAGATTACAGTCGATATAAACCAATTTTAGAAAAAATGGTTAAAGATTCGTTTTTTGAAATTCATCTTGTAGTCACGGGTGTTTGTCTTTTAGAAGAACATGGTAGTGATGTAAACTACATTGAAAAAGATGGGTTTAAAATATCTGCCAGAATACCTATGTTTGACACTATAAGACCAGATAATGGAGCAGAAATGGTTAGATCAATGTCTAAAGTAATGAATGGGCTAGTGGACGAATTAGAGAAATCAAAACCTGATGCTGTTTTATCAGGATTTGATATAGGTGCCAATTTTGCAGTCACAATTGCTGCGGCCCATATGAATATCCCTGTTTTCCATATACAGGGAGGGGAAGTCACAGGTAATATTGATGAAAGTATTAGACATGCAATGAGTAAATTCTCACACATACATTTACCAGCAACCGAGAAATCTAAACAAAGATTAATTCGAATGGGAGAAAATCCTAAAAATATTCATGTTGTGGGATGCCCATCAATAGATGTGTTAATTAATACACCAATCATTCAAAAGGAAATTTTAGAAAAAGAGTTTGACTTGGATTTTTCAAAACCATTCATAACATTATTACAACACTCTGTAACAACTGAATCAGAACAATCACGGAATCAAATAAAGGAAACAATAGATGCAATTAAAGAATTAAAAATTCAATGCTTGGTTATTTTACCAAATAATGATGCTGGTTTTTCAAAAATAATTGATGAGATTAAAAAATCTGGATTAAGGTGGGTTCCTTCTTTATCTACTGATAAATTTGTTAATTTATGTAGAAATTCTTGGGCATTAGTCGGTAATTCAAGCTCTGGAATTCATGAAAGTGCAACATTTAAAATACCTGTTGTAAATATTGGAAATAGACAGATGGGAAGAGAAAAATCAAAAAACATAATTGATGTTTCAATCAATAAACTAGTGATTAAAA
>ERZ1292632.2070-Hain-H43-01um-R2-2070-length-17609-cov-6_pt1 | contig 14766 bp, 18 predicted proteins | sample MGYA00564407_ERZ1292632 | MGnify/ENA primary metagenome ERZ1292632 (study PRJEB36523, sample SAMEA6512637) | groundwater metagenome | collected 2019-01-08 | study: AquaDiva: Metagenomics assemblies of 32 groundwater samples | reverse complement strand
GTGCTTGCTGCAGGATCAGCATCGAGGCGCTCAGGCTCGATGTCGCTCCCGTCTACCTTGCACTTGCCGTAGGTGCCGTCTTCGATGCGAGAAAGCGCGGCGAGGACGGTGTTGTAGCGCAGTTCGAGATCGGTAAGGATGGCGTTGTTCTCGCTGTAGCTCTCCATGAGGTCAGCCTGGTCGTTTGGATCTGCTTCCTGGCCGGTTTCCGAGGGACGGGCTTCCCAGTCTGCAGGGTTCGAGGGGTTGCGCTGGCCGATAGTTGCGAGCTCAGACTCAAGTGTCCCCTTCTCTTCTGTTAAACGTTGTTTGTACGATTCGGTGTTCATGCGCACACTCTAGCACACCGATTTACTTCGAGGCGGTAGCTGAAAGACGGGCGAGAAGCGTCGTAAATGCCGCTTCATCGCGTGCAAGGATGAGTGTGGATTTGTCGGCGTAGCCGTAGAGCATAAGAGTGTTCCCTGCTGAATCCTTGAGGACGCGCACGTCATGACTGGCGACGACCGCATCTGCGAAATACGCGAGCATGACTGGCGGCGTGGCGGCAGAAACGGGCGTAGACGTCCCGAGATTAAGCTTTGACGCTTCAGGATTCACGGTAGGTGCGCTGTAGCTGGGATAGAGCGGCGCAAGATCGCGGCCGATAGTACTCTCCCAGGCGAGCATGCCGGCAAAGGTGCGCTCATAAGACGTAACGCGGAATATAAAGAAGGGACGACTCTCAACGCCGGCACTCACAATGCCCACGGTGCTCACCGGTGCGACGTTGCGCAGCAGAATGTCGGGCGCTGGTAGCTGGAGCGCGCGTATGAGGGCGCCACCCTGAAGCGGCGTCTCTATGGTTACTCCCTTAGGGGTGGTGGTCGATTCGGAAAGGTACGTAATAAGTACATTGCCGCCGACGAGTGGTTGGTCAGCTGCGTCCGCGAGCGCCTGCATAAGTTCAGTACCCGAGCCTGCGAGCTTCATGTGTTCGTCCGCAAACACGAGGGACGGTACGGAAAGCGCGGCGCCAGGAACTGCGCGCATGTTGAGTACGTACCAGGACGCGCCGCCCACGCCAAGCACACCCACGACGACCAGAAGCACACCTGAAATGATTGGCGCGAGGTCACGCTTCTTATTTTTTATGGGTGCTTTCTTTTTGGCGTCTGCTTCTGCAGCAAGCACGGAAAATGTGGACGCCTTCTTCTCATCAATACGATCAGCAAAATCGCTCGTATAGGTATGTATAGGCGATGGTCGTTCCTCTACCACTTTCTTCACTACGGGGAGCGGAGGTGGTGGAGGGGGTGGGGGCGTAAACACCGGCTTGGGCGGCTGCGGCGGAGGCGACGGAAGTTTAGGAAGCACGAATGGCGCAGGCTCAGGGCGCTCGATGGGGTGCTCACTTAATTTTGCACGCAGACGGTCCAAGACTTCGGAGCGCTCGTTATCTTGTGCGGGCTCTGGACGATACGCAGGAGCGGGCGGCGGCGGTTCTGGTTTCCTGTCCCATGCGGAGGGTGCAGGAGGAGGTGTTGGCTCGGGTGCTTTAGCTTTAGGGGGTACAGACTTAGTACCTGTGAGTACCGCAACATCCTTCGCGTAGGTGCGAATGAATTTTGTTTTGTCCTGCGGGTTGATATTACTCGTCTGATCGTTGGTATCGCTCATGCGCTATACAAAAGTATAACCGCTCTTCGCATGCGTTTGTGAAGTTCTCCAAGAAAAACCGACCTACATGTGTAGACCGGTTCCCCTTCCCTATTTAGTTCCTTATATCTTTTGTTCACACACTACCGCGATGGCCGATGATGAACTTCTTTGGTTCTTCGCACATGTCGGTGAATGCGTGCGCTGCTTCTTTAAGTTTCTGTGATGACGATTTGCCGAAGGAAATAACTTCCACTTGGCAACCCTCATTCATATCAAGGTATTCAATGAGTGGTACGAAGTCACCGTCCCCGGTTGCGAGGATAATCGTATCGAGTTTTGGGGCGAGCTTTACGGCGTCGATAGCGATACCGACGTCCCAGTCTGCTTTCTTGGCACCGTCAGAGAATATCTGCAGGCCTTTCACCTTGGTTTCAATACCTATTTTGGTGAGTGCTTCGAAGAAATTCTTCTCGTCGCCGCCCTCGGTTGAGATAACGTAGGCGATGGCGCGCACAAGGACGCGGTCCCCCACCGCTTCGGCAAGGACGTTAGCGAAATTTACGCGAGCTTTATAAAGATGTTTAGCGCTGTGGTAGAGGTTTTGCGTGTCTATGAAAACTCCTACTCGCTGCGCCGGATGTTTTATCACGGGCATAGCTGAAATGTATTAAAAATCTGTCTAAGGACGGTTCAGAGGAACCGTACTCGTTAATAGTAGCACCTGCATACGAGCACTTTCGCAAAGCGCACAAAGGCCAGAAACGAAGCAGGACCTCGCGTGAGGTCCTCGTTCGTTACTTTTTGAGGCCGAGCTTCTTGATGATTGTGCTGTAGCTTCGCTTGTTGTTCTTTTCGAGATAGCGAAGGTGGGAGCGACGATCAGCAACCATCTGAAGAAGACCGCGACGAGAATGGAAATCCTTCTTGTTCTTCTTAAGGTGGCTGGTAAGTTCCTCAATTTTGCGGCTAAGAACGGCAACCTGCACCGCGGCGGAGCCGGTATCGGTGTCATGCATTGCTGCGTCCTTAATTACGCCTGTCTTTACTCGTTTCGTAAGCATTGGCCATACCTTACCACACCTTGATTAAAAGCGCAAGTGTTTCCTAGTGGGCCCCATATTGTGCGCACTTCTGGTGCTACACTTAAACCTATATGGATGCTACTCAGATGAAGCGCGAGTTCCTCGAACATATCGAAATAGAGCGGGGCCGCGCCGTAAAAACCATTGAGAACTACGATCACTACCTCTCGCGGTTTTTCGAACAGATGCAGATTAAGCAGATCAGTGACATCAATGAGATTAGTGTGCGCGAGTTTCGCCTGTGGCTCAATCGTCAGCCAGGCACTGCCGGCTCTCTGAAGCGCAAAACGCAGAACTATTACCTCATTGCACTGCGGGCGTTCCTCAAGTTCCTCCGAAAGCGCGGTATCGAGGGTCTCGCTCCCGAATACATAGAGCTCGCGAAAGTGCCGGAGCGCCACATCGATCTCATCACTGCAGCCGAGCTCAAGCGTCTTATGGACGCGCCTCAGGAAGCCCTCATGAAGGAGAAGAAGGAGGAAAAGAAGTCCAAATATCTGCGCGATGCGGCCATTCTCGAGCTCCTTTTCTCCACCGGACTCCGTGTTTCCGAGCTTTGCGCGCTCGATACTGACCTCGATCTTACCCGTGACGAAGTATCGGTGCGCGGAAAGGGCGACAAAGTGCGTGTCGTATTTCTTTCCGATGCGAGCAAACTAGCTGTTCGACAGTACCTGAAGGTTCGCAAGGACATGAATCCTGCCCTCTTCGTCGATGGACATCCAGAAAAGCTCCACCGCATTACTCCACGGGACATTCAGCGGCATATAAAAACATATGCAGCGCACGCGGGCATAACCAGCAAGGTAACGCCCCATACTATGCGCCATGTGTTCGCAACCGATCTTCTAAGCAATGGCGCGGATATTCGTTCCGTGCAGCAGTTACTGGGTCACGCGAGCATTACCACCACGCAAATTTACACACACGTTACCGACGCGCATCTGCGCGAAGTGCACAAGCAGTTCCATTCCAAGAATCGTTAACTCCCCTCCCCTTTTGTACTCATAGTCATAACGCAGTCCGCGCTTCTGGTTTACAATCCAGGTATGCGCATCATGTCGTGGAATGTGAATGGCATTCGAGCAGTCCATCGCAAGGGGCTGTTTGAACCATTCATAAAGAAATACAAGCCAGACATTCTGCTTCTGCAGGAGACCAAGGCTGAGCAAGAGCAGTCCCCTATCGAGCTCCCGGATTACGAGGAATATTGGAATTCAGCCAAGAACAAGAAGGGGTATAGCGGCACGGCAATTTTCACCAAAATGACGCCAAACGACGTGCTTTTTGGCATGCCGGACGATATAGCAAAGAAGTATGGGCTTGCGGACGACGGGTATGGTGACCCAAACGAAGAAGGTCGCATTGTGGCGGCTGATATGCATGATTTTTATGTAGTGTCGGTCTATACCCCAAACGCCAAGGACGATCTCTCTCGCCTGGCACTCCGTCACAAGCACTGGGACCCTGCTTTTTTGGCATACATGAAGCGTCTCGAAGAGGAGAAACCTGTTATTTTTGGCGGCGATTTGAACGTTGCCCATACCCCACTCGACCTTGCGCGCCCCAAGGAAAACGAAGGAAAGAAAGGCTTTACGGCAGAAGAACGCGAAGGAATCGACCAAATGGTAGATGCGGGGTTTGTGGATACGCTCCGCGTGTTTAAGCAGGATGAAGGCCTCTACACCTGGTGGAGTCCCTGGGGTGGTGCACGCGATCGTAACGTAGGATGGCGTATTGACTATGTATTTGCGTCAAAGTCATTCTCAAAGCACATCAAGGAAGCGGATATTCATCCGGATGTACTTGGGTCTGACCACTGCCCTGTTTCGATTGTCCTATAGGACACCGTAAAGGACATTATCCCCATACCTGTCCTTTACAGCATACGGGCGCCCAACTACTATTACCTATGGACGTGGTGCGCCGGGCTTCTTTCCAAGAATCGCGTCGCAGCACGTAGTGCGTATAGATTGCTCTTTCTCGCTCTTTCACATCAAGCGCAAGTAATATGGGACGAAGAGACTATCCAACGGTTTCGGAGCGTATCTCCTGATAAATATGGGTTCAGATCTCAGGAAGTTCCACGTGAAAACGCACATGCATTAAAGCCACCCGCTTTCTCCAGGTAGACCACCACATAGCCCCAAGCTCCTTTCCGGTCTTCCTAACTAGGGTGGCTTTATCATTTTCATACCTCTTTCACGTGAAAGCATCTAAATGCTAAGCAAAATAGCGCCCTTACGGCGCTTTTTGCGTATGTTTTCACGTGGAACAGGCCTATTTTAGGACGAAAACCCTTATTTTAAGCCACGTGATGCTTTTCCATAATCTCCTGGATCTCCCGCTCTTCTTCCTGCTCCTGGCGCTTCTTCCCTGCGTCCCCGCGCTCCTTGAGGTCTGCGTCGGACAGCTTTAGAAGCTCGGTAGTCTGAGCATCCAGATACTCCTCCGTATTCTTTTTTGGATCTTCTAGGACGTCCTCTAGGAGTGCGTGGAGTACATAGCCGATGCGCGGTCCGGGCGCAATCTTGAATACCTCCATGATGCGGGTGCCGTCGGTCTTGAGCATGCCAACGGAGATAGGGTCACGGAGTGCTTCCTCGACCATGGCTTTGTACTTACGGAAGCGGAATGGCTGCTCCTTGGGTCTGCCGGTCCCTATGCGATCGCAAATACGTAAGTTCAATAGATCCCATATGTTCTCTTCGCCAACGTTCCTGATCATGCGGCGTACGGCCGAAAGGGTAATCTGCTCAGGATCAGAGAAAAACATGTGCCAACGCACCAATTTGCTCACTTTATCAATTGTTTCCCGTGAAAACCGGAGGTCTTCGAGGGCCTTGCGGGTAACGCGAGCGCCCACTACTTCATGGCCATGGAAGGTCCAATCCTTCTTTTCGTCGGACCAACACCGAGTCTCAGGTTTAGAAACATCATGGAAAAGGGCAGCGAGACGAATATCAAAATCCCATTCCTTGTCCGCTGCGTGCTGGAGCGCGCGCATGAGGTGACCAAAGACGTCATAGCTATGAGCCTGGTTCTGTTCGACCCCGATACCATGAGTAAGGTCAGGTGCCATATAGGTAAGAATCCCCAGCTGCTGGGCAAGTACGAGAGCCTGCATGGGCTGGCTAGAAGCCAGTATTCTGACCAATTCGTCTCGTATTCTTTCACGTGAAATGGCCTGTAGATTAGAGCCCTTAGCGGCAATGGCGGCTGCGGTGTCAGCATCGAGTGCAAATTCAAGCTCTGCAACCAGACGCACGGCACGCATGAGGCGCAGTGCGTCCTCCTCAAACCGCTCTTCAGGAACGCCTACGGTACGCAGTACTTTGGCCTCGATGTCCTTTTGTCCTTTATAGGGATCAATTATTTGTCCTTTAGAATCATCGAGCGCAATGGCGTTGACGGTAAAGTCGCGACGCGCGAGGTCTTCTTCAAGACTGTCCCCGAAAGCGACCGCATCAGGACGACGCTTATCGGTATATGCAGACTCCGTGCGGTAAGGAGTAACTTCGACGATTGCGAGCGTGGGATCTTCTGACTCCGTCTTCACGCCAACCGTGCCAAAGTCGTTTTCGTAGAAGGATTCGGGGAAGACTCTCTGGATATCCTCAGGCTTTGCGTTGGTGGTGACGTCCCAATCCTTAGGCCTGCGGCCAAGCATGAGGTCGCGCACGCAACCGCCCACTAGATAGGCTTCGAAACCTTCTTTGCGAAGTCCGTCAGTGACCGCCTTCACCTCGAGGGGAATAGGGAAGTGCATTGAGAAAATACTAGTATGTGAGTGGCCATTCTCCTAGCTCTCACGTAGTATTCGTAAAGGCTCCTGTGGTGAAATGGATATCACAACGGTCTTCGGAACCGTCGTTCCAGGTTCGAGTCCTGGCGGGAGCACTGAGAGAACAATAGTGAGCGAAGTGCTCCCGAGCACGCCTGGGAGGTGTGCGGCCAGGACTCGAAGATGTTGCGAGCATTCGCCGGAAGGCGAATCCGCAACGTGTACTGATCCTGTAAGGATCGAGAGCGTAATCGCGTTCCTGGCGGGAGCACATCTGAATACAAAAGAGGCCGCATACGCGGCCTCTTTTGTATTCACTCTTTCGGTGCGGATAGGGAGAATCGAACTCCCGACTCGTCCTTGGCAAGGACGCGTTTTACCACTAAACCATATCCGCTTCGGGAGGCATCATAGCATACTGCCCGTTCTTTTTTCTACTGTTTTGCAGAAAATCGGCTTAAGACACTCTGTGCAAAACAGGGGATAAGTAGGGGGACACTGGGGATAAAAGACATGGGACATTGGGGGTAAAATCGTCTTCGTCTGTAAAAAAACGAATGAATACGCCGTTCTTCTTATGAACGTCTCTTCACGTTCTATAATCCACACTATGGACATCAGCACGTTATCCACCAAGGAAGTAGGGAACCTGGGCGAGAAACTCGTAGCGGATTATTTGAAGCATGAAGGGTACCGCATCGTTGCCAAAAACGTGGTGCGTAAGACCGGGGAGATAGATGTGATTGCTCAAAAGGGGAACGTTCTACACTTCGTCGAGGTGAAGACGATCGTGTGTCGTGAGTTTCCCAAAGAGGGAAGTGCGGCTGATGAGTATGACCCCTCAGCCAACCTGCATGCGCACAAAATCCAAAAAGTGGCGCGCACCAGCGAGTGGTATGTCATGGATACCGACTGGGAAGGGGATTGGCAGGTGGACGGGGCGTTGGTGTGGCTACGGGCGCGAGACGGTGCCTCTACCATAGAGCACCTCCCGCAGATTCTCTAAATCTGCTAGGATGCACTTTACGGGCGGGTGTAGTACGCTCGTGAGGAATTAAATATTGTGTCGGGGTGTCGTATACCGGTAGTACGACTGCTTTGGGAGCAGTTAGACGGAGTTCAATTCTCCGCACCCCGACAGAGTATTTAATCAGGTCTGTGAGCCTTTATAGACCGATAGAGCCACGCAGGAACGAGCCTTCAGTAGCAACATCGTCAATGAACACGGCGATCATGTCGCTCGGGGTGCTGTATTTGAAATAAGAATCAAAATCTTCGCCTGAGTCAGCCGTAAAACTTTTTCGTATGTGGCTTACGGTAACGGCGCGCAGGTCGCGCATGAGTAGGGGGCCGGTCTGTGAGCTCGTCGTCACAATGCCGACCAACTCACCCTTTTCGTTTGCGACCCCTGCGCCTGACGATCCTTCCTGCGCAGCTGCGCTTCCGCCAAGAGACAGAAGATCTGCACTACTACCGCGGGTGAAGTTGTACCGGCTCGCGACGCTTCCAAATACGAGCGTAGGGTAGAGATTATTCCTAACGTCTTCAGCGGTTAGCGACTGCGCAGCGTAGGACGCTATGGCGATACCGTCACCGGTCTTTACGTCATTCTTTGCAAGAGCCATCGCCGGGAATGAGGTAGGGAGGGTAAAAGGCGTGGCGCTTTCTGTGATTACGAGGACGGCAAAGTCATGCTCGCCGGTGCCGCGCGGCATAGTGGCAGTTAGCGTGTACGGGTTTGCTGCGAGCCACTGGCTCGAGAGATACGCCAATTTCGCCTTGTAGGCGCTCTGTGCGGGGCTTCCGGTGCGTACCGTGCAGGAAATACTGCCCTTGGGGAACGAGCTCTCAAGCAGGTAATACTGCGCGATGTGGCTATTGGTAAGAATGAGTCCGCGCGAATCAAAAATTACGCCGCTTCCGGACATGGAGCGGATGCCTTGCACCTTTGAAACGCACATAATGTTTACTGATGCGTTTTTGAGTGAGGTGAGTGCAAGTGCGAGGTTTGCGCTCGGTGCGTTTGGAAAAAGTGCGAGCGCGCTTGAGGTAGTAGGCTTCGGTGTTGAAAGGGAAGGAGTTGGAAACGTGACTGCCGGCGCTGTAATTGATGGAACAGTGGAAGTCGCGACTGGACCAAATATTCCGGTCACGGGTGGGGTCGTAGACGCACCGTTACCATAGAGACCATTCAGCGTGATTACGAGCGCTGAGAGGGCAGTGACGAGGCCACGGAGCGCAACGACGGGCATTACCTTTACGCTACACCATGCACACTAAAAATACATTACTCAGATATATGTATAGTGCAGATGTATAATCTAGATATGCATAAGATCTCTTCGCGTAATTTGGCGATTGAACTGCGGCTATCAGGGTATTCGTACCCCTACATTTCAGAAAAGGTCGGTATTTCAAAAAGCACACTTAGTGGCTGGCTCGCTAATATTCCCTACACGCCGAATAGGGAGACTATTGCGACACTTGGGAAAGCTCGTGCGGCAGCAGGTGCGAGAAAGGCAGCAATCAAGCAGGAGGGAATGCGTGAGATTAGAGATGAAGTTATGCGCGAGGTAGGTGTATTTACCGACAGGGATCTCTATATGCTCGGCTTAGGGATTTACATGGGAGAAGGGACGAAAACTCATAACATTATTCGTGTCGCTAATGCGGACCCGAATATAATAAAGTGCGTAGTCGCATGGTTTTTAAAGCTCGGGGTACGCAGAAGTCAGTTTTCTGCCCGCATATACCTCTACCCTGATAGCGACACAGCCCGAAGTTTGCAATTTTGGTCACGGACGACTAGCATTCCAGAGTCACAGTTTCAAAAGCCGTATATAGATAGCCGTACTAACAAGAAAGCAAAGAAGTACGGTAAATTACCTTACGGCACTCTTCACCTCGGCGTGCGGAGTGACGGACGAAAGGAGTACGGAGTATTATTCTTCAGAAAGATTCAGGCTTTGACAGAAGTTGTGCTGAAAAATGTTTGAAATGCGGAATTAGTTTAGTGGTAGAACACGACACTTCCAATGTTGTAGCAGGAGTTCGATTCTCCTATTCCGCACATACATCAATCTTATTTAAGATATCGAGGTGCTCATATGAACAAAGAGCTCGAATTTCTCCAAAAGAATACGTCATACCTCTATAACCTCTATCTGCTTTTAAAAGAGATAAGAGGAACATACAAATCCAAGATGGGTGAAGACCTATGGAAAGCTTTAAATTCTAGTGTTGCTCGAAACTATTTACTCGGGGTTGCTGCTCTACTGGATCCCGTGAAAGACAGTCAGGGTAATGAAAATCTCTCTATACATATTCTTGGGGCGAACATAAATTTGAGTCCATACGAAGATACAATCGATAAGCTAAGAAGATTCCGCAGAAAGGCCATAGCTCATAACGATAAGGAGGTCATGCTTGTAGGAGATTCATACTTTGATACGTATGAGCTTAAACCAGATGAAGTAGAGCAACTTTTTGAATATATGGTTGAGTGTCTCGCGAAAGTCGTAGAGTTTCCATTCCCTAAAAAACAACTTGAGGAACGTATGCTAACTCAAATTAGGGATTTTATGGGAGAAGATAATTGAACCTCACGTTCGCTTGCATTTAATACTTGCGCCCCTATAGTGCCAAAAGAAGAGGAGGCTCTGAATGCCTAGATCAATCGAAGAAGTTCATGCTGGATTACTACAGGCTTCTGAAATGCTCTCTCAGAATCTTTCTACCGTCCTGGAGCGTTATGAGTCGAATGAGTACATGGCCGCGCAGCTTGCTGAGTTTCTATCTGAGTGGGGAAATCGACCTTTCCATGAGTTTCTGTTGCATATCCAGCAACTCGATCTTGAAGACGCTCCCGATGTTTTGAATGGTGAAATGATTCCGGTGAATATCTTCTGGATCATGGAAGCTTTTTATTGCGATTAGGCACGGACCGTCCCTTGGGGGCGGTCCAAACTTTTATATATTTCGAAACAAAACCGCCCCAGGAATATTCCTAGGGCGGTTCTAAGTCTTTTGGGCAGACCGGATGCTCGTGGATTTTGCGAACCTCGAGTCGATCTCCGTACTTGGGATGTGTGTATGCGACCACTTCGCGTCGATAGGTTCCATACGTAATGCGCTCAAGACAATCGGCACATTCCTGCGAACAGGCGTGTGTCGTCGTGTGCGTTCTGGTCCACTGTGGGATGAGTCGTGCCGTTTCCATTCACCACTCCCTACTTTCTGATAGGACTATATCAGACTCAGGTTATCCGCTAGCGGGCTAAACACAGGTCCCATGCAGTGGTTGCGTGCCTCTCTGAGGTACGGTACACCATACTCAGATTCCAATTGAAAGGGGAAAGAAATGGACGTGAAAATACCGGTTGCTCGCCTCTCTAGCTACCAACCCGCCGATGGCGGGTATGTAAGGCTCGATGGATTGACTGCACAAGAAGTGGATCGAGTGCAGGGCATGATCCACGGTCACTGGTGGATACGGGGGAATGAGGGACGCCTTGAATGTGTGCCCGCATACACGTCACCTCCGGCACCTACGGAAGATCTCATGCTTCCGCAGTGGCGCCCCATGGGTCGAGAAGAGGGAGGTGAACGCTACCAGCGCGAACTCTTCGAAACTGAACACTGGACTGGCCAATCGCCATCGATTCTCATTCAGCATCTCTGTGGGTACGGATATACCCCGGAGGGCTACAAGGCGAATGCGGAACTCCTTGAGGGGTGTGGATTCGTCTGTATGCGTTCGAGGCGTGGCGACAACGGCCAGTATTGGGAGATATGGTTCTTGCCTGGACTCTATGCAGCAAGGGGGCGCTTGAAAGAAGCGCTCTACCAAAAGAGCGAAACGCACAAGATGCGTTTTGCCCTCAAGTTTCTCAGGGAACACACTTCTTTCGGTACGCTCGACATTGCCGTGCAGAGACTCTGCCAAGCTCTTGATTAGTTCTATTTCCGGGCAGCTCCTCGTGAGCTGCCCGGAACTATTTTGTGAAAGGAGATCTACTACACACAAAGAATCCCCGATAGTTACATCGAGGATTCAAAAAACACACAACATCAAAAAAAGAACGAAGACATGTCTTTGTCGGTAAAGACCCGTACGCCATAGCCAGGTCCGCCGAAGAGTCTGTTCCATGGTCGTTCAACCTCGCAGGTGCGACACCCGTTTCTCCTCCTGGCCTCCAGGATTCTGTCTGCCCATGCGGCGCTTATGAACACCTGTCCCAGTTCGTCCCGCCCTCTCATTTTTTTGAAATCATTTATGGAGAGAGGAATTCTGGACTGACTGCTCAGAAGACGAAGGTCATGCGGCTTCCAGATCCGCAGCGTTCTATCGAAGTAGCGAGGAGCCACCGCTTCAAATGCGGTCAGGAAGGTGTGAACAGTAGGCCCGTCTAGCTCTTCTTCAGGGTGGCTGACCGCGAGCAGGTCCAGAAGCTTCATGTACTCGATTTCAGTTTCATTATCGCGGAAGACTTGGGGTCGGTAGCAGGTGAATTGAAAACCTACCTCATTTTGGGCCACGTATGCCTCCTTTATGTATCTGCCCTAAGTATACCAATATTGACCGGTCGAGCGGGTGTATCATTAATGAGTATGAAATTCGGTCCTGAGGGACTCGGTCACTACAGCAAGGACAGCTACCGCGACAGTTTCGAGGTAGAGCCCACCACGGTGTCTATTAAAGAGAATCAGGTCCAGATGCTGCTCATGAAAATGACGGCTGACCTGACGCTCTCAAACCCCTACGAGCCTTGGTTCAAGGAAGATCACGGCCACTCACTCGCGGAGCGCTTTCGCACCTACGTTGAGGACCCGGTGCACCGCGATGATCGTATCGATGTGAAGAAAAAGGAGGAATTAGAGGCACTTTTGGCAGAACTTCGTCCAACGGTGCACTAGAATTCTTCCTTCACCCCCTCTCCATGGCCTATTTGCTAATAAGTGGAGAGTGTTGTAAAACGAAGACATTAACCCTGGCTTTATATATATGACTATCACCCACCTACACAAGGCAGTCTTTGCGCTCGCGCTCGGCGTCGGGCTCGGAACCGTTGGTGTCCTCTGGACCCCCGCTCCGGTAGACGCTGCAGGCGTATGCGCCTTCAGCCGCGATCTCTGGATCGGCTCAGCAGGCGAGGACGTACGCTGCCTCCAGCGCTTCCTGAACTCGAATGGCTACCATGTGTCGACCTGGGGTGCAGGCGCACCGGGCTACGAGACGACTGTTTTTGGCCCCCGCACCGCTTCGGCAGTTGCCCTCTGGCAGCGCGCCAACGGTTATACCCCGACCGGCATCTTCTCGGTGTCGATGGTGTCGGGTTATGGCTATGGACAGAACTACGCTTCTTCGTACTTCGGCTCAAACAACCAGTACTACACCAACTCGTCGAACTACTCGACCAGTAATCGTGAGGACGCTCGTGACGCAATCAACAATGCGGAGGACGATTACGATGATGCGGTAAACGAGTACGACGACGCTCGCAGCGCCGGCCGCTCAGTAGGAGACGCTAAGGATTTCCTAGATGACGCCCGTCGCGACATTCGTGATGCGCGCAATTCCTACAATGATGGTGAGTATCAGGATGCGAGCGATAGTGCCGATGATGCACAGAACGAGATTGACGATGCGCTCGATGAGATAGACGGCACGCGCCACAACAACAACGACAATAGTCGTAGCGATGCCCGCAGCGCGATCAATGACGCTGAGGACGCTATCAACGAGGCGGAGAACGAGATAGACGACTCGAATAGTTCATCTTCGCGCATCAATCGTGCTGAAAACTTCGTCGATGATGCAAATGACGCACTCGATGACGCTAACAATGCCTTTGATGATGATGATTACGACAAGGCCGTAGACCATGCGAACGATGCGGAAGACTTCGCAAATGACGCAATCGACGCACTCTAATCACTGCGCAGATTAAACAAAAGCGCGACCCCCAAGGGGGCGCGCTTTTGTTTTGTACTCACAGGCGTAGACTTTATATATGGAACCGCTCGCAAACCGTATACGCCCCGGCACCATAGACGAAGTGGTGGGACAGGAGCACCTGGTAGGTGAGGGCAAACCGCTCCGCGTCGCGATAGAGAAGAAGCACCTTTTCTCGTTCATTCTGTGGGGCCCACCCGGCACCGGAAAGACGACTATTGCCCGCATCTATGCGAGAGCGCTCGATGCCGAACTCTATGAGCTCTCCGCGGTGTCAGCTGGGAAGGAAGACATTCGGAAGATTGTCGGCACTGGGGCGCCGACCTTGGAATTGCGCTCCAAGGTACTGTTCCTCGATGAGATACATCGTTTCAACAAGGCGCAGCAGGATTTCCTTCTGCCCTATGTCGAAAGCGGACAGCTTACGCTTATCGGTGCGACGACTGAGAACCCAAGTTTTGAAGTCATTCCCGCGCTTCTTTCTCGTGCTCGCGTGTTCGTGCTCGAACCACTCTCCGAAGAGTCACTCCGTGCCATTGTTGTGCGTACCAAGATAAAACTCGGTAAAGATGCATTTGATTGGCTCCTCGGGTACGCAAACGGGGACGCCCGTCGTGCACTTGGCATGCTCGAGGGCGCTAAGTCACTCTATGGGAAAGTTACGGTCGAGACTTTGAATCAAGCGCTCGAGGATCCACACCTGCGCTACGACAAGAAGGGTGAAGAGCACTACGACACCATCAGTGCGTTTATTAAGAGCATGCGCGCCTCACAACCGGACGCAGCTATGTATTACCTCGCGCGTATGGTGGAGGCAGGGGAGGACCCGCTCTTTATCGCACGCCGCATGGTCATCTTTGCATCCGAAGACATCGGACTCGCACAGCCGACTGCGCTCGTGGTCGCAAACGCAGTCTTTCGTGCCTGCGAAACGATTGGGTACCCGGAGTGTGCGATAAATCTCGCGCACGGGGTGGCGTATCTCGGAAATGCGGCAAAAGATCGCTCGGCGTATGACGCGCTTGGTGCCGCTCAAGCAGACGTACGCCGCACCGGAAACCTGCCGGTGCCAAAGAAGATCAGGAATGCACCGACCAAACTCATGAAAGACCTCGGCTACCACAAAGGCTACAAAAAATACGACGAGGAGAGCTATCTGCCTGAAAAGCTAAAGAACAAAAAGTATTTTGATGAGAAGAAATAAACAAAACCCCGGCATATGCCGGGGTTTTGTTTAAGAAAAAACCTAAGGATTACTTAACGGCGTCCTTAAGTGCCTTAGCTGCGCGGAACTTAGGCGTGCG
>ERZ1292632.2615-Hain-H43-01um-R2-2615-length-14772-cov-8_pt1 | contig 14772 bp, 5 predicted proteins | sample MGYA00564407_ERZ1292632 | MGnify/ENA primary metagenome ERZ1292632 (study PRJEB36523, sample SAMEA6512637) | groundwater metagenome | collected 2019-01-08 | study: AquaDiva: Metagenomics assemblies of 32 groundwater samples | reverse complement strand
GGTACATCTTATTGCGCTTGCCCTCATCAAGGGTGAGCTGCGCTTCAAGAATGTCAAGGTAGCTCATGATGGCTCGAACGCCCGCCAGTGGCTTGCCTGCCGATGCCCCTCAGCCTTAGATTCCAGCGCGCAGGCCATGCAGACCGCTGTGTGCGGGTAGTAGTCCTTCAGCTCCGTCGGCCTGCCGCAGATCGGGCATATGGCGCGCATCGGCTCGGTGAGCATGGTGAGCGTTTCGCCAGTCATTGTTTCAGCCACTGCCACAGATCACGGACATCGCCGAACTTGAAGGCCAGCATTGCGATTATCGTGAGTACGATTGCCTTCGCTGCGAGCAGTACAAAGCGTCCGAGCGAAAGTTGTTGCTCGATGCACTTCAGGCGTTTTTCCTCACGCTCAGTATGCGCTACCAAGTCGTTTCGGACGGTTTGGATAGCGCCAACTAGGCCGGTATCCATCCTATCGAGTCGCTCGCTTAGCCCCTCGACCAGCGCGGAGAGGCGGCCTAGTTCATGGTCTCGGTCGGTCATGACCTACCCTTTCATCTTCCGTTGCCTGCGTCGCACCAGCAGGTTGTTGCCCACCACCGCGACGTAGATCGCCAAGATTATCCAGTACGCCACCAGCGGGATCTGTTCGTTACCGTACGCCCAAAGAAACGCCGTGAGCGCCAAGCCCTTGACCGCGAACAATGCCTCGTCCCGGCCCATCAGCCCGAACAGCCACTTGACCGGGCCGACTTCCCGCCCGCCGTCGATCAGCACGTCAATGGTCAGCGCGAGGTCCGCGAATTGCAGGCCGACGATGATCCAGAATAGGTAGAGCGTGGTCATGGCGATGTCCTTTCCTGTTGCAGTAGCGGTTGAGCCCTATCAGCGATTCCGCCTCGCATCTTCTTCGGCGCCCCCTCAATACTACGCTGCAAACGCGGCTTCTGCGCGCTCTCAAGCGCCCTCTTGATTGTCGTCTCGCTTACGTCAACGCCAGCTTTTTCCATGTCCGCTTGGATTTTGTTCAGCGCAGCATCGAGCTTCGCCTCATTGTGGCCGTAGGTTCGCACGGCGGACACGATTCGGTTGACGTAGAGCGAAGTCTTCTTCTTCTCAAGCGCGATGTCCTTGGCATCAGTAGCCCACTCATCGCGCGCCATCGACACCTTCGTCGGCGTGGATCCTACCGCCATGCGCAGCAGGTCCGTCTTGGTGATGTTCTGCTCGGTAAAGTCTGGCCGGTTCTTCCACGGGTTGATCCACGCGATCTTGTTATCTGCGAGCGCATTGGCGAACGCCTCTCTTTCCGTGAATGCTGCCGGGAAGATGGGCATGCCGTTGGCTGCGGCCTCGATTGCCTTCAGAGGCTTGCCTAATCCGGGCGAGAAGTTGTAGAGCTGATCCACGAATCCGGCTTGGAGTTCTCCCAAGCTCTCTGCCTTGTCCCACGACGAATACCACGCCCCAGCGAGGTCGCCCCACTTCTGCGGCATGAACTGCTCGCCCATGCCGGCGCGGGCGCTCATGTCCTCGCCCAGCGCGTAGGCGGGAAGGCCACGGGCGAAGATCAGCCAGGCCGCTGCAGCAAGTTCTCCGGCCGCCTGCGCTCTAAGAGCTGCCTTCTTGAGTTCTTCGATCGGGTCCCAATCCGAGACCCACTTGATAAGCTGAGCAAGAAGAGCAACGAATGGGAGCACAATAGCGCCAGCCGTGAGGAATAGCGATGTAAGGTGCCACAGGATGGCGTCCCGATCAATCTGGATTTCTTCGTCATAGATGGATTCCCCGGTCACGCCCTTCCTTCCAAGCTCGAAGGTGAAGGCGATTTGCTGGAACATGTAGTTTTTGAAGATCGCCGGCACGCGAACGAAGGTGTTGCGCAGCAGTTCGGCCTTGTTCGATGCGCCGTACCTGTGCTGCGTGAAGGCCATCGTGGCCTCGGCTTCCTTGAAGGCTGGCCCCGGCAACGCGCCCCTGTCCTTGGCGCGGTGGTACGCCCCAAGGAAGGCTACCGCCCGGTTCGTATTCTCCGTCGTCCTGAATGGCAGCATTGACCAGATGGCTGCCTTGTGCCGCACGATCGCCATCAGTTGCTGCTCGGTGTAGGTGTCGTTCGAGAAGGTGTCGCTGCGTTGCAGGAGACGCCAGTCCTCGTTTGGCGACTCGCGTAGCCCGAGCTTCCACGAAGCCCACGAGCGCACCGCCTCCTCTGTCTTGGCTATCCCGATCGCCGTGTATTTTGGCTTGAGCACGGGCAGGGTGTTGTTGAACGTCTGGGTCAGGTTGATCATGGCCGAGCCGAGATTGAACAGCATCCCGAGCTTCAGGTGGCTCATATCAGAAATCATGACTTGGGTGATCGCGCGCGACTTGAACTCAGTGTCCTGCGCGAGCCCGCGGTACATGGTGTAGCCTACCCAGCCGGCAATCGCTGCTGCGGCAACAGGGTTCGTGGAGATTCCCGCCAAGAGCGGCAAGGTCGACAGTCCGGCCGGGAAGGTGATGAGCGCTGGCTTGCCCCACTTCGAGGACAGGATCTTGTCGATCACCTCGTCAACCGAGCCTTCCATCGGCTGCTTCTGCCCGTTCATGTCCCGAATGAATGCGTCGACCATGCGCGTCGTGGTCGGGTATTCCTGGTTGGCCGAGCGGAACGGCGACATGCCCATCTTTTCCATGGCGTTGATGGCGTGGTATTTGAACTTGTCCAGGTAGACGTAGCGCGTGACCTCGCTGATGTGCGCGCGCATGATCTTGTCCATATCCGTGCTGAAGCCCTCTACGCCCTTCCTTTGTTGGGTGAACCCGGCGATGCGACGGCGGAAGCGACGGCGGATAGTACCTTTCATGACGTCGTGCAGGTCCTGCCCTACCAGTCCAGTGATCTTGCTCACCTTCGCCAATGTCGTCCAGTAGGAGGCGTCGGTCAGGGTCGTGGCGGTAGAGTTCGGGAACTTGAACTGCACGGCGCGGACCACGAACTGATCTTGAGGCGAGGCGGCGCCCACGCGCGCGGAGGCAGCTACTGCGGCGCGCTGGTTAGGGTGAAAGCCGTACTTCTCTCCGGCTACCAGATGATGAACCGTCTCGGTAACTGGCTGCCCAGCATCGTCCATGGTCGGCTTCCCGTCCTTGTCCAGCACTGGCTCATCGACCAGCTTGTACACCGCCCAAGTGCCGAAGAACTTGTGGGGCAGGTATCCGACCTTGGTGCGGATCGACGTTGCCGCGAGGATGGCATCCAACCTGTCGACCTCGTCCAACAGGTCGGCATAGTCTTGGGTCTGCTCACGGATGCCCTGCATCTGGCGCTCGATGTCTGTCAGGGTGTCCAGCAGGGCTTGGTCTGTGCCGGCTGCGGCGCGCGCTTTCAAGCGCAGGCGCGCGCGACGCCCGTACAGAGATCTGAACGCCTTGTCGTCCATGGCGGTGAGCGTGCGCATGCGCTCAAGCACGGCGGCCTTGCGTGCCCTGTACTTCGGCAGCATAGAGCGGCGGTGCATGTCAACGAAGCGCCCCATCTTCTCGACGAGAGAGCGGAAGTCCTTGTACGCCTTGATGAGCTTCGGATCTGTCCAGCCAAGATCAGTACGGAGCTGCTCCTCGGTGAACTCGACCTCGTCCGCCTCGCCCACCCACAGGGTATCTGTCAGGGTTTCCCAGCCTTCCTTGTCGTGCCTGAAGAGGTTGCGGATCTCGTTATACTCTTTCGTCAGGCTGTCCTGCGTGCTCGCGGTGAAGGTTTCAATTTCGGTTGCGAACTTCTGCATGCCGCGCAGGACAGGCGAGCTGTAGAAGGCGTTCTTCGGGTTGGAGAGGAAGCGTGTTGTCGGCCACTTGTCCTTGCTGCCTACTTTCTCGATGACTTTGACATTGGCTGGAAGGTCGCGGACAAGGCTGAACCTCTCCTGCGCAGCCCCGTCGGCAGGCTTCGCCGCAGAGAACTTGGCGAGCACTGCATTCAGGTCGTCGCGCACGGCGGCGCGGTACGACTCAGGCATCGCCTTATAGCCCTCAAGCGTCATGCTCGCCAGGTCCGCCATGCTGCCAGGGCGCACCGTGCCGCCAACCTCTCCCGCCTCGACGCTTGCGAAGATGTCCTCGATCGACTGGAACCCGAGCCCGCGCAGGGCGTTGCCCAGGCGCTCCAAGAACTGGCGGATGCGCTCGAACGCGCGCCCCACCGGCCCGGCGAACTTGCCGCCCTCCCTGAAATACTCAAAGGCGTTGGCGATGCCCTCCTCGTTGTTGGGGACTCGGTACTGCTTCATCCAGTATTTCTCGGACTCGCGCTGCAGGATTGTCCACTCGGCCTCCTTGAACATACCCATGTCGTAGAGGGCGTGAATCGCCTCGTGGCGGATCGTGAGGAGCGGGCGACCGTACTCGAGGGCCACCGTCATGAGCTGGCGCGCGCCAAGGTAGCTGCCGGAGACTTCAGTTTCGTCGGTCGACTTGCCACCAGAACGGAGCACGCCCTCGCCCGAGCCAAAGTAGCGATCAACCATCTTCAGGTTCGCCTTTGGCGCGAGCTGCTCGGCGATCTGGCGCACGACTGGCGCTACCTTGGCTGATAGGCGCTCGCCAGTGCCAAGGCTGAACTTCTCTCCGCCTTCAGGTCCTAGTTCGACGACTGGCGTGGTTTCGAGCACGCGCTCCAGCACGTCAGCGTTGGGGATGAATGCGCGCTCCTGCCAGCCGTGCTTCTCGATCTGCGCGCCCTGGTCGGCCAATTGCCGCCTCTTGGCGATCGACATGCCGCGCGGCACTGCCAATTCGACGCGCTTCGATCCGAGTAGCGTCACTTGCACCAGTGGCGTGCCGTCGGCCAGCAAGGCGCGCTCGCCGGCCAGAACGCGGCTGAAGACTTCGGCGGCCGGGATCTTCGAGGCCGTCGACCCGACGCCAAGGTTGCGCAGCGTGTCTTTCAACTGGCTTGGCGGGACCACACGCCCGATGATGCGGGTGCCATCCTCTGTTTGCGTGCGCACCACGCGAGCGTTGTCGCCAGTAATCCGGTTCCAGACAGGCAGGATCGCCCCGGCGATCATGTGCAGGTGGTCGGTGTAGGTCTTTGGCGCAGCGGCAAGCTCTTTGTCCCATGCCGCCTTGGCTTCCGCTTCGGTCAGCATCGTGTAGGTGATCTCTCGCTCTCCGTACCCAGTGCTACCGCTCTTGACGCCATCAACGTTGTCGACGTAGCGATGCTTTCCTGTGACGCCCCAGCGCGTGCCACGGGTGAACGGAACTCCATCTGAGTTGACGCGCCTGCCACGCTCGATCATGGCAAAAACATGTCCAGACTTCTCGTTCTTGTAGAAGAAGTGCTCGCGCGGAGTGCCGGGCGGTGCGGCAGCCTCCTCCGCGGCGATGGTGTCCTGCACGGCACCGAACTCGTTGAGGATGTTCGGATGCGTCAACTTCAGGTCGTAATACTTCGTTTCGGCGCCGCTGCGCTCGTCGGTATGCACCGTCTCCTGCCGCTCGATCTCGACCTTTTGCGCGCGCACGGTCTCCATCCCGTCGTTGTAGGTGCCGTGCGCGATGGCATTCTCAACGGCCTCCTCCATGCGTCGGATGAACTCCTCGAATATCTGGTCCTGCATTTCAATACGCACGGACATGATCCGGTTCATGAACTGCGGAATGTCCGGGATCTTATCGTGGTTGAGTGCGTGCGTTCTCGGATCGACAATATCCAGAGCCATCTGGGTGGTAACTTCGTCGAAGTTCAGAGGAGTACGACCGGCATGCAAATCCTCGAAGAACGTGGTCACTGCGGCGTGAGCGTAGGCAGACTCCAGGTTGTCCTTGGCCGAAAATAGCCCCTGTGAACCAGTCTGGCGCTGCCCCTTGGTCAACGCTCCCAACTGGTCCAGGCGACGCGCAATGGACGAAATGAAACGCTTCTGTGCCTTCAGGTTGGTGGTAGGCAGGATATACTTCGGTTGGTTTGCCTCGTTAGTGCGGTGCGTTCTACCGAACCCTTGAACGGCGTTATCTGCCCGCCACCCAGCCTGCACAAGATAGTGATGGCGCTTGCGCTGGTTTTTAGCGCCGAGGTCCGACTGGAACGAGTACCCAGTACCGCCCGACTCGTTGAAGATCAGGACGCGCTTCTTGTCGTCCATGAAATCTTTTGCGTCGTTCTTCCTGACCGATGGCGGGCGCTTCTGTTCGGTCATTTCGTACTCGCCATTGTCGCCCTTGAGGCGCAGGAACCGTCGCTTTCTACCAGTGATTTCGCCTACGTTGTCAGGACCGAATTCCTCCAATACAACATCAATGGGATTTCCTGGAATAGCAGTAGTTCGCTTCATCGACTCCAATTCAGCGATCAGGGCATCGCGCTCCCTTTCTGCATCACGGTTGATTACAGGATTCCCGGCAGCGTCAGAGACAGGCTGTGAACTCACGTTTCCGCTGTCGTCCATGACGTCGTGATACTGCTGCACCGGAAAACTATTGGTCACAAAGTCGATAAGACCGTCCATAGGACCGAATTCAAACTCGTCCAGATCAGTGCCTTCCACTTCTGCGCGCGTTATTTGCCTGTCCTGTGCCGCTTCGTTAGTGTTGACCAACTGCATCACTACCGCATCACCCGCCTTCAGGACTTCACGAGCTTGATCGATGACGGAAGGCATTTGCATCGACGTGATTAACTGGTTGAAGAATCGAAGTTGTGATCCCCATAGAGCGGACATGGCGGCGCCGCGCGCGCGCCCATTTGTCGCTTGTCCAGTCGTCACCAATGCAGCGTTGATGTTTCGTATTACGATCTGCCAAGTGTCTGCTAGCTTGTTGTACAGGTCGTGCTGAATCGGCGTAAGAGTGTGGTCCAATCTCTCATATGTGACGCCGTCGTATGACAATGACCGTGACGTGTACGCTCCCAGCGCCTTCATGTTCTGCGCCACAAGTTCCATCACCGCCACGCCGCCAGCCGAAATTTGGTTGAGGAATTCATCGCGCCCGGCGAAAGGCGTACCCTCTCCCCACAGGCCAAGGCGAGCCGCGTAGGCGAGATTCTGGACCTCGGTCGCTCCGGTTGCTGACACGTAGACGATGCGCGCCTTCGGTAGCCTTGCCTGTAGGTCAAGACCAGCTAGAGCCATTTCAGATGGCTTCTTGGTTCCTCTACTACCGCGCATCGGAACCGCGTTCGCCATTTTGTGCGCTTCGTCGAATGCAATTACGCCGTCGAAGTCGGCGCCTAGCCAGTTGACGAGTTGTTCGATGCGGGACTGCCCTCCCAATCCAAGTGAGTCTATTTTTTGGTACACGGCGAGAGCACCTGGACCAATGTCTGTTGGCTTCTTATGCTTCACCCACTCCGCGTATCCGTCCATCGTGTTTTTTGCGCCGCCCATGACCGCTAACTCTGCTGTGGTCAGTCCGGTTAAATCTTGTTTTCCTGTTGCCTGTTTCTTTTGCCCACTTCTCAGAGTGTCGTAGGTCGTGAACAAAATACCGGAACTCGCCGTGATCGTGTTTGGCGCTTTTACGTCGGCGTGCTTAAAAATTATCTTGGGGTCTCCGCCAACGCCTTGGAAGTCGCGTTGTGCGTCCTCATGTAATCCCTGCTTCGCCGATACCCATACGGCCTTGGTGCGCCCTTGGCGTAGGTTATCTAGGATGATGCCGCCGATCTCGCGGCCTTTACCGACGCCGGTACCATCGCCAATAAAAAAGCCGCGGCGTTCCTGCTTTCCTTCGGTGCCAGGCAGTATCTGAGAGTGTGCTTGGCCTGCATACACCACCGCCTCGAGCTGCGCTATCGACAGCATGCCTTCGGTGATGACTTCGCGCGGCAGGTTTGGCGTGTAGGTCGGCGCCGGCGGATCCACCGCTGACATGGCCGCGGATTCAACGAGCTTCCCAGGATGCGGCAGCGCGCCCTCGATCTTCAAGCGCTTCGGCGTGTAGTTCTCGTAGATCAAGTCGGTAAGTTCGCCTTTGTTCTTTTCGGCAGTCTTGGATTCGACCGCTACGCCTGTCTTACCTGCAGGTTGCTGTACAGTATCTCCAATAGGTAGCTCGCCGCTTCGTGGCGGCTCTCCCGTTCCACCAGTTCCTGCGTCGATCCCACCGGCTCCCCCTCGACCTCCTGGAAGAACTTCATTGCCACCTGTGGCGACACCTGATCCAGGTCGTGCAGCCGTTGGCGTACCTCCGGTAACGTCGGATACCCCGGTGCTTGGGGCTTTATCTCCAGGCCGTTCTCCAGCCCCCATCGCGCCAGGGCCAGGACGTTCAACTGGTCCTTGTTCCGCAGGCTTCCCGGCAACCACTTGCCCGCCGCTCGGTTGAGCGGGTGGTTGTTCGCTCGCTGTACCGCTTTCAGGTCGATCACGGAGCCCCTCCAGCAGCGCCGGAACGTCGTCCGGTGCCGCGTCCTTTGCCACCACAATCTCGCCAGTCGTCGGGCCGGTCTTGTCGATGACAATCAGTTGGACACCGAAGTTCGTGCCGTACTTCATGTAAGCACTGCCCTCGATGCCGATGTTCGCGCGGACGTTGTACTCCGCACGGGTCTTGTTCCACCATTCACGCTGACCGGGTAGGTCGAGCGCCATGCCCTCACCCATCAGGATCACCGCACGCCCGCCCGGCTCTAGGCGTTTCAGGGCTTGGTCGATGTGGGAAAGTCCTTCCTTGGTCGATCTCTTTCCTTCGATCCGCCCAGCGGTTGCCGAGAATGGCGGGTTCATCACCACTACGGTTGGCTTTACGTTAGCCGGCAGCACGTTGTTGATCTGGGTGGCGTCCTCGGTGAAGATGCGCGCGCCAGGGAAGAGGTCCTTCAGTACGGTGGCGCGCCGTGGCGAGAGTTCGTTGATGACGATCTTAGCGCCAGCTCCTTCCGCGAACACGGCGAGCCCACCGAGACCGGCTGACGGCTCCAGCGCCGTCTCGCCGCGCCGGATCTGCGCCGCCCAGTTCACGAGCCATGCGATGGCCGGCGGCGTGCTGAATTGCTGGAACTCCTCCTGCTCTGCATCGCGCACGTTCTGCGTGGGCAGGAAATCCGTCGCTGCCCTCAACTTGCCTACCATGAAACGCGCTTCCTGCTGATTCTTGGCTTGGTTCGGATCGCTCAAGGTAGGATGGTCGCGCAGCCACAAGTTCATCCCGGCCTCGACCGCGTCGTAGATCTCCTTCGGGCTGAACTGCTGATCGCCGTACACCTCGCGCGCGATCGCCATCAGGCGCACGTTGTTGATTTTCTGCTGGCCCTCGATCACCTCGGTCTTGATGCGCTCGGCAAGGCGCATTGCTGCGCTGGCTTTTCGGCTCTCAACGGCGTCAGGATGGACGTTTGGAAGCTGGCCACTATGGCCAGACAGCAACGCTGCCGCAGGAGACAACTTCGAGCGCAGTGTCGCAAGTACCTTCTCTCTGTTGTAGGGGAAAGCGCCCCTGGTCGTGGATACGGTGGTGTACGACTGTCCAGATGGCGTCTTCTGCATCGAGCTTCCAGCATCGAAGTTGACCTCGTACTCTGGCGTCTTGGCTGTGAACATTCCAAAGCCGCGATGTTCGGCACCCTTGACCCCGTGAATGGTTTGGATGCCAAGGTCTGGCGATGCCATCAAGATGATGCTCCCGCCCTCGATCTCTTTGATGAGGAACTGGATGTCCTCTGGCGTGAACTTGTCGGCTGGCGCTTCCTTCGGCGTCTCAGGCACCGTCTTGGTTTCCGCAGGGGCCCCCGGCCGCAACGGCTGGACCACGAACTCGATGCCGCCGCTTGGCGTGCGCGTCGGGATCAGCGCTGCCTTGGTCGGCTCCTGCTCAGGGGCTCGGCGACGGCGCTCTCTTTCCAGCGAAGCAAGGTGGCGCTCGCTCCGGTTGCCCTCAACCGCGAGTTTGTCCAGTTGGATATTGGTCAGCGATTCGAGCCCAGTGCCACGCACTTCGGGCGGCGTCATGTCGTCCGTGATTGCGAACGATGGGCGAGCGGGCTTGGCAGCAGGCTTCAACCCATCGAACTTCGGCGCGGCATAGGTGCGCGCCGTCTCGTCCGCCCCGGTGTAGCCGCCAAGCGCTCTCACCCCGTCCAGCGCGCGCGCCCGATACTCCACCGCGGCGTCCAGCACTTCCTTCTCGGTCATGCCCATCTGGCGGCCAAGCTGCTGCGCCCCCTCGCGCGCCTGCGCAATCCTGGCCGCGCGCTTGTCCTCGCTCTCATTCACGCGCGCCATGAAACTGTACTTGGCGCCAATGTCGAATGCGCTCGCCGATCTCACGTCCGGCAGGTCAATGTGGAATAGGCCGCGCTTGCCCATGAAGGCATTGCGGCGCGGCTGCTTGAAGCGGTCTACTACCGGCGCTGGCTGCTCCACGGGCGGCCCTTGGCCTTCGGCTGGGCGTGGAACTGGCCGATCGCCGGGCCCGGGGGCGGCATTGGGCTCTTGCGTGGGGCGCCCTCCGGGTGCTGGCCCGACATTGGCCGGCCTTGGTGCTTGGAATTGTAGATCGCCGCCGACCGGCTTTGCGCCTTGTCCTCCGGCATCCCCTTTTTCATCATCTTGCTTTTGATCGCCTCGTACTGGGCTGGCATTTGGTGCTCCTTGGTCGAGCTTGGTGGTGAGCGGAATCTCGGTGAGCTTGGGCGCTGGTGCCGCCTTCGGCTTCACGTAAGCGACCGGCTTCTTGTTGTTGCCGTTCTTGAGCCATTCCTTGAACTGGTCCATGCTCATGTGCGTGGCTGCGCCCATCCGAGACGGACCACTCCCATCGCTGAACCCCATGCGGTAGGCGTGCAGCGCAGACACGGCGGTCGGGAACCCAACGAGGGCCTTGTGCTCATCGAAGTTTCCGGTCTTCGGGTCGATCTGGTCGACAACCCACACCTGCTGGCTGCCTGGCACGTCGCCAACGTACACGTCGACCTGCTCGCCGTCCGTGCCCTCGGTGCGCTTGATGTAGCCGTAAGTCGCCGGCATGGACGGAACCACCCATTGAGGCGGATCGTTGTGCACGTCGCGTCGCTCGCTGCCTTTCGGATTCTCGATGCTGACTTGCAGCCCCTGAACAACCATGTGCCCTAATTGCGCACTGCGACCTTTGATTTGGTCTGGCGTGGCATTCAGATCGACACCCTGCTCGGCAAGCCTGATATGGCTGGCATCATCCACCTTGACCGGACTCTTCGGCGTCCCGTCGCCGGCTGGTTCAGACGTCCAAGTGACGCCCTCGTCCGGCCCAAGCTCAGCCGTCTGTCCATCTGGAAACTGGACCTTCTTCGATTCGCCAAAGTCCTCCAAGACAGTGACAACGTCAGTTTCACCGCCTGGCCAGGTAACGGTGACGCGCTCGCCAGGCGCAGCCGGTATGACGTTAGCCGTCGCCGCGGCTGCCGTTTCCGCCTGCGCTTGAGCCTGAGCGGCCTGGATCTCGGCTTGTTGTTGCGCTGCAACAGCAGCGGCCTGCTGCGCTTGGTCCTCGGCGATCTTTTCTGCAGGGCGCTCGTCTGCCAGGACCTTCTTGAGGGTTTCAGGGCCGGTGCCGGACAATGGCGCTGGTCCGGCTGGCACAGGCGCGGACGGAGGTCCGTCTGACGCTGCCTCTACTGCCAGCCTGTCGGCGCGGAACTTATCCAGATCGAAGCCGGCTGCTCGCATTTGATCTTTGGCGGTCACCGTCTCAAACGGCTCTCTTGGCCCTTGCGGCCCCTGCAGCGCCGCCGCGCCGCCGCCGATGATCGACCCTATTAGCGTGGCCGTCCCAGTGCCCTCCATGATAGGCTGTCCAGACAGGTAGTTCTGAATCATCTGTTGCGGAAGTTCCTGCCCTGGGCCTTCCGTGGTCGATGCTGTGGCGATCCTTGCGCTCAGTTTCTTTACGTCATTGAAAAATGCGAGCTTATCTGTGATCCCAATCAGCGCGAGGTTGGTGGTAAAGGACTTGTCCGCCGCCGATATGGCTGCAGCGTGACCTTTGCCCTGCTTGATGAGGGTTTCGTAGACGCCGTGCGCCTCAGCAGCAGCCTCTAACCCAGCCATAGCGCCTGCGCCGGCCCATTGTGATAGTGCGGGCGACAGGATCGCCAGGGCGCGCGCCCCTTTCATCACACCAATGCCTGGGATCATAAACGACCCCATGCTTCCGATGCCCTGCACGAGTTGGTCTGCGAACGTAGGATTCGGCGACATTTTCCCGGTCGCCCAGTTGTCCATGGCGTCGCCCAAGTCGCGCATGTCGTTGCTGCCGATCTTGCGTCCAGCGTAGGCAAGCGTAGATCCAGTGGACCCAACAACACCACCCTCGAAGTCGCGCCACATTTGCACAGCTTCGCTTGGTTTTTCTGGTCCCTCTGTCACTCCTGAAAGTCCCTGCGGAGGCAGTTTGGCAAGGATCTGGCTGATCCCGATGGCCTGCGATGCAGCCTCGCCAGCTCCGTACCGAGCGGCGCGCCCTGTCCGGTCAGAAAGGCGAGTGCCGACCACGCGCTCCTGCTCTGTCGACAGCGTTCCAACTCTGGTCGGTGCCTCCTTGGTAAGATGCCGAAACACCGACCCGGCCGGGCTAGTTTGCGCCGCTACTAGCGCGCGCTCTGCTGGATCCATCAGATCGAACTGCTGCGCCAATTTGTCATAGGTCGAGCGGTTCACCGGAATAACCTGCGATCCCTGATCTGTTGCTGGAAAGGCTTTCGTCTCGTCCTCCATGACTGAATCTTGGAGGTACGTTTTTGGTATTTTCTTGGCTTCTATTGCTTGGTCTACTTTGCGAACGTCGCCTTGGGCTCCGTTCGTGTAGCGCCGCGGTATGGTCGCCCGCACTGGCTGGCTTGCGTTCGCCAACTCATGCGCGGACGGCTCTGCCACGAAACTGGAGATAGCTGGCGCGGCCTGAACTGGCGTAGCTACGTCGGCAGGCTGCCCAAGCGCCGCCGGCTCATCGTTCGAATACGGCTTCATGGGCCGGATCGGCCCGATGCCGCGGAACGGCATGGTGGCGGCGGATACTTCGGCTGGCGTCGGTTCAGGTTCCGGCGGCGCATCGAGCGGAACGTCAAGCGCGATCGCGCGCAGCTTCACTCGCGCTGGCGCGACGGCGGGCGCGGCCGGAGCGGAGTCCAGCGGTTCGTCGAGCGCGATCTCGCGAAGTGCCATGGCTATTCAGCGACTGCCCTATGCTTGCCGGTAGCGTCAGTCCATTCATAGACAGGCTTCCCTCCAGAGGTGCCTACCTGCTTCGCGCCTGCCGGCAATCCTTCTGGTTCAGCAGAGGCTGGTCCTTGCGTTCCGGTGGTTGGTTGTTGGATGCCTGCCGCGGAGGCTGAATCCTCTTGGGCAGCCTGCAGCCTTGCTTGGGTGGCGGCGCGCAACTCCTGCGGCGTTTTGTAGCGCGGCCTTCCCATGTCTGTTTCTTTGGCGAGGTTCGCCTGAGTTCGTAGCACGTCCTGAGCGGTGATCTGCGCGCGCCCGTTTAGCGCAAGTTTCGTGGCGATATCTTCCGGCAACCCGATCTTGATGTATTTTTTTATCTTGTACTCGACGAACTGCTCCTGCTTCGAGACGCCACCAGCTCCGCCTGTGGCGGCAGGTGGTAGGCGCCCGATCACACCAGACCTCAGCGGTTTCATGCTTGGAGTGAAACCAACGAACTCACCGCTTGGAAGTTGCCCATGGTAGGTGGCTTTTTCCTCCGGCTGCACTTTCTGCGCTTCAGCGAGTCCAGCTGCGTGAGCTGCACGAATGTCGGCCCCGCTCGCCTTGGCGTGTATTGATCCCTTGGCATACGCAATGGCTCTGACATCGTCGGTGATCCCGAACCCCTTCGCAAGATTCGCTTGGGATGCGATCTCGGCCATCATTTCCCTGTTGTTCAGCACCTCTGGAGGGATGCCAAAGTCGTAGCGCTGCGATATGGCGCGCATGCTCGCCACGTCGTTATTTTTCGAGGCGTCCATGAATAGTTTCAGGCCCTCTTGGTGCAGCCTCTGCCGCTCGGTTCCGGCGGTGCGCTGGGCGGTCAAGTCAGTATTGACCATGCCCATCAGGTCTGCCCCGGTGCCTGGCGTCTTGGCGAGCTCGGCAGCCATCCGCGAGAACCTGCCGTCTTGGGCCGGACCGGCCGCGCGCGACGGCGCAGGCTGGGCGGACACCGAAGCGATGGCCGGCTGCGCAGGCACCGGCATGGCGGTGGCTGGCGCTGTTGGCATGGAAACAGACGGAACGGTAGAAGGTACAGTCGTGTCGCCAAAGTCGTAGCCGCCAGGGTTGCCCGCGCTGGGCGCAGGCGGCGCTACGGCTGGCTGCGTCGTGAAGCCGGATATGGCTGGTACCATGGCTGGCGCTACCGCGGGCGGCATGGGCGGCACGGGCTGGGCGACTGGTTGCTCGAAGTACCCGCCAGCAGCGCGCCGTCTCGCAGCGTCCACGCCCTGCGCCTGCTCGTACTGCATCCGGCCCATGAAATCGGCGTTCTCCTGCCGGTTCGCTAGGTCGTTGCGCGCGACGTTGGCGTTGAACAGTTCGATCCCTGGTCGGACGTTTGCGAATTGGATTGCCATGATTCCGCTCCTACGCGAATCCTGTCTTGAACCCGCGATACCTGCTTTCCCGGTCGGCATCCTTCACCGCGTTGGCGAAGAAGCTGCCGATATTTTGCAACGCGGCATTGTTCGAGTCAGCCGTCGCCGTGATCGCGTTCGCGCCAGCGTCGGCACCAGTCGTATTCACGTTGGCGACCTGCGTCCCGAGATTCGCCGCCAAGTTCGCGGCCCCCGTCGCCGCGCCGGCCCCGCGCGAGGCGAGCGTGTTCGCCG
>ERZ1292632.2613-Hain-H43-01um-R2-2613-length-14778-cov-7_pt1 | contig 14778 bp, 14 predicted proteins | sample MGYA00564407_ERZ1292632 | MGnify/ENA primary metagenome ERZ1292632 (study PRJEB36523, sample SAMEA6512637) | groundwater metagenome | collected 2019-01-08 | study: AquaDiva: Metagenomics assemblies of 32 groundwater samples | reverse complement strand
TTTATGCCGTTTGTGACAGAAGCTATTTGGAGGGAGTTGGATTTTCCGGGGATGTTGATTGTGGCTGAGTGGCCGGAGACTCGGTAGGGGGGACAACATCTGCCGGAACTTCGCCCTCAACGGGAGCTGGCGCTTCTACAACTTCTTCTTTGGCTAGTGCCTCGATTTTGGCTATGATCGAGTCCGGGTCTGTTTTAATGGTTAGTTTGGAATCCGGCTTGATATCGCTAACCCGAATGGAGTCGCCCACGGCGGATAGGGTCCCTACTGAAACTTCAAGGCGTTCAGGCATATCAGCGGGGAAAGCTTCTACTTCTACTTCGTCAAGCTGCTGCACTAAAATGCCCAGTTTTTCCTTTTCAGCCGGTGCTTCTCCAGTAAGTTTGACGGCAATAAGCGCTGTCGTCTTTTCTTTAAGATTAACTTGATGAAAGTCGATATGCAGAATTTGACCGGAGACCGGGTGAATAGCTATTTCGTGAATCATCACCGGCCGGGATTCTTTTTCTCCTTCAATAGTCAGATACAACAGAGTGAACTCCCCTGCTTCTTTGCGGAACTTAGCGAAATCGACGGCTTTAATTTGAATGGCGCTGGATTTAACGTCTTTGCCAAAAACATTGGCAGGAACAAAGCCGCTTTTGCGTAGGGCTTTGACTTTTCGTCCGGTAATCTTTCGTTTTTCGGCTAATAATTTATGTTGGCTCATGGTCTGGCGAAATCGACGTCGATTTGAATTTGACGCGATAGAGACAGATTATACTGAAGCTGGCCGGCTGATGCAATGGTGGGAACGGTAGCGGTGGTGGCAAACCAACCCGATGGATAAGTAACTGTAACAGCAACCGGATATGGGGGGACGCCGGGTTGGTTGGGAAGGTCGAGCTGATAATGAAAGCGAGAGGTGGTGGGGAGTTCTTCGAACCAAGTGATGTCGATCGCGGTAGTAGCTCCGGGAGCGGTATCACTGGCAAATCCGACTGCAGAAAGATTGTGCTCGGAAGAAACATAATATTCTGAAAGCGGTTGATTGTTAATTAAAACCGCGGGGTTTTTAATTTGAGGTGGAAGAAAGACACGCAAATAATTTTTGTAGTTTCCCGCCGGCCAAGTAGCGTCGGGAGAAGAGTTTGACAAGGTAAGACGATATGTATAAGAGATTTGACCGGGAGTAATTTTGGCTTCGACTTGGGCTTTACGGGTAATGAAGGCGTTGGCTTTGTTTACCCCAACGTTACTATCAACCGCATAGAGATAACTATTGAGACACGGCAGTGTGGATCGGCAAGCGGACAGAGCGACTCCCCCACTCCAGCCGGCGGTCGTCAATTGGGGAACGGTGATGGAAAGAGGGGTAATAAATATCTGGCGATTATAAAGCGATGACAAAAATATGACTAAAGCTTTAGAAAGACGAGAAGGGGGAAGCGATTGAAGACGAGAAAATAGAGACTGGGACAAGTTGATGAGGAACTGGGACGAGTTGGGGTCAGATTTGAGAGATGTGAAATACTGGTCATAAAAATTTTTACTGGTGATAGCATTAACCGGACCGGTGATATCTAAAAGTTGAACCAGAGTGGTTAGATTTAAGGAAACTACCAGGTCGGGCTGAATTGACAATTCCTTGGAAATAAACCAGGCAATACGGGAAGCGGAGGTAGGAAAATCCGGATCCCAATTAGCGTCGCGCAAATACCAACTTGACTCCCCTATTGCGCGCTGAAGATCGACGGGGGGAGATACCTGACCGCGAAGTTGGGTGTCGGTAGAGGATGTATCATAGATCTGAATGTCAGTTATGCGCCCACTCTCCAGACTAGCCAGAGCAAAGAGATGGAGATATCCGCCAGTGGGACGCAGTTCGGTTTGGTCTTGAATAAGAATTAACACGAGGGATTTGGAATTTACGGCCAGGAGCTGAGGCAGGGCAGAAACTAAGGGCTGGATTCTGGAGACGAGGGTCCGGGCGGAAACTACTTGGGAAACCAGGGGTTGAAGCCGAGGGATCGTTTGAAGACTGGTCTGAAGAAAACCCAGAGTTTCGGAAAGCCTGGCCAGAAGTGGGGCGAGAACGGCGACATCAGGAGGGTATCCTCTCTCTCCTATTTGACTTGATAATAATATAGCCTCGGAAAGATAATTAGCAGAGTCGAGAGAGGGAAATGGGGGAAGTCCAAGGGCCGTGAAAATTGGGTTGGCCCCAATTATAAATTTAGTTTGGGGGCGAAGAACCAGGGTTGTCCTCTTTGTAAAACGGGCGCAAGTTGCGGCTTTCGAAAACTTTCCGGAAGTTAGTGAGGACAGTCCGCATTTAACTGAACTAAATAAAGCCGCTGATTGAATTAAATACAATAGCCAAGGGATGAAAACTAGACTCAAGAGAACGAGAAGAGAAGATTGAAGATATTTAAAAAGACGGTAGGTCGGACGAATAACTTGGACGGGTGTTTGTGTGGGGATTATTTCGGTAATAAGTCTCACTTTTTAATTCTAATTCTTTAACGGATTAATCACAATGCTGGTTGTGTAGATATCCTGGAGAAAGTTTCTATGAATTTGTGTTCTGTGTGTGTACTGTTTCTATGTGCCTGGTTGTAATTTTTTTTGAGTCTAATGAAATTGTATTTTCGTTATTACGGTAAAACATGAAAATCTATGCGTGTTTATTTCTTTAAATATTTTTTTGGATTCTCAAGAAGTTACCCTGTAATTGAGATATCAGGAGAATTGGTCGAGGGTTTGGTTTACCAGATGATCGGCGGCCTGGTTTTGTTCTCTACGAACAAAACTAAAATTTCTAATTTCTAATTGATCTAATTGACCTAAGAGTTTTTCGATTTCCAATTTTTTAATTTTCAGATTTTCATTTTTGACCTTGAACTCCCCTTTTAATTGATTAACTACCAGTTGGGAATCTAGATAGAAATTTGCTATTAGCTGATGGTCTTTGGTCGTTTGCTGACTTAGCCATTTGAGGGCTTCGATGACGGCCTGGTATTCAGCTTGGTTGTTGGTGGCTACTCCTAAATAAAATCCTTGCTGGTGAATTAGGCCGCCGTTTTCATCGGTTACCACAAAAGCACAAGCGGCGGGGCCTGGGTTTCCTCTAGCTCCTCCGTCGGTATTGATACGAATGGACATACGCCAATAGTATAACCAATAATAATGAGTTCTGGTGGAGAGTGAGCCAGTAGTGATCAGCCAATCCCGTCAGCAAAATTGACAGGATTGCAATTCTCAAGTTCCAATTTTCAAGCCTCAATAAATTTTTCAATTTCCCAACGATCAATAATACAACCATTGCCGTTGCTGGAACTCCCAATTCCGCGGCCAGCAATAAATAAATATTGTGAACGGGTTGACGAATAGTGGGGACCTGGTAAATAAAATTGCCCAACCCAGCTCCAAAGATGGGAAAGAGTTTAATTGTCTGGATTGCTTTTTGATTAAGAACCGCTCGTTCAGAAAAGGAGGCGGGGTTACCCAATTTAGCAAAGAGCACGAAGCTTATAACAAATAGAAAAAGGGTCAAAAGTTTAGATTTGCGCCACAGTAACGCCGGCAATAAGAGAATAACTGAGCGGGAGAAGGTGAGAGGGATAGTAATTAAACTCACTATCCTTGGCCAACCTCCGACTATTAATCCAGCAACTAATAGCCAGCCGGCTAAGGCATTAGGATGGGGCATTGTGGCGTATGGACGCATCACAAGTCCCAATTGGGAAATAAATACTTTCGCTATGCCGGGAGTGGTAATGCTAAATGTCCGTTCGCCCAACCAATACCATAGGCCGCCGGCTGAATGCTGGAGAAAAAACTGCCACCAAGCGAGTGTGCTGGTCCATAAAATAGACAGCGTCAGTGCATAGTTCATAGTTTTTAGTTCATAGAAATTGACCAGATATTTGAAGAGCCAAAAGTATTCGAGGACACGAAGCCATTTATACAAAGATACTAAGGGGGAATAAGAGATTAAGATATTAAGGACTACGAAGATAATTAACGGGAGAGGGATGCGGACGCGGAGACGAGAAGTAAGAAATAAACCGAGAATAATAAGATCGGTGAGATAAAGGGTGGGGGAGAGGTAGTCGACACGAATACCTTGAACCAAGCTCCATGAGGGCCAAAAATGATAGGCCAATTGGGAAGGCAAGAGAAGGATCAAAAGGAAGATCATTATACCTTTGGAGAGATGACTACAGAGCGATAGCGGCCTTCGCCTTGGGAGGCGGAGACGACTTGGGGATGGTCGGTGAGGTGCAAATGGATGACGCGGCGTTCGCCTGCAGGAAGGGGGGGGAGGGCGTGGGGCTGGCTAGTGGAAACTACTTTTTCCACAACCGAGTCGACCATGGTGTGAAGGGCTTGTTCGCGACGCTGTCGATAATCATTGATATTCAAGGACAGGTTGTGCCACTCTCCTGTAGCGGCATGAAGGTGTTGGCCCAAAAACAATTGCAGGGCAGAAATGGTGTCGCCGTGGTAGCCAATGAGGAGGGTGGGGTCCGCGGTTTGAATGGTGATACGGTATAAATTCGGCTCGGGATCGTGATCGACGAGCAATTCGTAATCCGAGGAAAATCCAAGTTGAGAGAGAAACTGGATAACCAAATCCTTGAGGGTGGCCGGAACGTCCATTAGGCTGATTTTAACATTCCGAAGCGACGCAGCCAAGGAGCGAGGTCGCCCCAGCCGGAGGCAAAATATTGCTGAACTATTGATACGGCGGAAAAAACAGTCCAATAGAGAACCAGTCCGAAAGGAAATTGATAGCCAAAAAGGACAGTCATCACTGGAAACATGTAGAGCATTTGTTTTTGGGAAGCGGCCAGCATATCATCGGTATCTTCGGGGGTTTTCTTGGCCATCTTTTCCTGGGCCTTAACCTCTGGAAGCATCATTTTGGAGCTTAAAAACTGAATGGCGGCAGAAAGGAGTAAGAAAATTCCCGGCAGAGGGAAGGGGATGCCGGGGAGAGAAAAGACGTCGGGTTTGGAAAGCTCTTTGCTTAGAAAGGAAGTGGTAAGCCGAAAATCGTCGGAGAGTTGGTTGAAGGAATAAAGAACCGGATTGAGTTTGGATATGAGTTCGTTGCCATTAGGCTTGAGAATGGTATTGAAGGCGTTGAAGAGAGCAATTAAAACAAGAAGCTGAATAATTTGGGGGAGACAGCCGGAGCCGGGATTCACCCCATGTTTCTTGTATAGCTCGGCTTGGGCCGTAAGCAGGGCTTTTTTATCATCCTTGTGTTCCTGTTTAAGCTTTGATAGTTCGGGTGCTAACTCCTGCATTTTTTTACTGACCTTGAGAGAGGGAATGACCAAGGGAGTCATGGCCAAGCGCAGGCCGACGGTCATAAGAATAATAGACCAACCCAAATCGCCGGTAAGTCGGGCAAAGCCGATCAGGAGATTAAGAAGGGGATGAAACAATAATAAATTCCAAAGTTCGATCATGTGGGATCATAGCCGCCGGGATGAAGAGGATGACACTTAAAAATCCGCCTCGTACCCAGAACACAGCCCCTTAGGATACCATATTTGGAAATTGCTTGGTAGGTATATTCACTGCACCGGGGCACAAAGCGGCAAGAAGTATGCAAACTAGTGGGAAAGCGTTGATACCAGCGAATCAATTTCAAGGCTGTTTTTTTCATTGTGGACCTCTGTGTTGTAGCCTTTTTCTGAAGAGGTTTTCCGTGTATCCACCTTCTTTAATAAATTTCTGTTCAAGCGCCTCGAGTTGTTTTTTCTCAAGATATGTTTCCTGATATAACAAAGTGATGAGGAGGTTGACGGTTTTTTCGGGGGGGTCGGGGAGTTCAGGGTGGTCGAATTCCCTGAATTCCCTGAGTTCCCTGACACGGAGGTCACCTTTATCCCAAACAGAAAGTTTGTTTTGCCTGGCGTAATCCAGATAGTCCTCCAATAGTTCTATGTGGGAAGCCCGAGCTATCCCTAATAAATAAATATATCCTTTTAAGCTTTTTTCTTCGTAACCTTCGGCTATATTCTGTTTGCCGCTTCTGGCCGCTTGGACCATTTGATCGTGAGTACGAGACTGCTTGCTGATAAACCGGTCGCAAAACCGAACTGTTAAATCATAAATTACTACAGATATTTGGTAGGTCTTTAGATATTTGTAACCGGCTTGAGAGACTGGCATATTTGGGTTTCGGATAATTTAAAGGCTTGTTTGTTGGGAAAAATTATGATGTCGCGGTTTCCTGATAGGGTTTTTACTGAGTTATAGATGCCTCTGCGTAACCGATTGCGGATGACGGCGCTTTTGTCTAATTTGGCAGAGGTGACTACTGCCCAGCGGTTAAATTGCAAAGAATTGGGGGAAATTAATAGAGAGGCCCAAGGAAGCCTAAGGCTCTTCCCGGATTGCTTGGTTGAAATAAAATCCCGGCGGGACAGTCTGCGGTTTTTGGGAAGCATAAGGTTATTATACCGTTAGGCGCTTGCGGCCGGCGAGGCGGCGGCGATGGAGAACTTTTCGGCCACCGGCAGAGGACGCACGAGCGCGGAAACCGTGTTTGCGCAGTCTTTTAAGTTTTTTGGGCTGGTATGTACGTTTGGGCATGTGAGGAAAGTATATCACAAACAATTGATACTTGACGACTGTGGACAACTGGTTTAAAAGAAGGGCGATATGCAAGATTTGGAAAAAACTTGGAATTCAGTACTGTCGGGAATGAAGTTGGTAGTTTCTGAAGCTACGTTTAAAGCTTACATCAAAAATACGGGGCTCTTGGCGATAGTCGAAGCAGGAGAAAGATGGGTGTGCGAGGTGGGGTGTGGATCGGGGTACACCAGGACCGTGCTGGAGCAACGATTTTTGGGACAAATAGTGTTGGAGTTGGAAAGGGTGACGGGGAAAAAGTGCGAGGTGGTTTTGCGGGTTGAGGAGCAAAGGCGCAAAGGAGTAGAGGTTCAGGGAGAGAGTTTGCCTTTGTTTAAAGAGAAAGACATGAGTGAAGATATAAAAAAAGCCAGATTGAAAAGGGAATTCACTTTCGATAATTATGCCGTTTCGGGGAGTAATCAAATGGCACACGCGGCGGCTGTTGCCGTAGCCCGCAAATTGGGCCTGGCTTATAACCCTCTGTTTATTTATGGGGGGGTGGGAGTGGGAAAAACTCATTTGATGCAAGCTATCGGACGCGCAGCAGTTGAGCGCGGAGACGGGCCGGTATTGTTTTGTTCGGGAGAGGAATTTACCAACGATTTGGTGATGGGAATCCGCAACAAAAGCACGGATCAGGTACGGGCCAAATACCGCAAAGTAAGGGCCCTGTTGATTGATGATGTACAATTTATTGCCGGAAAAGCCTCGGTGCAAGAAGAATTTTTCCACACTTTTAACGCTATCGGCGGGGAGGGGGGGCAAGTAGTAATGACTTCGGATAAGCCGCCGACGGAAATTGCCAAATTAGAGGAACGCTTAAGGAGCCGGTTTGGAGCGGGATTGATTGTGGACGTGGGACCGGCTGATTTTGAGTTGAGGACCGCAATTCTTTTGATTAAGGCCAAACAAAGGCTGGTGGAGCTGCCTATGGATGTGGCCCAGGCCGTGGCGGCCCATATTGAGGGGGTGCGAGAGTTGGAAGGGTTTTTGGTAAGGCTGTTGACTGAAGCGGAGACAAAAAACGAAGCGGTAAGCATGGAGATGGTGGAGAGACTGTTGAAAATTACTCAACCTGATAGCGGGAGTGCCAGAATAATAACTCCGACGGAAGTAATTAATTTGGTAGCCCAGTATTACGGGGTGGGAGTACAACAAATAAAAGGAGAAAGAAGAACTAAAACTGTGGTTTGGCCGAGGCAAGTTTTGATGTATATCTTGAGAAACGATCTAAAATTGCCTTTTGAGGAAGTGGGGAGATTGATTGGAGGTAGAGACCATACAACAGTCATGCATGCGGACGGTAAAGTAGGGCAAATAATGAAGGATGACCCTATGGTGTACAACCAGGTGGTAGAAATTAAAAAGAAATTGTTGAGAAATAGTTGATATCTTGTAAATAACCGGCGTTGGTTGTATACAAGAATTACCAAGTATGCACCCATGTACGAGACTTAGGAGAGTTATCCACAAGGTGGTGCACAATTCGGCGAGCGAACTCTCAACACAAATGAAAGCCGAAATGCCGATTCGTAAACTAAATTATATCCACTTATCCACAAGGCCTACTGCTATCACTACTATTTATTATAAAGAAAAATGCGAGCGATTTTATTAAAGGATGATTTAACAAAAGGGTTGGGGATCGTTAGTCGAGTGGTGGCAAGTCGGGGTCAATTACCGGTACTGGCTAATGTGCTTATAACAGCCTCTAAGTCTGGTTTGAAATTGGCGGCGACGAACTTGGAAATAGGGTTACAAGTGGAAGTGGGAGGTAAAGTAGAAGAGGAAGGGGCGATTACTGTTCCGGGAAAGAATTTTGCCGAATTCGTGGGATCTTTGGGAGAAGGGAATATAAAATTGGAGACTGAAGGGGAAAAACTTAAAATAGGAATGATAGGAGGAGAAAAATCGGCGGCGACGTTTGCAGGGATTGCGGCAAGTGAGTTTCCCTCCTTCGCTAAAGCTACGGAGGGGCAAATCCCCATTAAGATAAAGAAATCTGTGATTGACGAAATAGCTCGGGAAGTGGCTTATGCGGCAGCGACAGACGAGGGCAGACCGGTTTTGACGGGAGTTAGATTTCAGGAGTCAGGAGACAGTTTGATTGTGGTGGCGACAGATGGTTTCCGATTAAGTCGGAAACAAATCCCAAATCCCAAATCCCAAATCCCAAATGTAATTTTGCCGGTCAGGACGATTTTAGAATTAGCCAGGGGGATTGAAGAAGAAGTGAAAATGCAGATAATCAAAGAAAATAACCAGGTAATATTTGAGAGCGGGCAGATAAGTTTGGTTTCTCGGATACTGGAAGGAAATTATCCCGATGTGGACAAAATAATTCCTAAAGATTTTAAGACAGAGGTGGTAATAGACAGAGAAGATTTGGGGAGGGCGATAAGGACGGCAGGGATATTTGCCAGGGAAAACAGCAATATCGTAAGGTTCAAGGTTCAAGGCATAAGGCTCAATATAACTGCGAGCGGTGGGCAGTTGGGAGAGAGCGAGAATGAAATAGAGACAGAGAAAGAGGGAGAAGATGTAGAGATTGCGTTTAACTATAAATTTGTGTTGGATTTTTTGGGGAGTATAAGTGAGGAGAGAGTTAAATTAAGAGTGAACGACGGTTTGTCTCCGGGGGTGTGGATGGGAGAAAAAACACAGGACTTGATCCACCTGATTATGCCGGTGAGGATTTAATAAACGTTGGGAGCAGAGGTAAATTCCGTGGGTTCAAACTCATAACTTACGGGTTTGTCTAAAGGGAGACCATTAAAAGGTTTAACGGACACCGTCATTTGATATTTAGTGTTGTAGTTCCAGTCGGATTTGGGGACGATATGCAAAAGGGAACGGTCTTTGGCATCAACTAAGACGGAGACCTTAACTTCTGGTTGGATGTCAACAGAGGCGGTGCCGATTCTTAGTTCTTGATTGAAAACGAAAGTAATAGCAGTATTACGGAAGGCGACAGGAGACTTTCCAGGGAGAGGGAAAACGCTAACCAATTCGAGCTTGGTTGGCGTAGGGGTGGAAAGAGTATTAATGTTGTCTAGTGGTTTTTTGGATTTGGCGGTCAAATAAATAAAAGAAACAACAGAAAAGAACAACAACACTAAAAATAAAAGAAGCCTTTTGTTTTTTAAATTTATTGGCATAAGTAGTTTTCTGGTTTTACAAAAAGGCCACTGACCTGCATTTCTAAATGCAGATGGGTGTTGCCTCCTTGATTATATAATTTCCCAATGGGTTTGCCTGAGTCTAGTGATTTCGTAAAATCAACGGTTGTTTGGTCCATGTGTGTAAAAGTTATGACATATTTTCCAGACTGATCTTGATATAAATAGCTATAGCCAGAACCAGGGTTTGAAAACGACGTTGTAGGATTCCAGGCGGTTGGGTTGCCATCAACTGACGGCGCATAAACCCAGTTGTTGTCTCCCGGAAAAAGATCGGCGGCGTATCCATAAAAAGGGCACCTGGAAGTAAGGTGGGTTTGCTGACACTTGTTTCCGGTACTACTGGTGGGTGCTTCACAGCCTACCAGTGTTTGGGGTAAAGCATAAGTGCAATTTTGGTGGGCGACGTTGCTCCAATAGTAATTTGATCCATGGCCTCCACCAATATCGTTTTCGCGCGAAGAATCGTATGATTTCTGGTTATATTTGCCGTTCAAAACAGGACAAGAAATGTTGCGGGGAGCATCTTCTGGAACAGAGATTCCTGGAGGTAAATAGATTAGAGAGAAAGGGTTGGGGGGGACGACGAGAGCGGAGGTGTTGATAATGAAGAGGAAGAGAGCTATGACAATGGGTACAGATAGGGCGATAACAATAATTGGGGTGGCAATTTCGGTGGCTACCAGGCCGACCAGTGCGGTAGAAGCGGAAGTAATGCCGGTGCCGATTGAATTAGCTGTTGCGGAAAGACTGACAATAGGAGAGGCGACCACAAAACCACCAACGGCCCCAAACACGGCGCCAACAGGTCCTCCAACCAGGAGTCCAATTGTCGCCCCTATGGCAATGGCGAGTTTTTTAAAATTTCTTTTGGCCCAGCTCAAAATATCTTTGGACTTGGAAGCGATGAAACCTATTACTAAACCAATGACTGTCCCCACTCCTGGGGCAACAGCGGTTCCTGCTGCAGCTCCAACTTCGGCTCCGACCGCGGTTCCCGCCGCCGCTTCGGTTCCGGCAGTGATAGCGGCTTTGGTTGTGAGGCCGAGAGATTGACCGAGAGCAGAAGAGGAAAATTTTTGCCAGGCGGCAGAGGCAACCTTGTCTTGGATTTTGTCTTGAAAAAATTGGCCGACAAATTGCGAATACTGGGAATGTCCGGCTTGCTGTTGGGGAGGAAGAGTAGAGTATGAAGATTGGTTGTAGGGTTCAAGAAAAACAGGAGGCAACCAAGCAATAAGTTGATAATTAAACTGCGATAACAATTGATTAGCCACTAAATATTGGCGGTTGGCACCGATGACAAAAGCTAGGGTGGCGTTGTAGGAGCGGAGACGGGTTGACGACCTGTTTTCAATGGGGGCGTGGTTTCTGACAATAGTATCATTGAGGCGGGCGAAGTTTGTTACCGATGTTGATATTTCTTGGGCCTGTTGGGGGTCGACGCCTTTTTGAGTGAGTTGAGAAGAAATAGATTGGGAAAGTGCTTCTTGGGGGGAGGGATGAAGATTGAGAGAGGCGACAACTTGGGTTAAGCGAGGAGAGAGATCAGCAGGAGTTTTGATTCCTTGGGCCTCGATTCTTGGTTGGAGAGTGGTGGTAACAAAGGTTGATATTTGTTGAGGAGTGGCGGCAGGGTTGGTGAAAACATAAGAGACGAAAGGGGCGATGGTCGTTTGGGTCACTTCCGGAGGGAGAACAGAAAATATTTGGGTAGAGAGAAGAGAAATAGTGGGGTCGAAAGAGGCGACAGTTTCAATTATTGGAGAAATCTGATCAGGTGTTAATATAGCAAGCGTCGACTGGGGAGAAAGAACTAATTCGTAAGCTGTAATTTCGGGGAGATTGGCAGATTGAACCGCTTGTTTGAGCTGGGCTATGATTTGAGGGGCTTTGGGATGTGAAGACAGTTTGGCTTCAGCTTCATTTCCCCGTTCACTCTGGCGTTTTTTTTCGAGGAGACTAAGGTTTTCAGCCAGGGCGGCGCGCCAGTCGGCGTGCTCTTCGAGGGAGACTACTTTGCGGATTTCATCTAAAAGAGACAGGGCGCGGTCGAGGGGGTTGGCGTTGCGTTTGATTTGTTCGGTGATTTGAGAGTCGAGGCGACTACCATAGAGAGTCCAAAGCTCGTTTTCTATTTCGGCAAGATAAGCCAAATCGTTGGCTTCCAGGCGGAGAAGCAATCCAAAACTTTGAATGGTTTGAAAATCTTGTTGGGCGAGAGTGGTCATAGGTTAGGTGGAAGTTTCGGGAACCAAACGAACTTTTTGTTGGGCCAGGATTTCTGAAGGTTTGGTGGTAATTAATTTGTGTTCGTCGGGAGAGGCGACGACGCGAACGGCGACGTGGTTGTTGCCGGCGAAGAATAGACCTTCGCCGACTTCAGATGAAAGAAGAAGATGTTTTTCGCCTTCAGAAAGATAAAAAACTTGGGCTACTTTATCGATGGCGGCAGGGGATTGTTTCATAAGAACCTGAATGGAGGAATTAGTGACAATGGCCTTGCCGTAATCGGTGGCCAGAAAGTCTTCTACATCCTGGGTGATGGTAGTTAGCCCTAGGAAATATTTACGGGCGCGTTTGGCAATGCCATAGAGAAAAGCAGCTGAATCGGGCTGGCGCATGAGGTACCAAGCCTCGTCAACAATGAGCAGGCGTTTTTTGAGGTCGCGGCGCATTTTGGTCCAAATATAATCAAGAATTATAAAAATCGCGATGGGTTTGAGGGTGTCTTCCAGATCGCGAACGGAAAAAACCGTAAACGGGTTCTTGAGATTAACATTACTGGGCTGGTCGATAATACCTTGAAAACTGCCCTTAACAAATTTTTCGATGCGATCGGCTAAAGATCTGGACTGAGGTTCTTCCATGCCAATTAAGGCCTTGTAGAGGTCCTCCATGAGAGGCGGGGCTTTCTTTTGAGAGGCCGGGTCCAGGGTGATGCCCTTGGCTTTGTAAGTGGCAACCAGAGCCCTGTCGAGAATGGCTTCTTCAGTAGGGGAAAGCTGGCCCATAACGACTTTAAACAGAGAATGCAGGGAGAGGATTTTTAAATTAAGTTCGTTTTCGTCGGAGGTTTCAGTGAGGGCTGACAGATCAAAGGGATTAATACGGTGAGGAGAGTTGAAGGAAAAGTTAATATATTCACCACCGACGGCGTCGCATAAAGTTTTGTATTCGTTTTCCGGGTCAATGACAAGTATTTCCGTGCCAAACATGAGGGAGCGGAGAATTTCCAGCTTGACCAAATAACTTTTACCGGCGCCCGCTTTAGCGAAGACGACGGTGTTGGCGTTCTCTAAACTGAAACGGTCAAAAATTACTAAACTTCCATTGTGCTCATTGAGACCATACAGAACTCCTTCGTTGGAAGTAAGTTCTGATGAGGTGAAAGGAAAAGTGGTGGCCAGGGAGGTGGTATCCATGTTGCGGGTAACTAAGAGATGGTCGAGGCAGGTAGGCAAGGTGGTTTTGAAGCCGTCGGCTTGCTGGAGCAAGGCGGGGACGGCGGTGATAAGCAAAGATCCGAGGGTACTGATAACTTGTTTGGTAACTTGGTCCAGTTCGGTGAGAGACGGGGCGGGGATGGTGACATACAGACCAAATTGAAAGAAGCGCTCTGCTCCTTTGACGAGTTGATCCTGAAGAGAGAGGGCGTCTTCAAGTTTGGCTTGAGTCCCCGGGTCAATAACCCGGCCGCGTTGGAGGTCTGTGGAAAGTTCAGCTTCCATTTCGGCGATTTTGCGACGCAGGTCATCGAGGGTGGATTTACTTTCTACCGGGTAGACGAACATGGAGATGTTTAAAGAATGATCGAAATTGATGAGAGGAGCGAGCCAATTGGCGGTGACAAAGCGGGGGTAGCCGGAAACAAAGAGGGTGCGATAGAAGACACCGTCGATAGTGACGGTGTTGAAATTTACGTCGATATTTTTCGGAGCGATTGTGTCGGGGACAGATTTGGCCTGTGATAAATTCTTAACGCGAGTGCCCAATAAATGGCGATTGTAGGAATCGAAAAACAACTGGAGAAGTTCGGAGGAACTAAGCTGGCGGGTACGCAGGCCGATGCGGGCCAATAAGCGGACCAGGTGGTCGCGCTTGGGAGCCAGGTTAGTGGAAGCCCGGTCTATAATCTCATGTATAGGGCGAGGAAGGCTTGCCTTCCTGTTTATAGATAGTAGAGATTGGAAACTAGAGGCAACGCCTAGTTCTAAAGAGCTGAAGGGAATAGCAATGTAGAACTTTTTGTCTAAAACATTGCCTTGACGGACAATAACCTTGACAAAATCCCGGTATTTGGTGAGCTGATCTTTTAGAAGAGGAGAGGCAATTTCAACAAGTTTCCTGTCTAAAAGGGCGAGATAGTCGGAAATATCCTTTTGTTTGGATGAGATGACAATTTGAATAGAGAAATTAAGAGAGTTTAGAAGTTGGGCGTAAGCATAAATAGTGGCGTCTTGTTCTTTTTCAGAAAAGAGACCAAAATTAATAGCGGAGACTTCTAAAATCAGACAAGCGGAGCCGTCTTTGAGGATAATTAAATCTTGGGCAATATCCTCAATATCTAAATGATCTTGGGTAGTGCTTTTGAGGACTTTGGGGGCAGGATTTTGCATATTATTTGGCAGAAATGACTATTGAGGGGACGATTTCGCCTTTGGTGATAATAGAAACGGGATCGAAGGACAAGCCTTCTTTTTCGGCCGTCATGATGTGGGTGCCGTTGGGGAGGGGAGTGGCGGTAAGAAATTGGCCAAGCTTATTGGAACGCAGAGCGCGGACGGGAAGACCAGTAGTGTCTGTGATTTCTAAAATGACTCCTTCGAGGATTTTGCCCAGAGAGTCGGTTACCATACCGGATAACAGATTGGGGTAAGAAGGGGAAGGGAGGGAGGGGGAAAAGACGGCAGGCGAGGCCCTTGGAACAGGGGCGGGGGTGGAATTTGAGGGTGGAGGTTGG
>ERZ1292632.2612-Hain-H43-01um-R2-2612-length-14785-cov-9_pt1 | contig 14785 bp, 14 predicted proteins | sample MGYA00564407_ERZ1292632 | MGnify/ENA primary metagenome ERZ1292632 (study PRJEB36523, sample SAMEA6512637) | groundwater metagenome | collected 2019-01-08 | study: AquaDiva: Metagenomics assemblies of 32 groundwater samples | reverse complement strand
TGCCGGAAGAAATAGAATTTTACGCGCCGTTTTTGATTCGCCAGATTGAAATAATCAAACCGGAAGTAATCGCGACGCTCGGCCGTTTTTCAATGAATTACATAATGAAAAAATTCGGATTGGAGTCTGAACTGAAATCGATTAGTGTTATCCACGGGAAGGTATTTGTTGCCCCGGTAATGAATAAAGGGGACAAGATTCAACAAAATTCAATATCGGCACCGGGACGAATAATCCCCCTCTACCACCCCGCCGTCGCGATTTACAACAACAGTACTAAAGAAACTCTCAAAAAAGATTTTGAGATTCTTAAATCTTTTTAATTTTCTCAATTCTTCTTGTGTGATTTTCTTCTCCGGAAAATGGTGTTTCGAGCCATATTTTGGTAATTTCCTCGGCTAAATCTTCGGAAATAAAATCAGCCGGAAGCGACAAGACATTTGCATTGTCATCGTTGCGGCTAGCTCGCGCTTGCTTGGCGTCAAAACAAAGCGCCGAACGAATATTCTTTATTTTATTGGCGACAATATCAACGCCGACGCCTGAACCGCAAATTAAAATTCCGCGGCTGTTTTCCGAGTTCTCGGCAACTTTTTGGGCAACCGCCAAAGCGTAATCCGGGTAATCGTCATCGGGATTATACTCAAAAGCTCCAAGATCTTTCCAGCCTGCGGCTGGTCCGCCTTGGGCGGATAAATAACCTTTAATAGCTTCTTTTAAACTATAGCCCCTGTGGTCAGCGCCGATGTAAATCATTTTGATAATTTAAAACTATTTAACATTGTTTCAAAAATAACGGTATCGCCCGCCGAGTCAGTCGCGCTTGATTGAATATCAATTCTACCGATATCTTCCGACCAATTATACAATCCGTATCGCGGATTGAGAAGCCAAAGACGGCGGCCATCCGGAAGCGTCCATTTTCTCTGATTTCCGGAAGAGCCACCGATAAGAACTTCGCTGGAAGCGCCATTGCTGGGTAAACCATAACTAAGCCCGTCTCTAGGCAATATCGCAAATCGTAAATCGCTATTTGGCTTTTTGAAATAAAATGCCTTTGTGTTTTCGCCTCTTACATTTTCAATATTCTCTTCATCGACAATCCATGTTTCGGGATATTGAATTTCAAAACCAAATTCTGAATTTTTATACAACTTATAGCCGGGTAAAACCGTAATTTCTTTCGGAGTTGTTTTTTCCGGAGTAGATGTCGCGTTATTTTCCGTTGGAGGCTGAATATTTTCGTTTTCGGAAATTTCGGGAGTTTTGGCGGAAAAGTATTTTGTATAAGCAAAATAACCGCCAGAACTAAGAATCAAAATTATAGCAACTATAACGGCAATTTTTATTTGTCTGTTCATCATAATAATTTACTTACCGCCAAAACATGCTTAAGCAACATTGAAGCGTACCCCCATTCATTGTCGTACCATGACAAAACTTTAACTAAATCCCCGTCAACAACTTTTGTCATAGAAAGATCCACGATAGAGCCATGGTAATTTTTAAGAATATCGCTTGAAACTAACGGCTCTTCGGTAACTGTTAAAATTCCTTTCCATTGTTTTTCGGCCGCCACTTTTTTGAAAATAAAATTAATTTCTTCAGCCGTAGTAGAACGATTAGCGATAAAAGTAAAATCAATGATAGAACCGCAAATTATCGGCACCCTTAAAGCAATGCCGCTAAATTTTCCACTCAGCGACGGAAACGCTTTTACAGCCGCCGTAGCAACTCCGGATGTTGAAGGAACAATATTTTGCGCCGCCGCTCGGGCCCTTCTGTAGTCATTTTTTTTATCCGAACCATCAATCAATCCCTGAGATGCGGTATACGCGCGCACAGTGCTTAAAACGGCTTTTTTAATTCCGGGATTTTCAGACATCACCGCCATCACCGGCGTTGCCGCATTGGTAGTACAAGAGCCATTAGAAGTTATTTTGCCGTTTTTTAAAAATTCTTCTCCGACATTCGGAGTAGCAGTTGGAGTTATTTCATCTTTCGCGGGAGCGGAAATAACTACTCTTTTGGCGCCGGCAGTTAAATGCGCCGCCGCTTTCTCGTTTGACTCAAAAACACCGGTTGATTCAACGACAATATCGACACCCAGTTCTTTCCAAGGAAGTTTTGAAGGGTCCTTTTCCTGTAGTATCCTGATTTTTTTTCCATCTACCACCAAAATATTTTTGACATTTGACATTTGACATTTGACATTTTTGTCATAGGGACCATAAACCGTGTCGTATTTTAAAAGATAAGCCATATTTTCAGGCTCCGTCAGGTCGTTAACCGCGACAATTTCCACGTCAGGGCATTCAAACGCGTGGCGGAAAAAAATGCGCCCTATCCGCCCAAAACCGTTAATCGCTATTTTTGTTTTTGCCATGTTTTATTATTTATCAAATAATTATACACCGAAAGGGCGGCAGTGACACCATCCCCAGCAGAAATGTTGTTTTGTTTGTAAATTTCGTCGGTTATGAAGCCGGCCGCAAAAATTCCGGGACGAGACGTTGCGCCGGTCTTATGGTCAATGATAATTTCTCCTTTTTGATTGGTATTCACTAATTTTTTAATAAATTCTGAATTTGCCGTTGATCCAATTTCAACAAAAATTCCTTCAACATCTAAATCTTTAATTTGATTGTCGTTTTTATCAAAATACTTGAGGCCGGAAACAAATTTATCGCCTAAGATTTCTTGAACATTCGCGTTTTCTATAACAGTTATTTTTTCAGAATTTTTAACCATTTCCTGAATTGAAAGGTCGCCAACAAGCGATTCTTTGTTGCTTATTAAATAAACCCTGGCGGCATATTGCGCTAAGTCAATCGCTGCTTCCAGACCGGTGTCGCCGCCGCCGATAACCGCAACTGATTTGTTTTTAAAAACCGGAGCGTCGCAAGTTGAACAATAAGCAACCCCCTTGCCTTTAAACTTATCCTCGCCCGGAACATTAAGACGGCGGCGGCGGCCCCCGGAAGTGACAATTAAAGTCCTGGCTTGATAAGAATTATTTTTATCGGTTGTGACTTCCCAGCCTGCCCGCGCAGTCGGGTCACCCGGCAACTCTTTAATGTCAACTACGTTCTCCGGCATTTTTATTTCAACATTTTCTTGCGCTCTAATATGCTCCTCAAGCATCTTAGCAAATTCAATGCCGGAAATTTTTTTGGCGCCAATCCAATTTTCGATATTCTCGGCAACCGTTGATTGCCCGCCAAAACTTTCTGTTATAATTAATGTTTTTAATTTTTTACGAGCAGAATAAACACCGGCCGCCACGCCGGCAGGCCCTCCGCCAATAATTATTGTGTCATAAATCATAACTTCAATAATTTTTTCACCACATCTTCATCAAAACCGGCTATAATCTGTCCGTCAATATCAATAACCGGCACTCCGAGCTGATTTGATTTCTCAATCATCTCCCGCCTGGCGTTATCATCAGAAATGTCTTTTTCTTCGTAAGAAATTTTATTACGCTTAAAAAACTCCTTTGCCATTTTGCAATACACGCATCCGGCTGTTGTGTAAATGGTTATTTTCACTTACTTAACTCATTATCAATGATTTGTATAAACGCGCTGGATGGCGAAGCGTTATAAAGCGTTCCATTGATAAAAGTAGCCGGTACCCCGGAAACTCCGGCTTCGCCGCCTTCCTTGGTTTCTTTCTGAATAGCGGCCGCGTATTTATCGGAATCAAGACAAGAATCGAATTTTTCCTGAACAAGCCCTAACACCGCCGCGAAACTTTTCAAATTACTCTTACTGAAAACACCCTGATTCTCGCCGCTTTGATTGCTGTAGAGATAATCGTGATATTGCCAAAATTGCCCCTGTTCTCCGGCGCAGCGGGCCGCATTGGCGGCCCAAAACGATTCATCGCCCAAAAAGGCGAAATCGCGATAGATAAACTTAACTTTTCCCGTCTTGATATATTTTTCCCGGAGTGTTGATTCGGTATCTTCAAAAAACTTGCTGCAGAACGGACATTGGAAATCTCCATATTCTATTATGGTCACCGGCGCGTTTTGATCCCCCAAAACAAAATCGCTTGAAGAAACGGCAGGCAAAGCCGCCAGAGCGGCTATTTTTTCATTGTTTTTTCCCGCGTTCGGAGAAGGATTCTGAGCGGAATAAATCACGGCAATGGCAATTACTATCCCCGCGAAACCAATCGCCACCGGTATTAAAAACTTGTTGCTTTGTTCTTCCATATTTTTGTTATTTTACTACTTATAATACAATTGTAATGCGAAAAAATAAAAAAAGCAACCCACTTCCTAGACATTAAAACTTAGTCTTGTTTGTTATGTCTATTATCTGTTATTCTATCATTAAATAGCAGTTAGAAGCCGAGCTTCTAACATTATTATATTATGAGAAAAACCATTATCGCTCCGGGTGAGCATTATCATATTTTTAACAGAGGCAACAATAAACAGCCGCTATTTTTAGACGAAAAAGATAGGATTAGATTTTTGTTTTTAATTATTTATCTTCAGTCTCCAATAGTTTTCTATAATTTGGGTCGTCAAACATCACACTATGTTAAAAACCGAGCTTTTAACATAGTGGAAGAAACGGTACAACAAGTACTGAGAGAAAGGTACGTGGAGTTGGTAAATTTTGTCATAATGCCAAATCATTTTCATGCTATTGTGCGCGAAGTGAAAGAAGACAGCATAGCTAAATATATGCAAAGGGTTCTCTGCGCTTACACTAAGTATTTTAATACAAAATATAAAAAGACCGGGCACTTGTTCCAGGGCCCGTATAAAGCGGTGAATGTTGAAAACAACAATCAGCTTTTGTATTTATCTACCTATATTCATCGCAATCCAAGAGAAATACCTAAATGGAAAAATAAGGAACTTGCCTATCCATGGTCAAGCTATCAAGATTGCTCAAAAGAAAATAGATGGAATGGATTGTTGAAGCGAAATATTATTATTCAACAATTTTCTAATGGAAACGAATATAAAAATTTTGTAGAAACTAGTATCGCTAAACAATCAAAAGAATATTCAGACGATAATTTGTTAATGATAGATTTATAATGTTAGAAACCGAGCTTCTAACACTTTTAGCATTTATCTAACAAAAAACACCCCTCGCATTTGCGAGGGTTTAGAATTAACTGTCTTTTTCAATATTTTGCGATACGAGAAGAAAATTATTATATTTTACGACTCTTTAACCGCCGTGCATTGCATCAAGATGTTCAGGGCCAATCCACGGATCCGCTTCGACGCAATTCCTTATATAATTGTAATCAATCCCGATTTTAATGCATAGTTCAAAAATTTGATTGACAAACGAATTTTTCATTGCCAAATAACTGTTTCTGAAATACTTAAAAAGTTCAGCGGCCATTGCCGGCATAATCGCATTAAACTTCGCCTCGGGTAGAAGCCCGCGCACCGCAAGAGCGACTGAATTACTTTTTAGCGTATCACCAACAATTTTAATTTTGGGGTTTTGAAAATTTTCATGTGCTGTTTTTTCGGTTAAAAACTCCGGACAAAATAAAATTTTGTGCTGAGAATATTTAATCTGAAGCGCATCGGTTGTACCCGGGATAACGGTTGATTTGATGATCACAATTTTGTAACCCCGAACATAGCCGATGGCCTCATCGACTATAGAAGTATCGCAAGAATTATACTTTCCGCGCGGTGTCGGAACGCAGATAAAAATAATATCGGCTTTATTGACTTCCCCAATTGAACCGATATTTTTGTCTTTGTCATAACAAAAAATTTTATGACTATTTTCTTCGTAATAATGTTTTATTGCTTCGCCCAAAACACCGATTCCTATAATCCCGATTCTTTCCATAGCAACCTCTCTTTCTGTCGAATTGTTAAAAATCAAATTTTACGCATTCTATACGGGTAGAACGCAATCTGTCAAATAGGGTAACAAAAAAACTTCCCCCGCAAGCTTGCGGGGGAAGTTTTTCTCATTCGGTATTATTTCGCTCCGTAAAGTTCGTTCAGTTTCGCCCTGGTTTTCGGACCGACATAGCCATAGCCGGCCTGGCCTTCGGAAGCGATCCCGTATTTTTCCTGAAACGCTTTTACGGCCTTTAATGTCAAAGCCCCAAAGTATCCCGTTACTTTGCCTTCCGGATAAATCGACGAATCGGTCTTAAGAGCTTGCTGGAGATTTGTGACATCGGCGCTGCTCATTCCCAGTGTAAGTGACCGAACAAAATTATATCCGAGAGCTGTGCCTTGAGGCGCCGTTGTTGTTTGAATGGCCTGAATATCCGCCAAAATCGCCGCGATTTGGGCCTGAACATCGGCCAAGTCAGAGGCTGAAGGATTTGCAGACAGAGTCGCCATCTTAGCAACCGCGCTTGCAATTTTTGTTTGGATACTATCAAGCGTCAGACCGGAAACTGTGGTTACCGGAGTCGCGGTTGTAGCTGGAGCAGCTGTAGTAGTTTCGGTAGCAACAGTCGGAGTGACGGTTGTAGTAGTAACGGTTGTTGCCGCAGAACTGCTACTGCCGCCGCCTCCCGGGGCAGTACCCGTAAAATTACCCGTACCACTACCCGTATCACTAGAATCTTGAGAATCCGTATAAGCAAAACTCAAAGTACCACCTCCTTGGTAATCCAATTGGCCACCAACATTAGTACCTGACATACCAAAAGTAACACCGCCTGAAAAGATGCCTGTGGCAACGCCTGTTTCAATAAGAGTTACTGTTTCTGTGTCAGTAATCATACTTCTTGCAGTGATAGTGACCGTTTGAGTTTCGGCAGTAGCGGCCAGAAGGTTCAAACTGGTATCGGTAACTCTAACATAAACCGAGTCACGACCATCCCCGCTAAACGACGACTTGGCAGTACCGGCGCCGTCATCAAATTGAGAAGCCGAAGCTAAAGTTATCTTTCCGCCCGTTCCTTCGGTAACCGTGCCACTATTAGTCCAAGTAGAACCGGTAGCGGTGAATGTATAAGTACTTATCGCTAATGTTGAGCCAGAAGCAACTGTTATTGTACTGGTCGCGGTTGTGTTGCCCAACAGGGTCTTGGTAGCCGCTCCGCTGATATTAAGATTGTCATAAGTGCCGGTAGCAATATTGGTGGCTGAAGCGGAGGTATATTGAATTACCGAGCCATTGGCAACAAAGATGCCATTGGCTTTTGAAAATACTGTTCCAGAACCCGACAAAATAAGAGTCGTACTGTTAAAATTAGCGCGAGCGCCAGGACTAACAGTAAGAACATTAGACACAGTAGTAGTGGCAGTACAACCGCCAGATGTGCAGGAAAAACCATCGGCGCCAAATTTATAAGTAACTGTTGTGGCAGTAGATGTTGGGGTCAAATTAAGATTATAATAAGTGGTCGTCGCAATAACAATATTACTACCCGTACCGGTGAATGTAACCGTACCTGTCGCGGCGGAAAAAGCAGTTGTGGTAGTGCCAAATCTAAACGGTATGGCGCTATCATTACCATTAGCAAAAGTTAAATTGCCGCTACCCCAAGTGCTATCGCCTAGTTTAAGCGTGCTAGTACTAACGAGAATGACTGAGGTACTGGCGGAAATTGTGGCTCCATTGCCCAAAATAAGAGTCGGGCCGCCGGTATTCGCCGCGCCAAGCGTTAATGTACTTAACGAACCGGGAAGCGTGGATGTAGCCCTGACAATAATATCGCCCGTCGGCGTCTGCGTGGAAATTAACACCGCATCAGTCGTAGAAGCGCCGGGATAAGCGTTACTGCTCGTATTCCCCCAGTTACCGGGATCAGTCCATGTCACTCTATCGCCACCGCCGGTCCATACGGCAGTAGTAGTATAGGCCCCTACAATACCGGCACTGGAAACAAAAACACTCACGGCTAAAAATAGCCCGAAAATCACAAAATATTTTTTAGACATTATTATTTAACTTAAATTAATTATAAAAATCACTAAACCGTGCAACTTACGCACATCTACCGTCAATTATATACCGACTATTTCGCTTGTCTATACGAATCTGTGGATAACTAATACTGCCGGCTGTCAATCAATAAGCCGGTTTGGTCGCGAAGTTCAATTTTATCATGAAGCGGGTCAAAAATCTGATTACTGTTGCCGGTATAAATTTTCCATCCCCTATAAAAATCGCGGCTGTTGCGGTATTGATTAACACAGGCATTGTAATTGACATTTTTTTCAAACCATATTCGGCACTTGGAGGTTTGCCCGTTTAATATATTATCGCTCGGAGCTTGGCACGAGCTGCTTCGCAATATCAAATCCTGGCAGGAACTATCAAGGCCTGTCAGATCATAATTTGCCATCGCCGGACAGGACGCGTAACCAAGATTATACAGGTTATTTATTCCTCCAAAACAAATATTAACCCTGAAATTGGCAGCCATCGGGTTCACACCGGCGATAATGTCGGCCGATTCGCCGCCATTAAGCCAGACATCGGAAGAAACTGAATCAAATTGAACCAGATTGATTCCTTTGCCTATAAGAGTCTCGCCTTTTTGAGCGCTTTTAATTCTCCAGCCGGTAATATTTACCGGACTTTCATAAGATGCGGATTGTAAACTAATTTGGGTGGCGCCATAACTGGAAATGCTTCCGATTCTTACTTTTTGTTGATATTGTTGATTTTGTTGATATTGATATGTTGAACTCATTGGCTGACTATAAAAATAACTAAAATTCCACGGCACAGTGGAAGTGGATGAAAACATAAACCGGGGGGAGTTTGTTATTAAACTTGTTTTCAGTATTTGAAAAAGATAAGGCAAGCCGACAAATAACGCGACAAAAAATAAAATCAATAAAATAAATCCGAAAACCAGTCTGAACTTCATATTTATTATTTTACCGCTTTTTGCAAAGTTTCCACAATTTTTAATTCTTCGTTGGCTTTGTCGTTTAAGCCGAGATTTTGGTATACCAGCGCGAGCGATTGGTGCAGTTGAATATCCTCGGGATCGCCTTTTTCGGCCGATAAATAAAGCAATAAAAGTTCTGGCCACATTTTTAGCCGTATATAGGGATTCACCGCTCCCAAAATTTCTTGCTTCGGCGCAAAACCGAGCGCAAAATTTAGAGCTTTGTCATAATCATACTTTAATCTGCCATTTTCTATAATCACGCCGCTGTGATTATAGAAAATTGCCAATGCTTTATTCAGCGCCTTTGCCGCTTCTTCATCTTTTCCCGCCATAGTATAGGCAAAACCGAGATACCAATGGGTTTGCCAATAATTAGGAGCGCGAGAAGCGGCCTGCTCCATCAACTCTGCGCCTTTATCGTATTTTTTAGCGTCAAAAGATAGTTGTAAATAAGAATAAAAGACCTCCAGCCGGTTTGGAGAAAGTTTCAGGGCTTCATCGTAAGCGCTTGCCGCTTTTTCAAAAAAGGCCATCCGCACCGATTCGTCCTGAAATCCTCTCGCCTTATAATTATAAATTTGGCCGAGATTTAAATAACTAAAAACCATGGGATGAGTTTTAACTTCTTTTTCAAGCTCGTTAATACCAAAATCTAATACTGTAATACGTTCTTCCGGTTTAAAATTGTTCAAATTTTTCTGAAGCCAAGGATTATACTGATTGCGAAATTCCGTAGTGCCAAGAGTTTCTTGAGCCACGGCCTTTTTATACAGATTAAACGATTCTTCGGCGCCAAGCGACGGATTATTAAAAGCGTTCACAAAATCGTTGTTCGCTACCGCCGGCTTAACACTCACTTGCCAAAATATATAAAACAACAAGATGCAGGCGGCAAGAGAGAGAGCGATAATAGTTTGGGAATTTAGAGATTTGGGATTTGGGATTTGCTTGGAACTTGGGATTTGGTCATTGGAATTTCCAGTTTTATAGATGGCAAATCCAATCGTCAAAAAAAGCGCAATATAACTTGCTGGGCTATCAAAAACAAAAAAACTCTGCACCGCATAAGCGACCATTAATGACGCAGGAATCCATAATTTATTCTTTACAAACACCCAAAATAAAGCGCCGATCAAAAATAGATAACCCAAGAGACCTAAAATTCCGCTCATTGAGGCATAGTCCAAATAGGCATTGTGAGCGCGATCAAAGTTGGTTTCGCGAAGCTCGTAAACCCTTGGATCAAGAAAGGCATTGTGAAGATATAAATAATTATTAGGCCCAAAACCGAAAATAGGTCTGGCTTTGAACGCCTCAAAAGCAATCCCCCATTCTGTGAAACGTTGCTGGATTGTGTCACCTTTCAAGGAAATATTTGTTAACCGGGTAAGTTGGACGCTATTGTTAATAAAATCGGAACTTCTGATTGTCCATAAAAAGCCATAGATTAAAAGCGGGATAGCTGCTATAATCGCCCACTTTTTCCAGAGATCACGATTATCAGCGATATTAAGAAGCATATAAGCAATAATCCCGATAACAAACCCAATAATGGCGCCTCGGCTGCTTGCTATGTAAAGAGTGCTGATATTAAGAAAAAAAGCGGTCGCCCAGAAATATCGATATCCGACATCGGGGGAACTTTGATGTCGGATATCGATATTTAAACCCTTCCATAAATAAAGCGCGAAAAAGGCGCCAAAGATTGCGTAACTTCCCAAAAGATCGGCATTGCCAATCGTCCCGGACTGGCTTGATGGAAGCCATGCCCAAGAAGCGTTAAAATATTGGGCCAGAGTATAAAAGAATTCCAAAACACTGACAATAACCGCTATACCAAAAAATTTTCGCCATTCTTTTTCGGTCGTTAAAACGCTGGACAAAATTATGGCAAAAATCACAAAGTGAAACCACGTAATTATGCCGGACATTCTTTCGGTATTGCCCCAAAAACTCCTGAAAGCGTCAACTCCCGTAAAACTTGTGATTATTAAAATTATTGTAAGCAACATTGTCGCGCCAAGCGCTAAATTCCATTTTGGCCTAAAACGCGCGTCCGTAAGCGCCAAAATAATATAAAGGAATAAAATAATTTCGGTAACCAATTGAAAAAGCCATATTTTCGGGAAAATAAAAGGAAAGAAAAAAGAACCGCCGATGTAAAGCGGGATAAATAGGATAAAACCGATTCCGAATTTTATTAGTTTTAATAATATGTTAGAATTCATGGCATGTGGAGAAGAAGAGTAAAAATATTTTTGCTGGTTATAAGCGATATTATGATATTTTATATCGCCGTAGGATTCACCCTTTTGGTACGATATATAGTTATTGAACGCGATTCTTCAACACTATTGAATTCCGTCCCCCTCCATCTTATTCCTTTTAGCATAATATTCGCGCTCTGGCTAGTTGTTTTTTGGGCCGCGGGCCTTTACGATTTGTCAAAACTTAAAAATGAAGAATTATTTTACAAAAATCTTATTATCACTTTCGGCGTCAACGCGGCAATTGCTGTTTCTTTCTTTTATTTTATACCATACTTCATAATTACGCCCAAAATAAATTTATTTATTGATTTGGCCTTAACCGTGGCCATTCTTTATTTTTGGAGACAATATTTCAACAAATGGGCCACAAAAGCTTTCAAAATCGGCATTGTTTTTCTTGGAGCCAGTCCAGAGATAATGGAACTGAAAGAATTTTTGAGCAATAATCCACAACTGGGCTATCAAACCGCCGGAATTTTGGCGCCTGATAATGCCATTGAACTGGAAAATCTTTGGCAAGATAAAAAATTTTCACTAATAGTTTCAGCCGAACAGTTTGATCATTCAAAAAAATTATCTTATTTGCTTTTCAAATATTTTAAAAAAGGCGTTACCATTAACGATTTGGATAAATTTTACGAAACTATGACAAACCGGGTGCCGATTTCGATTATTCAAGAGGCTTGGTTTTTGGAAAATATCGGGCAGTCCACAAGAGGATTTTACGAAACGACGAAAAGAATTTTTGATATTGTCGGTTCAGTCATAATTGGAGTGATAACATTGTTCATATCGCCCTTTGTGATTTTGGCTATAGAAATATCTTACCCGGGAGCGGTTTTTTATAGACAACAGCGTGTGGGAAAAAACGGGCAAATATTTACTTTAATAAAATTCAGATCTTTAATCAGCGGCTCAAGCGCGCGAGAAGCCGGAATATTATACGAGGAAAAATCAACCTTGGTCGGTAAATTTTTACGAAAAACACACTTAGATGAACTACCGCAGGTCTGGAATATTTTACTTGGGCAAATGTCATTTATCGGCCCGCGGCCGGAAAAACCAGAACTTGTAAAAAAATTATCGGAAGAAATTACTTTTTATGAAATGCGATTTTTAATTAAACCCGGAATTGCCGGCTGGGCGCAGCTCCATAATCCCAAGGCCGGCCCAACTTTTAAGGAAACTCTGGAAAAACTCCAATATGACCTTTATTATGTAAAAAACCGCTCAATATTTTTGGACTTCTCGATTATATTGAAGACAACCCGCATTTTACTCTCCGGCGCGGGAAAATAAATTTTATTAATTAAAAAATCCCCGCTTAGCGGGGATTTTGTTTTCAGGAAATTTTTACAATTCCCCGGATTAATTCACCACAATTTAATTCTGCTAATCCCAGATTTATCTTTTCAAAAGAATAAATACGGGTTATTAAATTTTCAAGTGACAGATAACCGAAGAGATATTCGGAAGCATAGCGCGGGATATCATCATCCAAAAAACATCCTCCGCCCCAAGTACCGCTTATCCTTTTACCTTTTACTAAATCAAAAGGGTCAATAGCAATTTTTTCTCCCGGTTCCAAGTTGCCGGCAACAATCACGGCGCCATCACTCTTAGTCAGATTAATAGCTGCCTCCATAGCAGTTCTGCTACCGCTGCATTCAATTGCAAAGTCAAAGGGGGCATATTTTTTAACATGATCAAAATGAATAGCAACACTTCCAATTTTTTCCGCCCAATCTAATTTCCATTGAGCCACATCAATAGCAAAGCATCTTATTTTAAGGGAAAGAGCTTTCAATAAAGCGCTGGCGCCGATGCCCCCAATGCCGAATATGGCTAATTTTGATCCAAGCGGGATATCCGAATGATCAACCACGCCGGCGCCCGTTGGCACGGCGCAACCCAGAAGGGCCGCCACTTCACCGCCAATTTTTCTTGAGACCGGAACCAGCCGGTTTTCTGAAATAACCGCGTATTGGGAAAACGTCGCCACGGCTCCGGCATTTACAACACTGCCATCGCCCGCGCGATATTTGATAAGCGGAACATCCAATCCCGCGCCCTTTATCCAACTGCATACGACATAATCGCCAGGCCTTACTTTAGAAACGCTATCTCCAATTTCTAGAACCTCGCCTGACGCCTCATGACCCAAAAGGTGAGGAATATGGTCTTTGCCCTTCCATCCTTTAATTTCATTTAGCTGGCTTCGGCAAAGTCCGCTATACAGTATTTTTACAAGAACCTGTCCAAATCCCAATTTGGGGATTTCCAGTTCCTCAATTATCAATGGTCCGCCAATATTTCTTAAAACCGCCGCTTTAGTTTTCATTTCGCCACCTCTATGGAATAAACCAGTAGTAGTCGCCGGTATAGCCGACTTCGGTGAATAATTTCTTCCAGTCCTCAACGCTCATATAGGTCAGCGCCGTCAAATTCCACTTTATCATCCTCTCGCATTCATAAGTGTTGCGCCAGGAATCAAGAGTGATAAAAGCGTGTTTTCGCGATACTCTTTGCACTTCGCGAATCGCCTGTTTGCATTCTTTAATCGGCAGATTATGAAGTGTAGTAATGGAAACTACCAAATCAAACGATTTATCGGGAAAAGACAATTCTTTCGCATCGCCCACCCGCACGAACGCTTTAACACTTTCTTTGGCATTAGCGATCGCGTAGGCGGAAATATCTATTCCCGCCACTCTGATGCCGGGAATAATCCGCTGGAAATCGTGAATCATAAATCCTTTGGCGCAACCTATATCAAGGATGCTACTTTCGGAAGTCAGCCCGTAATGATCCTTGAATCTTTTAACTACGCTTGCCCACCGGCCGTCATAAACATACCCTCCGTAGCCGACCAATCTGTCGCCGTCAAAAAATTCCTGCCCGAATTGACGGGCGATTTTATGGTGTTCTTCCGTAATTTGCCTGAACCTTCCATTAACATCGCGATTTTCTTTGGGATAAGTATCCAATAGGTTTATCTCCATTTATTTTCTCCTTTCAGAATGTGATATTGTCCCGCGTTTTTTTTCTAAGTTCGTTCAATTGCTCAATAGACAGAAGCCAGATTTCCGCAACTTTTTTTATCCGGTCCGGAGCAAAATTAATTCTGTCCCATTCATACGCCCTTAATATACTGATATCTTTTGGCGTCCACTCATTGGATTTAATTTGGCCATAACGCCAATCAATGCTCGGATACTCACCGCCGGATACTAACGCACCCATTTCTTTTGAAATTCTATAGAGCTCCGTCCCATAGAGAGGAACCGCTACAAAAAATTTAACATAGTCCGCTCCGCAATTTTCGGCATAACTGACGGTTTCCCTTATTTCATCCCACTTTTCACCCGGGAATCCTATGACGAAATTGACGATGCAAAACATCCCTCTTGATTTGATTTTTTTGATTATTTCAGGAACTTTATTGAGGTCCTTTATGGGCTTTTTTACGATTTCCCTTAAGACCCTTTCGTTGCCCGATTCAATCGCAACATTGACCCCAACACAACCAGAATCTCTCATCAGATCCAAGGTTTTATCGTTCAAGAGAAAAAGCGCAAACGCATTTCCGACCCATTTCAAATCCAAATTTCTTTCAATCATCAGAGAAAAAAGCGTTTGAGCAT
>ERZ1292632.2609-Hain-H43-01um-R2-2609-length-14803-cov-48_pt1 | contig 14803 bp, 19 predicted proteins | sample MGYA00564407_ERZ1292632 | MGnify/ENA primary metagenome ERZ1292632 (study PRJEB36523, sample SAMEA6512637) | groundwater metagenome | collected 2019-01-08 | study: AquaDiva: Metagenomics assemblies of 32 groundwater samples | reverse complement strand
TCAGGCTGGAAGATGCTATGATAGAAGAACTGCTGTCATTCCCGTTGGCGTCAACACAGGTCAAGGTAAAAGACGATATCGTTTCTCCAGCGATAAGGTCATTCTTGAAATTGAAATATATAGGGTATTCCTCGTAACTGGTCTTGATTATTTCCATCAAATTATCTCCCTTGAAACGCGGGGCTGTCGGAATAGATAGCGGAAGCTCCACATACAACTCAAAGGGCCTGCCTGTATATGACCACTTTCCCCTGCACCATTATATGCAGTTACTCTGAACCAATAATTTTGTCCCTCTATGATATTTGCCACATATGTTGTTATCCCTACCCCCACGGTGGCAATAGGACTTCTAAAATTAATTCCATCTGTACTTTGATAAACTTTATAGCCAGTTTCACTATCTGAATTATCCTGCCATGTTAGGACTATGGTATTTGCTGCCATAAGTTATATCCCACAAGATAAGGTTAAGTTGGTTGGGGGAGATGGTAAAAACAATAATAAAAGATCAAAATTGCTATAATATGCTGCTTTTATCCAAGCATCAGAACGCACTATGTTAGATATCTGAATATCATCTATTATACCATCAAAATCTCTATTAGTTTCTAAACTTGATCCTGCTATTTGTATATTTGATGTCCCTATATAAAAATTACCACCAGAGCCAGCAACTCCTTTAACTATATTTAAAAACCCATAACTATTTGCGCCATTATTTGTGAATGTTACTCTCGTCCACGTGTTGAGAGATATTGTTCCTATACTTGCTCCGCCTATAACATTACTGCCAGTTGTAGAGTATGCTATACTAACAGTTCCTGTAGGGCCTATCTCAAGTTCATAAGATAAATTACTGCTTTGCCATTTTGATAATATTCTGTCAGTAACAGTCGGAAATGAACGCATATATAGTAAAATTGAAAATGTTGCTGCTATTCCTGTGCCAATAGTTGAACTATTGGCAAGATCTATATAGTCATCTATACCATCAAAATCTAAACCTTTTCCAATTTTAGCATTTATTAAATCTCCGCTTGTCATTGCACCATTAGATGTTCCGTTAATAACATTAACAGTGGAATCCTTGATTTGTGGCGCAGTTCCAGAAGGATCTTGGGACATATGATATACAACTTTGAAATTTGAATCCCATACTGATTGTGCTGGTGTTTCTCCTGTATCTCCGACATAAGAACTATTATCAGCATGAGTGCTATCATAATAAAGATATAATACGGTGTCTGCGGTTGAACTGATAGACGGTACATTTATCCATAGTTCAGCTACTTGATTAGCATTATCCCATTGTTCTATCTCAGCATAGCATTGCGTAGTTCCATCATCTGTAGTAATAGCAATTTTCTTACTATTGGAACCAAGTTCAGTAAATATCTTACGTAAATCAGCCTGAGATATTCCAACAACTTGTCCCAAATGCAATCTTATAGGAAAATTAGTTAAAGTAGAATCAATCTTAGTATGATCTATCTTAATATGTATTCTGTTATTTTGATTCCAACCTGATAAATAAGCCATTAATCCCTACCTATTAAGTTTCTATTCTATGCCCCACTCACACTAATTGCTGTACGATTACCATTTGCATCTAACCAAGCCATTTACTTATATTCCCCCATCACTCCGCCACCCCACCCTCAATCTTAAACTTTGCCGTATCATTCAACATCTTCACCGCTCCTGCTGATACTATCCACTTCACCCATACCCTCTTCTTTACACTTGGGGCCATGTCTCCTAATACAATACCTGTTGCCTTTGTTGATGCTATGCTGAATGTCAGGGCCGGAGCAGAGGGAGCTGTATTCTCATTGACTACAGACTGAGTTCCTGTATCATAAGCCACCTCAAAGGAGGTATTGCCTGAACTCGTCTGAGAGCTTATGTAAAGGACTGCTCCGTACAGGGTTTCAGAAAGATGCGTATTCTTTACATCAACCGCCCTGTACTCTGGAGCGAGAACATTTCCATCCGCCGCCTCTTCAGGAGTGACATAATCAAACAGCGCATGAAGAGTCTCTCCTGCCTGAGTTGCGGAAGTGACGCCGCCAAGGGACATGCCGTTCCCCGATCCGACTGTAAGATACACCTTAATGTCTGTATTTATCATGAAGCCTCCTTATGCTCTCAATTAATAATAGATAATTACTTCCCCATTGGCTCCAGCGATTCCATTCCCACCAACTCCCCCATTCCAGCCGTCCCCACCACTCCCATCTGCTCCTCCGCCAGACCCTCCCCCACCATTGGAGACATGGTTCATTCCGTATATAGGAAGTCCTCCAGCCCCTCCAGAATTGAACTGGCCACCATTGACTCCGGCAATCCCAGAATTCCCGTTTAAATAAGCATCCACTAAAGGGTAATATGTACCGTCCCCTCCAATAGTAGCCGCTCCTCCACTGCCACCGTCATTGCCACCAGACCCACCAGCTACACCATCACCACCACCTTCAACTTTTAATGAGAATATATTTGCAAGGGAAACACTTGTTAGCCCGCCTGCTGTCCCATTGGTCCCTACACCACCGTTTCCCACCCCACCTGGACCCCCAACCCCAACATTAACCGTTAGCGTAGGAGTTGAGTGAGATAACATATGCACCGTATGCCTGATATACCCACCCGATCCGCCGCCCCCGCCGCCAGGAGCGTTATTTATGCCGCCAGTATCATTACCCCCACCTGCTCCTCCCCCGCCAGCTCCGCCCCACATTTCAATTATAAATGTGTTTACCGGAGATGGGAAAGTAAATGAACTTATCCCTGTAGTTGTAATAATGTGAATATTCTCAAAAGACTTAAGCGACGCCGCCTGCAAAGCATCAATATCTGCTTCGGCTGTATCTAACCGTGTATCCAATGCAGTTACCTGTGACTGTAAGCTCCCATCAGTTGCCGTAAAGGTTGCATCCGCTGCCTGCAATGCCGCAATTTCCGTATTGCTTGTGAGCTTCTTCTGAACTGTCCCAGTGTCGTAATAAAGCTCATCGCAAGTTCCAGTCTTTACGGAGAGATGCCCTATAGCATTAGCATCAACTACCTCAGGAGTTGCGCTGACAGGTATCTTGTGCTTGCCATCTACGTTGTGTTCACGGGTTCCCCAGTTATACAGACGCTGCTTCACGTCTGCAATAAAATTGTCCCCTTGCCGTGGATCGGTCAGCCCCCCTGGTTGCGCTGTGTCGAATGGAGGTCCTAATTTGTCGGTATCAGCCATTATCTACCTCTAAGAGATTTGTATTACCCCTGTCACACCTGTGGCAGGGGCTGAAACGAATGATGATGAAAGGGTGATTATTTTTGTCGTCCCGTTGTATGTTGAAATTCTCTTCGGCGGAAGTCCGGCAAGCGCGCCGGAAGTAAATCTTACCCATCCGCCCTTTTCAGCATCATCCACAGTGCTTGCCAAATTCGTCTTAAATTGAAGGGTGCTATTGTCTGTATCGGCAACTATGGTGAACGGAGTAGGTACAGCTATTGAGCCAACCTTTTCATTCACCGACCCCGCCGTAGGGCTTCCAGGGATAGCAGTATTCAAGGCTGAATCTACCTCTGCATTCACGTCTGCCTTTGCCTGTGTGCCGAGGGCATTTACCGTTCCCACCGTTACCGTTAACTGATCTGCCGCAAGGGAGAACCCTGCTTTATCTGTCAATGACCTTGCCGTTGTGCCCCATGCCTTATCTGCTCCGGCCTGAGTTACCCCCACATCATTTGTCACTGCCGTCACTGTCGGGACTGTTGCACCCGTATGGGCGTTATTACTCAAGATAACCTTGCTGTCAGAACCAAGTACCCAATCAGCCAATTTTTTCCCTATACTCCCTGAAGTGGTCAATGCTGAGGTTAAAGCCGCCCAAACCTCTTCAGCGGTCAGAGGGCTTCCGGCAAACCCAACCGTCAGATGATCTATGTTCATAGTACTGCCAGTTTCGTTAACGGTTTGGGTTAATCGAATAAGAACATCTCCAGATACGTAAGCCATTCCAAGGATAGTCCCTGATCCCGCCGCGCTATTTTGTACACTAAGAGGAAGATCAAAACCGATATCTACCGCTGCATTTATAAGAGTTGCAACGACTTCCCATGAGGCCGTATTGAAATTATAGGCATTCGCTGTTAATGAATTCGTTGCCCCTGTCCCCTCATCATAATATCCATGGAAGTGAATATCCACAGGCATAGACTCTGTATCGGCAGGAGAAACTTTTAAAACAAAATCTAAGGCGCCCGTCCCTGCATCTGCCGTAACCACATACCTGACATCATCATCAGTGTTCATGTTGGCTATTGTCCCCGATGCTGTCCCCGAAACAACAACCGATGCAGCCACATTGTCCCTGACAGCAACACCTCCGGCAATGGCTGATATCTGTGCCTGATAAGCTGGGGCCGTTGCATGGATATAACCCGTCCCATCATATTGAGCTTCAAGATTGTTTGCAGCCGACGAATCACCTGATATATGGGACACATCAACGCTCTGGATATTGATAGTCTCAGAAGCAATTATAGGGATAGCGTCAGAGGTCTTCCAGAAGACATGCCCTTCAAAGCCTGTGGTTATTGCCCCTGAATCTACCTGATAGATAGAGGCTTCTGCCGTGGCATCTATCACTCTTTCAGTAACACCCGTAACCGTCCAGTCCTGAATGATGGTCCCGGCCTTATCTATTATCTTATAAGAAACTGTCTTGCTTGAAGGGATTTCCCTGACGGCTATAAGCATTTAGTAGCTCCCTGTTATATGTATTCCAGTAGGACCATATGTATATTCATTTGCCTCATATTGTGTGTCCAGCCCTGAATGATTAGAGAATCCATTGATTGCACCTACGCCACCAGTGATATTTGTATAGCACTTATTCGTTGAAGAATCCGTCTTTACCACTTTATAAACTCGTCCCTTCCCATTAGCGTACGCCTGAGATATCTTGGCAAAGACAAGCTGGACATTTCTGTTTTGTGCATGGCAGGCTATGGTGTTATTCAGGTTCACGTAGTACCTGGCCGAAGTTACGTTATTGAATCTGACCTCTACTATATTCCGTGGAACTGGAGTAGCGGAATCAGCAAGACCTGTTGAAGCTGTGACAAGGATCATGATAATTGAAAGTATAAGCTTTATGGCCATAGTGGATTCCCATATCCTGAATTGTAAGCGTCAATAGTCTCAGCGGTCAAGGCTTCTACTTCAGCCTCAATGGCATCTGAAGCCGTCCTGATGGGGCATAAAAGGCCCGTCCAGAAATCATTGAGAGCATTCAACTCTGTAGTTTCAGTTGGTGTAATTGTCGTTAAAAGCTCCTTTCTAACAAGTTCTAAAGCTCTTGCTGTAAGGTTATGCTGTTTCCACTGTGGTATTTGTGCAAGTATCTTTTCTCTTGCTGTCTTCTTGGCCAGGAATTTCTTCTCTGCTTTCTTGCGGTTCAGGTCATCCCCGTCGGCAACAACAACTGAGTGGTACGGAAATCCTGATAGACTATTTCCCGATGCAGTTACTATACGTCCATCCTCTTCCATGTATACAACCATATTACCTCCCTATTCTTTGTAGTTTGAGCCCTCTGACATAGCCATAGAAATTCGTTCCAGGTATATCAGTCCCTATTCTAACAGATATAACATCCCCATCATTCACTCTAATGAACTCTGAATGTTGCATATAGTATGAATCAAGGCCATCCGACAAGGTCAACTGGTCAATTTCAAAATCATGGGTTGCGCTGCCGCTCAGGGTATGATTTATTCGTGTCTGAACTATCCCATTTTGAACATAGTTTTTACGTGGGGAAGGAAAATCAAATTCCCTATTTGTATACTCCCCAGGAAGTCCAGGGAGTGAACCAGAATCTGAGTAATCACTTCCGTTATCTGTCATATTGACCCATATCGCTGTATCATAGTTATACGCCTGCACCTTTACAACATGGTTCGACCCATCATATCCCGTATTCTTGATATTTATTCTCAATGGTTCATCTACATAGCTGAAATTTCCCTTGATAAGAAAGCCTGGCGTTGCTGTTCCTTCATTGACATGATAATAGATACCATCTCCATGTTTAGCGGCGGCAAGGGCTTTCTGTGTGCTGGTAAAGTTCGTATATCTCAACGCATAGGTGCTTGAGTTTGTGGACTCATATACATCTTGAGTCGACCCACCAACAGATGATATATTGAGAAAGGTTAAATCTCTTTCTGGCCCCTGTGACATACGACGGAAGGTTTTGTTGAGGATGGTTCCGTCTACCTTGACAGTCTGGTAGTAGATTGTTGTTCCTTCATTAGCCTTTACAGACATTCTCAAAGTAGATTCATAGAGGCCACCTGTTCCCGGGCCAAATGTCACAGTTCCGTTTGGTGCATCCATTGTTATCCCCGCCGGAGAGCTTTCAAAAGACGCAAAAGGTTTCAGGCGTTGGAAGCTGACCGTCGAAAGATTGTAATATGTTGGCGCCGTTGTAGTATAGAAGTTGAAAGAAGCATAAGTGGCATTAGCCTTGAAGTAATTAGGGACTTCGACATGAGACGGCTTGACGTTTATCCCTGCGCTATCCGCCCAAATAAGCCCTGCTGTTGTTATCAAAACTGCAACAAACGCATACAAAATACCATTCAGTAATTTTTTCATATTTACCTCATCCTCGATTTTTTCTTGTCACCCCTGGTATCATTGTGCCCGAAATACTCCCTTACGCTCTTTGCCGCCTTGAATGTTGCCCTGACCTTCCCACTCAAAGAATCATAGATAGCCCTCGACATGGTAAACTCTCTGGCAAGGTTATTCTGGATGCTCCTTGACATGGTAAACTCAAATACCAGGAACCCCCAGATATTCCTTATCATCGTGAATTCTCTCGTCAAGGCATTAAGGATATTCCTGGACATGGTGAACTCTTTTACCAAGGGTTCAGTGATGGCCCTCGACATGGTGAATTCACGCTCTATATCGTATTCACTGTTCAGATAATACCAGCTCATCTTAACTCCCCAGATACGGCGCCGTGTTTATGTCTCTAATCCTTTTCCCGCTGAAACCTTCTCTGTTCTGTTCCGATTCCAGTTTCTCCATTTCCACTATAAGTTTGCTGAACCAGACTGGCCCTCTCGGATCATCGCCGAGATATGGTATTGCCTCAACAAGAGCTGCATACAAAAGGGCTTGCTCTGCGTTAAGACTCCACCAGTTAGTCGTGTTCGTGCTTGAGAGCGCAGGAAGAGCCCTGAAATAACCCATATTTATCGTGTAGTCTTTATCTGCATAGGAGCCCAGGAGGAAAGAGTTCTCTTCCCTGTCGAATGTATAAGGACGCGCCTTGTTCGTAGTGGCCCTGTTAATCCCGATCTCGCCTGTCTTCCTTGAGCCATATCTTTCCATGGCAGGAAGTATCGTATTTCCATCTTTCAGGCCCAGGTATGAAAGCTCAATGTAATCAGAAGGCACAGGTATAGAATTGGTGTCCATAAGAAGAAGGCATGTAGTGTTTTTCACAGGCAAGGCCCCGGCTGGTGTGATACTCCCCCCGTCAAGATACGTTGATACGTCTCCAGCGGTGGCTATAAGGAGTTCCGCCCCTGTAGACCTGCCATAAACTTTATAACCAACCGCATCCGTTACCTTTGTCCAGTTGACATTCACCCCGCCGGTTGCGCCGAGAACCAGGGATGTTTCTGTAGAGGCAAGAGTCACCCCACCGAATATGTCTATGGCCGCAACCCTGTAATAATATGTCCCTGCCCCAAGAGTCCCAGCCCCTGAGGTAAAAGCAGCATTGACCGGAGTAGATAAGGGCTTAGGGTTCTTGAACATTGAATGGGGACGGAGGACTATCTGTCTGCCTGTCTTCGGGTTTGAGACTCCCCTTTCAAGGGTCTTCTGACCGGAAGATATAAGGAAGGGTAGAACATTATCCATATCTGTTCTCAGGGTAAAGTCTACGATCCTTATCTTAAGCTCATCAAAAATCATTATGGCTCCTCCTCAGAACACCCTCTCTTCATTAGTCCGTACTTCTATGTCTATCCATGCGCTCATGTAGACCTTTGATTGCAGATAGGATTTCGTCTTTATTGTTTTTGATATCTTCTCGAAGTTCGCTCTTGACGCTTTGAAGCTCCTTTTTCATAACGTACTTTTCCGGCATGTCGTTTATTCTCTTATTGTTATAAATAAATAGCCCACCGAGAATAGCTGACATACCACCGAATATCGAGTTCCATATTTCATTATTAGGCTCTGCCACCTTTCTCTCCTTTTTATATTTACGGTATTGTCGTTGAACTCTGGAATATAGGCCTCATCAAAGTATCAACTTGCGCCTTCTGTGCCGCTGTCAGGGTGTCATACTTAAGCATGATGGCCTTTCTCTTTTCCTTCTCCATCTTCGGTTTAAGATCTGCAATGGCCCTCAGCTTATAATCCTCGATAATAGCATTCACAGGGAACCCATAGAATACCGACGCCTCGTTAAGTATCACGTCCTGCTCTGCCGTGGTATTTATGGTATACGTCCCTGCATAAACACCTGTTACCACTACCAACGTAATTGCCAACATAATAATAATTCTTTTCATTTATTCCTCCTTAATATTAATAATTACCAAAAATATAACAATTGCTTACTCCATCACATACCACGCTATATGCTTCCCATTGAGTATCAAGCCCACTTAAATTTCCAAACCCATTTATCTTGTCACTTCCATTCATTGCTATATAGCACTTATTAAGACTGCTATCCTTCTTTAAGAAGTTATATTTTTTACCTCTGCCAATAGTAGCAACGGATTGAATATTGAGAGTAGTTCCACCAGTAAACGCATGACATGTCATCATGTAGTCATTTATATTAACTGTTGCTGAAGACATACCAGACACATTTCTAAAGGCTACATTCATACCAAGTGTCTTAATATAGCCAGTGGTTGAAAGATTGTTAAATGATACCAATGTTCCGTTGTCAGTAATCTGGGAATTGCCTATAGTTGTTGAGTTTGTAAACTTTGGGATATAGCCTACTACACCAGTACCTTTAACCTTGCTATCAAGTTGTGTCTGTATTGGCGACACAACACCAGATAAGTAACTAATTTCCGTATCGGTAGTAGCTGATGTTATAATATTCTTACTCGCATCGGAAACAATAGCACGATTGCCGGTTAGATTATATAGACTAAACATATCAAGAAATTCGTCATATGATGAAAGGCCAATATTGATTAGCCCCTTAGTGGCGTGAGATGTAGAGCTTATGCGTAACGTACCGGTTGTCGTTGTGCTCCCGATAATCTCAGGCGTCAGTACCTTCCCATCCTTATCAACATAGGCTTTCTCTGTGCCATTATTCTTATATACCGCTATTTTTGCTCCAGCAATAGATAATGTATTCTCTGTATCAAAAGTATAAGCTATACCAGTTGCTTCATCAGCAACACTTGGAGTCAATGCAGTTTCATTGGTAGCCCCAGCATAGATATTACCATCTAAATGTAAATCAACAAAATTGGTAGTATTATTTTCAACATGAAAATGTGAACGAGAACTTAAGTGATTATGGTTAAGTAAGGTTTCTTCTGTCAATGCCATATCATATATTGCCATTTCGTCTATTAAACCATAAAAATATGAAGTATTATCTATTATACTGCCTATGTATACATCCGACGAAAGAGTAGCAAGACTAAACCCACCAGAACTTTTTAAAACTCCATTTTCATACAGTTTAACAGTTGAGACATCATACGTTACTGCAATATGTATCCATGTATTTAGTTGAACGGTTGTCCCAATAATAGACTCTCCATAATTAGTAAATACCCATTGGTTGCCATCACTTATACCTATAGCAAATAATTGATTAGAATCAAGAGCGCCATTAGAATACACCCATCTATATGTGCTATCTATTGCTGTCGGATATGCCCAAAATTCAACAGTCCTACTATTTGCTGCTATCGGAATTGATGTTGATGTAGCGGTTACATTATCGTTGCCATCAAAACTTCCTGAGTTTGTTCCATATTTTGCTGTGCCAAAAGTCGCTCCACTTGCTGTACCATTATTGCTCCCCTCTGCATCCAACCAAGTATTGTCCATTTTCCAATAAGAGACAAGAGACGGCTCAGCGAGAATAGTTGCCTGATAATCTGCCGGAGTACCCTTAACGTCAATAGTTATTTCGTCTTGGCTTCTTAATATTCTACCTGATATAAGCATTCCAGTAGACGATGAGTTGCCGAAGATCACCTTGTCTGTACCAACGGCCTGCTTAATCTGTCCTGTTGTTCTATCCCAACCAGTATCACTACCAGCGGAGGTGTAGGTACTGAAACCGCCAGTCCCACCAACAATCCCGGGTCGGGTAGTAACTCCTGCGTATCCATCCAGGGAAACACATAACATTAACAGGGCAATAGCCCCGATGAGAAACCTTTTCATAAATCCTCCCTTAAACTCCAAGGTAAACTGTTACTTTTGCACCTGCGCTGATCGCATCCACATACGCCCTTATGTACGCCCATTTAGCATCTATCACAAAGCCATCTGAGGCACTCGTTGTCCCAGACAAGGCAATATGAGGAGTAGCGGTAGCGTCTATCCATGTTACCCCATCATTAGATACCTGGATCCTTACGGTGGCAGTAACAGCCCCTGTGCCCTCTACCTTTGCATGGATGGTGCGCTTTGCTGGATAAACAACAATTGCATCGCCAGCCCCTGTGGTTGTTTTGCCGGACATAAGATAGACAATCTGCCCTTCCGCCTCTGCGACAGGGCCATTATCCACCGGCTTAATGAACGCCATCGCCGATACAGCGAAACATCCTACGACAATAATAGCGAGTAATATTTTCTTCATGTCAGTCCCCCTTCTTCTTTTTCGTTTCCTTGTCCCATGCCTTTTTCATCTTCTCGTCTTCGGTCCCCTCGTTGTCGTCTCCGCCCATCTTATCCTCGACAATCTCCATCATCTCGTCCATATCGGCAGCGGTATAGGTGTCTTCTTCAGACATACCCATACCCTCGCCTTTCTTCTCAGGCTTGGCGCATTTAAGGATGAATGTCCCGTCATCCGCTTTTTCTATTGATATTCTTTTCATCATAATTCCCCCTTTTTCAACTTCCCATTGTCGGTTGCGTTAGCGTAAAATCACTTGCCAATTCCCTGATAACACTTTTCCCCTTGCCGGACAGCTTAGACCCAAACCTGCGTGTAAAGTTCGCTTCATGCCATGCTGCCTTGTTAGGGTCATAGATTTCACTGTTCTTTTTCTGATATGCCAGGGCGCAAATACCGTCTACAAGGTCAAAATGATACTCCTCCGGTATCTCAGGGGCATTATCAAGCTGGAGACTTAAATCTATGAGAGGCAAATGGTAAACGGACATCAATATGGTGTCCTTACCAGTATCTGCGTTCAGATTCGATGCTGGTTTAGGGATAAGGGTAATCCCTCCATTTTCTTCAATGTAATATAGTGGTGTGCCTTCTAAGGCCCTCCATGTCTGGCTGTAGTTATTCTCTATCCATCCTGTTGTTTTTTGCTGTAAAGGGATGTTGCTTGAGTTCAGCCAGCAATCCTTTATCTTAAGGACCTTGGAAGACAGTAGGTATAATGATTGCCCTGCAACGACACATAGCCGTGTCAATGCCTTGGAAGCGTCCCCTATGACATATGCCTCCCCTGTCGTCATAATGTCGGCAGAAAGGCTTAATTGAGTGGCGGAATCAACTACCGTTACGGTTGCAAAGGTATTGTCGGTTGTGTTGTAAACTGTTTTATTGAGATAGGTGGAATTAAAGGCAGCTCCACTGTTAACCAGCTTACTTGCTGTAGTTGCCGTTGTTGTCCCTGTAGATAAATCCTCTGCTGTGGCAGATGTGGAATTAGGATTTTTGACTAACAGGTATCCTCGCTCAACAGCATCAACTTGAGCCATCTTTGCATATTGAACAAGGAGGGCGTTGGAACATATATAGGGTTGTTGAGCATCGTCAAGGGAGCCCTCTCTTGCAAAAGCGATTATTTCTGAAAGGATCATGAGAGGCTCCCTTGTCTTGTTATGCCGGGCCTAATACGGTATAGCTGAAACGATTGACCTTTTTGTTTTCGATGTTGCCAGCTTCGTCCTGCACCGGTCTTATATAAACACATTCCTTGATTACGTTCAGGATGCCTTCGGGAATAACGGCCTCCACACCTCTCTTTATAAGCCAAGAGACACCATTACAGCTTACAAACTGCTGCCTTGGGTCATCGGTATTTTCCTGCTCATTAAGGATAACCCTGTATCTTTTCTGGGTCCTCAGCTCGTCAATGGCAACCTTCATGTCGGCTTTGGCTTCCGCCTTTTCCTTCTTGTCTGTTATGCCTTCTGTGTTTTTATTGATGAAAGAACCCATTGCCGCCGCCATTGCATCGGCAGTGTTTGAAGCTATCACCTTTGACAACTCGTCAATATCTACCGGCTGAATTACCTTGGCTTTCCTTACCGGTCTACCTGTTTTCTTCTTTACTGCTGTTGTTTCCATGAGTTTTTCTCCTTTGGATTTTGGTTAGGAATTAATGCCTCCTATCGGCATTACTGTGTAGCTCTATGTACGGCATAGCCGAAAGTCTTTGATGCCGAACTCGCTGTAGTGTAAAGGGTGAAGATTGCAGTATTGTTTTTGAGAATAGCGGATTCAAGCCTCTCGTTTACATCATGTACGCCCGTCTTTGGGGTCGCTATAAGGGTGTCTGTACTTAATGCTCCCACAATGGCGATCTTCTTTGATTTCGTTATCCCTGACCAACTTGCAAAACCAGCATACTTTACTATGTGGCTCGGCTGAACAATCGTGGCAAGGTCTGCTTTACCAATGGTTCCATCAAGGATGCTTGTGGTTGTAACCTTGCTTGCGCTAAGGCTATATGTCCCATCCCCACCATCAGTAAATACCGTGGCAAGCTGGCTTTTCAGCTTCGTTATGGCATCTATAGCAGCATCCACACCAGGGGCATGAAGCATTGCCATTACAACAATCATCAAAAGAGCGGCTATAAAATATTTAAACTTTTTCATATATACCTCCTTAATAAAAAATTAAGAGGGGCCATGAGACCCCTCTATTCATTAAGATGCTGTTATCATGCTTGACAGGTCAACGTATGTCTCGGTTAGACCGGATGCGCCGAGGTCTGTCGTTCCTGATGTGAAAGTTGTCGAGCCATCCGTCAATATCTGGAAGTACCCAAGGGGTGCGTGACTTGCCGGAAGCTCAGGGAGCAGTGCAAGTGCCGCCGTTGCCGCATGATTGCCTTTTGTAGTTGTTACAGTAGTTCCATCAAGTGCTGTGGAAATCAGGTATTTGCAATATGTCGAGATCGGCTGGACAGCGCAAGCTGTCATTGCCAAGTTGTCGGTTGCGGCAAACAAGCCAGCCACACCGTTGATGCAATAATTAACTGCATTCGTTACCTTGATTGTCGCTGAGTTGGTTCCTTCCACCAGACCCGCCTTCCCAAAACACCTGGTATTGAGATGATTAAAAATATCTCTCATAGGCTGGTGCATCTCTGCTTCGCTTATCTTCTTAACTGTTGCCATAATTGCCTCCTTTAAAGTTTAAGTGAAGGGGGAGTTGTTACCTCCCCCTATATGTAACGTTTTGTTACAGGTCTGTTGCTGCACATTTGACGACTGCCATGTGGGTGTCATTTAAGATGACGGTCCCAATCATGGTCTTGAAGGCAACACTCCCTCTCTGTCCGGCGGGATCGCCATGTCTTGCCACGTTTGGCTTGAGGATCATCGGTGTGGCTGCGAATGCACCCTTGAATGCAACCCTGTCCCAGGCATCGGCTCCGAAATATATCACGGAGTAAACGTCTGCTGAGGTGCCAGAAGTTGACACCATTGTTCCCTTTACACCACCGGCGTCAGTGTCGGCTTCGCAGATATTGGTAAGGATGTACCTTACCTGCCCTACGGCCCCAATCTCCCCTTCTTCGGGCTTGGTGTTGCCGTACTCCTTTGCATCTATGAAGCCTGTCATCGCCCTGATATCGCCTTCGAGGTCGGTATGCCCCACGGCTATGATGCCAGGAAGCACCGACTCTGTGTTGAAGTTCGGGGTAGACGACACCTTTTTAGTGATGAGGCCGGTATCCTGCCTCTTGAGTGCCCTTAGTACCTTCTTCTGGATGGTTGCCGTCAATACTGTGTTGACATCCGTAACAGCCGCCCCGTTAGCATAGAAGACATTGGAGCAAGCCTTGAGAGTTGCGAAAGAATCGAACTCTATGGACTGCGCCATCTGCTTTGCACCACGCTCTGTCTGGACGTTGAAAATATCATCCTCATGGGTATCGTCCATGACGTCAGTGAGTTCCTGTACAGAGATAAGCTGCTTGAGGGTCAAGCTTACATCCCTCGACGTGAGCTTCTGACTGGTCGGGGTTACGCCTTCGACTGCGGCGGTCTTGATGATGGGAAGCTTGTCGTACCCTTTCCACTTCATCGTCATGGTGTTTCTGGCCTTCAATGTCTGCCCTGTGGCATACTTGCCAAAGACCTCCAATCGGTAAGTCTCCGCAAGCAACTTCTGGACGATCTGCGCCTGCTGCCTATAGGATAAATCTGAACTTGTAGTTATTCCTGTTCCTGCCATAATAGCCTCCTTTTACTTTGGTTATTTGAGTTCGGCCCATGCCTCCTCTAAACTGTTTGGCTCTGCCTTGCTTCTTTGCTGTGTTACTATCCGACCTTCTTTCTTCCTGACCGCCTCCA
>ERZ1292632.2608-Hain-H43-01um-R2-2608-length-14806-cov-4_pt1 | contig 14806 bp, 12 predicted proteins | sample MGYA00564407_ERZ1292632 | MGnify/ENA primary metagenome ERZ1292632 (study PRJEB36523, sample SAMEA6512637) | groundwater metagenome | collected 2019-01-08 | study: AquaDiva: Metagenomics assemblies of 32 groundwater samples | reverse complement strand
GATCTTGGTTGATGTGTTTACCGCTATGCCACCGTTAGTTACCGCTATCGTGGCTGGCGTTGCTATGATTACGGCGGGACTTTTAAAGGCGGCAATTACCGGGGCTATTATGAAATCTGCTATCGGAGGAGCTTCGGCTGGCGGAATGCTTGCTGCTGGTGGAGGAGCCATTTTGCCATTTTTGGCGGCAGCAGCTCCGTGGTTGCTTGGGGCAGCGGCATTGGTGGGAGTAGGGTATGGTGTTTATAAGCTTTTTAGCAATAAACCAAGTAGCGGATCTGCGGACTCTGTTGATGCCTTACACTCCGAACAAAAAAAAACAAATTCAATATTGTCTTCAAATATTAGCTCTAGTATGCGATTAGATGATGTTACAATAGATCGTTTGGCAAAGGCAATAGCTGAGAATATTTATATGAATAAAACAGACGCAAGGAGAAGTAGGAGGGTAATACCCGTACTTCAATTAGGGGATTAAATAGGTGGCATTTACAATTTCAGACGAAAGAACTATAGTTAGAGCTTCAAAAGCTGCGATGATTGCTATAGGCATTGTTGATAGAAATCAACCAATGATATCTGTTGTTGGTGACGAGGCTGGATCTCCAAATAAAATGGACGCTTTTTTGTTTGGCGGTGTTTATGGAGAGGCAGCGCAGCTTCAATCGATAGGAGCGTCTCTTTTGTCATTAAGTGTTTTAAAGAGTTTGCAAAATAACGGAACTTATTTTGATTCAATTATAGGAGTTGCGATAGAAACTCTTAAATTTAAAATGGAGCAAATTATTTCTGAAACTTTAGTGGGTGGGTATGCTGCTTTAAATTTTGATATATTTGGTTCGTCAAGGTTGACGGCTTTGATTAGGCAGACTCTTATACCATCTTTTCCGTCTGCAAGAGCTACCACATCGCATTCTGATTCTACAAGAGGACAGTTCTTTCAATTTTATTTTAGATCATTAAAGCCTTCTATTTGAAAAAGTGATATAGGTAATAAATTAGCTCCAAAAGGTGTTGTTAGATTTAAGCCAATTATAACTTCATTGTCTGATTCTTATTCTCCTAAGTGATCACAGCAAAATATTTTAGGAAGTGTTCAGCAGATACATAGATACGAAAGAACGGATCGTTCTATTGATATGGCCTTTTCTTTATTTGCAGATAGTTTTCTTGAACTTCAATTTAATATATGAAGATTAAATTGATTAGCCGATCATTGTTATGGAAGTTTAAGAAATTTTGACGAGTTTCAAAAAGAAAGACAGGTTGGGGGAGATAAGTCTAAATTTGTTCAAAATATAGAATACAAAGAGTTTCCTTTTATGAGAGCTACTGTTGGAACTGTTTTTATAGAGCTTCCCTGTTATATAAGTTCTTTAAAGCATAATTTTATGATGGATGATGGATGAGAATTAGGCGATGAAATGGAAAACGCAATAATGAAAAGAAAAAATATTCAATTTCCGTTTAAAATAGATATATCTTTAAATTTAACCGTATTGTATGATAAAGAAGATCCTACATCATATAATTATTATAGACAGTATTTTGAGTTGGAGTTGGGAAAATACATGAGATGGTCCGAAAATGGATGATCAACAAATCCGGATGATGATGCGTCTGGATTGTTAAATGCTATAAGGAGTTTATTTTAATGTCTGAATTGCATAATCAATTAAATCAAGTCGTGAGGTATATTAGATCAGGTGACGGTACATTGATTGAAATGCCGTATACAACAAATTTTAGTTTTATAGATTCGTACCCTTATGAAATAAAAATAGTTCCTATAAAACAGGTTAGAATAGATCATTTAACAAAGATTATTACAGGAACTCCAAGTGGCTGAAAAATATTGTCAATTTTTAATGATATGATGTCACCTTTAGAATTTTTTAAAAAAGAGTATTTAATTATACCAGAAGATTTTGCTCAAGCAATGAATTGACTAAATAGAAAAAATATTGGATAAATAATGGCAGATATACAGATCCCAGAAGTTTTTACAAACACGAAATTATGAGTTCGTCTTGTTGATAAAAGGGGGCGAATGAAAGCTCTGTTGGATGCTTCGCAACTCAATGATCCTAGTGACCGTAGAAAGGCCACAGAACGGTTAGGGGCAATCTTTAGGGAGGAGATAGCTGGTTATGGGGGTTTTTATTTCAATACCTCTAATGTCAAAGTTCCGGAGTATTGAGCTATGAGAAATAAGCTCAATCCTGTTCTAAATAGTTTGCTTTTTCTTCCGTCAATTAAGGTGACAATTGAAAACAACGAGGCAGAAGGTGATAATGTAACTTTTGAAAATAGAATAGATTTAAATTTGTCTGAAATTGTTCCTCGTAATTTAAATATTAATGAAACTCAAATAGGAACGATTCAGGCGATCCTTGATAAAATTAATAGTGGCATTCCAGATTATCCATTAAGACATCAAGATTTAAAAAGTATAATTAGAATAAATAGTTTTGAAGTTAAATGAATTACTGATTCTTTCTTAACTCAAGAAGCTACTTTGAGTATTTTCTTTGAGCATTTTCAATTATTAAAAACGCAGTTTGGCAAAGAATTAATGCGTCCAAATAAAAGAATTAAAGTTGAAACTAAATTTTATAATATTTTTGATGGATGAAGTCATATTGAAATTTATTCTTTTATGAAATCTTTGGGTTATGATGAGTTAAGTATTATGCCAATTGAATCATTTAAGAAAAAATATGATGAATTTATTAAAGCATCAAATGAAAATGAAAATACTGATTGAGTTATTTATAATTTTGATACTGATTTCGATGATAATAATGGAGTTATGTTAAATATTAAGTTAGTTAAACATGCAATGCCAGTTCTCCAACAAAAATCATTTCAAAACATTAAACCAATTAACTTGCTTACAAAAGAAGTTATAGATTATTTTAATGATATAGAGGTTATTAAAATTTCAGATGATTCTGCTGGTGTTGGTAAAATTTTTATTCCAAAACAAGCTATGGATAATAATGATAATTCAAAATCAAGAAATTCAAATTTAAATTTAACAAAAACTACTTATATGGTTCTTGATGCTGGTAGGTTTATTATGTATTTATTATGGCTATATGCATCTAAATATAAAGAATATTATGACGAAACAGAGGGTTCTGTAAATAAAACAAGTATGTCTAAAAATTTTTTGGTTACTTTTGAAATGGATATAACAGAAATTAATAAAACAAATAAATTAAAAGAACGATACAATGGATGTTTGATGTCATACATTAATTCGTCATCGTTAAACAAACCTATTTATAAATCATTGGGTTTGTTTGATTTTAATAAAGTAAATTTATTATTTAGAAATCCTGCTGATGCTAGCCCTAAATATACGGATGTTGCTTTTGAATTTTTAAATGAAATTAATCAGTCTGTTGATTCGGTGAATTTTTATCAGTGAAGCTTTAATAATTCATCGCAAGAGTTTAAAAATGCTAAATTAAATATTTCAAATTATAGAAGTAATTATTTAGCTCCTCTGGTTTTTTCTTCTTTATTAACCGAGTTTCCGCAAGAAAATTTTTTAGAAAGTCTTACCTTGACGGCTTTTGGTGGTGATACTGAAAAAGAACCGTCTCCAATTGTTGAGGTTGGAGAGGTGTCTGTTGTGGGCGCAGGTCGCTTTAAAAAATGAGATCCTTTAAAGGGGCTTGTTTCTGTGAGCGAAGATGAGGCTCGGCGCGTATTTGAGGCATCTCAGTTGCAGGCGGGGTTATCTGATCTTATGGATCAATTTTCACAAGAAAGTTCGCTTCGGCTTGCGCGAGAGCAGGCTCAAAAGGCAACGGAGGATGATGAGTGGTTTTATTCTTTATGCCCGAACGGATTTCAGGCCGAGTATGTTTTAAAAACAAACATCGCGGCTTCCGATCAGCCTGAAAGGTTTAATGCTGCTTGGGCGCGGCATAATGCGCGAGAAACTGCTGCCGCAGCGGGTGCGCGAAAAAAAGATGCAAACAAGAGTGTTGCCTCTGTACCTGTTGATTTTGTTTTGCAAAAGCGAGTAAATATGCACTACACTTTTCCTTTAATTAAAATGGCTGTATCGGATGATTGTTGATTAGAACAGTTTGACAAGCCTGTAGGCTCTTTTGTTAGTGAATCTTTGGTTAGGTTATTTAATACTCGAAAAAATGCAATGGCGCATTATTCATTTCCTGTTTTTAAAAATACGGTTGTTATAGATAATGGTGGTTTTAAGAGCGCCGTTCCTAATGTTGATTCTTTTGCTTGAAGGTTAAACTCGAATAATTTAGAAAAGGGTGTTGTGGACGTTTTAGGCGATAGTAAGTTAGAGTCTGTAAATCCTGTTGTAAATAAACGGGAATCTTTGGTATATGGTCAGCTATCTAATGCTGAGTCACTAAAGATATCGGTTATTCCAAGACATGTTGATTCAAAACTTGACGATTCTACGCTTAGTTTTGTAAAGGCTTTTATTATCCCTGATAACGAAAATCAGGATTGATTAGAAATAAAAATTTCAGACACCAATACGTTTATTTTAAATGATTCAGAACAAAGAATTTATGCAAAAATTCAAAATGATATATTTAAAGATCTTGATAAAAAAAATATTGTAAAAATTAATCAAATTGCTGATAATAATTTAATTAATATTAAAACGTCATCTGAGACTGTGGCGGATGCTCCGTATAATTTGGGAGTTTTTAATCCTCATGTGGTAGGAGAAGACAGTTATTCTGTTAAAATACAAAATATTAGAAAAATTTTAAATGGCAGCGCCACTATATCAGATGAAGATAAATCTAAAATAGATAATAGCTTGCGTTTATTGAAGTTAATTGTCGGGTCTGGTGTCCAAAGAACCGATGCTATTCGAACTATTGTAAATTGAGCTTCAAATACAAAAAGTGGATTGGATGATGAAGTTCTTTATAATTCTATATCTGGATCTTATTTTATTAATGATATGGCAAATATTGGAACTAAAGAAAGGTTAATGACAACATTATATGATCTATTATATTATGAAATTCAAGCGGAATCTTGGTATGTTCCAGAGTTTAAGCCTTTTACTCCGTTTTTTATGTATACGGGTGGTGAAAAAACGGATAATTTATTTAAAGAATTTGTATCAAATCCTGAATATCAATTGGATGGTGAGCAACTTTCGTATTTGCATAATCGAATTTCTCCACAAAGTGGAATGTATTATATTACAGAGATGGGGTACAAAATAGATGATACGGGGCAGTGAACACAAACTTGAAAAGGGAGAAAATATGATTTTGGATTTATGAATTCAATTTTTAAGCAATTGTTTTCATCAAAGGATGAAGCTTATTTAGATACAAATTTAAATATAGATGATAATAGAAACTATTTTTACTCAACAAATTTTATTACAAATTCAGAATTATATACATCAAATATTTCTTTTAATTTATGAAATGTAAACAAAACTCTAATTGAATATAATTTTGTAATAAATACAATTTTATTTAATATTTTTAAAAATTCGTCTAGTATAACTAATTCTTGATTAAATGATATATCTTCATTAATTTTTCATAAAAATGAATTTGAAAAAAACGGGCTTTCTTATTTAAATGAAGAAAATTATTTAAATCAATCTTATAAATTGGCATATTTATATAAATTGTTGAAAACATGCGATGATTTAATTAAGTTTAATGATTATGGAAGAAGTATTGATGGAAATATTACTCTTTTAGACATAAATATATCAAGCATTTCTGAAAAGCAGAATTTATGAATAAATTATGGATCAAATTCGTTTGTAAATTATGCAACAAGGCATAATTTAAAAACTCCGTCTGAATTGAGATATATAAATGAAAATGAATGATTTAAGTATTATACAATAAAATATTATAATTTTGCGCCAGAAATATTTAGATTAATTAATGGTGATATATGTGAGTCGTTAAACAAATCATCAATATGAAATTTAAAATCATCACCCGTTCAGAGTGTTTTTACAGAAGATGATGTTAATATTTCTAGAGTTGATAATATTGGAATTAATAATCTTAATAAATTTATGTTAAATCAAGAAAATATAGATGTAGGAACAATGATAACCATTCAAGTAAATAGCCATCCATCTATATACCAAAATGATTTAACTCCAGATTATAAAGAAAATGAAGCTTTTTCTATTGATGATAAAATTGTAAAAGGTGAACAATTATTTTTGTGTGATGAGTTTAAAATTAACAATAAAGTTTATAAAAATAATGGATGAAGAACGATTGAAAAATATATTATTATAGATTCGTCTATTATGATGCAATTTTTTAATTCATATAGGCTTGATGGATTAAATAATATGCCAGGAAATAGAATAATAGAAGATTGAGAAGATTATAAATTATTATCAATAACTCCTGAAAGTGTTTGATATTCTTATTTGAAAAATAATGGTTTATCGTTTGGACAGAAATTTTATCAAGATAATTTAATTGATTATATAAAAAAGTCATTTACTAGATATTCTTGAAACTTCATTACAAATTTTATTGATACTTATTATGGCTCTGAAATAAGCTTAATAGGATCTTCTGGTAATTATTCGGCAGGATATAATATTAAACCATATATATCTGCGTACAATTCTATTTATAAAGAATATGTATCTATGGACGTTTATCAGGATAGTGTAAATGCTTTTTATCAAGATTATTGAAAACCTATATTTGAACAATCTTATGATTCATTGGTTTTAAATCCAATAAAACAAAAAATAGAATCGTTAACTGGATCTGAATATTCTGAAATTAAAATGTCAAAAATTATTCAAGAATTGGTTTTTGAATATAAGAAAGATTTCTCTGCTAATATATTAAATGGAAAATTTCAAGAATTTATATCACAATGATATAATAACTTGGTTATTCCTTATTTAAATGAAATGAAATCTTCTGAAAATTGAACGGATACAAAAAGATTAATGCCTTTTGATTTTATAATTGGAAATACAATTTCTAATAATAAATTTGATACAACAAGATTTTCTGCTATTCGTTGAAGATATGATGAAAATAGAAGACAATCTGAAAACATATTTGGTGGAGAATTTGTAGGAAATATGTCTATGAAACAATTATGTTATGTATCAGATAGAAATGAAAATTATATGGAGGATAAAAATGGTGGAAAAAGAACGGTTGAAAAGAAAAATGAATTTATAAGATTTTTTAAAAATGAGCAAGAAAAAATTGAATGAGATGATAAATATGGATTTGATACAATTACTTATAATTATGATAATCCTAAAAATACAGAAAAATCAAAAGAGGATTTCCAGAAAAAATATGGAGAGATAAGAATTATTATTAACGACAAATGAACCTATAAATTATTAAGTTCATAATATACAGATATTTTTTCATCAAAACCTCTTGACTCTTACCTCTCAAAGTATTATATTAAGAATTAATAAATATGCGCCCCTAGAAGGGCGCTCTTTATATATTAAATATAAATATAAATACTTGACTCTTAGATATAGAAATATTATATTATAACTTTTATTATAAAGGAGTTCTCATTGGATATTACATCTCAGTTTCAGGAAATAGAAAAAATTATATCAAAATTAAATATCGAAGAAATTAATTGAATCAGATATTCTAAAAATATAATTCGCATAAAATCTTTCGAACAATTCCAGTTAATTGAGTTTTCAAAATTAATTGGAATTTCTTATAAATATTCTTCAAATAAAATCTTCATTCTTATAATATTCTCAGGAGAATTTACTTATATTTTGTCAGATCAAGACAAGATGAATTCGGAAGATATTATTAAAGCCTTAGATCATCTCTCAAACATATCAGATATAATTTTTGTATGAAACATAAAACATTTAGCTAAAGTTTATACTATAAATATAAATAGTAAGTTTATTGACGTTCAGATTCTTGTGAATATTATTTTACAAAAAAAAGATGGTATAATAGAATTTCAATCAAACTATCATGATCAAGTAAGTGTGTTTATAAATTCTGTTTATAAAAATGATTCATATTATTATTATATTCCAAGAAATATATTATCAAAATCAATGATGTATGAGTCTATATCGGCATTAATATTAGGAAAACTTTTGTTAAGTTTGTGCAATAAATTAAAAATGAATGATTTAAATAAAAGATTATTAAATTTAAGTATTGTACTATCAGATATTGAAAAAAATTCAATTAAAATAAATATAAAAATAACAAAAAAGTTGATAAAGTCGGGCTTGATATTTAAGAAGCAATATGTTAACTTAATCAAGTATTGTTCTGAAATAAAAACCAATCAGTTTCCAATTGAATACAGACATCTACGATCAAAAACCGGTAGAATTATATTTGATAATAAATCTGGAGTTTCAATATTAAGTCTACCTGATAACGAATGTAGAAAAATAATAGTTCCAGAATTTAATAAATTTTTATCAATGGACATTAAAGCCGCAGAAATTTTTTATATTATAAAAGTTAATTCTAATTTTTTAAATAATGTTGAAATTAATGATAGTTTTGATGTATATGATTACATATTAAAATATGCAAAAATTGATAAGAAAAGAGATGAAATAAAAAATACAATAATTAAATGGTTTTATGGATTTCATAACTTTACTAATTCTGAAATGGAAATCAAAAGTTTAATAGAAGAGAAAATTCCGGAAATAGTTCCAGATCAAAATGTTTATGTTCCAATTTACATTCAAACAAGGTTTGGAAGAATTATTAAAGTAGATAAAAGTATAACAAAATTATTAAATAACATTCCTCAATCGGAGTTTGGTGATGTGATGATAGATATTTTAATCTATATATGGTCAGAGATTAAAAAGAATGATTTTAGGACAAAAATAAAATTTATAGTTTATGATCAAATTATTTTTGATTGTCCTAATGATGAAATAAAAGAAGTAGAAAATATAATTAAGCTATGTACTGATTCGAAGTTACCATATCGAGTTACAATAGCCGACAATTGGTTTGAAGTTAGTAAAAAGTAAGGAGAAAATTATGGAAGAAAATGTTCGCACAATGATAACCTTTGTTCCATTTGAACAAACAGACACGGAAGAAGAGATTCAAGTAAAAATCATGAGAACAGCAGAATCTATTGTTGATAATTTTAAGTTAACAACAGATATGTTTGTGTATGAAAAAGATGATAGAAATAGGTCTATATTTGTAACCTATAAAGCTGAAATTCCTGAAGAATCTAAGCAGTCGCCCATTCCAAATACAAAATTTATTAATCGTAATGCGAAAACAAACACCTTTTTTTCTATTAATGCGTTAAATAGAATTTGTTTAAAAGAAATTGGAAGACAAGATTCTACGCATAAAGTTAAATGAGATAATTATAGAAATATGATATTTTTAATTAGAACAAATAAAGATGGTGAAAAAGAACTTATCGAAAACAAAATATCTAAGTATTATAGACTTAGTATATCAGATAATGGTAAAATAGAGGTGATCCAGTAATGAAAAAGAATACAATTACGGTATTTATAGGTATAGATCATTTTACAAATTTTAATCAATATTTAGAAGCGATAAATCAAATTGTTAAACAAAACAATTCAGGATTTACGGTTGAAATTGTAGCAGTTACTTCAGCGCAAGTTCCAGATGAATTAAATAAAATGTATATGAATGTAGAAGAAATAAAACAAAGATATAAAGAGTGACCAGACTGACTTATTTATACATGTTTTAAATCAGATGATCACTCTTATAATAAATTTTTAAATTATACTGAGAATGAAGTTAATGGTGAAATTGGTGAATTGTGTGCGTTTAAAAGTGTATCGCCTATTGTTTGATTTCCAAATCATTTGGTTGCACATTGAGATGAATATAGCAGAGAGAAAAAAAAATGTGGATGAATGATTTCTAGATTAGAGGTGAAAGATTTATCAAATATAAAAGATGAAAAGAAAAATACTGTAACATTTAGATTAGATGATTTTCCTGATCATATAGATAAAATTGTTTTAGATGAAATATTCATATCTCATAAAGTGTTGTTGGGATGTGACTTTAATGCAGCAGCAATTATGACAGAGCATGAAGGCTCAAAGGTTGCAATATTCCATGCAGGAAAATTTTTAATAGACTCGGTTAAAAAGTTTTCAGAATTGTTAAAATTAAAGGGATATAATCCAAAAGAAATAACTGTTCAACATTGAATTAACATGAAAGAAATAGAAAAAGGTCAACAAGCACAACAAAATCAAGAACTTTTAGCAACAAGCTTAGAGGATGGAGCTATAATGTTTGCAGAAGTAGAAGATGATGGAGCTATAACATTTTCAGAGGAGAATTAATATGAATAAAAATATATACTTCGTTACGCCTGATATGAATGTTCACTCAAGAGGTATTTTAAACATTTATAAAAATGTAATTAATTTAAACAAACTTGGATACAAAGCTTATGTGGTACATTTTAATACTAATTTTAAAATGATACAATGATATAAATTTGGAAAAGATATGCCATTTTTGAAATTTCATTATCTTGATAAATTGTTTGTGATTAATGAACAGGGACAGTTTATAAAAGCAAACAGAGAGTTTGGTGAAAATGATATATGAATAATTCCAGAAGGATTTCCTGCTTTATTTCCTATTTTTAAACAAACATTTAAATTTACATGTAAAATGTATATGTATGCACAAGGATGATCTTATATTTTACCAAGCTTAACTTCCGTGTTTGGTGGTCAAATTCCGCATTTGTCTCAAATAGGGGTTGAAGGAGTAATTACTGTATCAGACTGTGTAAAACAATATATTATAGACTTGTTTAATTTTCCCGAAGAATTAATTTTTATGCTTCCAAATTACATTGACACATCTATTTTTAATTCAGATCTTGGAGTAGAAAAAGTAGAAGATGTTATAGAAGACGAAAGCGGAAATTTAGACATTGTTGAGGTTGAAAAACCAGCTCAAAAGAAAAATAAAATTTGTTTTATGCCAAGAAGAGGCGAAGAAAGTGTATATCAAACAACTATAGCTCTTATTGATAAAAAATTAAAGGGAGCTTGAGAATTAAAACCTCTCATAAATATGACTCAGGAACAAATAGCTAAAGAATTAAAACAATCAAAAATATTCATGCATTATACGTCCGGAGACGGTTTTGCAATGCCTCCATTAGAGGCTGTAATGACTTCTAATGTGGTCGTGGGCAACGCTGGACTTGGGAGCCTAGAATATTTACAAGATGCCCTGTGGGTCAATCCTGACGATTGTAGAGATCCCTACGCTTATTGCGAGGCAATAGAAGAAGCAATTAAAATGATAAGCGATCTAGATTATTCAGAATACAAAGAAACACTAGAAGAATTAAAAGAAAGATATTCAGAAATTAATTATTTAAAGGCATTAGACGAAATATTCAAAAAGCTAGTAGTATAAGGAGTTAGTATGTATCAAAATCGTTTATATTTAGCTGTTGTAACAGAAACCAATCCAGATACAACATTTGATGAAATAAAAGATTGATTCAATAATGTAAGAAGCCAAACAATTTTTGATTGAACAGAAATTATCGTTAGATTTGATGTATGGCATAAAGCTTTTGGTTATATGAAACAATTTGATAATGTTAGATTTATTCACAAAACTGAGCCGTTTTGAAAAGATCCTGACACACTTTTGGTTAATGAATGGGACTTGAGTGACAGAAGGAAAAATTCTTTTAATGAAGATTTATTGGTTAAATTATGGAAGAAGTAGTTTATCACATTCCTCCAAAGAAAGATAAATTTGGAGATGATATAAGATTTAAAATAATTGTTCCATTTTTTAATGGAATGAAATACTTACAAAAATGTTTAGAATCCATTGAAAATCAAACATATAAAAACTATGATGTTGTAGTTATTGATGATGCTTCAGATGAATTTGGAATTAAAGCATATGCTCTTGGAGTTTGTAGAAAAAATAATTGAAAAATAATATTTAATGGAACAAATAAAGGAATTCTTTATAATAGAATTCTTGGCACCAATTTTTTTAAATTATCTGATGATGATGTTATTGTTGCATTAGATGGTGATGATTGATTAAAAGAAAATGCTTTAGAAGTGGTTAATAATTATTATAAGAAATATGATATACTTATGACTTATGGAAGTCATGAACACTTTCCTGGTGGTGAATATGGGTTGAATAATGGAGCATTATTAAAATCAGTTGTTGATAATGGTAGTTACAGAAAAACTAGATGGTGTTATTCTCATTTGAGAACATTTAAATATATTTTATGAAAAAATATAAATGATAGTGATTTAAGATACAAAGATGGGGATTATTACACAATGACTTCTGATTTGGCGTTTATGTTTCCTATGCTTGAAATGGCAGGAGATAGAATTGTAAACGTTTCTGAAATAATTTATGTGTACAATATGGAAAATCCATTAAATGATCATAAGAAAAGCGCAGGATTTCAGGCTGAATGCGATATGTTTATAAGATCAAAACCTCAATATTCGAGGCTGTAATGATTATAACAAACACGCAGTTGGATGACGATGTGTTAATAGGTAGGTTAGGGAACAAACTATTTGTTATTGCATCAATATTAGGAGCAGCAAAGTCATATGGAAATGATAAGCGCCCAACGTTTCCTCATTGAAAGTACGAACATGTGTTTAAACATAAACTGTTTTATTATGACAGTGAACCTGCAATAGACTATATTTATACAGAGCCTCATTTTCACTTTGCACCGATAGATGTAAGAAGGCGCGGAAATGTCAATCTAGCAGGATATTTTCAATCGTGAAAATATTTTGATCATATATATGATGATATTAAGTATTACTTTGAACCATCTGATGATATTTTAAGTTATATTAAAGAGAAATATAATAATTTATTATCAATAAATAATACAGTTTCTATTCATGTAAGAAGGGGCGATTATATTAAGTTGTGTGATCACCATCCACCAATAACGGTTAAATATATTTTAGATGCAATGAATCAATTTGCGACAAACTCTATTTTTGTATTTTTTTCTGATGATATAGAGTGATGTAAATCAAAATTTGGAAAAATATCAGTCCGACAGATTGAATTTGTAAATGATGAACCTCACGTTGATATGTTTTTAATGTCTATGATGAAAAGTAATATTATTGCCAACTCTTCGTTAAGTTGGTGAGCGGCATATTTAAATAAAAATGAATATAAAAAAGTAATATATCCCGATCCTTGATTTGGAAAGGGATATTCTCATAATATGAATGATTTGTGTCCTGAAAATTGGAAAAAGATATCATGCTCTTAGATTTAAAAAGAATAATAAAAGAATATAACATTACAATAAAAAACGCGTATCACATTGGCGCACATTTTGGAGAGGAATATGAAATATTTAAAGAATGTGGTGCTAATAAAATTATGATGTTTGAACCACTAGAGTCAAATTTTAACGTATTGATAGAAAAATTTGGAAATCATGAAGATGTTATTTTACAAAATTTTGCGTTAGGCTCTGGAGTATTGACTACAGCTTCTATGTATGTTGGAACGGAAAATGGTGGTCAGTCATCATCTATGTTGGCTCCTAAAAAGCATCTAGAACAATATCCACATATTAGATTTAACAAAAGAGAAGATGTTTGTGTAGTAAAATTGGACGATTTCAAGTTGGATGATTTCAATTTTATAAGCATAGATGTTCAGGGTTATGAAATAGAAGTTTTTAAAGGTGGATTGAAAGTGTTAAAAAACATTGATGCTATAATTTCTGAAGTGAATAGGGATGATTTATATGAAAATTGCGCTAAAGTAGATAATTTAGATAATATACTGAAGCATTTTGGGTTTGTTAGAAAAGAAACTAATTGAGAAGGCGGCAATTGAGGTGATGCATTGTATGTTAAAAATTAATTTATTCGATGAGAGTTTTAGGCACACATTTTCTTCGTCATATTTTAGCAAGCCAACATTTTTTGAATTTGTAAGAGATCAATATGATTGAGATGGAATTACTATGTTTACAGATGATTGGATCATAAAAAATGAAGTTAATTTAGTTAAAAGCAAAATTAAGATAGCGTGGCTATTAGAGCCAAGAATAATAAAACCATATGTTTATAATTTAGTAGATGATTGACAACATATTTATGATTATATAATTACTCATGATAAAGAAATTTTAGATAAATATCCTGATAAATCATTTTATTGTCCCGTTGGAGCTTGTTGAATAGATCGAGAAGATCAAAATATTTATATTAAAAGGAAATTATTAAGTATTGTTGTGTCAAGCAAGCAAGAAACTTTAGGTCAAAAATTAAGACATAAGATTGTTGATATTTATAAAGATAAAATAGATGTTTTTGGAAGAGCATATAATCCAATTGAAAAGAAAGAAGAATCATTAAAAGATTATGCGTTTCAGATTGTGGTTGAAAATTGTAGTGTTGATGGATATTTTAGTGAAAAAATTATAGATTGTTTTGCAACAGGAACAGTTCCTATTTATTGAGGTTGCAAAAATATAGGTGATTATTTTGATGTAAACGGAATAATTATTTTTAATAATTTATCAGAATTATCAAATATTATTGAATATCTAAATTTTTTCGGATGAGACAAAAAGTTTAGATATATAATGAATAATTTTCAGTTATTTAAGGACTATGAAATAACAGAAGATTGAATGTGAATAAATATTTTGGAGAAAATGTGAAAAGAGAAATAAAAGTTCATTTGCTTTCTGCTCCGATTGGAACTATTTT
>ERZ1292632.2606-Hain-H43-01um-R2-2606-length-14813-cov-3_pt1 | contig 14813 bp, 18 predicted proteins | sample MGYA00564407_ERZ1292632 | MGnify/ENA primary metagenome ERZ1292632 (study PRJEB36523, sample SAMEA6512637) | groundwater metagenome | collected 2019-01-08 | study: AquaDiva: Metagenomics assemblies of 32 groundwater samples | reverse complement strand
ATGATTGGGGGTGGTACGGCTGGAAGCGAGAATAGCGCAAATGAACATCCTTATTTCCATATTTCAAACGCAGGTTTGAGTATCGGAACTGGTTTCATTCGTCTGACCGCTGTCGGAAGTAGTCCTTATACGACTATTAGAGCACGAGCATCTACATATCTAGATTCAGACGTAGCATTGACTCTTCCTGCTAAATCAGGCGTTATTCCAATCGCAGGAACATTTGCAGTTCAATTAAAGGGGCCGGGAGCGTCAGAGAATTCATTCTCAACCATAGTTACCGTTGCCGGTGTTCGTTTGGAAGATGCATTGATAGTTCAGGTGAATCGTGGTAATGCCGCAAGTTCCGGATATGATCTCATTGGAGCAAATTCTGGATCAACAGCATTTATCCTCACTTCTGCAAAACCGGGAAATGGTAACATTACCTTAATGTTCTATAATGCGCTAGGAGCAACGAATTATGTCGATCTTCAATGCAGTTATATAGCAATGAGATAATGGAACAAGAACAAGTTAAAGGAACAATAGCAGAACAGTTGTCTGCATTAAACGCAGTTAAAGAGAATATGCGAATCATGAACATGATAGTTCGTGAAATGAAAGAGATCCCAGAGCTTCCTTCTGAAGCTCCAAAAGATATATCTCCGCTCGAAAAGGTGGAATTCCCGGTAGAGGGCGGAATTCTTACCTATATGCAAGGACATCCATATCCCTATAGGGGATTCCCCTATTTCGAGTTCGTGGATAAAATAGATCTTATAAAAAAGATTACAAGGGCAATGTTTAGTGGTTTATACCATGAATTGAAAAGAAAGAATAAATTATCTTTCTTATCCCTCATCCCGGCACTATGGATCTTTAGATCTTTTGTAAGGACTGGGATATATGTGTTTTATCGTATTATAGAAAGATTTCGTATGAAATCTTCACGATATTCGCAGGCTATCCGGGAATTACACCGAGCGTTCAGTCTGGAGGCCCCTAATGAAATAGAAGATCAAAGAGAATTAAGAATAAGGATTCGTGATTTAGTCTGTATGATCCTAGAAAATGACAATGCTTATCGGTTTAGATTTCAGGATATAGCCGAACATTTAGATAAGGACAAAATAAAAACCAATCCAATTCATGAATTAGATTCATTGCTTAAATTAATGTCAGAGCGGGAAATAACGCAGGATATAAAAGATACATGGAAGTTGCTAAGACTTTTTATCTCACTATATCTCCGTTTTGATAAAAGATTGCGTAATATTATTATTAACGGTTTGTCGGAAATAAATATTGAGAAAGTAAAATTAACACCCGAAGATAAACATTTTTGCGAAGGCAGGAAAGATTATGTCTTTGGGTTTATGAAGAAATAAAATGTCAGCAATAGAATTTTATCTTAATAAAGGATTCACGCCGAAGTTCAAGACGGCAACAATTAGCGGCCTTGATACGGTTTCAGTATGGACTCCGCTGACCAGCACAAGGGTGGTTATTACCGATTTGGTTATTTCCAATATAAATGCGGGAACAATCGCCTTTTATTGGGGGAATCTCGCCGGCGATAAAGTAGCGGAATTCGTTTTATCGGGAAGCGCAAACGTTTCTCCTCTTATAGGATGTTGGGAAGGGACGGCCTATGACAGAAGTTTATTCGCCAAGCTTGGCGGAGCGTCTGGAACTGACGCTTGTCGTGTAAATCTCACAGGATTTGAACTTCCTTAGTGGAAATATTATTCCTTTTTGCTAAGGGGTTTAAATCCTCTTGATTCATGTTGAATATAAATATAAAAAATACCGTTCCCAATGTTTTAAGGAAAAATGGTATTCCTAATGCTTGGGTTTCGAAATTTCAAACTACAAGGTCCGGCGAAGGAATAACAATACTTGCCGGCATGCCGATAGGATTATTGCTCACATTGACTTATGCCGAAGGTTTTCAAAATTTAGCACAATATTCCGATTTTAGGCCGAATGTAAGAATTAAAAATAATTAATATGGCGGATAGTTTAGTAAGAATTACAGAAGGTTCCGGTTTAAATATAGACACTAGAACCGAGTCAACAAATACTCATCATAGACAAGTAGTGGTCCTGGGAGATCCTTCTTCTAATAATGCGGTTGCTGAAGTGAGGGCAACTGATCCTGATTCAAATTCAGAAGGAATTGTAGTCAGAGATGTTCACGGTTCATTAATTGCCGCAAGATTAGGAAGCACTATTGCCACTTATATCCACTCAACCGCCGGCACTCTTTCAATAAAAGCAAACGATGGAACATTTGCTGTCTATTTTTCTCCTTCAGAGCCTACTATAAAAGGCATAACAAATACAATAGGGGTTTATGTCCATTCAACCGCCGGGACTATTGCTATTGGCGCTAAAGACGGCACTTTTGCCGTTTATTTTAATCCGGCAAATCCGAAGGTTTCAATTGGATCGGATATAGTGGCGGTTAATGCTCAACATACGGCATCTATTGCCGCTGCGGGAGGAACAGTTAGCGGTTCGACTTCTGTGGTTTCAGTCAGCGGGCAGACAATTATATCCCCAGAAGCAAGTAGAAGTATAAAGGTTTATGCCATCGGGATTACTACAACCGCTCAAGTCCATTTGACGGCAAGATTTACCAATGGTGCGGGAACTTCGCCCACAGAATACTGGAGATATGCTTTACAAGCTCCATCTCAAGGAATTGCCGGCGCTAATCTTTCTGTAACTCCGCCCGGATATTTATTTGCCACTGCGGCAAATACAACATTGTCATTGCTTTTGGACAGCGCCAGTTTAGTTCATTATTCGGTCGCATATTTTAAAGAAGCTGCATAAAAATGGCCATCGTAACTGCGAATTTAGGGGCATCTGCAAATCCAGACATTGATTCTATTGTTGATACTACTTCGTATTCAAATTCTTCTTCAACTCCGCCGACATCGGGAATGTTAATAGCGAAGGTTGTTAATTATAAACTTGGAGGTGGAGTGTCGGTAGAACCGACAATTTCGGGATGGGGGCTGACCTGGGTAAAGAAGGGAACCAGTGAAGCCACTAATAATATCAGGATGACAGTTTTTGGAGCGAATCTGTCCGGTTCTTCGGCAGGTGTCGTAACAGTAAGTTTTGGAGCGGAAACACAAAGGCAATGCGGGGTAAGTTTCTTTTATCAAACAGGAACAGATGTCGGGAATGGAGTTGCGCAAACCTTTGTTCAATGCGTATTCGCAAGCGGAACTTCAAACAGCCCTTCTGTTACACTTGCTGCGGCGAGTAATGCTCTTAATAGACCAATATTCGGGGTTGCTAATTCCGGCGTAGCCGCCATAACCCCAAGAACCAATTGGACGGAATTGGATGAACTTGGTAGCGGAGGAGATACATTTGGCGGTCCAGAAACTCAATATAGGGATGATGCCTATGAAACAACTGCAAGCGCTACTCTGGGAGGAAGCGAAGTCTGGATTGCCGTTGCGTGTGAGATTAAACATGCAGTAGCCGGCGGATCGAATTTAATACCTCTTTTAGGGGTATCATAATATGCCAAAAACATTATTTGTAAACAATACAGACCTAACAAGAGAAAAACGGTTTAGTTTTCTAACCGAAGACGTTGTTATTGGAGGTTCTACTATTAGGATTCAAAGTGTTATAGGGTTCGAATCTTTAAGCACTTCATCCGGCCAGGTAGTTTGTATAGGAAAGGTCGGTCAAGAAAGAACAGAGATTTTAAGGACATCTCAAAATACCGGACCGAGTAGCAGTTATAAAGAAATTACATTAAGAGATACCCTTCAATTCGACCATCCTCAAGATACTGAAGCTTTTATAATTGATTGGAATCGAGCTGATTTTCAATGGGCATCCGCCGCAACTGGAACGAAACAAACAATTAGGGCATATCCATTAGATATAAGACCGGATCAGACGGAGACTTCTTATGTGGATACTTCTCAAACTACTGGTTATTATTTTGTTAGATTTAATGAAACTATTGGGAATTCTAATTCCGACTGGTCAGATCCGATTCCTTTTGGCGGATTTGACGATAATACTGTCTTTATGATAAAGAAAAGAGCGATTGACTCTCTGGGAGAGGAAATAGACGGGAAGGTTATAACCCATGAATTTCTAAATCAATGTCTTTGGGAAGCAAGAAGAGAGTATCACAAAGCTCCGGGCAAAAGACCATTTAGAAGAAAATTCAATGTTGATATAGGAAATGCTCTTACCGGAAGTTTTAGGATTGAACTTCCTACGGATGTCGAAAAACCATATTCTGCCGAGAATGTTTATGGAGTTAGGATAGGGGCTAATGCGAATATGAATTATTACGACAAGAAAGAGTGGGATTTTGATTATCAAGACAAACCCCACACTTTTTTAACAACCGCATATACGGTAGGGGATCAAGATTTATATTGTAATAGCGTAAGAGATTTTTATGACAGCGGATCAGTTAGCGTTGAAGGAACGACTATTGGATATTCGGCGAAAGGAATTTCTGGAGGAACTTTAAGAATATCCTCTGCCGGCAGTTGGGCCTGCAGTGTTGGTAGTGATGTTTGGCAGAATGTTGCCTATGGGCTTCCTTATAAATTTACTGTCTGGGCCGATCCGGAGGGAAGCGCTTATATCTATTTCAATACGCCGATAGACACTGCTTACATAAATCAGAATATTTATGCCGATTATTATCGAACTCTTGTTGGTTATGATTCAGATGCCGACATTTTAGATGAACCAGATTATGATATGTATGTTAATTATCTGATGGCGAAAATAAAACACAGAAAGAATAAGGGAATTACCGATATAACTCAAGATTCCGATTATAAAATTTTCCAATTTAGAAAAGCCAATGCTTTAACGAATGAATATTTAGCTACAAACATAAGAATTACCCCGGATATAGAACATTTACCTATTCCGGAATAGCATGGCAAAGCAACTTGAACAAATAAAAATAAAAGACATAGGAATTTATGGCATTATTAGAGAAGCCGAGGTTGATTCGGGATTGATACCAGAGGGAGCGGTTACGGAGGCCATTAATTTCCATTTTGATAGGAAAGGCGCTGCCACCGTTCGGTCCGGATTAACAACACTGGGAGGGACTATTTTAACAGGAAAACCTTGTGCAGGGCTTCATAACGCACAATCAAGGACTGCGATAGTAGCATTTAGCAACGGAGGGTCGTCTGCGATCTATTCTTTCTCTGGAAGTTCTTGGGGACTAAGCGTAACAGAAGGAACAGCAAGTGTCAGGGTTAGATTTGTCGATTTCGGAAGTTATACGATAATGCCAAATTTCAATTATAATACTTATAGTTCAATGAGATTTTGGGGAGCAGGGGCTGACGGGGCATCTTACTGGAAGACAACTGGAAATCCTATAAATCCGCAAAACATGTGGGGATATAATCCACAATTTCTTGAGGTCTATAAATCAAGAATGTATGCATCTGGAGATCCTTCGTATCCAAGCAGGCTCTTCTTTTCTTCGGTTATCTCTTCGGCTGGAAATATTACATGGACTCCTTCTACCGATTATGTCGATATTAATCCCGGAGACGGCGAAGACAACACTGCATTAAAACGATTTTCTCTCGAATTATTATTCTTTAAGCCAAGTTATATTTACAGGTTTAGGACATCTAGCGTTGATCCCGATCCTCTAATTAAAATTGGCACTAGAAGCCATGAAAGCATAGTAGAAGGTAAAAGAGGTCTTTATTTTCATCATGATTCTGGTTTTTATAAATATACAGGAAGCTATCCGACTGAAATATCAAGACCGATTTCCGATATTGTGGCGGCGATTCCTTACTCTCAATTCAGCGATATAGTTGGATGGAATGATTCAGATCACATTTATTGGTCGGTTGGTAATTTGACTATCTCGGAAACGAAAGGAAATTCAACTTGGAAAAATGTTGTTTTGAGATATACGGAATCATCTGAGGTTTGGACAATTCTTTCCTATGGACAAGATATTAGAAGGGCCATTATTTATAATAATGGAACAACCGTCTCAAGAATAATTGGAACAGATCATGGTGTTGTTGCTACTTTCGATTCCGGAAATACCGATTTTGGAGAACCCATAAAATATAGATTAAGGACTAAATGGTATGAGTGGGGTGGAATTTCAAATAGGAAAGTTATTCAAGAGCTTCTGGCTATTTGCGAGAAAGCTCAAGCCATGGAGATGATGTATCAAATAGATGAAGATACGACATGGTTTTCGATAGGACAGATAAAAAGGTTTATAACCTACTTTCCAAATCTTGCCATAAATTTTAATCGGATTAAATTCCAAATAACTGGAGTATCAAGATTCGAATCGCCGATATTCAGAGGATTAGAAATATTTAAAGGGATTAACGAAGGAGTGATAAGCACTTCAAGCTAATATGGCGCTCCAAATTCCAGTTACTCCCCAAAAAGAACCTGATATATATACTTATGCGTTTGGCAAGGATCTATATAGAGAATCGCCCACAAGCAATCCAGTGATCTATGATTTATTTAAAGATTTAACCTCGACTAATCTATTGAATTGGGGAAACATTCCTCCGCAAATATTTTTACCCCCCGGCATGATGGCCCCTTTTGGGGGAACTACTGTTCCAAATGGTTGGCTGTTTTGCGATGGATCTGCCGTGTCGAGAACGACATATAATTCTCTATTTTCCATTATTGGAACCGTGTTTGGATCTGGAAACGGATCTACGACTTTTAATCTACCTGATTTAAGAGGTAGGGGAACTATGGGTAAATCAACAGAAACATTTACCGCAATAGGATTAACCGGCGGAGAACAGACGCACAAGATTGTTATCGCAGAACTGGCGGCACACACCCATCCAATTAAAACTTATGCTGGTTTAGCAGGAGGATATGTTAAGGGTGGCCAAAATACAACATTTGAGGGTCAGCCTCAATCGACAGAATCCACCGGTGGAGATACTCCTATAAATGTCCTTGATCCTTATTTGGTCGTTAATTTTATTATAAAATATTAAGTATGTTATTATTGATACATGGCCACTAAGAATATACAATTAACCCCACAATTTACTCCCGCTTCTGGTATGGGGTCAAGAAGTGGTAATTATGTTTTTACTAAACGGGGATGGCAATTATCTCCTCCAATAGAAGTTCAACGGCAACAGACAATTCCAAGCAATGTCAATAGATCTGCTTTTTTAGGACTAGCATATAATCCATTTCTAAGCACTGGACCATCCCAGAGCCTCATTCCCACTGCCCCGACACAAAGACTTAATATAACTCCGCAATTCTCGGAAACAATCTATAATCCGTCAACAACCACCGCCCCATCTCAACGAACCTTGCCATATACTCCACCGGCGGCTCAACCGTCAGCAATCCAATTATCACAGACTCAGACGGCTGCCCAACAAGAACAACAAATGCCAGAGGCATTTACGGCATTATTTTCTGTATTGGTTAATTATTTAGAAGAACTTAAAAAACGTGGACAAGTGATAAATCCATTAGTAGAAATTACTCCGGAGAAAACTGCCGAATTTATGTCTAAGGCAGAATTTGAAATTAATCCCTATTATGCATCCCAGGTTAAGCTTGCAAGGGAAGGATTTCTAAGAAGTCTTGGATATACAAGAGATGAAATCCTATCTCAAGAACAAGACGCAGAAAGAAAATATCGCTCTAGTGTCAGGCAATTGGGCGAACAACTCGCCGAAACGGGCTTTGCTCAATCTGGCGCAAGACAATTAGGGGAGCAAGAATTGGCAGAACAAACTCAAAGAGACTTAGAAAGGGCGAGAAGAAAAGCAGAATTTGACATAGGATCGGAAGCTAGGGAATTTGCCCAGAAATACGGGACAGAACAGCTTCCTGCCGAAACGATAACAGAAACACCAAGAGTTTTACCATCTCAACTATCTTTCGAAAGAACTGGAAGAACTTTACCTCTTTACAGTCTTTCTCCCGATGTTTATCAAGGATTAATAGGAGAACAGGAATTTCAGCGAAGAGGAAATGTTGGCACAAGAGCATCGCAATTAGAAGAAGCATTTCGAACCAAGGAACAATTAAAACAACAGCGTCAATTAACTTTATAATATCATGGCTGCCTTTGAACAATTACCAAGCATCCAAAGAAATTTATCCGGACTAAGTTTTCAATCTGGTGAACCTTTTGCTATCCAAAGAACCGGACAAGAACAAGCCCGGAATATAGCTCAATCAGTTCCAGACTTGTCATCTTTGCAGGCATTTGGCGTTGCCTTAATGGATTTATTAAAACAATATCAGCAATTAGGGACCAGGCCATTTGCAGAACAAGAACTAAGCGCCAGAGAAGCACAGGCGAATCGTGTTTTTGAAACTCCGCCCAATCTAATCGGAGCATCTCCGGCCATCCAAGAAAGAACAAGAAATGCCGCCATTGGGGCATTGCAACCTACTATTTCCGGGGCAGAACAATCTCAGCAGACATTTTCCGAACAATTAAGAAGTTTTGGAGATACCTTAGGATTGGCTAGGGGCTTAATAAAAGATTTCGAAGAGTCCGAATCTCGTAAAAGAGATGATGCACGATTATCTATCAATAATGCCTTAACATTGGTTGGTGGAGATGCTTTTTCTGGATTAGATCCCCAAGAAGTTAATCAGCTTGAAAAGATAGCTGGTTATCCAAAAGGATATTTATCGAATATAACCAAGACATTAAAGGAAAGGGAAATTGAATTAAAGAATGTGCAAGGTCAAGCCTCTTTAGATAATTGGGTTAATCTACTGGGAGCTGGTCAAATAGGATTGAGCCAGGTTCCAATTCAAATGAGAAATCAGATTGTTAATAGAGCCGCAGAGCTTGGAGTGAGAATTATTTCCCCCACTTTTGCTGGCAAGAGTGCGGAGGCGGTTCAAGCATTTAATTCTGCAAACGCTTTGATTAATCTTCTTGGAAATCAGGCATTACAACTAACTAAAACGGAAAGTGTATTAGGAAGAATTCCTCAAGCACTTGCATTGAGTGCTGGTGCATTCTTACAGAATATCCCAGAGGCAACGGCCTATAAAGCTACTAGAGATGCTTTCCTTTCGATGTTAACTAGAGCTGCCGGCGAGAAGGGAGTCCTTACGACTCAAGATGTTTTGAGAATCAAAAAGGCATTACCAGATTTTAATGATACAAGAGAAGTTGCCCAAAAAAAGATAAATAATCTACAGAGTCTTTTTGAGAGTATTAAGACTGGCGGACTAGAAGCCTATGGCGGACAATCAATTCAACAAAAAGAAAAATTAATAAGAGTAAAAGAATTAAATTCTGGTAGAGCAGGAACTCTCCTAGAGAGTGAATTTGATCCTGCTCTATATGAGCGTTTATAATGCCATTTATTCCCGACAATACTTCCGGATTCATCCCCGACATTCAACCTCAACCATCTCGTCTAAGAAGATTTGGGGGCGCGGCAATTGATTTTCTATTAAAACAGCCGGTTAAATTTGCTATATCGGCAGCCGAAGTTCCAGAAACTTTAATAAATGTAGCTAGAGGCAAAGCAATCGCAACGCCACAAAGAACTTATAATATTCCTGGAATTTCTCCTTTTAAAAGTTTTCAATCCGAAGCAGAAACTAGATTTAATAAAATACAGAGTGGCGAAAAACCGTTATTTACGGCACTTGCCCCATTTGCAGAGGTTCCTTTGGCTGGGGCGGAAATTTTAGGATTAAAGGGATTGGCACAAACAGCTCCAAGACTATTTTCTTTAGCCAAAGGATTTGTATCTAAAACTAGTAAAAGAGTTTTCGCCAAATCAGAAGAGAAACTATTGCAAAACACGCTGAAAGCGACAGAACCAACCTTGTCTAAAGCCGAGAAAATCACTACTCTAAAAACAGTGGGTAGACCTGGCGGAGCTACTGTTGAGGGTAGAATTTTCCCAGAAATTACAAGAACTCCTGGCGGAAGAGATATTGAAGTTGCAAAAGAAGCAATGAGAATAGGAATTAAAGATCCGAGCAAGCCGGTTCAAAATTTACAAAAAATCAATTCTGAAATAGCCAGAATATCAGAACAAGAAGTAAGACCATTTCTTAGGGCTAATCCTAGAATTTATAATAACAATACTCTTGTTTCGAAGTTGACAAAGATTGATCCTCCGGATTTGGTTAAAGCAGATACTTCATTAGAGAAGGCTTATGGATTGGTAAGAAGTCGGGTCATAAAAACAATACAGAAAAGTAAACATACGATGGAGGGTCTTTGGGATGCGAGAAAAACATTGGACAAAACAATGGAAAAGGAGTTTGGTGAAGCATTGTGGAATATAGAAAATTCTCTACATGTTCCGGTTAAAAGAGCCTATTTGGATATGAGAAGAGTTATAAAAGACTTTATTATAGAAAATATTGGAGAGAAAGGCAAAATATATGGGGAATTATTAAATAGGGAAACTCTGCTTTTTGAGGCCCAGCAGAATATTGCGGAACAATCTTATAAATTACTCGGCAAAAGCGGTTTTAAAGCTTTTCTTCAACGACATCCATTATTTAAAGAAGGATTAAAATATATAGGGGCAGGAACGGTTGGGGCTGGAGCTTTTGGATTAGGTATTAAAACTTTTGGAGAATAACATGCCACCCAAAAAAGATAATAATCAAGATGTAAAAATAGCTCAACTTCAGCAATGGTCCAAAGATTTTGAAATCCGGCAAAACGAGAAATTCGCCAACATCGAATCTAAATTTGATAGATTTACCTCCAATGAATTTGAGCATCTTAGGCAAAAAGTAGATTGGATTTTGTGGATTTTTATATTAGGAACGTTGATTTCTATAGCCATAACTTTGTGGAAATAACCTGGGAAACAATCTTTAAAATAACTTGGACTTTTTGGTTTATATTAGTCCCATTAGTTTGGTTGATTAAAAAAAGATAATTTATGGCACAAGCACCCGTATCGAGAATGAAGAAGAAAGACATTATTGACCTTTCTCGGCGTAAGTGCAAACATAACCATAGTATAATCGGGTATCATTGCCAGTCATGGGACGGATGCCCAGAAGAAAGAATAGGCTTTTTGGACATTGAAACAACGGATTTTAAGGCAGACAGAGGAATAGTTATCTGTTATTGTTTAAGAGATTTAAAAACAAGGAAGGTTTATTCGGCGAAAATTTCCGGCAAGGATATGCTTTCACAAAATAAAGACAAGAAAGTTTTAAGGCAATTCTTAAAAGATTTATCTGGCTTCGACAGAGTAATAACTTTCTACGGAAAGGGATTCGATGTTCCTTTCCTTAGGACAAGGGCGTTAATAAGAGGATTAGAATTTCCGTTCTATGGCGAAATAACCCACGATGATATTTACTTTATAGCCAGAAGTAAATTAAGACTTTCAAGAAATTCACAGGAAAATGTGGCCAAAATGATTACAGGCAGAACGGAAAAGACTCATTTTGACTTTAAGGTATGGGAGGCGGCAAGGGACGGGAAGGTTTGGGCAATAAACAAAGTTTATATCCATAATTTGAAAGACATCAATGACCTTGAGAGAATTTACCATAAGATAATAAACTTCTCCCGTAAGCAAAATTCCAGTATTTAATATGATGACAATAGACAAACAAAAGTTCTATAATTACATAGTCAGAGAATTAAAAAAATTAACCGAGCATATTGTGGAAGAGCTTACTTTCGAGCTGACACATAAATTTGTGGAATTTTATGAAAAACGAGAAGGTAGAGGTAACGTGTCGAACCTGCGGAAAGAAAATAAAAATAAAATACTCCGATTACGAGGCGAAAATATTAACCTGCGAAAAATGTCGAAAACATCTAAAGGAAAATCCACCAATAAAAAGGTTGCTAATTAAGCCAAAACATTATGTATGAAATCAGAACCAGACAATTTCTTTGAAGAAGATGAATTAGAAGATGACGAACTTGAGGATTTTAGTGAAGACGAGATAGCGGAAGACGAAGAGGATGTTGATTTACTTGACGAAGACGAAGAAGAAGTAGAAAAATAAAGTCGAAAATTAATAACTAATATAAACTTGTATGAATCGTGAAAAATGGATTAGCGTTGTCAAAGGTGCGGGGCTGGCCGCCGGAGGTGCGGCGGTAGCCTATCTTGTTCAAATTCTACCAACCTTAGACTTTGGAAAAGACCAAGTTTGGATAGCCGCTTTATTGGCGATTGTTTTGAATATAGTTAGGCAATACCTAAAAACCGAATAATCCCCAACCCTATATTGACTCATCCCCTTTGGGGTGGGTTATAATGAAAGAGGTGGATTATTCTACCTTTTTCAATTAAAGCAATTACCCAATGGAATACAACCTAAATAGTCATACACGGGATTTGAGGCACTTTGTGCTTGGAATTTAAACGATATGACGAATTGGGCAGTAGGATAGCGGGTTGGTGTCTTTCGTTATAAGATGAGGTTCTTTGAAAGGGGAGGAGTTGGCGGACAACTTAGAGTCCCTTCAGGCGGGGGCAACGATGAATAAACGGCCATAGAGTCTTAACAACGGTCGCACTGTATGTCTATGGCGGCTAAATAGTGCCGAACTATTTCGCTGTCGCTCACTCCCTTTCAGAGAATCTCATTAGAAAGACAAGAAAATTGTCTACAATTTATCAAAAACAAAATCCTTCGGGATGTTATTTTATGGACATCAATTCTTATCATAATTTTATCTTTAGCGGTTATTCTCCGGAGGCTTGATATTGGAGCAACAAGGCTTGCTTTTCAATTTCCGCCGCCGATTAAAAATTACATCTCCCAAGTGGAAAAACAATTTGGATTAAAGAAGAATATACTTTTACAGACGGCCTTTTGTGAAAGTTCTCTTTATGAGAATCCTTGCGGGATTACTGGAGATTGCGATAATGGCAAAAGTGTCGGAATTTTACAGTGGCAAAGGCAAACTTGGGAATGGCAAAAATTATTAGCTCTTGCAGATGGATTAGAAGTCGGAAATTTGGATATAAATAATAGTTATAACCAAATACTTTTGGCCGGTTATAGTTTTTCTAAGGGGTATGCGTCTCATTGGAGTTGTTATCGCAACTTGGCAAGCAGGAGGTAATCCTATATAATCTCTAATAGCTGTGGAAATACAGCTCCACAGATAGGCAAATCTCGTAGGTCGAACCTACAACCGATAAGCTCTCTTTTGAGGGCTTTTTGGTTTTATCATATGAACTGGAGATAACCTTTAAGGTAACTTCCAGTTCACTTTTCAGATTTATGACACTTTTGTATTATTAGTGAATCAAGACCATTATCTGCCCCCTATTCACGCTTATTGATACAAACGGCTATAATCGGATATACTTAAAGTAGTGGATATTGAAAACGAGGTATATGAGAAATGAATCGCATAAAGCGTTTCCTGCTGATTGTTCTGGTGATTCTTTTATGGATTATTGTCCTTCTGGCTTATGCGGCAAAGGTTCAAGCTCAAGAGAAAGAGAAATATGTTCCTCAAGGCAAAACCGTAACCCATATCGGTTGCAAAATGACCGAAGTCGGCGGCGGAATAATTTCCCATCGCTGGAATGTTGATGTCAATTTGACTTTCTCGGATAATACGACTTTTGAGAAGCTCTATGCCTCCGTTTCAATCGAAGGAAATTCCGACAAAGACAAGGATAGGGCCGAAACGAGGGCGTATAAATACTGCGTTGAATTTAAACGCAAGGTAAGAAAAGAAATCAAGGAGGCCAAGAAATGAAAATCACCCTGGTTAAATATCATTGCAAGAATTGCAATTCCAACCGGGTAAGATTCGTTTCCGCCTATATCGCCACCAATGAATGTTTGATTGTGGCCCTGATTTGTAATGATTGCCAGTCGGAAACCAGGATCCAATTCATTTTGGAATCGCCGGAAGAAATCGAGGCTGACGAAAATCCAGCCTCTTTTTGTTGTAAAAAGTTTTCCACAGACAGACTTGCTTAACTTGTAAAACCTTTTATTATTGAAGGGTATGATAATAAAATATGCAAGAGCAGTAAAGCTAAGAGAGGATATTCTGGCTTTACATAGCGAAAATATGAGGCCAGTAGAAATAGCCTTGAGGCTGGGGATAACTAGACAGAGGGTCTATCAGATATTAAAAAAAGCTGGAATCACGCCCCATAAAACAAAAATTTATAAAATAATAAGGTCGGAACAAAATTAAGGTCGAAGAAATAAGTATGCAAAAATTTTTAGACGGAATCCACAAAGCGTTTTTTGAAACGAATGTGGAAAAATACGAAGCTAAAATGAGTTGGTGGGAAATATTTTTCTATGTCGCCATCTGCTCATATATCGTCTGGGAATTCTTTAGATAAATCTTCTATGAATAAACTTGAAAAGTATTTAAAACCGTCTCCATGTGAATACTTTGATAAACATCCTAAATATGGAAACCATGTTTATGTGGCAAAGAAAGATAAGAAGTTATGGCCTGGCGTTACCACGATTTTAAGGCAATGGGGCGGAGAGAAAGTTAATGCCTTTACTTCTTCGGCGGCCAAAAAAGCAGTTTCGGAATTAGGATATTTCGATACAGAATTATGGGTTAGCGGAAAGTATATCCCGATTCCGAAAGAAAATTTGAAAGAAGATATAAAACGATTCAATTCTATCTTCAAAAGAATCAAGTTAATGAAAGGAAAAGAATATCTTGCTTTTCTTAAGGATGCTAAGGGGGCATTCCGCCGTAAAACCAAAGAAGCGGGGGAAAGCGGAACAATGGCCCATGATTATATTAAAAATTATATTTGCGGGAAAAGACAACCAGAAGACTTGGTCTTAAAAAT
>ERZ1292632.2605-Hain-H43-01um-R2-2605-length-14818-cov-5_pt1 | contig 14818 bp, 17 predicted proteins | sample MGYA00564407_ERZ1292632 | MGnify/ENA primary metagenome ERZ1292632 (study PRJEB36523, sample SAMEA6512637) | groundwater metagenome | collected 2019-01-08 | study: AquaDiva: Metagenomics assemblies of 32 groundwater samples | reverse complement strand
TATCTTGATTTGATGCTGCGTTCACCCGCGTCGTATTGACATCAATCGCCCCGCCCAGCTTGATCGTGCCTGTCCCACCCGTCGCCAGACTCAGCCGGTACCCCTCCAGCCGCGTCAGAATCTCATCGTCTGCGCCCTCCCCGTCCGGGTCCAGCTTGGCGATCACCCGCCCTGAATTGGTGGTATCCGCCCAAACCAACCCCTCCAGGTTCGCGGGCTGTACGGTCCCTGAATTGTGGTTCCCCAAAGCAAGCCAGGCATCGTTCAGGTCCGCAAGCCGAGTCTCATGGTCGCGCATCACGGCAGCAACCGGCCCCGCTGCCGCCGGGCGCCCCGTGGCGATCTGTGACCGGGATTGCGTCACGTCCTTCAGGTTCCGGACGTTGTGGAGGCTCACCCCGCCTGCTCCGGTAGAGGTTCGGCCTGCTCTGGTGACGCCGCTTCCGGCTTCGGAAACTCGATCACTTCCCCGTTCTTGCACCGCGCCAAGTGCTTCTTGTATTGCGCCGTCAGCGCGTCAAACGCGATCTTCCGCTCAGTCAACTCCCGGTCCCGATCCGTCAAAATCTTGGCAAGCTCGCCGATCTTTTCTTGCAGCCGGTTGATGGCGAAGTTCATCTTGCCGATGATGGCGGCCTGGTTCGCCAGATCGTCCGTGGAGAAAATGCTGTCGATCAACATGGATCACCCCTGGTATTCGACAAGGAGAAGCTCGCCGGTAACCGTGTCCCCGGCGTTTTTGCTGCTACAGTTGATGTCCACGGCCAGGATGGCGGTCTCATCCTTGGTCATGGCCGCGAAATCGACCATCGACGTGCTACCCGTATCGTCCCTTGACAGCACCAGGTAACTCCCAGCATCCTGCCCGCCCACGCCCGTCCGCACGTACCAAGCCTCGATGCACCAGTCCATCGCCGCCGTGGAACCGCTGATGTGCGAAGTGAGCGCCGTGGCCCCCAGCCTGGGTTGCAGTGTGAATGTTGCCGTCGTGCCGGTCTTGGTCCCGAAGCTCACCACATGGATGTACTTGCCGTTCGCGTTTAGCGTGTTCGCGGGCAAGTCCTCTGTCTGCAACACGCCGGAAGCCACGGCCCCAAGGCTGACTTGCGTTGTGTCCGTCAGAATCCTACCGCCCAGCTTGAACGTCGCCGTCCCGCCCGTGGCAAAGCTGATCGTGTACGCCTTCAGCCGGGTCGCAACATGGTCATCCGCGCCGGAACCGTCCGGGTCCAGGAACAGGTAATCGTTGGTCGTGTCGTACCAAAGCTGTCCCCGTAAGTTGGTGGGCGCGGAAGCGCCAGACTGACTGCTTGCCACGGCCAACGCCGCATCGTTCAGCGCGGCAATCCGGGCCTCAGCGTCCGTGAACCAGTTGTTGAGGCTGGCCGCAAGCCCTGTGTTTCCGGTGGCAATCTCCGTCCGGTCGTCGGTGATATCGGCAAGAGAGGAAAGATTATATTGTGACACGAGTTGCCTTTCTTCCAACGATCTTATCGGTCACAATAATTCCGAAAAGATTTCCTTGCGAGTGTTTACGCATATATGCAAGCAATTTTTCAGCGGAAGCTATTGTTCCAATCATGCCCTCGGCGGTATTACAGCGCCCGCAAATCCACCCTCTAAAAGCCCCTGTTTTATGGTCATGATCTAAAACTATTCGCCCAGGATTCCCACAAATCTCACAGACGTCTGGCTTTGGTGGAAGCTGCTCAAGCAATCTCTGCTTCCACATATCCCGTTGGCGCTTTGCTCTTTTGTTCGCCGCTAATCTGCCTTTTTCTGTTTTTATCCACGCCAATCCTTTCTTGTAACAACACGATTTACAAATAGATAATGTCCCGCCGATGCTTGTTCTGGGGAATTGAGAGATGGGTTTTATGGCTCCACATCCCTGCCATTTTGCAAGAGGACGCGCCTCACACTTTTTCATTTCCACGCTCATAGGTCAGCCTTGTCTCGATCCGACCATGTACTCCAGGGTCGCGTTGGTCAGAATCCAGTCCTGCGCCGCCTGCTGATTGTAGAGGCGCCCCCGGAAGAATTTTGCGTGGCACTCCACCCAATCCGCCTTGGCTGCGATCCCAGCGTCGGCCCAGGTGAAGCTATCCCAGGTGATGGAATCCCACACGGCCGTCCCGGTGGCGATCTGGGGAAAGGTGATGGTGGAGCCGGTTGGATACGCGGACCGATCCAGGTAGCGGTCAAGGTTCACGTTCCAGTTTCCACGGGAGCGGAACACGGGCGCGAACCTCCGGAAATTCTTGATCCTGTCCGGGAACCCGCCGTCGAAATCGAAGAATTCCAGCTCATCGTCGATGGGCAGGCTTTCAAGATCGTTGGCCCCGGAATTCATCGTGTACGTCAGCCCGGTTGCCAGCACGCCCACCAACGCACCACGCCGCTGATAGACGTTGATGAACCACGTCTGGCCGTCCTGAATCGTGTGCCAGAGGCAGCGCACCTTGCGCTCGAATTCCTCCTTGCGCTCGCCAAGCAGTGGTTCACCAATGAACACATCAAGGCCAATGGCTGAGTTGTTCACGCTGTCCGATGCGTCCGGATACATCCAAAGCGCCTGCTTCCGGGAGCGGTCGTAGTAGCCAAACGGCTTGGTGGAATGATTTGTGTTGGTCGGGCTGAAGGTGTCCATCGGCCCGCTCAGTCCGTCCAGTGCCTTGAAGCGTCGCCCCAGGTCGATTGTGTCTTGCAGGTTCACGCCCTCGATCCCGCCTTCAGTGGTCAGGTATGCGATCCAGTTGTCCAGGGCCACGATGCACTGATGGTTGAGCGCAACCGATCCGGTCATCGGCTTAACGGTATCCGTCACGTCGAAGCCGGTCAGGAATTCCGGACCTTCCGTGGTGCTGATGAACAGGACGGACAGCAATTCGGACGCGCCACGCGGCAGGAACGGCATTGCGCCTACCACATTCCCCTTGCAGCCGAACACGCCACCAGCCGCCCGGTCCCACGGTTGCCCAACGTCCGTGTACTGCAAGGCTCCGGAGCCGTCCGAATAGACAAGCCGTTGCTGAAACTCCAAGACGATGTAGTAGCCCGTGCCCCAGGTGCCGGTCACAACCGACGTGCCGCCGCCAAATGAATCGTTCCAGGTGTTCCCGTTGTTCAGCGCAGCATCCAGGTTGGCACCGCTCCGATACACCTGAATCTTGTTGGCCCCGTCCAAGCCGATTATCAGGTGGTTGTCCACGGCAGTAACGGAACAGCGGGTCACGTCCGCCGCATGGGAATAGGCGGCAGCGGCGGAATCGTTCAGTCGCACCCATGCGCCGGACTGATCCGTGTACATGGATTTCTTTCCCACCGCGACCTGGACGCGGGTCGTTGTGCTTGGCGTTGTCCATTCGACGATCTTCAGGATTTCCTCGGACGCCACCATGACAGACACAAGCGATTCCAGGGATTCAGACCCCAGCCGCTTGCCGATGGCACGCTCAGGAAAGTCGATATTCCGCAGGCGCGGAAACTCGGCGGGATAGACCTGCTGAAACCCGCCCTCCACTTGCTGAAAGGCGCGGTAGAGCAGCGTATCGGACTGGTCGTTCGCGTTCAGTCCGCCAAAGCGTCCCCAGGAGATGCGATTCAAGGCCATGCATCCTCATGGAGACCAGGGTGCGATAGAACCCCGTGTCCTGCGGCGGGGGTTGAAGTCGTATGCGGGCATCAAGCCCAAGCCGTCCGAAATCAAGTCCATGGCCCGGTCGCGCTCTCCATACTTCGCCTTGAAGGCGGCGGCAATGAATTTGGACAGCGCAGCGTCGATATTGACGTTCCGGAAAATGGTTGACCCGGTAGCCGTGGTGAGCGCGGTCGGCTCTATCTGCCCGGTAATCCGGATCACATCGCTTGTCGTATCCGGGATGGGCCGCAAATCCAGCTTCAAGGTTCCCGACACGTCGATCAGCCGCCAGCGGATCGGAGTGCCGCGCTGCCCGTCCGTCAGTTCCGTCCATTCCGCCATGTCCGTGCATTCGTACACGGGCGTCGGGTGGTTGCTGTTCGACACGTCCAGATATTCCAAATACACCGTGTCCAGGATGAATTGCGGGCTTGACGGCCAACTGTATTGCGAGGTCCCGGCGGTCAAGGTTGTCGCCGTGTTCTCTCGCGTGTTCTCCGGCCAATTGCGCCCGACCTGCCGCCCCAGCAGCTTGTAGTCCGGAGACAACAGTCCCCGGTAGACCTCGTTCACCACCGCGAGGTTTGACGCGCCGGTCAGGACAACGTTGTCATCGTCCATCCAGGTACGGACCTTGACCTGCAAGCTGCTGACCGTGATAGCCACTACGCCGCCTCAGGTTGCTCCGGGTCTTCCAGCGGAGCCGCCTCGTTGGCCTGCTCCGCGATCTTCTCAGCCACTTCGCGCCGCACAGGTTTTTCGGTGATAGGCTTGCCATCCGGACCCTCGACGATGAACCAGCCAATCCCGACAGACTTCCGCACCTTGAACGGCTTGTCGTCCGGAACCTCCACCGCTTCCACGGGTTCCGGCTGCTCGGCAACGGTCTCGACGACGACCGTCTTTTTCTCGCGCACCGGCTCCACGATGGGCGTTGCCGCGACCCGTTTCTTGGCGTCCAGGCTGCGGAACTTGTCGATCACCGCAGCCTTGTGGTCGTCCTCGTTCGGAAACTCCTTCTTGCTAGCCACATGATTGATGTGGCGATACGTGAAGCACCAGTTGGAACTGGCCTGCTCCGGCTTTGCGTCAGGCATGGTTCACTCCTACGAAAGGGTCATATCCAATTCGGCCCAAACAAAGCCGACGTTGAACAAGGCGGTCGTACCCAATGGGGCAAGCACCGTGGCCCCCAGCGCATACAGAGGGGGGATCACGAACAGACCGTCCGGGAAACCGGTAAGGCCGGAACCGACGGAAACAGCCGACACTTGATCCCGCGACGCCAGCGTAATCCAAGCCGGAGCTTCGGCCAGGGTGGCGCCTTGCGCGAACACTCCGCCTGACGCGGCTGAGCCGGGGGTTATCGGCTTGCTGACGGACGATGCGTAGGCGGTCAGCGCAGAGGCTTGCTTGGTACCGGACAATCCAGCCAACAGCGACATGCCGAGGCCCAACGTGCCGGAGACCGAATGGCACGTAACCATGATCGGCACCACCATCCGGGTTGTATGGCCGTTGTAGAGCGCCCAAGCTGCCGCAGTCGTTGGGATTGCCGCGACCGGGGCAATGGCGGTACCGGCTCCGGTATTCGCGGCGTAGAGCCTCCGCGCCCGCGCCAGTTCCATGTAGTTTGGGGAGAGGTTGTCCGTCAGGAGCCCTTGTTGCTGGGACAACCTGAGAGACTTTTCAACATGCTCCGCGATGTTCCCAAACGGCGAGGCGGCGGCGGTAAGTTCGGTTGACATGCTTCGACCTCCTAGTTGTTAATGAATGCCGTTCCCTTTCGGCTTTCTTGCCGACAACACCACTTGCAGCGATTGCCCGCTGACATTCGCGGAAATCAAGTCAAACCGTTCCAGCAACCTATCCAGCCACCATCGGTAACCCTGCTGAATCAGGTGCGCGTTGCGCCCGTCTGGCAGCTTGTGAACCGCCGCGCCGAGATGCACGTCCGCGTACAGCAGCATCCGCGTGATGCGTTGCAGATCGTCCAGTACATCATCCAGGCAATCCGGTTCGATGTGTTCCAGGACGTCCGTGCAAACCACCATGTCCACAGGATCGGGTCGCCCCTCCAGGCCGGGTATGCCTGGGTCGTATCCCATGATCCGGAAGCCCTTAAGGGCGCGGGCCAAGGTTTGCTTACCGCACCCGTAGTCCAGGACGTTTTGCGGACGGTGGTCCACGATCAGGCTGGAAACGATCTGAGCGTGCCCGCGCCCGGTGGTGCCCCAATCCGGGCGGTCTCTGTGAAGCTGCGCCAATTGCGCTTGGTATTCCGGGGTAATCAGCATCAGCGAACCCCCACAAGTTCAAAGGTCTCCGCTTGCGCGGGCACAGGGATGAACGGGTCCACCGATGATTTGGTGAACCGCTTGGACAGGGCTTGTGCCACCCGCAGGACGACCGGATTGTAGTTCTCGTCGTTCTCCGCCCTGCGGAAAATCCGGGTCTGTTCCGGGTACCAGACCATGGAATCCCTCGTCAGGCCGAACGGCCAGGGAGCTTTGTGGTGCGCGATCACCCAGCACTCCTTGCCCAGCGCCGCCCGCTGATGCACCGCTGTCTGTGGCACGCTGATGACCAGATCAAGCTCGCCGATCAAGGCCGTCAGCATGTCGAAATCGTCCACGATCCCTTGCCAGTGGTGCAGCCGGACTCCAGTTCGGTCCTCCTGAAAGCTGGCCTCATCCTCCGCGTCTTTGGTGTACTGAACGCTGATGAAATCCGCGTCCTGCTTCAGGATCGGAGACCAAGCCTCGATGGGGACATGCCGCAGATAGCTTTGCGTGCGGGGTATCCCGCCTCGCCAAGCAATGCCGATCTTCGGGCGCGGCCCCAACTCATCCAGCATTCCGCGCACCATGGCGCTCTTGGCTGGCGATGCCTTCAGGTAGCCCTTGTGGCGCGGGAAGTCGGATTCCTCACGCCGGAACAGCGTCGGCAGAGACCCGAATGCAACCATGGCGTCGATTTTCAAATCCGTGTGCAGCCGCCGCAGTTGGCTGTCCGGTGTCGAAATGACCACCGCTTCCGGAAACGAGCGTTCCAACAGCGCCACCATGTTTCCTTTGCAGGTGTCAACGTACACGCGCTTGCAGCGGGAAATCGCCTCGTTCATGCAGGACGCGAACATGATCTCATCGCCGTGCCCCTGCTCGCCGTAGACCATGACGTTGAGGCCTGGCGTGCCGTCCCACATCGGGGTTTGCCCAAGGCCCCAAAAATTCCGGGACTTGCGTTCCCCCAGCTTCAACGCACTGTCCAGGGCGTCGAATCCATTGCCCCACTTCTCCTGCTCCAGCAGCGCCAAGCCAAGTTGAATCAGGTTATCCGGACGGTCCCCTTCGACCGCGATATTCTTCCGTGCGTACTGTTCCGCAATCTGCGGGGTCGCATTGTTGAGATACAACCCCGCCAGATTGTGAAGCGCCCTCGGATCGTCGGGACTGATCCGCTGGACTTCCTTCCAAAGCAACTCCTCCTCCCGCCACATGCCCTTGCGCCGCAGGATGGATGCGAGGTTGACCATGCACTCAAAGAAGTCCTGCTTGCGCTCCATCGCCCTCATCAAGAGCGCGAATGCAACGCCGTCGTTCTCCTTGAACATATGGCATGTGCCGGTCAGGAACAGCAGCCACGGATCGTCCAACTTCTCCGCAAGCATCCCATTCAGCACCTTCAGCGCATCGTCCCAACGTTCCTGCTTCATGGCCTCCAAGGCCATGTCAAGAGCCGGTCGAAAGAGCATCTGCCTCCTAGCCTTGCGTGGTCTTGGTGTTGATGTGGTTCGTGATGTAGAACACGTTCAGGCCGAACTGCGCCGCCGCCGTGGACCCGGCAATCGCAGTCAACTTGACCTGCATGTACTTGAACTGGTCCGTGGCGTTGGCAGACGCGCTGTACTTCTTGCCGCCGATGGGCAGCTTGAAGCGGAAGTTGGTCAGCGTGCCCGAGACCGAAAACGTCCCGAACGCAGCCGCCGTATCCTCGTCACCGACCTGAATGGTGAACGCGCCGGACGAGTCGGCAATCGCAATTCCCTCCATCACACGGGCTTGGTTGGGAACCTTGATGAGCCGATACACGTCGTTCGCGCTGTTCGCGGCGGTCACGGAACAGTCGGCAACGACACCGATCACGTTCCCGCCTGACGAATGGGTCACGGGCATGAACACAGAGGTCGCCCGTCCCTTGGAAAAAGTGCTGGCAGACATGTTTCTTCATCTCCTCGGGTTAGGGGGCCGCTGCGCGGCTGGAAAGAACGATGGTGGCGAAGTCGATGGAATTGTAGACGTTCTTTTTCATCCCACCGATGGTCCGCACGCCGATGCCCAGCCGGTTCTTGTAGTCCTCCTCCTGCTCGTCATACTTGAAGCGGGTTTCGGTCCCGCCGTCCCGGCCAAACGCAGCCGTCCCGGCCTGAGCGCCGAAGAAAACCCCGCGCCGTACGGTCGTGGTGGAGGGGGCGAGCGGAATCCGGGAATCCGAATGGATCAGCACGTTGTTGTACTCACCCAACGCACCTTTCATCGGATTGCCGATGATGTCTTTCCCTCCTCCCTGAATCACGGACTTGTTGTAGTCGTACCAAGTCACCCGCGCGTCCGTCGCGTCGGTTTTCAGGGAGAAAATTTGATACGGATGCAGGACCGCGATCCACTTTGGCCCATCGTCCGTCTGCACGGGCTGCATGGCCGGGGTAGAAGTTTCCGCGATGGCAACGGCCTCATCCAGCATCGTCAACTGGAAGTTGCTTTGCGTGGACACGGAAAGGGACGCTTCCGTGGTGTCGTTGTTCGCGGTTGGCCCGTAGAGAATCCGCATATTGCCGGACGCCGAGGTCGGCGCCGTCGCGGATTGCATCCCGGTAAAGTTGGTATTGGTCTCACCGGTATTGCCCGCCAGTTGGTTGGCAGACCACTTATCCATCACATCCGCCGCCCACTTTTGCAGCACAGCCCGAGCTTCTTCCGAGAAGTTGATGAAGGTGCGCTGGTTTGTGATGCGTCCGGCGGACTTGACAGCGTTGCGAAGCTGGTTGATGACCACCGTTTGCCGGTGCATCACCAGAGGCTCTTCCGAGCCCTGCATCTGAGCATCGCCCGCCACACCGCTGCCCGTCAGGTTCACAAGCAGGGTCGTATAGACCGTATCGCCAGCGGCACTCATGTCACCGCCGCGCTTCAGATCGTCCACCACCCGGATTGCCGAGCCGGGACTACGGCCCCAAAATGAAGTGAACTTCATCATCTTGAGAGCTTCGTGCTCCACACGCCGTTCCCAGTTGAGAACGTTGTGGTTGCTTCCGTTTGCTACCGCCCAGTCAGCCATGGTTAGGCTCCTTTCGCGTCAATGCACGAATGCCTGCGTCCGCGAAACGCGGGAGGCAAATAGGGAGCCCTGTAACGTCGGGTGTTGACGGAAATTTCGTGCGCGTGACGTGCGCGGGCGTTTACTGCGGGGATGGCCGACTACTTCTACTCCGGTCGGCCAGCGGTCTCTACATCAACGAAGCTGAGGTTTGCACACCCAACTTTTGCAGCAATCTGTCCATCGCCTTTGCGTGCTCGTTCCCATCCTTTATCTTCGATAATGACTCCCATGTCAACTCCTCCTCCGGGATCGCTCCTCCGCCCTTGGCCTGGGGCGCGGCCTGGGTCTGCCCACGGGAGATGGAATCCGCGTCCGAGAGCGCGGTTTTCTTGGGCTGGCCCGCCGGATCACCAGCGCCATTCCCTGCGGGTTGGGCGCCTGTGAATCCGATGCGCTTTGCATGGTTCCAGGCCCAACGGGCGACCGATCCGTCCACCGCCTGTAACTCCTTAGCCTTGGCGAGCAGGTTCTTTTTGACCTGTGCGACCGCCGCCTGTTCTCCGAAGCCGTGTTCATCCATCAACGATTGGACGGCGTGTTCGTAGGTGAACTTGATCGCCGCGTCGTATTCCTTCCGGTCGATCCCGGACAACTCAATGAACTCCTCCTCGTTTTCGCCCATCCACTTCACGGTTTCCTGGACTTGCTGTTCTTCCTGGTCGCGCTTCTCGATCTCTCCAAGCGTTTCCTTGACAGCCTTGTTCTCGGCTTCAAGGTGTTTGGTATACCCATCCGGGTCTTCCGTGGGATCGGGCGCGGTCTTGGCTGGAGTCAGGAGCCGCCGCACTTCCGACAATTCATCCGATAGTTTTTTGACCGCAAGCTCGGATTCCTTGCGCGTCTTGGTGCGGTCAACACGGACGCGGGCGATCTCATCAAACAGGCCCTTGACGTGCTTCTGAGCATCGTCCGGCAGGGTCTTCAGCCACTCCGGCTCCCGGCTGGGCTTGGGCTTCTCCTGGGCTTGCGTGGACTTCGGTTCCGACTCTGACGCCTTGGCTTCCAGCTTTGCCGCAGATTCAAGCTTCTTCTCCCCCAGCTTCGGTTCCGGCTCCGGGGTCGATGCCTTGGCCTCCATCTCCGTTGGAGTCGGCTTTGCGAAGCTTACCGGCTTGTCTCCTTCCGGTCCTTGCGCGGAAGAAATTTCAGCCTGGACTTCCTTCTCCATCTCCGGTGTGATTTCGGACAACAGGTCATTCGCCATTGGCCTTCTTCTCCTTGGCTGTTTCCTTGTCGTTCTGCATTTGCATGGCTGTTTGGGCCAAGTTTGTAAACGAGTCCTTTTCCTCCGCGATCAACTTCTCTCCCGCAATGTCCGTCTTGATGCCCTCCGATTCCGCCTTCGCGGCGGACAGCAGCGCGTCCATCTGGTTTTTCACGGCCTTGCTGACCAACTCCTCCAATTGCGCGTGCTTCATTTTCTCAGCCATCGGGTCAGGCTGTGAGGACTCGTCAATGGCCCTGGAGAATTCCTCCGACAGGGCGTGCGGCAACGGACTGTAGCGAATGAACGGTTTGAGAATCTTTCCGAACGCGCCGGGCGGCATCGACGGGGCAAGGAATTGCATGAAATCCTTGAGGATGCTGTAGACGGTCGATTGCATGGATGGCGTCAGCGGGGCTTGATCCACATGCACGTCGAATTTCTCCACGTCCACGCTTTTCAGCATGGGCACAAACTGCCGGTTCTCGGCGGACACCACGCGCATCATCGTGCGTTCGGTGAAGTAGTCGCGCATGAAAGCGAGCAACATCCTGGCGTTGGTCTTCTTGGATTTCCGGTAATTCGAGAAGATGTGCGCGACCACCGTCATCGTGGCGAGCTTGCGGGTCTGTTCCAGTCCGAGGCCCTGATCCCGCGACGCCAGCCCCACGAATTCCGTGCTGATCCCGGTCGTGTCGGCGGGGGCGTTGTAGGCGAGTTGCAAAATCTGGTGCGCCGCGACGGGAGCCTGCGCCGGTTGGATGATGTAGAGGTCGGTTTGCAGGTTCGCGTCTTGATTCGCTTCCAAGGACACGCTGGGCTTGGCGAGGTTCTTTTCCATCTCCTCAGGGTTGGCGAACGTTCCCTTCTTGTAGATGATCCCGCCTTTGGGATTTGTCATCCATTGGTAAATGACAGCGGACAGCATCTTGTTTGTCCACCGCTGCGGGTCTTTCCCTCCGCGCAAAATTCCGTAGAAGGTGTTTGTGTTGTGTTCTCGCCGCCCGGTCAGCACGTCGATGGTGAAGCCTCTTTTCCAAGCGTTCTCTTTCGGCCCATCGACAAGTTTGTCGCCATTGCAGTAACCCTGCCAGTAGCGGCGCTGCTGTTGCTTGATGAAATGCAGTTCTCCCGGCAGCGGAGGTGTACCCGGTGAATGCTCAACAATTCTGGTTCCACTTGCGTCGGCGGACTTTTCGATCCGCTTCCATTCTTCCTCCGGCAGCGGCTCACTCATGCTGCCATCGGGAGCAATCACCCGGTAAACAGGGTCAAGCGTGTAGCATTGGAAGTGGAACACACGGGCCATCTTTTCAGGCCCTTCCGGACCGCCCGTGTCCATCCGGTTCGGGTCATTGTAGTCGGTCGGATGCTTGGCGGGGTCGTCGGACTTCCCGATTTCCGCGTTGTCCCCGAACACAGCAGCGGAAGGTTCGCCCTCGAATTTCGGGAAGCGTTCCTTGAAGCGGCTGGCCGGGATATCTTCCACAAAGCCGCGCCAGGAAGAATCAGCCAAGTTTGGGCGGCGGGATGATACGTCCCAGCGCAGGCCCAGCGGATCGACGCTGATCTCGCAATACCGCCCGTCCGGGTCCTCGTCGTATTCCATATAGTGGATGGCAACCCCCATCCCGCAGATCAAGGCATTCCGGAGCTTGTCGGTTTCTTCCTCCTCCGCGTCCTGATCCCGCGCCCACTTGCCTACTTCGGTCGCCGTGTCGCATACCGCCTTGTCTCCCGGTTCACGCGGCATGTAAGCGGGCTCCTGCCGGTTGTTGACCTCAGAGCCGATCACCGCCTCGATCATCGGCTCCAGCTTGTTGAATGTGACGGCGGGCTGCTTGCGGTCCTGCAAAATATCCAGGTCGGATTTCTCCCACTGGCCGGTTTCGTACAACTCCCCACCGGCAACAAAACCGAAGTCGGACTTGGCCCGCTTCCGCCAAGCAACGTGATTTGTGTTCTCGTTGGATGACTTGTAGGACGCCTTCGCAAGCTTCAGGAATTCCTCTTTGCTCAACGGCATGTCCTACCCCGCAAGGATATTGTCTGAGTACAGCCAGCCCTTCGCCACGCGCCTTTGCCCCTTGCCTGTCCGTTCCCGGTGTTCAGCAATCTTTCGCTCCATGCAACGCATATAGTGCGCCTCTTTGTCAAGGTGGGTCGCGCCGCCGGAGAACCACAACCCGCACATTTCGCATTGCTCAGTCTCTACCTCCACCCAATCCAGCGATGGAATCAGCATCCCGCCTTTCATACCGGTGGCCTCTTTCCGCAAAATGGACACTTCTGCGTCATGCTGAACCAACCCCCGCAGCATAGGTCACACATATTCATCGGATGAAATCCTTCCGCCGCAGCCAGAGCAGCGGCCATTTTCGATTAATACGACATTGGCAGGAAGCTCTAGCTTGACGCTCCCAATCCTAGCTGGATGCACGCGCAGGATATACACAGGCCCATTCTTGCATTGATGCGGGGCAATTCCGGATTTTTCAGCAATCAGCACGGCCTTTTCCAAGGCATCCATGGTCAATTTTCCGTTCATGCCGCGCTCATCCATGACCCCTCCGCCTTTCGCTTGAACCTGGAACTGGTCTTGGTCGGCGAACTCCGATCCTTTCCGCCCGCAAACGTGAGGTTGAAAGCGTCCGCGTGGTCCGGACTCGACGCGCCGCGCCGCTTCAACTCTTTCTTGCTTTCCACTTTGGTCACGCCGTTGCCCCACTTCGGATCGTAGAACGGCAGTGACAACTCATGCATCAGCGTCTTGTCGTTTGGGATTCGACTCGTTTTTTCGGAAAACCAATCCCTTGCCCGAAACCAAAGTTCATCCCGAACCCTGTGAAACCTGGCATTGGTGGCCCTGGCCTGCACCATTACGATCCGGGCGGGCAGGTTAAACTCCACGCACCTGTCATATACGCCCTTGCCCATGCCGTTTCCATCGATGTAGATATCCGACGGCTTCAACTCGTCCGGCGTTTCCTCGTATTCATCCCGGACGATGGCCGCAACCCGCATGGTGTCCGTTTCCCGGAAGGACCGGACCGGCGCCAGCAGCCAATTGGCGCACCGTTTTGCTATGGCGCACTTGTCTGCCCCCGCCCCGGCTACGTCCACCCCCCACTTCGGACGCACGTTCTTTGTCATCGGCACGTCCCGGCCAACAGCCGCTTTGACCATGCCGGATGGAATCGTGATGTAGCCCGCGTTCTCCTTCACGAACTCCGCGTAAATCTCCTGCGGCCGTAATTCCTCCGGAATCTCAGCCTCGACTTCCGCGATTTTCTCCGGCGTCAGAATCGGGTTGTCGTACGTGGTCCGGTGAAACTCTTTCCACAGGTGCGTTCCACCAGAGCAGCACTTGCAATCCTCCCCGTACTCCGCCGTCCGGGCCTTCTCCGATAGCTGTTCAAACAGGTAGCACCCAATCCGTGGCGTGCCGACAATCAGAATCTCGCAAGCCGGGTTGTCCACCGTCATCGGCAGGATCGTTTGCCCCCAAATCCTGGGACGGCGAAGCAGCAGAATGCCAGCCTCGTTCAGAATCACCATGTCGTAGGAGTAACCCTCCGCGTTCTCCGGCTTGTCCGCCGAAGCGAACACCACGTACGACCCGTTGATGAGGCGTAGAATTTTCTTCTGCGAATTCCACTTGTACAGTTCACGCGGGAGCTTCGCCATCCACAGGTCGTTGGCGTACCGGTCCACGTTCGCGTTGGTCGCGTCCATCCACAACACCCGGTACTTGCTCTTGTTCAACACCCGGTCGCGCCCCTTGGTCGCCGCCCCTTCCGTCTTCCCAAACCGCCGCCCGCCCCGCACGATCTTGTACCGAGCCGGATGCTCGAATATCTCCTGCTGATCCGGGCCAGTGTAGGAAAGCTCGATAGCGAATTCGCGGGCTTGGCTAGCCATCCACCCACCCCTGCAAATCCTCCAACGCCTTGTCCCAGCAATCCGGAATCTCCGGCATAAACCGGTAGTACTTCCGCCGAGACCCCTTGTTGACCACAACCTCACATACCGGCGTCGAAGGCGGGTCTGGGATGATCCGAATGTCCACGGACACCCCAGGCCGCCTCAACTCGCGCCGAAGGATTGTCACGCACTTCCCAATCTGCTCATCGTTCAGTCCACCCACCAAGCGAACAGTCATAGGAACATCCTCATCAAGTCCGGCGGTTCTTCCTGGATTCCGCTTGCTCCACAACGGTCACATTCCCATTGGCGCCACCAAATTGTGCCTGTAAGTGTCCAAATCTCGACTTCGGCTGTTACCGAGTACGGATGATGAAACGTGAACAGGCCGCACAGAAAACGCCTCATAACCCCATCCCCTCATGGAACCAGATTCACCGGAGTCCCGTCCAGCCTGGGTACGATCCCACCCACCCCGCATCTAGAACATTCCCACCAACCCCCAGGCCAATCAAGAAGAAAACAAGAAACTCTGGATATACCAGAATGTCGAACAGTATTGACATATGAAAGCCTTTTTATGCGAATTTGCAAGGTAGGGTGACAACGTACGCGAGACGGGGGGGGGGGGGGGGGGGGGGGGGGGGGGGGGGGGGGGGGGGGGGGGGGGG
>ERZ1292632.817-Hain-H43-01um-R2-817-length-33596-cov-7_pt1 | contig 14821 bp, 24 predicted proteins | sample MGYA00564407_ERZ1292632 | MGnify/ENA primary metagenome ERZ1292632 (study PRJEB36523, sample SAMEA6512637) | groundwater metagenome | collected 2019-01-08 | study: AquaDiva: Metagenomics assemblies of 32 groundwater samples | reverse complement strand
AAAGGTCCTCCTTTTCTTCTAGGCTTCCTAGGTTGACCTCAAAAACAAACCTTTCTGCTACCCTATAGATACCCCCGCCCAGCAACTTTACAACCCAAAATTCTTGCAACTTACCTCCTTTTACCTCCTTCAACCAGCAAAGAGCACCCAACCCCTGAGGTGCCTCCTTTCATCCTCTCCATTGGTTGCTCTTTAGATATGAGAGGAGCCGCTGATACCTGTCCTTTAAAATTTCCCTGCTGGCTCCTTTATACTCCACCGCAAAATCGCTATCAAAAAACCAGTAATCCGCTAGGTTATCTTTGGAGATAGTAGCCTCAAAATGCTCTGGGTTTTTCCATACCTCACACCCAGGGAGTGGGACGAACTCCGATAAAGTCCACTTATCAGGTTGGGCATACTCCATAAAGGTAGCATTTCTCAGTGGCGTCTCCTCCGTCTCCCCTGGTAGCCCTGACATGAGGTATATCTTGGAAACAATCCCGTACTTCTTAAGCAGGGCTACTGCTTGTAGATGGTCTTCAACAGTTTCTTCCTTCCCTATCAGCTTCAAGACCTTAGGGTCAGCGCTCTCGACCCCAATGCCGAATTCTATCAAGCCAGCTTCTCTCATGGCCTTGCATATCTCAGGGGTTAACAGCCTAGAACGGCCATGTCCCTTCCAAGTAACTTTCAGCGGTTCAAGTAAATTACACAGGCGAAAGAGCCAGGCAGAGTTGAGATTTAAATTATCACTCTCGTCACGGAAAGCATGGCAGTTATATCTCTCCTTGAGTTCCTGGACCTCAGCAGCTACATTCTCGGGGGAGCGTAAGCGAATGGGCAGAGAACGGGCACTTGCACAGAAGTGGCAGTTGTAGGGGCATCCTCTTGAGCTGATAATCATTGCTCCCTTTTCTCCCTCTCCCCAGCGCTCTCCTGGCATGATAGTAGTGCTGAAGGCCCTTTCCCCGACTAAATGGCGGGCAGGGAAGGGCAAAACGTCTAAATCGGGAGTGGCCCCACCGTAGACTGCACCCTCTACTTGACCCTCTTCAAGAAGTTTAACAATGGAGTGTTCCCATTCCCCAGTCCCGACCACATCAAAATACTCTACGCAGTCCTGGGGAAGGGCTGTGGCATGGGCCCCGCCAATAATTGTTCGGCTGCTAGGGTCTCGGGCCTTGAGTATCACCGCTAGACTTCTTGCTGCCTTAATCTCTGGGGTAGTAGCAGTAAGGCCATACCACTTTGCCCTTGGCACCAGGTCGGGGTTGAGTTCTTTATCCCGAAGGTCAACGCCCCGAAGGTCAACACAGGCCACTTTAGCCCCAGCCTTCTCCAGCATAGCGGCTAAGTAAAGAGGGCCTAAGGCAAAGGGATACATTAGAGGCTGGAGTAGAATGGGATTGGGGACTTGGATAAAGGTGAAGTCAAGAATCATAGGGATGTCCTACTTAGCTGGGTATTTAGTTTATCATCAATCACAATATATTCATCAGCTAACGGCTTCGGGAGAAAGCCAAAGGGAATCCCCAAAGTTTTGAGAAAAGCTAATTGCTCCTCCCCCAGCGCCCAGCAGGAGAAAAACCATATTCTGCCATCCTGCGATAGGGTCTGAAGCTTCTCCAAAGCCCCAGGTATCAGTTTGGGCGGCCAACCTGGATAGACCACTACCTTGTCTAAGTCAACGAAGTAGATACGCTCTATCCCCATCTTGCTCCCCTTGACACTTCAAGGAGCAAGGGAAGGAGTCTATCCCCCACCGCTTTTGGCCCCCAACGCTCCCAGGCCCTTTTGGCTATGAGCTTCCTATCCAACTTGTCCACTTCTAGCATATTTCGCTTGAACTCCCCCCTATCCTTTGCCAGGAAGCCATCTACCCCAGGCTTAATTACCTCTTCAGCGGCCTCGCTCCAGGTCATAACTACAGGGCATCCCCTTCCCAACGAATCCACAACCTTATGGCCAGCGTGAGCTTCGTCCTCCTGTCGGGGATAGAGTAAGGCTTCCGCCGAGCTCATAAACCTCAGGAGAGTAGCATAAGGCAACTCTCCCCAATAAATTATTTGGGCTTTTCTAAAGTCCCTTACCCCGGGGCGTTCACAGTATCCCTCCACCAGAGACTGGTATTTGTCATCCTCTCCTGGTTTACCTATGATGTCAAGGCCAACGCCAAGCTCCTGACAGAGCTTTATAGCTTCCAGAACCCCCTTCCGAGGAGTAATTCTTCCCACACAGAGAAATCCATGGATGAAGCCCTCAAAGTCTGTTTCCTTCTCGTCCAAGGTATGAATATCGAGCACCCTTGCTTCCCTGCCCTGAAGTAGCTTATAAGCATCGGCTTGCCATTGAGACAGAGCAGTAACATTATACTGCGGCTCTGGTGGCTGGATTAGGGTTGGGGCGTGCCAGACGGGGTTAATCGTCCTCGTGTGGTAAGGCAGAAGCCTTCCTATCCAGTGGGAATGGGATAAATCCAGGATGACATTGAACTTCTCCACTTCCGGTCTGAGAATAGAGAAGGCCAGGCTCCCATCATAGTCCTGGGGGTTTGACGGGCCAGTGCTTTGGAACTTCACTCCCCATGGAAGTCTGCTCTCCTCGGGACAAGCTAAAGTTACATCCAAACCTCTGATTGCCAGCTCTTGGCTGATAAGGAACGCTAGGCGCTCAATGCCACCGTACCCAACGCCGCCAACTGGGAAATTAGAAGTGGAGACAACTAGAACGCTAAACTGATTAGCTAGCCTCCATGTTTCGTCGGCTCCTTCCCAGATTTCAAACTCAGGGGGGAACTGCTCCCGCCACCAGTAGAAGTCCCTCAAGACTTTATGGGTAGGGTCTCTCTGTTCTAGGGGAAGATTTGCCGAAAGCTCAGTGGAAAGGCAAGGGGCTATAATACCTCCCCGACATACCCTCTTTATCTCCGAGATGGCCTTCTTTAAGTCCTCCTCGGGTAAATGCTCAAGAACTCCCATACTAAAAGCATATGAAAACTGCTTGTCCTGGAACATGCTCATATCGGCAATATTGCCTACCACAAAGTAGTCCTTCACTTCCTCAGGACAGAAGTGCTCTTTGGCATACTGGCTGATGTCTATCCCCCAGGCGTCAATTCCCCACTTGCGAAGCCTCTGGGTTATAAAATTCCCCCCGCAGCCCAAATCAATGACACTCCGTGGATTTTTGGACAGGATATACTGAGCCCTAATGTCATTGATGGGGAAATCTCGGTATCCTACTCCTTGAGCATCGGCTCTATAAGAGCCAACATCTCCACACCAATAACCAGGGTTATTGAAGACCTCATAGGGATTATTTGTGCTCACTAATTACACCTTTCCTGGTTTACTTCTAAACTCAGGTTTCCTTTCCCTTGTGAAGCTTGAAGGCATCCAGCTTGGCACCCTGTTATTTTCCCAGGGCTCACAGATTGCCCCACAAATCCCGCAGATAATCTTTCCGTCCTCTCTTTGATATGAACCTAGAGGCCAGCCTGAACCCCCATGTGTTGAGAGACAGCCTTTAGAGGGTTCCTGTGGAATTGGGGTTGAGTATATACTTACCACTTTCGTGCCTCCTCTCTTTTTTCTTTCCCCATGTGCTTCTGTATTCTGGAAAGGATACCCCTCTCCCAGGGAGTGGAGAGATGTCCAGGCTCCCACTTCTTTAACACTCCTATCCAGAGTTTAAAGTCCCTTTTCTCAGCCTTCATCCGAGAAATCCATTTCTCGTAGTCTTCGTCAGTTATGTCTCTCCCTTTTTCACCTGCACCCCGTGTCATTAGATTGCGCTGCCCCTTCAGTATAGAATATGTCGAAGATAGGGCCGCACTCATCCGAAAAATCACTGCGGACATATTGAGGACTAATCCCTGGATTACTTCTGAGGAACTTGGCAGCCTCCTCCAGGTGGTCTGCTAGCCCTACAGCCTTGCCTTTCGTGAGACCTTCAATCCCCAAGCCGAACTGGAAGGAAGCCCGCTTCATAGTACCCTCACCTAAGTAAACAGCCATTGAGCACCTCCTTTCTTAACCAACCCTTACCTCAGCTTTGCTCTTCCAGGCTATGATAACCATATCTGTAGCGCATTCGGGCAGAGGGGAAATCTCTACTCTGTAGAACCCTGCTTCCTTAAAGAGCCCCTGGGCATACTCAGGGCTGAAGCCGGCTCGGTGAGTATTCGCCTCATAATCCTGGTCCCCGAAGACCATGCTAACTAGCTTATCATCCCATTCCTTTGCTTCCACTAGCCTCCTCGCCTGCTCTAGCAGGTTGGCCGTGATGAAGACAGCAATTCCACCAGGCTTTAGAATACGGTGAACTGAGTGGAGAAAGACCCCTACCCTTCTCCAAGAAAGATGCTCCAAGCAGTATTGGCAGTAGACACCATCGTAGAACTCGCTCTGGATGGGGAGCTCGTGGTTAAAATCGGCAATAATGTCAACGAAAGGTACCCAACGCACATCGACATTGGGCCTAAATCGAGGTTTGTCTCCACCTCCTAGCTCAATTACTCTATCCCAGGGCTTAAAAGGAAGGTTATTTCCCACAGCTTCTCCATAGCTCCATATACCGCTGCCTTATCTTTGGCCAGGCGTAGTCCTCTGCCTTCTTTCTGGCCATAACGCCCATTTGGGGAAGCTGATTCCTGTGGTGATAACACCAATCAATTCTCTCCGCAAGTTGGTCAACGCTCCTTTTGGCGAAGACAAATCCGTCTCTCCCCTCGGTTACAGCTTCGCTGGCCCCAGCCCCATTAGAGACTATAGCTGGCCTCCGATGGGCAAAGGCCTCTATAACCTCAATTCCCCAACTCTCGCAAACCGAGGGTTGAATGTAAACATGACAGCTATTGAACAGCAAGGAGGGCTCTCTAACAAAGCCCATGAGTTGAAACTGCCCTCCATTGCCCTCTCTCTGGATGAACGAGACTAAGCTCTTAGTCCCGGGTCCAGCCAGAAGAAGGACGGCCTGGGGTAGGTTGAGCTTACTCCAAGCCTTTATCAGGTAGAGGAGACCCTTATCAAGACCCACCTGTCCCAGGTACCCAGCGTAAAAGATGCTCTTTTCCCAGATAGACATGTCAGCGGTGCTTGGCAGGTCGCACCCGTGGGGAATAACCTCAACCCTCTGACAGCCTTCATCTTCCAGAAAACTTGCCGAGAGACGGCTGGGGGTTATAACCAAGTCAGCCTCCCTCTGCCCCTGGAAGAAAACCTTCCAGAGGTTATTGTCCTTTATGTGTGGGTAGGGGTAGGTGAAGCCAAGGGACTCAAACTCTCCGATGGTCTCCTTTCTATCGTGGGCAGGGACAGTATAGGAGATAAAGGTGTCCCTACCCTTCAGCCAGCGGATGGTCTGGGAGAAACACCCTGAGTAAAAGTGAGCAAGCCTGAAGTCCTTGTAAACCCCAAGCCTATGGCCCTCGGCTATGAGATGAAGTGCGAGATAATCAGATATGAAAGGGCTTTCGGGTAAGGAATGCTGAGAGGGCTGGAGAACTAATCCATCAAGACATTCCACATTGGGGTTTAGTTCCCGAAGAGCCGCCAGCTCGTTATAGGTTACTTGGCCACCACCTGAGGGCGTGCCTATTCGGTCGGCGGTGGCGAAGAGCCCTTGTTCTCTGTCGTCGTCTTTTCCAGCCATTGTCTTCTACTAACTATTATCCCTTGCCAAGTAACCTCCCAGTAAGTGCCACAACGCACGCACCGGGCTAAGCTGTTGTTCCTAGTTTTGAGGTTAGGAGTGGCGCTAAAAATGAGTGGAGGGTCGCAACCAGAGGGGCAGACCTTTACGAGCTTCAACCTGGGGTCGATAGGCTCTATAATTAAAGTCAAACTACTCCAACGACCCCGAAGGTAGGCTCATTTGACGGGTAGGGAACAGCCCAGCGGGGACCAACAGCCGCTCGGCATTCGTGAAGACCCCAAACCCCTGTCATTACGAAAGGTTGGAACCCTATTTGCCTTGAGCGGAAACTGAATACAAAATCCTCTGAAAAAGGAGGAACCTGTCCCCCGCCTTCCGTAGGAACTGGGGCAGTGTCAACTCCCCACTCAAAGGGTCTAGGGAACCGTTCAAACATTCTTGACAAAAGTCCTCGGCGATAAAGAGTCAACCCGCTAGGAAGAAAAGTTGCTGGAACAATATCCCCAGGTTTCCAACCAGCGATTGGGACTTTCACTATGTTGCCCTTATCATCCCTACCCTCATTAAAAGCAACAGGGAGATGGGGAGGGAATCTCTGGAAGTAAAGGCCACCGACTATGTCCAGGCCAGTGTTGAAGAGTTGGATAAAAGCGTCGTGTTGGGCAAGTCTTATATCAGCGTCGAGAAAAGCCAGGTGGTAGCCGTTTTCTAGGGCAGTCCTTGCGCCCTGGTTGCGGGCTGGTCCGAATGGGGCGCCAACTACTCGCATAAAATCGCTGCCTGGCGGAAGTTGGATACTTCTCAGCACCGTAGTGAAGTCCAAGCTGACATTGAGGTCAGGTGGACAGAGGATAACTACAAGCAGGCGGCTCTCCCTTGCCTTCTGAATTTCCCATGAGCCAGTCATTCCCCTCCTCTTCGGGCTCCCAGTGCTTTGAGTTCCTCCAACCTAAAGTGTTCTACCATCTTGGCGATTGTCTCATCCAATGTAGGTTTGTTCCAGGCTTCGGTCAAAATCCTCAACTCCCGCAGGGTATCTTGATGTACCCTTACCGTCGACCATTCTCCTGACAGTAACCGCCGTCCCACCGTTGTTTATAATCTTATAATGCTTTGGAGGATTTGTCAAGAGGTTCCCAGCCCTGGGAAAGAGCCTTCATCTGGTCTTTTCCCAACTTTACCCCGAACTTATGTTCTACTTCTCGGGAGATTTGTTCCCAGCCTTTGCCTTGGGACCTGGCTTCTTTAATCTTGAGGCCCAGGGTAAGGAGAGCTTCCTGGGCAGAAAAGGGCTTTTGGTCTGGATTAGAAATTTCACTCAACATTGTCCAGAGAAGCGCCAACTCCCGCAAGATAATACTGGGACTCCTTCCCCTGGCCTCTGCTTCCCGACGGAGCCTTTCCAACAACCCACCCTCCAACCTCAGAGAAAACCAGCGATTCTTCACTTTTCATATTGTGTCACATTTCCTATGTGTTGTCAAGGTGGAAGTGTGATGAAATGGACGAATTGACCCAGGGGTCCCCGTATAATGGGTCAATTCGTCCATTGTGTTACACTCCCAGATTAGGGCTAGATTTGAAATGTGGTACGAAGTTGGGCTTAGGAAGCCCCGCAGTGCTGGGGGGTGTCAGAGTTTACTCGGCGACGGTGAATCCAGCTTCAGGATTTAGTTCAAGGCTTGTAGTAGTGAGAGCCATGCCAAGTCTCTGGACTACTTGCCCTGAGAGAATGGGAATAGTCTGGGTAATGGCCCCAGCAGTGGCGGGCGAGACGTAGATGAAACCACCTGAGGTTAAGCTCCAAGCGGTGTTCACAAGCCTGCCTCGGATGACGATATTGCCAGGAACCCCTGAAGAAATGTCGGTTTCTGCCATCCCAATGCCGTCCATAGTGTTGGTATTATTGGCCCTTGCTCTACTTACCTGGGAGCCATCCTGGTAGACAACATCAAACCTTGATAGAGCCTCTCCAGTTACGATAGCACGATACTGTAGTTCGGTAATCACAATCTGGGTGACTATCTGCTTCGGGCCAACAGCATAGTAGCTGGTCGTCGGGGCCATGCTATCTTATCCCAGTGGAACCTAGGTACTGCACGGTGAGACTGGTAGGGCTACCTGCTGTGCTCGAACGGACCCGAAGGCGGAAGAATTTACAGGGAAGTCCAGATTCAATGAGAGCTGCGTTTCCACTTGCTAAGGTCAAAGATGAACCTGTAACAGGGTCATCAACCCAGGTTTTTCCATCAATTAAAAGAAGTTGGAGATTAAGGTCTGTGTTGTTGCTACCGCCATTGTTCACCGCTAGCACTTTATCACCAATATATCCAACAAAGATTTCACCTTTAAGATAGGCGTCTCTCAGAACACCCCCGCCAGTAGGTCCCATCTTAACTGGGGTAAACCAGTTAGTGGTGGTTACCTCACCATACCTCTCCTGAAAAGATACTGGCTCCCGTAGCTCACCTGGCGGTGTGGGGAGAGTGCTGAAGAAGAGCTGCATGTTGTAAGGATAATCAGCAGTAATTCTCAACCCATCAAGAAGAATAGCTGATAACGATAGGAGAGAGTTTTGATGAACTCTTAGTTGACCTGAGCTTTGCCCTTTGCGCAGAATCTCAATATCAACATCGGAATCAAAGAACATAAAGGCCGAGCGGGCATAGTCTTTATTGTAGGTTGCTAAAGAGGAAGAGAGCTGCTCGGAGCCATCAGCTCTCTCCACTCTCCCTGTTCGGAGGTTAACCGATACCGTTCCAGCAGGAGTGGCCCGAAGTCCACCCGACCGAGGGTATGAGAAAAGCAGGCTCTCATCAGGGGAGACCGTGAGCACATCTTCAATTCTCCTCAGGACTGCCCGAATATCCTGGAGAGCAACTAGAACATCATCCCCTACGAGCAACCTTGTAGTCATCCGGGTTGCTTCTTCCTTTCCCCCTCAGTCCTAGAACGCAAGTTCTACTCTAGTAGGTCTCTTGGCTCCTCGAGGAAGGAGATATTTACCTTGACGCCGTCGTTGGAGAGGGGTTGTCCTGTCCACCCTGAGAGGATAGCTACGAAGATAGAGCTGGTGAAGTATCTTCCTGCCACACTCTGCTCTTCCAAGTACTTCCCCTGCCTGCCGTCCAGCTTGTAGGGGCCCATCACCCTACCTCCAAGCCAGTTGCCATCCCTGAACTCCAACTCTAGCCAGCCCGCCTCGTTATTGTAGATTTCAGCGTTGAGAACCCGCAACCTCACCACATTGGACTGGGCTACATCATAGAGCCGACCACCACCCGAGAGGATGTCAAGGTTGTTTGAGACAATGGCCCCAGAGATTAGGGTTCCAACCCTAAAATCGGCGTTTCGTTCCTTGTCTAGAGGAGTAACTAGCTCCCGCTGGAAGCCTATTCTCTTCTCTGTTACCTCTGTCCTTTCCATCCTACCTCCTCAGCCACTCAGGAGCGTCAAAGAGGCCTACCCCACCCATAGTGCGGACAATAGCCTTCTCTATTTGCTCCTCGGTGGGGGTCCGCAGGTAATCCACGAAGAACTTGGTGATGTAGAAACTCACTCTAACGGTGATGGAGGTAGGAACAGCATAGGGGTGGTAGCCAATAAACGAGGGATGGTTGCCCTTCAGAGTCCAAAACTCAGTCTGGGCGCTGGGGGAGCGAAGGGGCGAGGACCCTCCATCAACGTAGCCCGTATTCCCACCTATAGCTCTAGTTGCTACTAGGCTGCCTAGGTCAACGTTGGCAGGGTAGCGTCGGTAGAGCCAGGCATAGGATGGTGTGATGCCATAGAACACCTGGTAGAGGTAGTTCTCAAACTCAGGCTCCAAGTGATAGCGGTTGTTGCTATCCTGTATATCGTCCCATCCCGTCCCAGCGGTAGCCATTGCACTGGCCGAGCCCAGGGAAAACTCCCTGAGGTCGTTCGGCCCCTCTTTGCTGCGGATAAGGAAGTAGAAGTCAGTATCTCTTCCCTCTACCTTCATCCTGAGGGCAACGATTCCCCCCTCGCTCGGAATTTTTTCAATCACCTCACGGGGAAGTGCCATTCTCCACCTCCCCGCTTAGTAACCGATAACCCGAGCTACAAAGCGTATCCCGCTGATAACCGACGCTGGCGCCGAGGTTATCTCCCTTGTTCCGAAGCCTGAGGCAGGCACATCAGCCCAAATCTGGAACCTGGTTGAGGCTGGCGTGACATAGTCATCTATCCGTGGAACTACATTGACCCTCGCTCCAGAAATCCAGAAGGCGCCGCTGGCCGGGGTGGCGCTGGAGAGAAGAGCTCGCAACACAGTCCCTGAGACAGGCTGCGTCAGTATCTGCTCAATTCTCCTGAAGTACGGCGAGAGGTCAAATGACTGGCCCCCATCTGGCCCTTCATAGTTCCCCGTGAAGTCGATGGTAAACCAGCCCTCAGTCCTGGGGTTGCCTGCTTCATCTACCAGAGTGTAAACGAGCGTTGAAGTTACTGCCATTCTACACCCCCTCTACAGGCTAATGGAGCCGTAACTGGCGTTTCTCAGGTATCGGCCATAGCCGTAGGTCAGCCCTACCAGGACCAGCTCGTTAACCCCACCGGCGATGGAGTAGGTCTCCCACAGCGAGGTTGCCTTCGGGACTAGGAGAATGGGCCGAATGGGAATTCCCCGAACCCCAAAGTCGTTGTCGGCGGTCCAGGCATCTCGAATCACAACCACTGGATACGTGGTGCCCCCTACTCCTATTCGGAGTTCCTCGACCACTGGCGCAGCACCCTGGGTGAACATTACCCCCAGGATGAGCAGACATGCCTCCTTATCAATGTTGACCGCCGTTGTATTGTTGGTATCTCGGCCCACATAGTAGTCCCCCGCTGAGGTAAAGGTGAAGGACCAGGTATTGGCTGCCGCCTCGGTAGTAGCCGTTGTCCTCAAGATATGACCTGGGCGGGTCTTCTGAATCCCTATCTCACTGTCCCCAGCACTTATTCCCTTGAAAGGAGCATCCCACCTGTCCTTCGCAACCCCCAGAGCACCCCTGATGCTGTCATAGTTCCTCTTAATGAGGAACTCAAGGAAGGAACCAGGGGATGCTATCCAGTTGCCGAGAGCATTCTGAAGTTTGTTCTCCTCGTCAGCGGAAAGGTCCCTGGCAGCATACTCCTCGTTTTCAAAAGCTACCTTTGGCATTTACCCTCCTAAATCTCTATCCGCTCAGGGAGCCCACCAGTCCTGGCCGAGGGAACAAAGCCTGAGGTTCGGCGGGCTATCGACCTCGTCCCCGTCCTTGCCTCTACCTCAGCCCACACCGTCTTTGTCAGCAGAGGAGTTACTGATTGAGCCAGGTCCCGTCCCAGCTCTGGATAGAAGTCGAAGAGCTGCATAGCATAGCCTCCCAGCGAGCCCGCTAGCCGGGCAAGGCTAGACCAACGCTTGAAGCTAGTTCTGCCCTTCTCATTGTCCTGCTTCTCCAGGAACTGGTCGACGGCACCTACGCCCACCGCCACCCCCACTGACACCATGTTGATTCGTGCCATTCCTACCTCCTCTCAGGGAGGCACCCCAGGCTCTTGGGGAAAGGGCGACTTAACCCCAAAAGTAGGGGTGCCGCCCTTTTTCTACTTCTTTATTTAAAACCCATTTTAGGCTTTTGTCAAGAGGTAAACCTCAAACCCTCTTAAAAACATCATCATCGACCTCCGAGCCCAGAACTTTCTTTGCTCCAAGGTAAATTGTAACCCGACTATCGTAGAAGGGCCAGAGGAGGTCTTCCTTATCCTTCAAGTCAGGAAAAGTGGAGTAGAGGCCCAGAAGCTCATAGCCACGCCAGTCCTTGTCCTCTCCAAGAGCAATGCGAAGTTTCTTCAGGGCAAAGTTTCCCCTATCCCAATAGTAAACCCCAGGTATCACTGAACCAGGGGCTATTTCCCAGTCCAGAGCTATTTCCCCCGCAGGGCCTTTATGGCTAAAAGTAAGGTAAAGCATTACCCCCTCACCAGGTGACTTGGGAAAGCCCTTTTCTCCTGGTTTTCCCTCATACCAAATAGAAAGGCTCTCAAAAAGATGCTCTTTAGGAGGTGGAGGAAGCGGGGGAGGTATAGGTTCCTCTTCCTCCTTCCGTTTGAGGAGAAGAAAAAGTCCTGCCCCGCCCAGAGCTAATGCCATGAGAGGAATTAGGTTATCTTTCTCTGCCATATCACCTTCTCCGAAAAGCCCACAGGGCTAGAAGACCAAAGCCTCCAAAAACCAGCAATTCAGCTACATCTTTAAAGAAATCTGGAAGGCGTGGAATCTTCTCCGCTATCCAGGCCACGAGCTTTATCGCTGAGACCAGGGCTGCAAAAAGCAGGCCGACGATGATTATCTTCCCCCAGTTCTTGGCAAGAAAGTTTACCAGGGCTAAAATAAAGACGGGTGGGTCTGCTTCGAGAGATATTACCGCTTCCCAAGCACCCTCTCCGTAAACATCCTTTAGTATCATCCCCTCGGGGACATACCCCTTTTCCTTAATCTCCCTCTCTGCCCAAGCACCGTCAAAATAGAAGCCGAAAGGGAACTTTAGCTTTAACCTTGCCTCTACTGGGGTTCCCTTGGGAAGTTCCATGTCCTCTACAACCGCCCTCAGCTCGTCAAAGGAGTTCCCCTCAGCAATGACTTGCCAGGACAACTGTCCTAAGCCCTCCTGGGAGACTGTCGACTGAGAAGCAGAATGCCTCCGAGAATAAGCACCGCCGGCAACGCTATTTTTTTTATAGTCTCCCCTATATCACCAATGAGTTTCCCTAGAGACCACCCTAGAATACCTGCTACCCCCACAGCCCCTAAGGCTAAGACCACCAGCACAGCAAAAGGTAGAACGCCTGTTCCAGAAACCTCAGGTTCACGAAAGGGGATATGAAGAGTGCTAGGGGAAGAAAGAGTTTCCCACATTTTGCCCGTGAGGCGGCCGCTTTTATGGAGTTCAGAGTAGAGGGTATCCAGTTTTTCCTGCGAGAGAGGGCTGAAGGTATATAGCCTGAGCTCGTAGTCGCCAGGAGCAACTACCGTCTGCTGAAGTTCCTCTATTTTGAAGCTCTCAGCTATCATTCTTCCTCCTCTCTACACCCACACCAGTAGTCTTTGAGAAAATCCACCTTACAGGGTCCCAAGGGCAGGCACAACTTCTCTTTTACTGAGGCAAAGACCTCCTTGTCATTGAAGTATAACGCAGGACGGTAGATATTTTCAACCCCATCCAACTTCCACGGGTTATCAGGCAAGCTGCTCAGGGTAGTTTCCAGAATATGCCAGTTACCTCGGGAGACAGTTACCCAGGCGTGGCCGGAGGCGCCATCCTTAGCCAAATTTCCTAGGACAGCAAAGACCTTGTCCTCGGGGAGAAAATTCCTCAGTAAGGATACTAGGAGGAAAGCCCTCCCATCACAATCCTCAGAACCGGTCGAAATTGTCTCTGCAGGCAGGCCCCACCAGTCCTCGGCTACATATTCCTTCCCGCCGTAATACATCACCCTGCGGTCGCTCTTGGGATACCTGATATTCTCTACTACCCAGTTCCAGCAGGCTAGGATTGTCTCTTCTTCGGTGCTCCCCTTTAGTCTTTGGTAAAGTTCCTTTACGGCAAAGGCATCGGGTGTTATGAACTCACGAAGAGTGAAAATCTCGCCGAATCTGGCGCAGACTGCAGCCTCATTATCCTTTAGGCGGCTGAAGCCTAAAACAGGCCCTGAAGAAAGTCCAACTGCCTTTCCAGCCACTCCTTACCTCCAGGCTGTTTGAGAATGAGTTCTCTCCTAGGGCCCAGCATGTTGAGGAAGTCCTCTCTCCTAATCACCTCAAGCAACCTGGGATAATTCTTAGCCTTTTTTCTGAAACTGTCAAGGGTCTCGGCGGGCACTAGCTGGCTGAGGTCAAGTTTTTTTCTCACCAGCAATGTTAGCTTCTCATCCCCTATCCCGTCCAGAAACTCTCCAAGAGCCCTTTGGACTTTGCGGCGGAGAAGGGAGCGTCCTACGGAGGCTGGGCTTATTTCCGTTATTTTTCGGGGGATTCCTCACCTCCCCAATCTAGCTGATGGGTTTCGCCGCAAGTAGGGCATGTTATGTTCTCCTGTCCTGCCTTTGCCCTCAGCTTTTCCTGGCACGTGGGACACTCAAAGGCCATGGTTTTTCTAACAGGAGAAGGTTCCTCCCCTTCCCCCATACTCTCAACTACAGAACCCACCAGTTCCCCCAACTCGGTTAATGTCTTGCTTTTGGTCTCCTTTTTTTCTCTCCAGTCAGCCCAGCGCAGCTTCCTCTCATCTTCCCACTTCCTCATTTCCAGGAGCATCTTGTCACGGTGTTCTTCGGCATCTTTATCCATCTTCCTCAACTGCAGTGTTTGATTCAGTTCCATCTCCTTCAGGCGAACAAGAACCTCTGGTGAAACCCCCTGGGCAGGCAAACCGCCAGAAAGCTCCTTCTTAATCTCGTCTATCTCGGCCTTTATCTGCCTGTAGGTGTCAAGAGGTGATGCTTGGCCCTGTTGCTGTTGGAAACGCTGGTCTACTAAACTGCGCAAAGAGTTAACCTGCTCTTTTACGGCATCAGCCATAGAAGAAAAGTATTTTCCCAGCCAAACATCTCCCCTCTCTTCAGCCTTCTGTCGGAGCTCCTTCTCGGTCTTCATCATCTCGGCTAGGTCAAACTGGGCTTTGATGCTTATGGGTTGCTCTACTGGCTTTTGTTCCTTTGGCGCTAAAATCTCGGTGGCAGCTTGGGCAGCAAGCTTATCTTGCTGAATTTTTCTTATCTTGTCCAGAATGTGCTCCTCCTTAATCTCCTCACCTTCCTTGAGCACTCCTTGGTCTCCCAGACCTTGCGTTAAAGCTCTCACCTCAGCCCCCTCGATAAATTTCTCCTTTACCCTGTCGGCTAGAGATTTTTTCTCCTTTTCCTCCGCCACTTCAGACCTCCTTTCCCCCTGCGACTTGCTCCACGCCTTGTCTCTCTCCGTTACCACTACTTTCCTCCTTTATCCTTGATACCTCCTCATAGGGATTCACCCCTCGTCCAGTCCAGAAGTCTACCGAGACCAGAGAAAGCCAGTTTTCCAGCCCACCTTCAAAACCTCGCTTCACAGCACACATAAAGCTGTAGATTATGTCTGGTGTGTTGGCAATGACAACAGTCTTTATAACTGTGGAAATACATAAGCTTTACTACA
>ERZ1292632.2604-Hain-H43-01um-R2-2604-length-14822-cov-4_pt1 | contig 14822 bp, 16 predicted proteins | sample MGYA00564407_ERZ1292632 | MGnify/ENA primary metagenome ERZ1292632 (study PRJEB36523, sample SAMEA6512637) | groundwater metagenome | collected 2019-01-08 | study: AquaDiva: Metagenomics assemblies of 32 groundwater samples | reverse complement strand
GTGGGATATTAGTTTAACGGCAGTATCTAAATCAGTCGGAAAGTAACCTGTTTTTGGAGTGCGATTTGCATCGTATCTCATCAAGGCAATTACATCGTTGTAGATTTGGTCAGGAGAGGATAAAGCGTGGTAAGTTAAGATTTTTATTCTTACGGGGATAAGTTCGGGGGCAAGGACTGCTGCACCTGCAACGCCAGCCACCCTTTCAAAACCTTGTCTTCTTGTAAATCTTTCTTTGAACATCCAAGTCTGGCGAGGCGAGGTATAATAACACACCAAAGCGCCGCTTGATATCCTTAGTCCGCGTTCGACTTTGATCCATTGAACTTATCTACTGTTTGTGTTTCAGTTAAATATATAGAATGGTGACGAATTATGTTTGATTCTTGGAATTGGGAAGAATGGTACTCTGCTTTAGAAAAGCCTGCTTGGACTCCAACGGGTGAAACAATTGGAGCTATTTGGGGAGTTCTTTATCCTGTTATTTTTCTATCTTTTGGGTATGTCTTTTACAAGGTTTATATTCGCAAGTTTCCAAAGAAAGTTTTGGCTCCGTTTGTTATAAATCTAATTGCCAATTTTCTTTTTACTCCTCTTCTTTTTGGCTTAAAAAATGTCCCTCTGGCTTCAATTGACATTTTGGTCGCCCTTGGGACTATAGTCTGGGGCATTCGGGCAATATATAAATACTCACCTTTTGTTGCATGGGCACAGGTTCCTTATTTGGCTTGGGTCATTTTGGCCACACTACTTCAACTTTCTATCTTAATTTTGAACTTATGAAGTTCTCTTGTTGTATGTCAACTTGACATACATTAACATATGTGATAATATGATTACATATGTTAGCAACGATTTCAGCAAGACAAATTCAAAGAGGGTATAAAAAGGTTTTGGAGCAGGCAAATAAATCCAAAGAACCCATTGTTGTTATGTCTAATAATAGGCCCCAGGGGGCAATTATTGGCCTTAATCTTTTGGAAAAGCTTCAATTAGACGCGGTCGCGGATGAGGCCTTAAAGGAATATAGGGCTGGGAAAATAAAGTCGATTTCTACACCAGAAGAGCTAGAGGCTGATTTTGAGGAAATGAGAAAAGAAGCGGGCTTCTAAGGCGTGATCGAATTAAAATATTCTCAAAAATACTTGCATGAGAGGAGAAAGTTTTTGAGAAACAACTTCGAACTTCTTAATAGAACTACAAAAGCTCTCCGTGTGTTTGTAAGCAACCCGAAGCATCCTAGCTTGAATTTAGAAAAGCTTAAAGGCTCCCGTTATTGGACAATAAGAATTGATAAAGGGAGCAGGATATTTTTTATGTGGATTGATAAAACAACTGCAATTCTTCTTGATATCGGTAAGCACGACAAGTACCGACAATACTAACCTTTACTTTTTATTCCAGTAGTTCCATACACTGGCTAGGATGTAGCCTCCTACGTACCCCCTTACTGCTGCAACTACTAAGAGAGTAAGCAAGCTTGTTAAGTTAAAGCTTGAATAGGAATGGGTCACTTGTACAAAGTGCAAGGACATCATCCAATCAAGAAGTGTTTGGGCAAAGCCAAGGGCTATGCCAACACCCCAGATGGTATGGACAATAACAAACATTGTCCCTACTGTTAGACCTACTTTGTGAGGATTAAGTTTCAAATTTCTCACCACCTTTGACCCGCCGTAGTATCAGTGGCGGTTTATTAATAGTATATTCCCTTAATTTGAGATTCTGCAATTTCTTATTGACTCGCTTCCCTCATTTGCACTAGATTGTATTTGTGATCAAGCCCAGAGAAAGCCAGCCGGTTTGGGTATCTCATTCTTCAATTGGAGATTTTTTGAAGTGTGCCCGGTCTTATTATCTTCGAAATATGTATAAGAGCAAGGCGACAAACAGGAAGATGACCATTATGTCTCCCCCTTTGGCTTTGGGGCAGGCGGTTCATGAGACTTTGGAGGCCTTGTCTGCGTTTCCTGCAGCCGAAAGATTTAAGGAGCCTTTATCTAAAAAGTTTGAGGAAGCATGGGCAAAAGTTTCAGGGAAAATGGGGGGGTTTAGAACTCCTGAGCAAGAAGCAGAATACAAAGAGCGGGGTTTGGCAATGCTTGCGCGAGTAGAGAAAAATCCGGGAATACTTCTAAACAAGGCCATAAAAATCACCCCAAGAGAAGAGGACGGGTCAAAATCTAATTTTGAACTGCCGCGATATTTATTTTCCAAAGAAGACAACATAATTTTGTGTGGGAAGATTGATTGGTTGGAATATATGGACGATGGATCAGTTCATATTGTTGACTTCAAGACCGGTAAAAATGAGGAGTCTGAGGGCTCTTTACAGCTTCCGATATACTATCTTTTGACTAAAAATACTCAAAAGTATCCAGTTTCGAAAGCAAGTTATTGGTATATAGATAAAAGCGACACCCCACAGGAGGCTGTCTTACCTGAAGAAAAAGACGCAATTGACAGGGTGATGGAGGTTGCAAAGCGAATTAAGCTTGCAAGGCAATTGAATCTTTTGAACTGCTCCACTAACGGGTGCAACAACTGCCTTCCCTACGAGGCAATACTCCGAGGCTCGGGCGAGCTTGTGGGGACTTCTGAGACTAACCAGGATATTTATATATTGAAGTGATCATCTGTTATAGCGTACTCGATATATGAGCTTCAGCGATTATCCAGGCTTTCCCACAAGATTCTGCAAGCGTATGTTCTGTGTGGCGACCACTTTGCACAAATGAGTTCTACTTGCTCTTGGGTCGGGTTTTCAAGTTTGTATAGCATTTTAATTGCATTCCTTAAGCCAAGGTCGCCATGGGAGAAAATGTCGGGGCGGGTTAGTGTGAACATGAGGAACATTTCGGCTGTCCAGCGGCCTATCCCTTTAACTTTAGTTAGCTCACTTATTACTTCCTCGTCACTTAAATTTTGGAGATTGTTAAGGTCTACTTCTTTATCTTTTACCTTTTGCGATAAATCTCGGATATAGCCCATCTTCTGGCCTGAAATTCCTGCTCCACGAATCTCTTCATCGCTTAGTTTTAAGATAGTTTCTGGGGTCACCTTTCCTTTTGGAAGCAACGCCATGAATCTACTATATATTGTATTTGCAGCTTTCCCGGACAACTGTTGGAAAACAATTGAGCGAACAAGATGTTCAAAATATACTTTCGGACTTCTTGGCTTGTCCATTTCCACTTTACCAACTTTTTCTAGTGCTTTATATAAAATTGGGTCGGTTTTTTTGAAGTGTTCTCTTGCGGCTTTATTCAAGGTGATCTTACTTGGCAAGCTCCCAAAGCGTTAATGCTTCTTGAGTGCCATTTGATCTTTTTGCTTTGAGATATTGATTTACCAAAACCAATCCCTTAAGTTCTGGATTCTCAATCTTGAATCTCGTTGAGTTAACTACAAGAAATACTCTGTTGCCTGCTTTTTTTGCGTCAATAAGAGAAGAATCCACATCAAAGATTGTAACCCCAACCCCTCTTACAACAATTCCCGGAATATCTGATAAATAAATCTGTAAACCGTCCGGGAGGGTTCCAAAATAACCTTCTGTCCCAACAACTATATTTTGTTCAGGATTTTTTATCTTCTCAGCTTTTATATATTTTGCAATTTCTCTGATTCCTGTTCCTGATGTCCACTCCTCCAGATACCCTGCCCTTTCGTTTTTGTGGAGGGGGGCTTTTTCAGGAGCAGTTAGAAGTAGATAGTTTATGGTGAGGGGCATTGCTCCAAGTAGTCCAACAACAGTTAAAGTTTTAATTTTCTTTGCCGCAAATGCGGCGCCTGCGCCAGCCAGTATAAACATGGGGGTTGCAGTAAAAAGGACATATCTTGCTGTAAAGACTTTTGCTAAAGCGGCTTCGACAAACAGAGGGCCAAGGCACCATGCAAGAAGAAGTAGTACCATTTTCCATGATTTTTTAAAACTGGCTACGATTCCGAAAACCGCCGCGCCCAGAGTTGTAGCCGGCAGCAAATTCCAAAACCATGATTGTATATCCCCCATGTGGGGCCTAAGCGGGTCGAAGGGGTGCTTGAAAAAATCTGCAAAGCTATAAACATAATCTTTGTTTCTTATTGCCAACATATGAAATTCTGGGCCAAGCCTTAGGATGTTATACAAGCCGAGACCGATAATCCATGAAACACTCCACAAACCGATGAGTTTCCCAACTTGATTTAAGTTTGAATGTTTGTTGTCTTTCCATTTGGCAGCCAAGATTGTTGTCGGAAGGAGTGCAAGAAAGAATATTCCAGGGGACTTTGTTAGGTATGCTCCGCCTAAGGCAAATCCGGTTAACATTGCGTAGTCCAGTCTTAAGGTTTGTGCAGTTAGCACACCAAGGTAGAGTGACCAGATCCCAAACATTGCCAACATGCTATCAACTAGTGCCATTCTGTCGAAAAAAACAGTAAACGGGGAAATTGCATATAAAAAAGACGCAAACAACGCAGGTTTTTAGCCAAACAGTTTGATGGTTAATAAAAATACACCCACCAAAGCGCCAAGACCCGAAAGCACAGATAGTATCCGGCCTGCCACAAGAGGGTCTGTGACCACCTTGAGAAGCGGAATCATCATCCACATAAACAAGGGCTGTTTGCCATCTGATAATGGAAGAAATCTTAGGGAGGCGACAGCGCGCATAACCTGCGCCCATCTTATATAAATTGCCTCATCTGCAAAGATGGGAATTGAGAAGATATTGTACGTACGGAGGAACAAAGCTAGTAAGAATATTCCCAAAAACAGCAGGGGAATTTTAAATTTGAAATTCGAAATTTGAAATGAATTTGAAAATTTAAATGTTTTGAACATTCATTGAAAATTAAAAATTGGAAATTGATAATTAACCTTTGTATTCTCCCCGCAAGGCATACCATCTAATCCTAATCATGTCGCTTAGAGCCTCAATTGAGTCTTTTAAGGGATTGACGCGTGTTGTCCCTGGATGGTGCCATTCAACCGGGACCTCCTTGATTTTGTAGCCTAATTTTCGGGCCACGAACAGTATTTCTATGTCAAAACCTGCTTTTACAGCGGCACCTTTAATGACTCTTGTCTGGCCCATTACCCCGCTTGTTCCAAAGATTTTTAATGTTGCAAAAATTCTGTGCGCTGAATCCCTAGTAAATGCTTTGAATCCAGTTTGGGTATCCTTGAATGGGAGGCGGAGCACGATTGTTCTTAAAATAACAAAACCATATGCCATAACTTTTCTAAATACCGGCATTCCAGCCCTCCCGCTCCGGGAGCCGATCACGACGTCGTAGCCTTCTTGAAAGTATGGCAAAAATTTTTCAACTTCTTTCATTGGAGTTGCTTGATCTGTGTCTGTAAAAAGAATTATTTCTCCTTTTGATTGCATTACTCCGGTTGTTACAGTTGCCGCTTTGCCCTGATGAGGGTTTTTAATCAAATGCACTCTTGTTTCTTTTTTTGTAAGTTCGGAAAGTAAGCTTGCAGTATTGTCTTGAGAGCCATCGTCAACAAACAAAACCTCCCAGGTATAGTCTTGCTTTTTCATATACGAAAGCAGACGATCCGTTGCGCCCCTTTTTATATTTACTTCTTCGTTGTAAGCAGGGACAACTACAGACAAATATGGTAGTTCACTCGTGTTTTTCACCATCTGAGATTCTCATCCTTCTTTCTACGGTAATTCCTCCAAAGCGATCTGACTTCTCAATAATGCCTATTCCCTTTTGCCTATCAAGCCATGCCTTAAGCCTTTCGGGGTGCGGCGGATCAACTTCATAAATAGTATATAAGAGACTTACTTGCTCCTCCACAGGAGAACAATCAATTTCGGCTCCATACCATGTAAACAAATAGTTGTATGCGTGTGGGATAACTGGCGGTACGTACGCGTCTTGATTAAATTTGTCGCACTCACCCAGATCCGCGTATACCCAATTGAGGGCTCGCATTTGGTTGCCAAAATTTATTGTGTTCTCACCTTCCCCGCGATCATTTATATAATTTCTTGTAATTACAATGTTGTCCATCAAAAATAGGTAGATAAATATTCCTAAAATCACTTTGCCCAACAGACTCTTTGCAATGTAAGAGAAAACGCTCGAAAACAAAATCACAAACACAAAATAGTATCCGGTAAAGTAGTAATCGTAAACATTTCCGCTATTGCCCTGGAAAAATAGCATTCCAATAAGTGGCGCAGAAAATATTAGGAGTGTGGTCAGAAAATATTTGTTTACCTTCCAATATTTGAACGTTCCCAACAGTGCCACAATTCCACCGTATATAAACCAGTTTCGGTATTCTCCCGATGAAGGAAACAATTTTGATCCAAAAACCCCCAAGTAAAAATCTGCCCTTTGTTTTGCTACTTCCCAGAGCGAGGCCTTGAAACTATCTTCCGCAAAAAGAAATCTTTTTATTCCAATTTGTAATATTCCTTCATGTTTTATATCGAACACAATTTGAGGAAGTACCGTTACACCAAGCGCAGCAACTGATAAAAGTAGAATTTTTTTGCTTGGCAACATCTTCCTTTGCCAAATTGCAAATACGGCAATAGCCGGAAAAAGAAATACCTCCGTTGCACTCCCAAACTGCATAGACAAACCGACCAGGAATGAAACACCAATCCATGCCCATTTTTTGCCGTTTAGTATTAAAAACAGCGAGTATAGAAGAAGCATACTTATCAAAAACATTGGCGTGGGGTTTGAAAGCCAGCGAGCGGCCAACATAAAGAAGAATGAAAATGATCCGATTATCAAAGCAAGAAATCCTGCAGTTTTACCTGCAATCACATATGAAAGATGGAACATGATAAAAAGTGCCGCCACTGTGGTTAATGCTAGAAACACAGCAGGCCAAACGGGGTTGCCTCCTCCTAACCAATAAAATGGAGTAATCAGCCAGTAGTACCAGGGGCCGCGAAAAATTCCTTCGATTCCGGTAGTTGGGCCAATTAGAAATAAGCGTCCACTATGGACAAAATCCCAAATTACTTGCGCGTCTCGACCTTGGTCGAAATAAAGGCCCAAGATTTCGTTTGTTCTATAAACCCTGACGAATGCGGCAAGTACCAGAATAATACTCAGGAAGAAGGAAATGAGCTTGTTTTTCATCATGATGATTTGATCTTTTCAATGATTTCACCGACTTTGTCGTTAAATGATCCTTCGAACTTTATGGAGAAGCCTGCTGCCGCTTTATGACCCCCGCCGCCTAAAGAAGATGCAATTTTTGAAACGTCAACATTCGTTCTTGCGCGCAAGGACCCCGTTATTACCCCTTTTTCTTCCTCTCTTATCACAAGGGCAAAATCAACTCCTTCCACAGTTTTTCCAATGTCTGACCCTCCAACTGCAATTTTTGTTCCCCCCAGCTTTTCGATATCCTCAAATGACGTTGCCGCCCAGAGAAACTTTTTTTTGCCGGCTGCTTCCTTTTTCATTCTTCTGACTACTTCGGCTTGGTACTTTACCATATTAAGTGGAGTTCTTGAGTAAAGGTTAAAGTTTATTTTTTCAAGGTTTGCGCCGTTTTTTATTAACTGACTTGCGGCTTCCAGTGTGTTTTCGTTTGTTGCCCACCTAAGGGTTCCGGTGTCAGAGAAAATTGCCGCAAGCAAACAGTTGGCAGTCCCTGGGTCTATTTTTGTTTTCCATGATTCAAACAAGCTATAGAGAATTTCTGAAGTTGACGATGCTGTTGAATCGATAAGGTTTACCTGTCCGTAACCTTCATTTGTACTATGGTGATCTATTACAATTGTTGGTAGTTTTTCCGGGACTGGCAAATGATCGTGTCTTGTTACGCGAAGGCCCTCGGCACTATCTAAAAAAATTAAAAGATCATATTTTTCGAAATCTGCTTTATTGGGATCTTCGCGAATTACTTTTTCAAGACCGGGTAAAAAATCTAGATTCTCCTGGGGTTCGTCAGCAGAATAAATTGCGGCATTTTTCCCCATGCCCTCTAAAACTCGAGCGAGAGCCAGGTTTGATCCTATGCTGTCCCCGTCTGGGTTAACATGCAAAAACAGGAGTATATTTTTGGCAACATTAATTTTATCTAAAATTGCTTGTGCTTCTTTATATATTTTCACAATTGGTGGTGTGACAGTTTGTAAAGTTTAACTCCGCCTGTGTCCCATTCCTTTTCAATTTTTGTTGGTCCAAAATGTGCAATTTCTGCTTTTGAGCTGGTTGTTGGATTGCAGGGTAAATTTTCGCAGACAACAAATAGTTGGTCTGTTACTGTTTCAGCCAGGTGCTGTGGATCGGCTTGGCGTACTGGGGCCTTCCACAATTCAAAGAAGTATAAATATCCTTCGTCATAGTTTCTTTCTGCAACTAACCCAAAATTAAATGCGCGGCCCCCTGATTCTTCAATAATTTTTTTATCAATCTCTTGGACTCTCTGCATTTGGCGCTGGGGCGGATTTTTTAGAGGGTTGTTTATTAGACTAAACACCGCTACTGTGCCCAAAACACACAAGACTGCCCACTTTTTATTGTCCCACCACTTTTCAGAAAGTGCACCCACCAATAGAAAAGGCGCAGGAAACATAAAGCCAAAATAATGGGCGAAGATGTTTTGTTTGATGGAACCGATACCGATTAAGCCGACTGTGATCCATACAACCAATAGAAGAAACGAAGCCCGGGAGGTTGTTAGCCGCTTTCTTTCAGTCCACAGCAAGATTCCGGTTAATACTGCCAGAATCAAAGCGACTGCGGCACCTACACTTTTTTGTGCGACCCCTATAATCTCCTGCACGACTTTCGCATTCCACAATACCCACACAGTGGGGATTGCATTCCAGGGGCGCGCGGAAACCGTTTCTTGTCTGTGTGTAAAAAACAGCTTCATTGACTGCATGTTATGCCAACCATGTTTATAGTCGAATAAAAACAAGGGAGACATAAGCAGCACGAAAATGGAGAGACTGAGGAACGAAAGAACGAAGAAACGTTTAGTGCTGTGTGTGCGTCTTGCTTCCAGCCACCCTAGCACCCACAACAACCCAAGTATTGGGAGGAGTAGCAGCCCAAGGTAGTGTGACTGCAGGACAAACGCGAATGACACTCCGACGATTGGAAGCCACCACATTTGTTTTTTTGCCCACACTCTCCACATACCGTACACGCAGAGGAGCGCAAAGAATGGCATTATGTTAGGGTTCCATGAATGCTTTGAAAGTTCAATTACTTTAGGCGATATTGCATATAAAAATGCGCTAACAATTGCTGCTGTTTTCCCAAACCATTCCCGGGCAACATGATAAATAAATGCGACCGTTGCGATTCCGGTTAAGGCTACGGCAACTGCGGGGCCTGTTGGAGAAAAATGAAATAGCGCAAGCCAGGGGAATATAAAGTAGTAGTAAAGCGGCCCAAGATACATATCCCCAATTGAGGTTCTGGGGCCAATGAACATCAGATCAAACTGGGTAATAAAGCGGTACACAACTCGAACATCGCGACCCTCGTCCCCCAAAAAAGGAAGATATTCATCAATCCGCCAAAGGCGAAAAAATGCTGCGAAAAGAAGTATTAGGATAAGGAGAATGTGGTCTTTCTTCATTTGGCAACTTTTTTCCAAGGACGTGTGGTGAAAAGTCTGTATAATCCTTTAATATCTCCCCAGGCGGTCTTTGCCACCTTCACAGTTGAGGCCGGGTCATCGCGCCAAACAATTGGTATTTCCCGGACTTTATATCCTGATTTTTCCGCAATTATCAAAAGTTCAGAGTCAAAAAACCAAGCTCTATCTTTTACGTGCGGCAGTAATTTCAGAGCCGCCTCGCGTCGAATCCCCTTGAAGCCGCATTGGGCGTCTGAAAATTTCGTCCAGAAGAAAATCTTAATCATTATGTTGTATCCTCTCGACATTACTTCTCGAAGGAAAGTTCTCCCGTAAACCTTCGCGCCTTTTTTGAGTCTTGAGCCAATTGTGATATCTGCTCCTTCTTCAAGAGCTCGTACAAGTTGGGGGAGGAAGTTTAGGTCTGAGGATAAATCTACATCCATATAAACAAGTAAATCCGCGTTTTCTTTGAGCCAAATTTCTTTCAACGCGTTCCCGCGCGCCGGGCGAGGAATTCTCACATAAACGAGGTTTTTATATTTTCTTGCAAGTATCTTTGAAACTTCCGGGGTTCTATCTTTTGAGGGTCCGTTGTCTGCAATGATCAGTCGCCAAGTGTAGTTTTTGAAGTTATTTGCAAGAAACCTATACAAAACGGGCATGTTTCTTGGGATATCTTTTTCTTCGTTGTAAACCGGAACCACCACGGTCAAGGTACGCATCGTCCCAAGGATATCATATTGCGCGCGTCGCCTGCGACATATACTATTGATTTGATGAAGGTCAGAAGTTTTCTTTTTATTGCCCTTGCGTCGCTTGCGACAACTATTATTCTTTGGCTTCCTTTTGCATTAAGATTGCCTGAAATATGGGGAATTCCATTAAAAAGGGATGGGATGGCGACGGTTGTTTCAAATTTTGACGGCCCGTATTACATAGTTGCCGCCAAGACCCTTTATAATCCAGAGAAAATTGCCCAAAATTTTTCCTTCCCTTTGCCTCCGATATACTACACAGCGCATTATCCCTTGTTCCCCCTGCTGATACGCGGAGTTGCCACAGTTTTGCCGTTTTTAACTTACCCCTATGCAATGATGATGGTCACATGCATCTCTAGTATCTTAGCTTCGTTTGTGTTTTATTTGTTGCTAAGGCAGATCGGACTCGAGAAAGATGCGCTATGGCTATCAATACTCTTTCTGGTTCTTCCTGCAAGGTATTTGATTACACGCTCCGTAGGGTCGCCGGAGCCGCTATTCATACTTACAATTTTGACTTCAATTTATTTCTTTAACAAAAAGTCATATTGGCTGGCGGCACTTTTTGGGGCCATGGCCCAACTTACTAAGCCGCCCGGAATTCTATTGTTTTTTTCATACATAATTGCTATTGCTGTTCCGACTTTTGGACAGCTTGCTCATGTAAGTTTTTCGAAATGGATCAAAAGACTTCCTTGGCAAATATACCCAATTTCTCTGATTCCCTTGAGCTTGGTTGGACTTTGGTATTGGTATGGAAAGCAATACGGAAGCTTTTTTGCTTACTTTAATTCGGGGGACAACATTCACCTTATGTTTCCTCCATTCCAGATTTTTAACCCCGGACAAACGTGGGTTGGGACTTTTTGGCTTGAGGAAGTTGTTTGGATTTACTTATTTGGAGCTTTAACTGTTCTTTATTTAATTCGTCAAAAATTTGCGCTTCTTGCGTCTTTTGCTGGTCTATTTTTCTTGTCTCTCTTGTTTGTCTCTCACAGAGATCTTGCAAGGTACAGTTTGCCTCTGGTTCCGTTTGCATTTATAGCATTCAGTAAAGTTATCGCGGCAAGAGACTTTAGATGGATAATGCTTCTTTTGATTATTCCTATCTACCTTTTTGCAATTGTATTTATTCAAAACAATACAACGCCAATTCCTGATTGGACTCCGTTGCTTTAGGAAGTGCCTTTTCTGTTTTGAATCCAACCTAGCCCGGGAACTTTCCAGGTCTTCCAAATGAATACGTTATACATTGTATAGTTGTAGGGGACAATAAAGGCTCCGACTGCTAAAACTAGTGCCAGCTGGCGAACGACAGTTTTGTCCCCGAATAAAAATACTGCAAATCCGATTACGACTGCCTGTATAACAACGGCCCCAATTGAAGTTAAATTAAATTGGGCAAATTTCCATACAAACCTTACCGGTGAAGTGATGCTTTTCCCCGCGAACGTCCAATAATTATTGAGGAAAAAGTTTGAGATTATGGCAACTTCTGCTGCGGCTGCAGCAGCCCAGGCAGATGGTTGGGATAGTACATGGAAAGAGGGAACCGGTGTTACTATCCCATACCAGCTTGCAAGGCTTGCAGTAAATGCCATTCTTGCAAAAACCTCCAAGGCTATTGCGTTTATTGTAAAACCCAAAAGCCCCACAACACCAAATTTCAAAAATCTTTTTGAGTCTCTAATGCGAAGCTTTACTACAACCAAAAAAGAATCTATCAGATCTTTTCGAGAGATTTTTGACGTCCCCTCTTTTCTTTCGTAGAAAATTATCGGTACCTCTACAATACCTGCTCCAAGTTTTGCCAATTCATATGTAATCTGGATTTTATAGGCATAGTATTTCGAGTAAAGATGTTCAAGATCAACTTTTCCCAGAAATTCAGACTTTGTAAGTTTAAACCCGGATGTCATGTCATGGACGCCGAACAAAAATAAAACAAGGCGTGCAAATTGACTTCCAAAAAAACTCATTGCTTTTCTGTGGATTCCCCATTCTTTAGGTATTGCCCCGCCCTTTATGTAACGCGACCCGATTACATGATCTGCTCCGCCGTCCATTGCGGCAATCAACCTCTTTATATCCCGAGGATCATGTTGGAAGTCAGCATCAAACTCCATGACAGCATCTGCTTTTAGGGTTTGCATTGCATATCGCATTCCTTTTACATAGTCTGCTCCTAGTCCCCCTTTGTCAGTTTCGAGAATGTTCACCTGTTTGTACTTTTTCATTTTCTCGCGGACGATATTTGCAGTTCCGTCTGGGGATTTTGAGTCGACTACAAGGATTTCGACTTTATTGTCTTTAATCTTGGGCAGCTCTTCTGTTACTAAGATGTCGAGCATTCGGCCGATGTTTTCGGCTTCGTTGTATGTGGGGATTATAATCACTACGTTCATATGTCGGTTACGCCATTATTACTATTTTCATTGTGTTTTCACTATACCGAGAAGAGTTTCCCAAGTCGAGTGGAAATCAAAAAGATTGGAGTATGAATTAGATATTCCAACCCGAGCTTGGACTGCCCGTGCTTTCTGTCTGGGAATTTGATCGGCACTTCCCCTGTCATAAATTTAGAATCCACTGTGTGATACGCAAAAGAAATGTTGAATGTATATCCTTTGTTTTGCGCATGGTCTTTTAAGATTAATGGCCTCACTTTGTGGTAGACGTTTTTTCTTATGGCACGGAAACCGGATGTCCAGTCAGTTAGCTTTCGGGACCCCACGAAGAGGGGGACTATTAAGTTTCCACCAATTGATAATACTTTTCTATAAAGCGGCCACTCTTTGGGGATTGCACCCTCGCCAATGTATCGGGAGCCCACAACGAAGTCTTTTCCTTCCGACATTTTCGTTAGAAACACTGGCAGATATTCCGGTTTGTGGGAATGGTCTGCGTCCATTGTTATTACAAAATCTGCATCCATTTTTTCAAACGCTCGTCCCATCCCTGCAAGATAGGCATTTCCCAATCCTTCCTTTTTTTCTTTTATTAGAATGTGCACTTCCTTTTTGTACAATTTGTGGTTTCGTACAACCATGCTTGTGCCGTCTGGGGAGTTGTCGTCAACTATGAGTATTTTCCATCCTTTTGTGTTTTTAAGCACGAGACATATTTTGTCAATTAAACTTTTTATATTTTCCCGCTCGTTGTAGGTAGGGACAACTACGACAAATTTAGCCACAAGGTAGTGTACAATATGCAAATATGAGAATCGATATACTAACTCTTTTTCCGGAGATGTTTGAAGGGCCATTTTCTGAGAGCATCCTTCGGCGAGCTCAGGACAAGTTATTAGTAGAAATCCATATTCATCAACTAAGAGGTTGGGCCGAAGGTCGGCACCAGATCGTGGATGATAAACCATACGGGGGTGGAACCGGAATGGTCTTAATGGTGGAGGCTCTCGACAAAGCCTTAACAGCCCTAAGATCCCCAACCTCCCACACGATTTTGCTGGACCCCGGGGGGAAACCCTTTACACAGAAGAGTGCACGGTCACTTTCGAAGTGTGACCATTTGATTCTTATTGCGGCGCATTATGAAACTGTTGACCACAGGGTAAGGGAGCATTTGATTGATGAGGAGATTTCAATCGGAGATTATGTATTAACCGGAGGAGAAATTCCTGCAATGGCAGTTGTTGACACGGTGGTACGGCTTCTGCCAGGTGTTTTAACAAAAGAGGATGCAACGATACATGAGTCATTTGAGGATGGTCTTCTGGAATACCCTCAGTACACAAGGCCTGAAGAGTATCGAGGTTGGAAAGTTCCAGAAGTATTGTTGTCTGGAAATCACAAAAAAATAGAGGCTTGGAAAAAAACCGCTTCATTAGAACGAACTAAAAAGACCCGACCTGATTTATTGGAGAGGGATTAACTACACACCAAGTTTTCTTTCGAGTCGTTTTACGTCTGGTTCTCTTGCTGAGTTTAATGTATCCAGTTTTTTATCAACCAGGATGAGTCTCGCCAAGGCTCTGCCCATTTTCTCTGTTGGTGCAGTTCCGTCTTTGACTAGCTGTTTTGCTGCGGCGACATGGTTTAAAAACCGCATCCCGTCTACAGTTGCAATCTCATGCTGAGTTGCTCCTTCGCGAATCATTTCCGCTTGGTCTTCAACTGTTGCAACATATTCTCCAATCGCTTTTCTCGATTCGGGAGTGTAGTTAGTATAGTTGTAGTGAAATCCTAATTCTTGTTGAGTGAAGTCGATAAGCGCGATTTTTGCGATATCACTTTCTAAGAACGCTAGGTCTTTTTCTTCTTCGGTGACATCTGATGCTAGTGTCTTGCCTGTATAAAACCCATCTGAGGCGTCTTTGTAAAACTTGCTTTCTCGAAAACGGTCGAAAAATTCCTTTGGATCGTCTGTCGTTGGAATGGTTGGAGCTTCTTGATGAACGCCTGCTTCAGACATGTTACTAATATACCACAAGTATTTTAAGCATTATAAAGCCCCGGTATTGGATTTTA
>ERZ1292632.2600-Hain-H43-01um-R2-2600-length-14832-cov-9_pt1 | contig 14832 bp, 22 predicted proteins | sample MGYA00564407_ERZ1292632 | MGnify/ENA primary metagenome ERZ1292632 (study PRJEB36523, sample SAMEA6512637) | groundwater metagenome | collected 2019-01-08 | study: AquaDiva: Metagenomics assemblies of 32 groundwater samples | reverse complement strand
CCCTCACCCATCACGCCCTGAACTACGGCAACGGATATGCTCGCATCGCACGCCGAAGCGGGAGCGACGAAGTCCTGGCGCTGTACCCCCTGCACCCAGACTCCGTGACCCCCGATCAGGCAGACGATGGGACGATCACCTACATAGTGACGTTGAAGAACGGCGAGAAACAACCGCATGCCGCATCCGATATTTTCCACCTTGCGAACATTTCGGACGACGGCGTAACTGGCATGGGCGTTGTCGCCGCGGCGAAACAGGCCATCGGGCTTTCCTTGGCGCTCGAGCAATACGGCGCCTTGTTCTTCGCGCGCGGCGGCATGCCGGCCGGTGCGCTGAAGAAAACGATTCCATTCGGAGACGCAGAGACCCGCAAGCAGTTCCGTGAGGATACCGAGAAGGCCTATGGTTCGATCGAGAACTCGCATAAGTGGCTGATCCTGGAAGGCGAGTGGGACTTTAAGCCCTTTGGCATAGATCCCGAAAAGGCGCAGTTCATCCTCGCCAGGCAGTTCATGATTGCGGAGATTTGCCGGTACTACGCGATCTCCCCTCATCTTGCCGCTGATCTTTCGCGTGCGACGTTCTCAAATATCGAAGAGCTTGCGCAGGAGTTCATTCAACTTACACTCCTTCCGTGGTTGACTCTCTGGGAGCAAGCAATATACAACCGCCTACTTACAGAAGAGGAACGCAAGGCTGGATTCTACGCAAAGCACAATGTGAATTCCCTGATGCGCGGCGATTTCGAGAAACGGATGCGCGGTTACGCGACGGTGTTAGCTTGCGGAAAGAACTCCATCAATGAAGTTCGGTGGCTGGAAGATGAAGATCCAATAGAAGGCGGCGACGCACATTACATCCAACTGAACATGCAGACTGTGCCAGGCACGGGTGAACCTACCGCATCCGAGCCCGTGAAGACGCAGCAGGGCGGTCTTGTGAAGGTCAGCGACGGTAGGAAGAAATCTTGGGTCAACTGAGGAGGCGACCATGTTTGATTACGAACTTAATCTCGAACTCAAGGAAGTAGGCGAGGACGGGACATTCCGCGGCGTCGCCTCTGTCTACGGAGTGGAGGATCTCGGCGGGGATGTCGTGGACAAGGGAGCATTCACAAAAACACTCTCCGAGAATCCTACTGTGCCGGTGTTGTTTCAGCACGACAGCCGCGAAGTAATCGGCGAGGGCCGCTTGAGTGAATGGCAAGGGAAGCTACTAATCGACGGCAAACTGGATATGGACGATCCGACCGCACTGAAGGCGCATTCAAAGATGAAGAAGCGCCTCATTAAGGGGCTTAGCATCGGGTTCCAAACACTCAAGAGTTCCCTAAAGAACGTAGAAGATAGAGTTGTCCGGCACATCGAAGAGTTGAAACTGTGGGAGGTAAGCGTCGTAACCTTCCCGATGCTGCCGGCCGCACAAGTTACCCGCGTCAAGAGCGCGGATGATGAAGCGCTTGAGCGCAGACTGCTCGCGCACATCGATGAAAAGGTTCAGGCACTCTCAGTCAGAAGTAGCACTCCGGCCAGCATGCAAGAGCCGGAGCCGCGAGGGACGAAAGAGCCGCCATCCGAGAGCAAAGAGCCGGTCGAGGACCACTCGAAGCTCGCCAGCATGATCGCTTCAATGCGGTCGTACGTCAACTAACTCCCGAATCATTTCCAAGTCGGGACTACTGCCGTGAGGCAGGAGGCAAAGCTATGGACGAGCTGAAGAAACAACTCGAACTCCTCCAGGCCGATCTGAAGACACACTTCGAAAAAGCCAAAGAGCAGGAATCTGCCTTTGGTAAGGTCCTGGACGACACGGCGGCGAAAATCGTCGCACTCCAAAAACAGGTCGATGCCATCGACGCGAAGATGCAGCGGCCCGCCGGCGGACTTCGCCGGGATGACAAGAGCTTCGCGGAAATCCTGAAGGGCAGCGACGCACTTCAGGCGATGATTCAGGGCGGCTCCAAAAGCGCCCTAATCAACTTTCCAGATCTCGATGTCGACAGCTTCATTCAGAAAGCCCGCGAAGAGAAAACGCTCATCACAAGCACGGCGGTCGGTTCGGCGACGTCGGGCGTTTTGCTTTTCGAGCGCTTGCCCGGCATCGTTCCCATGGCGATGCGCCGGCTTCGGTTGCGGCAGTTATTTTCCGCCGCGCCGACCGACCGGAACGCGATCGACTTCGTGAAGATCAACACCTTCTCGAAGGTCGTCTCGCCTGTTTCGGAAGGCAGCGCCAAGGGCGAGTCGGAGATGACGTTCACGACCAGCTCAGTCGGCGTCAAAACCATCGCGACCTGGATTCCCGCCACCGTCCAGATTCTCGAGGACATGCAGGGTCTTCAGCAGCTCTTGACGGAATCCCTGGTGTTCGCGCTCGAAGAGGAAATCGAGGATCAGATTCTCTCCGGCGACAACACCGGGAACAATCTGAACGGTCTGACTACGCAGGCGACCGCGTTCGATACGGCGCTCACCGTCGCCAGCGATGGATGGGAAAAGGTGGACCTGATCGGCCGCGCGGTCCAGCAGGTCAACGCAGCCAATGAAGTTTCGCCTGATTTCGTGGTGCTCCATCCGACGGATTACTGGGGCATGCGGCTCATCAAGGATTCGACCGGCCGCTATGTCTTCGATCGTCCCGATGGGGCCGTCAGCTTCTCTCCGGTATGGGGACTCACCCCGATCGTGACCACCGCCATCACTGCCGGCTATTTCCTGGTCGGCTCAAGCGCCCCGAACGTTGCGCAGATCCGCAACCGCACGGGCATCAACGTGGATATCTCTCGCGAGCATGACGACTATTTCATCAAGAATAAAGTCGCCATCCGCGTGGAAACCAGAATGACACTCGTTGTTCAGCGGCCCGCCGCGTTCATTTACGGCGCCCTGGACACGTCACCGGCTTAGTCGCCGCCAGCCAATAAGGGGCGGGCTGGTCCCGCCCCTCTTTTTCCATGACTCTCATAGCGAATAGGCCGCTCAAAAGCACTGAGTATGGCCGCGTGAATCCGGGGGAGCGGTTCGACGTTCAAGACCCGGATGTCGTCAAGGGACTTGTGTCTCAAGGACTGGCCAGCATTGTCCCGATTTCCACCTATGAAACCAAGGTGATCGTCGCCGCGCCGGTGGTCGCGGCTCCACCCTTTCGTGACCTGTATATGCCCCACGCGAGCGAACAGGGCGAAGTATCTTCCGGCGGCACTCCAGTGCTTTCAGGCGCAGACGTATCCGAGCAAGGAACTCCTGATCCTCCAAGACGGAAAAGGGGACGACCTCGCAAGCATTTGTAAGGACCAGCCCAATGTGCGATTTCTGCGGTATCCCAGTGAACGGGCGATCGGCCCGAAAAGAAATCTCTGCTGCGAGATGGCGACGGGGGAAATCGTTCTGCACTGGGACGATGACGATTGGTCGTTCCACAATCGCATCCGAGAACAGGTTGATGCGATTCTGGCGGGCCCGCCCGTCGCAGGGTATCGCACGATCCATTTCTATGACGAGCGAAACGGGCAGGCGCACGAATACCGCGGTGGCGCGCAGTATGTCGTCGGAACGTCGCTCGCATACCGGCGCTCCTGGTGGCAGGAACACAAGTTCAAGGAGTTGTCCTCTGGCGAGGATAACGATTTTCGGGACCGGGCGCGGGGAGTGCTGGCGGCAATGGATGGCCTTGGCAAGATGGTCGCGCTAACCCACGGCGCCGGGACTTCGCCGAGGCACATCAACAAGACGCAGTGGAGGCAGGTCGATCCGACTGAGCTTCCATGGAGACCATGAGGAGGACATATGGCCGCTGCAACAGCGTGGAGAATGTACCGGGAAGCCAAGGATGCTCTCGGCCAGAAGTTAATCGACCTCGAAACCGACACGATCAAATGTGCCCTGTTCACCAACCTGTCAAACTGCGGTGACGTAGCACTCGCGACAGCGCAGTACGCGACCCTGAACAACCAACACGCCAATCAGGGCGCGCCAGGATATGAGACCGGCGGGAAGACCATCGCAACGACCTGGACACAGACGGCCGGAACGGCGACATTCGGAGTCGCCAACCCCTCGTGGGTAGCCACGGGCGGGAGTATTGTCGCCCGGTTCGCGGTCCTGTACAGCGATACGGCGACAAATAAGGATTTGATCGCCTATTGCATTCTGGATTCGACGCCAGCGGATGTCACCTGCACTGTCGGCAACACGCTGACAATCGAGATCAACGCTTCGGGCGCACTCACACTGGCGGGCGCAGAAGCATAAACGGGTGAGTCCCGATCTCACAACCCGCGTCGAATGCCTGGAGCGCCAGATGAAACAGCAGCGTCAGCTCTCACGGGATCTCCTCGCATGGGTGGACACGATAGCGAGCCCACTGGTCAAGCGGATCTGGTGGGCTCTGCGCGGATTCCGATTCCGGCGTGTCGGACGATGGCGCGAGCCGAACCGGAGTCACGGATGGCCTCCTCCTGACAGATTCAAAACGTAATGGCTACGAAACTATTCCTGCGCGAGAGCACGGATAACGGCATCTCGGGGTTTCGGGACGCCCTAACGACGCCGGGGTCTAGTGCCACGACAGGCACCGTCGTCACGGATGCCAGTACGCAGAGGCAATGGGAGAAGGCTTCTGATGCCGTGCTGCTCGAATGGGTCAGCGGACGATCCCCTGCGGGCGGCTGGACCCTATCTGGCACCCTCACCTTCTCAATCTGGGCACATGAGAGCGCTACGTCCGGAAACGCTGGCGGACGTGTTCGCTTATTTCATCGGGCGACAGATGGAACGGAAACAGAAATCGGCGGCGGTCCTTGGGACGACGCCGTCGAGTTCACCAAGAACACACCTACGGAGATGACGTGGACGGGAACTCCGACCTCGAAAGCGTTTATCGAAAACGAGCGCTTGGTTGGCAGAGTCTACATCACCAACGTCGGCACGATGGGCACGGGCCAAACCTGCACCCTGACCTATGATGCAGCCGATGCCGCTACGGGCGATTCCTTCATTCAATTAACGGAAACGGTTACATTCAAAGCTGAATCTACGCCCGTGACGGTATCTCCGGGAGTGGGCGCGCTCACTGTTGCTGGCTTCATCGCGGCCATAACGCAAATCATCCGGATCGGCGTGGGATTGGGCGCTCTCACGGTGTCCGGTTTCGCCCCAGTTGTTCACGTCAACCCCAACGTATCCCCTCCCGCTGGTACTCTGTCGGTAACCGGGTATGCCCCAACTATAACGGCCACTCAGCATCAGACGGTGCAACCGGGCGTCGGAGCCTTGACGGTCTCCGGCTTTGTCCCAACCGTCGGTGCAACAGACCATAAAACAGTAAGCCCCTCCGTTGGAGAGTTGTCCGTCTCGGGGCTTACCCCTGTCGTCCATCTCAACCCCAACGTGTATCCGGCTACAGGTGAAATTTCCGTAACCGGGTTTCCACCGACCGTAACTGCCACGCAGGTGGTGTCGGTCCAGCCGGGAACTGGCGCACTATCTATTGCCGGGTTCACGCCGACTATATCTATCACGGATCACAAGACCATCCAGCCTGGGGTAGGGGAATTGTCTGTCTCGGGGTTCACCCCCACCGTCTCGCTCACGGATCACAAGTTGGCGCAGCCAGGAATGGGAGCGTTGTCCGTTTCCGGGTTCGCGCCGGTTGTCACGGCGAGCGATCATAAGACAGTTCAACCATCGACAGGCACGCTGTCGTTATCCGGCTTTCTTTCAATTGTCATAATCTCTGGAGATCAAACGGTTTCACCGGCCCTCGGCGTTTTAACTCTCGCCGGATATCCTCCGACTGTCATCATTCCTACCACACATCGTTCGACAGCGATCCGGACGGTTTATCTAGACTTCGAGACTCGGGTGTTGACAGTTGTCGATGAAGAGAGGGACTCCGAAGTTGATGGCGAGATTAGGAATGCCTAATCAATTCGTAAAAGATCCGGACGCTATTCTGGACTATGCGATTGATTGGACTAGTTGGCTGAATGACGACACGATTTCTACGGTTACTTGGACGGTTCCATCCGGTATTACGAAGACAGCGCAGAGCAATAATGCCTCGGTCTCAACGATCTGGCTCAGCGGCGGCACGTCCGGCGTTGAATATTCTGTCACGTGTCGGATCGTGACCGCCGGGGCCAGAACTGATGAACGCACGATCAAGATTTACCTGAAACAGAAATGAACCTGAACCTCGGCGCATCGGATCGGCAGTTCCCTGGCTTCCTCTCGGTCGATATCGCACCGCCCGCCGATCAGATCGCGGACCTTTCAAAGCCCTGGCCGTGGCCGGATTCGAGCGTGGACGCGGTTCACGCGCACGATATTTTCGAGCATCTGCCCGACCGGATTCAGACGATGAACGAACTCTGGAGAGTGCTGAAACCGGGTGGCACGGCAACCATCGAGCTTCCGAATGCGGCGAAGGGAGCGGGCCAGTGGCAGGACCCAACGCACAAAAGCGCATGGTGCATGAACAGCTTTCAGTATTTCGAGCACGGATCATTCGCGGTGAACCGGCTCGCGGCGGCATACGGAATCAAAGCGCGATTCAAGGTGGTCTCGCTCACTGAGCGTGAGTACCAGGACGCGCACGAGAAGGTCTGGAAGATCACGGCAGTACTTCAGGCGGTGAAATGAAGAAAGCAACTTGTGGAAGATGTGGGCAATTGCGCGAAGTAAAGCGCGAATTGTGGGGATCTCTAGGGCAAATCATCATTATTTGCCAGCAATGCAGGGCGGAGGTGGACGCGGAAGCCGTGCCATTTTGGGAATGGATGCACTTGCCGATGAGATCAGTTGAAGCAGAATGGCAGGCGGCGGTACTTCAGGCGGTGAAATGAGTATTTACTTCCGCACTCGGAAGAAGACCATCAAGGTCAGGCTGGATGACGTAGATCGGATTATAGATCTCGCATCCCCAAGAGTTGATGAAACTCGGTGCCTGGAATGCGGCGGCAGACGTTTTGCTGGCTGCTCTCCGGAGATCATCGAACACGCTAAAGATTGCCACGGCGTCGAACGCTCCGAGGCTGTCTATGCGATCTTTACTCGGGCATTTAAGACATGAGCTTCACGGTTATCATCCCGTCGCGGAACACCGACAACGCATCAGAGTGCGTGCGGGCGGTTCAGTCGATGGACCCGGGTCATCGAATCATCGTGATCGATGATGGCTTGGAATCTCGCTGGCTGAGTCGAGAGGACCCCGAATTCATGGATGGCGTCAAACCGTTCATCTTCGCCCGCAACTGCAACCTCGGCATCCGCGCGGCCGCCAATGATGATGTGATTCTCCTGAACGACGACGCCCTACTTACCACTCCGGGCGGCTTCACGGCTCTCGCCGCCGTCGCTGCCGATCATCCAGAGTACGGCGTGATCGCCGCAGCCTGCGACAACACCGGGAACCGCAACCAATCTCCGAGAAACATCGGCCTGCGTGAAGATCCGCGAATGGTGTGCTTCGTCTGCGTCTACATCCCGCGCCGGACCATTGAGAAGGTCGGCCTGCTCGACGAGCGGTATGTCGGATACGGCATGGACGATGACGACTATTGTTTCTCGGTCCGCAAGGCCGGGCTGAAGGTCGGTATCTTCGACCACTGCATCGTGGACCATCGGAGCCTGACCAGTAGCTACCGAGGCAACCCGCGAGCGCCGTCTGATTTCCGATCAAACATGAAGTTGTTCATCGACAAGTGGGGCCACGACAACCGGGGTGTGCCGCGCGATGTAGCGCTCCGAAGGTGGGGACTGCAATCATGAAGGTCCTCATTCTCGGCTCCTCCGGCATCATCGGCCAGCATTTACGCCTGTGCGTGCCAGAGGGCATTACTCCGATCTGGCACCGCAAGACTGCGGATTCTTTGCACATTGGGCGCGATCTTTCACAGCTCGACGCCGCCTGGAATCTCTGTGAGGAGATCCGGCCTGACGTGATTGTGAATCTGGCGGGCGAATCGAACACTGATGAAGTCGAGCGCAACCCGATACAGCACGAATACCTCAATGCGCGAATGCCGCTTGTGTTGTCCGAATGGTGCGAGGAGCATGGTGCGCGACTGATCCAAGTTAGTACGCAGGCTGTGTTCAGAGGCGACTCTCCACCATACGGACCCGAGAGCGAGTGTTGCCCGGTAAATAAGTATGGCAAGCAGAAGCTCATGGCGGAAGGCGTGCTCGCGTTCCGGCATTCCATCGTTGTGCGGCCGACGTTTGTGCTCGGAGTGCGTCCGCTGCCGCATGTCGGGCGCACCAATCCGGTTGAGCAGATGCTTGCCGGACAGGAAAAACAGGTGACGGACCGCTGGTTCTCTCCGCTGTTCGCCGAGGATGCGGCGAACCTTCTATGGAAAGTCGTCCTCTATGAAAACCGAGAGCGGTTAGTCCATCTTGGGATTCCCACATCTCCGAGCCGTGCGACTGTTGCAGAAGCGCTAGGCCTCAATTTCAACATGGTCCGACATTCTGACTTTCCAGGCATCGCTCCGAGACCGGTTGATACAACCTATGAGTCTGCGACGGCTCGGCATTTCATCGGCTTCGAAGATGGTATTCGAGCGTGTAAGCGCGCTTGGGAGAGCAGACAGTTGAACGACCTGGAAGACAAAGCAACTGAGATCGCCCTATTTCTCGGCATCCCGAAGCAGTGGGCACTCGACAAATTGAATCGCGGCTTTCGCTCACTACATCAGCAAGTAGCCGCTGATTTCCGAAGCTTCGACCCGAAGGATGACGCGGCGCTCCTCGAATGGTATCGCCAGACCGAAGCATACATCTGGGAACTTTCCGCCTACCACTCCGATCCGGGATTCAATTACGCGGGCAATTGCAAGGGCATCACGGACCGCCTGGTCAATGATGGTGTGCGAGATGTGCTTGTGCTCGGGGATGGCGTGGGGACGATGACAATCGCGCTCGCTAAGGCTGGCCTACGGGTCACATACCATGATTTAGCGGACAGTAAAACCGCGCGTTTCGCAGCATTTCGATATGAACGGCAACTCGGAGCGATCATCCCATGGATACTCACCGCAGGATGGGAGCCTAATCTCTGGAATGGAGATTACGACGCCGTTGTCTGTAACGATTTCCTCGAGCATGTCACCGACGTTCCGGCGTGGGTCGATGCGATCAAGTCAGTGCTTCGGCCTGGTGGTTTATTCGAGGCACAGAATGCTTTCGGGCCTGCGATGGGAAGCGGCCCAAATGGCTCTATTCCGATGCATCTGTCGCGGAACGACCGATTTGAAAAGGACTGGGACCCGATGCTATTCGGCATGGGGTTCTCGCAGTTGTCTAGCAATTGGTATCAGAAGGCAGCATGATGACTTCAACTGAGAGATTCGTTTTGTGGGTGCTCGCCATAACTTCAGCCATCGACAATCTGATAAAGATCTTCACGTACCTAGTCAAATGAAAATTCTCACGAAAGACGCGAACGGCAAAGAGAATGGCTGGGTTCTCCCCATCTGGAACTGCCGGGAAACCGAATACCGGCCAGATCAGGTGTACCTAACCGCCATCGCTCCGGGCTGTTCGAAAGGTCCGCATATACACAAGACCCGCACGGGGTACTTCGCCGTGGTTCAGGGCCGCGTCCACGCGATCCTCCGGCGCGGCGACCAGTATGAAGTGCATCGACTCGGGCTTTACGACGCGAATCAACCGCTGATGATCCCGCCCGGTGTGGCGTGTGAGATTCGAAACGTCGGGGCTGACGAGGCGATTCTCCTCAATATGCCATCGCCGTCCTGGTCCGCAGATGAGCCGGACGAGTGGCCAGTGGAGGACTGGAATCCATGCTTCTGAATTGGGAAAACTCGCCGCCGTTCGGCCGGCGCCGGACGCTGATCGACACGCTAAACAAGCTCGCCGCGCGGAAAACGGAGGCCCCACAGTGCATCGTGGAGGTCGGAACCTCTGAAGCGTTCTCTCCCAATGGCCTCGGTAACGCCATGCTCGCATTTGTCTGGTACGCGAAGCATATAGAGGCGAGGGTCCACGCTGTGGATATCCGAGAGGGAGCCGTACGCAACTGCGGTTCGATCATCGCGGAGCATGCGCCGGAATGCCGCGGACTAGCGGAATTTCATCGCATGGACGCCTTCGAGTACGCGGCCCTTTCGATGGACGAGAAGCACCCGTTCTGGTTCCTGCCGAGGATCGATTTGGTCTACTACGACGGCCCATCCGAGCCGTACTCCTGGTACGTCGAGCTGCATCAGCGATGGGAGACAAAGTTCCAGGCCGGCGCCCTCGCTCTCTTCGATGACACGCATTCGAATTACGCCGGCAAGGGCGGGGCGTTGATCCCACTGCTGCTGACGCAGGGCTGGCGGCAAGTGCAGGTTGATGGCGAGCCGGTGTTTCCGATGGTGCTCCTGGAGAAGATGTGAAGATCACCGCTTGCACAGTGGGCAGTCTTGTCGGTGACGGCTGGATGAAGCTGCCCGGCCTGGTCAATATGTGCCGAGACAACGAAGTCTCCCTCGTCAGCGGGAGTTACGCTCTACCCGTCTGGGAATGGGGCAAGCGGCATCTGGTAGGCGCGGACTACGAGATTGCGGAAGTCATCGAAGACCCGGACGAATCCACACACCAGTACTGTCCAGGCATCGGTCATCCTTCCATGTTGCGGGCGCTGGCCGACGTCAAGGCGCAGAGGCCGGATGAGACAGTGATCGGCGGGGATGACATTCCGACGTACTACAATCGGCCGGCGCCAGTGCTCGAACTCCGAGAGCCTATCGAGCAGGGCAATTGGATCGCGGTCCATCCCTACACGAGGCACTCGTGGAAAAATTGCCGGAACGTGATTCTGCGCGTGACGTATCCGCTGCCCGTGAAGGTACTCGGGATGCCCGGTGAGGTCGAGGATCTTCCGCCCGGTTGGGAGGATTGCACCGAGAAATCCTTCGATGAACAAGTAGCAATTGTGGTCGGCTGCCGGTGTTTCGTCGGCATTGGTTCATCCTGGTCAAACGTGGCTACCCTGTTCCATAAGCCCATGATCCATGTTAGTTGGACCCGCGACCTGGCTCAGTTCACCAATCCGCGCATGGTGAAAATCTTCGAGCCTCACGTGGAGGAGTTGCAGCCGGAGATTGACAGGTTGTGCCATGCCTGAGTGGATGAACATCGCGGAACTGGCTGTTGAGCAGCCAGAAAAGCGAATCCATATGGAGCGATACGAGTATGCAGCCTCTGTGCTCTCTGGAAAGCGCGTGCTCGATTGCGCGTGCGGAATGGGCTATGGGACGGCCATCCTAGCGTCTGCGGGCTGCCGACCGACCGGGATCGATATTGACCCCGCGGCAATTAGCTTGGCACATCAGAAATACCCAACCGGGGATTATGTGGTAGCAGATGCTTACGCGGTTCCGTTAGATGGCTATGAGGCGGTCGTATCTTTCGAAACACTGGAGCACCTGGAGGGGCCGCAGCAGGTCATCAATCGGCTTCCGGAGAACGTAACTGAGATCATAGCTAGCGTTCCGATTCGCCCCACGGTCGGTTGGAATCCGTGGCACAAGTCTGATTTCACAAAGGAATCCTTTCGGGATTTGATTCGCTCTCGGTTTGAAATCGTACATGAGTGGGGGCAACTCTGGGTGGATGGCGCGGATTTGTATCTCGTGATCCACGGGAGACGAAATGCGGCGGCTTGACATCGGCATCGCAAGCTACGGCAATCCGGCCCGGCTCGGGGCCTGCCTTCGGTCCATCGGCGCTCACAGTGTCACGGATTACCGCGTGTTCGTGATTCACAATCCGGGTAGCCCACAGGATACACAGGCCCGCCAAGTAATCGAGACTGCCCGCGCCCAAAACCCGCGAGTCATCCCGCTCTGGGAGGACATCAACCGGGGCTATGCGGGCAGCGTGAAAAAGCTCCAGGAGATTGCAGAGACCGAGTACATCGCATACCTCGACAACGACGCAGAGATCCACACGCCGGGCTGGGACGAAATGCTCTGCGGCTACCTGGACCGCTTCCACGAGATCGGCCTTGTCTTTCCTGGCGGCGGCGCGTACCAGATTCAACGGCCTGGCTATCGGGAAATACTCTGGGGCGTCGGCTTCTGCTGGATTCTCTCGCGGATGGCGCTCACGGATACCGGCCCGTTCGATGACCAGATCGGGCATCAGGAGGAAGCCGATTACTGCATGCGCATCCGCATGGCTGGGTACCGTTGCGCTTGCGCTCCGGACGTGAAGGTCAGTCACCACGCGACCGCCACGAATGACCCGGCCTCAATCGAACGGATCTCCCGAGGCGTGGTCAATTTTGTGAACAAGTGGTGCCGCTACTTCGGCGGGAAGACTCTCAATTATCACAGCCCGAACGTCCTCCGGTGGGAGGATTGGCCGCCGAATGCACTCTATCTGGAGGAGTACTGGCGTGCTCGACTGAATGGATTGAATGACGCGCCTGAAGTGCGGCATATCGAGGGCCGGGATTATGACCTGATCCGAGTACCACGATTCAAAGATTTTTACCGAGGCCGGATTATATGATGGCCGGTTGCCGGATTTTAACCGACTCCGCTGTGGATAGGCGCGTGGTGGCGGCGCCTCGTTTTACAGCTTGCCCGCCCGCCTTACCATACTCATCTGGGCGGTCTTGCCCGCACCGTATCGCAAAGATCGTCTTTCAACGGTCAATAACACCGGACAAGTTCTCCACAGCTCGATTCAAGTGTCTCACCACTTCGAACCGGCCGATTCAAGTCTAACGCTGATCTGCCCTCAAAACAATGCCCACTATTTTCGGAATGCTCCGGGTGAAAAACGAGGCCCGCTGGATTCGGCGCGTCATCGAAGCGATTCAGCCGGTCTGCCAGCGGATCTTCGTGCTTGATGATCACAGCACAGATGGGACGCCGGCCATCTGTCAGCAGATCCATTGCGATGTGACCCGTTCTGAGTTCGCCAGTCTTAACGAGAGCCGCGATAAGGACTGGCTGCTGAGCAAGCTTTATGGGGCCATCCCGCTGCACGATCAGCATTGGACCCGAGGCAATCCGGCAAGTCCATACTGGGCGCTGGCGATCGACGGCGACGAGGAACTGGTGCGCGGCGACGCCGGGCACATTTTGAATGCCGTGCTTCGTCCAAGTGCGCACGCCTATCATCTCCGCATCCCGTATTTGTGGAACGATCCGGCGCACATCCGGGTGGACCGCGTGTATCGGCGCTTCGAAAACCTCGGGCGCCCCTCGCTGTTCCGGCTGATGAACCAGTCTTTCCGGTTTCTCCGAACGCCATTCGGTAGGGGTCTGAACGGCGAGCCGGTAAACTTCCACTGCTCATCGATCCCGCAGGAATTGCTCGGGGGCGCGCAGCCTTGCCCCGCCCGGCTCATGCATTGGGGCTACATGAACGCCTCGGACCGGCTGCGAAAGTACGAGTGGTACAACGCCATAGACCCGGCGAACCAGGCCGAGGACTGCTACCGGCACATCGTGCAGGGTGATGTACCGGAGATCCCAATCAATGCCGTCCTGCGACACGCCGGGCCGCTACAACTGGAGGCTGTGCAATGGCAGGCGTCCTAACCCTCACCGGCAGCCCCGCGAGCTTCACCGAACCCTTGACCGCGGCCGAAGTCAAAGAATGGCTCAAGATCTCCGACCCATCACCGGCCGATTCGGCCTTCGATGACGAGATCAACATGCTGATCGAGGCCGCACGCGAAAAGTGCGAGCAGTATCAGGGCCGCGACCTGGTCGTGAAGCAATGGGACCTCACGCTCGACTGCTTCTATGCCGTTCAGATTCCCCTACGTGAGCCGCTGGTCTCCGTCGACCTCGTTCAGTACAAGGATTCGGACGGCGTAACGACGGCGCTCACTGCCAACACCGGATACATCGTGGATACCCCCCGGGCGCTGATTCAACCGCCCTACGGCGAGTCGTGGCCAAGCTTCACCGCCTGGCCATCGTCCGGAGTGACAATCCGATTCACGAGCGGAGGAGAACCGCCGCACATGCGCCTCTTGAAGATCGCGATGCTGCATGCGATTGAGTACTGGTTCACGGGCAAGGGCGGGACGGAATGGATTCCACTCGGAGGCGTAGTCTCTTCGGCGATTGAACGAATGATGCGTTATGGAGCGAAGGAGGCCCTAGCCTAATGCCAGCTATCAGCAGCCTGACCCAAGTAATCGCCAATCGGAGCACGAAATTCTCGAGCCGGGATCTGCGACACCGGATCGTCGTCGGCAAGCGCACTATCACCGGGCAGGATAGCTACGGGAACGACACGATCACGTATCCCACGCTCGGCACATTTTATGCACTCGTAGAAGCCATCCAGGGCCGCGAACTCGACGCCGCGATGCAGCGATGGGCTGAGGCGCGATTCAAGGTGCGATTGCACTACAACACCTACGGAATCGACCGGGCGGACCGGATCTCTTGGGGCACGCGGACGCTGGACATTTTGGATATCGAGGACCCGTTCGGGGATCAGCGCTGGCTAGTGGCGGTTTGTAAGGAGTTCGTTGAATGAGACGAATAGCACAGTTCTTACGGAAACTCGCTGATTTAATCGACCCATCGATCAAGCCATCTACTGATGGCCTAGTAGTCACCCTCACGTTGAACACAGATCAATTCACTGCGGGCTTGGCGGAGATTGAAGCTAGGCTGAAACTCTTGGGTGATAAGTTCGCACCTTTCATTTGAGAGTTATAGACCATGGCCACCGTAGAAACCGAAGTCTATGACGTCCTGCGGAATGCGGCGGCGGTGACGGCGCTCTGCTCGGCTGCGCGAATCAAGCCGCCCGGCAACTGGCAGAATCTGACCCGCCCATACAT
>ERZ1292632.2595-Hain-H43-01um-R2-2595-length-14849-cov-8_pt1 | contig 14849 bp, 12 predicted proteins | sample MGYA00564407_ERZ1292632 | MGnify/ENA primary metagenome ERZ1292632 (study PRJEB36523, sample SAMEA6512637) | groundwater metagenome | collected 2019-01-08 | study: AquaDiva: Metagenomics assemblies of 32 groundwater samples | reverse complement strand
ATGCTGATCGTACCTCATCTCCACGATCGGCATCAAGCTGCCAGATTTTCCAGACGCGCCGATTTCCGAACTCAGGCTGAGGCATTGCCCGATCAGCAAATCGATTGCGCCTTCCAGAGCCTGCTTCGTGGGATGGGAGAGCCTGAGATCGTTGCATCGGCCGTCCATGGAATCGTCCTCGCGCACAACGGCCCCCCATTGCTCCAGGCGGGCGGAACGACGATGCGCGGTCGATGATGCATGTTCAGGCGAAAAGCAGGCAGGGTATATTCTTTCGCCGTCGATCCCCGCGATATAAATTTCGAGCAGATATGCCAGATAAGGGTTCGACGACAGCTTCATCCCCAATGTCCTGTCGAGGATAGCCGCCATCTTCAGAAAGGCCCGACACGCCGTCACCCGGCACGCCGACGGCCAAGCGTCTTCGCCTCGGTTACCCATCGAAGTCATCGATGCAGGGAGCACGAACCGCCTCTGGGGCCGTGCTCGAGATGCCAGCGGGACCCCCGCTCATCCAAGCGATACCAGGAAGGTGGTTCGCGCCGATCATAGATAACCAGCTTTCCGAAAACTCGTCGTACCATTGCGGGCCACGACCAGATGATCATGGACGACGACGTCGAGACATTTTGCTGCCTTTGCGATCCTTTCTGTCAACTCTCGATCTGACCTTGATGGCCTCGGGCAGCCGGATGGATGATTATGGACCAGCAAAATCGCCGTCGCTTCGAGATCGAGGCAGCGCTTGAGGATTTCGCGCGGCCATGAGTGCACGGCTGAGACTGTTCCCACGCCCAGCACCTCGTCCGCAATCAACTCATTGTTTGCGTTGAGGAACAAGACCCGTAGCTGCTCGATCGGTTCATAGGCCATACGGCCGCGCAGATAATCCAGCACATGCTCATCGCTGGACAATATGGGCCGCTGCATGAGTCGCCCCCTGAGCATCTGGGTCATCGCCCGCCTGAAGCAGCGGAAGGTTTGTTCGATCTCGAGCGAATCCTCCAATAATTCGATCCGCTCTGCCGAACGCGCCGATACTGCGTCGCCGAGTGACCCAAAGCGTGCGAAGAGACGCTCAGAGAATTCTTGGGCGCGCGCGGGAGAGGTAAGGCTGATCAGCTCTTCCAGGGCGCGTCGGCACCCAGGCGCTTCAGTCGCCTCCGGTGCCGCCATGTCGCGATCACGAGTGCCAGTTGAGCAAACCAGCCCCATAACGCCAGACCGTGCATATAGGCTCGGGGAACAACTTCGGGCGCAATCGCGAGCGCAACATGGACGACAACTTCCGCGCCCAGTATCGCTGCGATCCAGATCGGCCAAAAACGGGTGCTTTGAATTGAAAGCCATAGGAAAATGCCCAGTATCGATATGTCGATCACGAGAATGCCGGCTTCGACATTCTGAAAGCGGGTACCGAGCGGGGAAGCGACAAGAACCGTCAGGCTTGCGCCTAGTAAAAGGGTGACCGCACCGATCTTTTCGGGTTGGTCACCCCTTCGGAAGGCAAAGGCGCTGCTCAACAGCAGAAATGCCAGGAACAGGACTTGTCTCGTCATGGGCTGAGGGAACAATAAATGTAACGGTTCGTCAATTTCCCTCGGCACATGCCTCACACCGCACGAAGATGTTGTCCCTCAGGCCGGTGTTCCGCCGATGCCACCTTGAGTAGGTCGCCATAGCTGGTCTCCGGTAACCCGATCGCATCACTCGCCTGCTTGAGATTGGCATGGGTCGTGACGATCTTTTCGCGCGTCTCGGCAACGAGCAACATCGCCGAAGCCGAGCTTTGAATAGCATTCTGGCCGATCATGGCCGAGAGGCGAGCATCCAGCCGTGCAAGTGGTAGCGCCACATTTAGTTCGGCAATACGGGCAGCTGCGATATCGATGGCCTCTTCGGCGGCGAACAGCCGTTCGGCTACATGTTTGGCGATGGATTGGCGTTGAGCGCGCATGGTTTCTCCTTCCCGCTCCGCTCGGAGCAGGTCACGTAGATGGATTTTCTGGATTGCTGCTCTATTTCTTCACGAGGCCGTTGAGCGCCAACAGCAAGGAAAACCCGGCGCCTACGGCAAAGAGCATCAATGTGGTGAGGATCGCGAAAACGATCAGTATGTAAGGTCCACTCAGCTCATTACGTTGCCTCCCGGCTACGCGGTACGGTACAATATCGAGCAAGGAAAAGCGTGGGTCGCGAACGCCATAGGGCTTTTGTTCATTCGCGAAAAAATCCTCCGCTTCTCCTTGCGTCGCCTGGTCGTCCGCCTGGGTTTCGGTGGGACCAGTTGGCATGGGATTCGGGTTATCGGGAATAACCATTGATTGGGGGGGTATATTTTGCCCCCCCTTGCGGGCTTCCCATGACACGAAAAGTTGTGCCGCTTTCCACTTCGACACATTGCCCAGCTGCCTGCGGATTTCCAGGATGTGATTGTTGACCGTGTTGGGTGAGATACCCAAAGCACGTCCGATCTCTTTCGAGGAGCTGCCTTTAGCGGCCTCTCGCAGGCAATCGCCCTTTCGAGGGCTCAGCCGCTCGAATATCTCCGAATAGTCGTCCTCGTTCAAGGGCGGTTCCCCCTTCGCCGATTTACGGCGATCGCAAGCTGCGTCCTCTCCCTCCTCTTCAATCAATCTCCTGGCAGCCTCCGAGCGCCTCCATTCTGTTTCAAGTAAAAACCTTTCTAAAACATAGCTGCGCGGCGTCCCGTTTGACAGGATATTTCGCAAACCAATCGAGCAATGGCTCCGACGGTCCTCGCGGCGTCCAATGGATGGATATCGGTTCCATCGCCCGAGCCGCAAAGGGGTGACGAACGCGGGCGCTCGAGAATCCCTTTAAGATGCGACGACGACGAAGAGCACGACGCCCGGACCACATGGCTTGGGAAAGGAGGGGGTGGGACGGGGCAGGTAGTATCCGGCAGGAATGAACCACCATGCACAATTCCAAGATAGTTTCGCTACTTCAAGATCTCAAAGCCCATCTGTTCGGCGGGACTTGGTCCTGGTCTCGCGGCAAAGCCGCGCCGCTTCTTCGTCGTCTTACGGCCGTTGCCGATCGACTGGGCGATGCCGGCCATCCAGCAATTGCAGTCGCCAGGGCCAGGCTGGAAGGTGCGCCCGTGCTGCGCATCGACGCCGACGAAACCCGTGTCGAGGAGACCCCCCATGGCGTGTGGGTCAGGGGATGGATTTGGGTCGAGCAGCACGCCTTGGACTCCAGCGATGCGAAGCAAGAGGCGAAGTTGCGCACCGCCCTTGCGGAGCTGCCGCAACAAAGACGCGTCATCTATCTCGCCCATTGCGTCGAGGGCCTCACCTATGCGGCAATAGCCGCCAGACTCGATCTCGACGTTGCTGAGGTCCAGCGCGAGTTGGCGGCGGCGCTTCTGGCACTGTCGCTGGCTCTCGATGAGACATGAAAAAAAAGGGCTCAGCGGCTGAGCGTGCGACGATGGAAGGTCTCCAACTCGAGTTCCAGGGCGCAAACCTGTGCCGCCAGCTGGGAGGAACATGGCGAAATGACCGCGGCCTGTGTCTGTGTCCGGCTCATGATGACCATAATCCCAGCCTGTCGATCCGTGTGGGCCGCGAGACATTGCTGTTCAAATGCTTTGCGGGTTGCGACACCATAGACGTCCTGCGGGCGATCCGGCGCCTGCACCTTGCGCTTCCCGAGCGGCCGATCTCGGCTTCGCCATGCAAATTGTACATCGACTGGCCCAGGCCCGGGCCTAGCCTGCGGGTTTGGGAGGCATCCAAATCTATTATGGGCACTCCCGTGCAAGCTTATCTCGCCAGCCGTTTCCTCTCACCGCCCTGGCACGATCTGCGCTACAATGCGCGTACGCCGCTGGGACGTGGCCATGCAGTCGTATTCCGTCCGGCGATGATTGCAGCGATCCGCGAAAGGCGTCGGATCGTCGCTGTCCACCGAACCTTCCTCGATCCGACGACCGGCTTAAAGGCGGATGATCTGTCGGATCCGCGGTTGATGCTTGGACGGCCGGGTCGCGGGGCAGTGCAACTTGCCGCCGCGACCACAGTTCTTGGCCTCGCTGAAGGGGTCGAAACGGCGCTCGCCGCGATGCGCCTTCACCGCATTCCCGTCTGGGCGACACTCGGCGCCGAACGCGCCGCGCATGTCCTGCTGCCCAGCGGGCTGAAACGCCTCGTTCTGCTGTTCGACCGGGATGCGGCCGGATGGAAAGCCAATCGCCTCGCCCATCTCGCCTATAATCGACCAGGCCTTGAGATCGTCAGCCCTTGGCCGCCGGCACCCTGTAATGACTGGGCAGATGTGCTGGAAGCACGGGAACGCGTTGCCTGATATCCATGCAAGAGGGTGCTGCCCTGCCGGCGACAGCATTGGCAGCGCTTCGTTTAGCCGTTCAGGCGATCCTTCACCGCCTTGGCGGGCGTGAATGTCAGCTTCTTCGACGCCTTGATGGTGATGGTTTCCCCGGTCGCCGGATTGCGTCCGTCGCGCGCCGGCGTGTCCTTGACCTTGAACTTGCCAAAGCCGTTCAGCGAGATTTCCTCCCCTTTGGCTGCTGCGTCGGCGATGGCCCCAAATACCGCATCGACGAGCTTGCGCGCATCGGCCTTCGTCAATTCGTGCGCAGCCGTAAGTGCCTCGGCGAGTTCGGAATTGTTCATAAACTTCCTCCTTAAAATTACGAAGCTACGGTTCATAGCTTTGCGCCTGCCTGTCGTCACGAGCCAAAACGGAAACGAAAGGGAAAGGGGGATGAGTAAGGTGCGCGGTTCGATGCCCGGGCCGCTTCTGTGGAGCTTTGACGAATGACCACAACACCCATCCTTGTGCCCGCCGCCAATCTCGCCAAGTCGCCGGTCAATGTCCGCAAGCGGACCGATGCGCGCGCCGATGCCGAACTGGAAACCAGCATCGCCAGCCACGGCCTTGTACAGAACCTGGTCGCCATCCCCGTGGCGCGCAAAAAGGGGCATTATCGGGTTACCGCCGGCGGCCGCCGGCTCGACGCCATTCATCGGCTGATCGAGAAGGGAACGCTGCCAGCCGATCATCAAGTCCCGGTTCTCATCCTGTCCAACGCCAGGGATGGGCGCGAGATCAGCCTGGTTGAAAATTTCGATCGCCTGGCCATGTCCCCTGCTGAAGATTGCTTGGCCTTCCGCGACCTGATCGAAGTCGAGGGGCGCACCCCTGCAGATATCGCCAGGCGCTTCGGTATCGAGGAGCGGTTCGTGCTGGGGCGGCTCCGCCTCGCCAATCTCGCAGGTCCCATCTTCGCCGCGCTCGAAGCCGAAGAGATCACGCTCGATATTGCTAAGGCCTATGCGACGACCGCCGATACAGCTCGCCAGACAGCGGTCTGGGAGGCCGTGCGAGGGACCTGGTCGCGCGATAACGTCAACGAGATCCGGCGGCTGCTCAAAAATTACAGCTATCGCGCGGACGAGCCCAAGGCGCTGCTGATTGGGCGCGGTGCCTATATCGCCGCGGGCGGCCGCGTCGAGGACGCCGACCTCTTCTCTACCGCGGCCGACGAACGCTGGGTCGACACGCATATCCTCGATGAACTGGCGGACAGGAAACTGCTCGCCGAAGCCGAGGCCATCCGGACACGTGAAGGGCTGGGCGAGGTACGCGTCGTCGCTGGTCCCCGCATTCCGTATATGGAGACTTATGCCCTGCAACCTCTGACCGGCGCGCAGGAGCCGCTGACGCTCGAGCAGGAGGCCCGCAAGCTGGAGATCGAAGCGCAGATCGCCGAAATCGAAGGCGATCCGGACCAGGAGGGCAAAGAACCCGATGGCGAGGACGAGCAGCGACTGCGCGCCGAACTGACGACTATCGTCGACCGCGCCCCACGGTACGACGCTGAGCAGAAAGCGTCCGCACTTGCCTATGTCGTGCTCGCACCCGATGGCCGCCCGCAAATCCATCACCAGCTTTACGTCGCCCCTGCCGATGAAACGGTGGGCGAGGGTATGGCGGACGGCGGCGAGGGTGACACACAAGCGCAGGTGCAGGAGGGGGCGGTCACTGATGATACGCGACCGATGATCAGCCAGCGGCTTTACGATATGATGGCGATGATGAAGACCCAGTTGCTCGCGCTCCATGTCGCGAGCGATCCGGGTTTCGCGCTCGATCTCGGCACTTTCATCATGGCGGATGAGCAGTGCCGGATGCCGAGTTCCGGCATGCCGAGTGACCTGCACGCCTTAATCCCCTCGCCGCTCATCGTCGACTTCAAGCCGGAGACGGCTGCCACAGCCGAATGGGTCAGGCTGGATGAATCGCTCGATCGCAGCTGGGTTGGCCGTAACACCATCGAGGAGCGGTATGATGCTTTCTGCGCGCTCCCGGACGACGCGCGGGGAGTCTGGCTCGGCTGTGTGATCGCCCGCACGCTTTGCGCTGTTCCGGATGGCGGCGAGGGCGCGAGCTTTATCGATCATCTGGGTCACAAGCTCGGCATTGATGTCGCCGCCTGGTGGCGCCCGACTGCGCTCACCTTCTTCGACAAGCTGACCAAGCCGGGTATTCTCGCGTTATTCGAGGAGATCGGCGGCGATGAACTGCGCCTGCGCTATTCCGGATCGAAGAAGCATGATCTCGCCGCATCCGCCGAACGGCTCTTCGGCGGACACGTCATCATGGAACCGGAAGTTCAGCAACGCGCGCTTTCATGGCTTCCTGATGCGATGCGTTTCGACGCTGCGCCGCGCGATGTCGATCAGGACTTGCCGGATGTGACTGGAGCCCAGGAGCAGACCTATACGCCCGCCGACTCCGGAGGCGACGGCGAAGACGGATTCGCTAAGGCGGCCTGACCGCCCGCAGGGCCGGAGCCTGTCGTTTCGGCCCCGATCACAGCGCTCCGTTTCAGTTCAGGCCGCAGCATTTCTTATATTTGCGTCCAGATCCGCAAGGGCAGGGATCATTGCGGCCAATCTTCTGGCGCCCGATCGTTGCAGGTCGGCTCGGATCATTCTCCAACCGCCATTGGTGCAGCATGTCCACCCAGACAGGGATGAGGTCGGGCGCTTCCGCGTCCCAGCGATCCTCTTGCACGCGCGTGAGTTGCGTCGAGCCGTCGGCAAAAGCACGCAGCATCCGGAGGCCTTCGATCGCTGCCCGGCATCCGGGATCATCATCCGTCAATATGCGCTGCCAGCCAGCCGGAGCGATGTCCATCGCCTGTCCGAAACCCTCGACCCACATTTCCCACAGGGTCTCGTCGGATCGCGTATCGATTTCCAACACCGGTTCATACTCGCCCGGTCGAGCCAGCGATGTCAGGATCGCGTGATAGTGGTGCATCACCAGATCTATGAAATGCTGCATCCCGCCGACGTCGTCGAACCGGGGAACACCCTTGCCGTCGTCGCCGGCCCAGATGAGTTTCAGCCATTGCCCGGGACTGATCAGCTCGGGACTGACGATGATCCCGGCCAGGAATCCATCCAGTTGGGTCAACAGCATGCAATCCTCGCCCTGGTCGAGCAGCAGGCGATCGAGTTCATCGAGATAGTCGAGCGAGGAAGCCATGGCTTCTTCTAGCGCCCGGGCGCGATGCCGTCACCGGCTAGCGAACGCGTTGTGCCGGGATGCTCACGCCATGCTTGATGGGGAGAGGGGAAAGGGACGTACGCGTTTTTCATAGTCCATTGAGGTGTCCATGAATCTTTTCCAGTTCGCCCCCTCGCCGACAGCTGATATGCCATCGCGGTTGCACGACGTCGCGAAATCGATCGCCCAGCGTTTGCGGCCTACCGGTGCCGTCACGCGACTGGCAATCAAAAAGCTCATGATCGAAGCGTTCGGCGCCGACGATGCCGATGGCGCTTGGTCGATGCGGGACGCCTATGACGCCCTGGAAGCCGCGCAGGTGATGCTGCTCGCTGACGCAGAATGCGCGCTACTCCAGAGCGACTCGGCGCAGGACATTTGCGCTAGCCTGCGTGCATTCGAACGCGGCCTACCGACCCAGACCTACCGGTCCGAACGCCAGGTCGATCTCCAGCAATTCAGTACGCCGGGAACGCTTGCCTGGTTGGCGGGCCTGGCCGCCCAGGCACGGCCCGAAGACATCGTGCTCGAACCGTCCGCGGGGACCGGGATGCTCGCCGTCCACGCAAGGCGCATCGGCGCCCGGTTGCTCCTTAATGAATTCGACCCCGGCAGGGCCGACCTGCTTGCGCGCATCTTCGATCAGCCCGTCACGCGCCATGATGGGGAGAATATCGACAACCTGTTGTCGGCCATGGCGCGACCGACGCTGGTCCTGATCAATCCGCCTTTCAGCCGAAGCGCTGGGCGCGGCGTCGATCGCCATGCAGGAGCCCGTCACCTGCGCGCCGCGCTCGCCAGGCTTGCCCCCGCTGGCCGCTGCGTCGCGATCATGCCGCCGAGTTTCGCAGCCGATGGGACGGCGGCGCTTGGCTATACGATGGTGTCCGAGCTGACGCCACCGCGCGTCGAGATCACCATAGGCGGCAATCCCTATGCCAAGCATGGGACGAGCATCGATGTGCGCCTGCTTGTGTTCGACAAGGGTTGGACTGGAGACCCGGAACGGTATGCCGCCGATACGATCGATGCGGCGCTGAATATCGTGCTGACCATTCCGAGCCGACTCGATCCGGCTGAACTACCACCGCCCGCCACGCCGATTACAATGCCGCGCCCCACACCCACGCCACGCCCATCACCGAACGCCGTGTTCGCGCGAACCGCCACCCGCCAGTTGGCGCCGCCCTCCCGCATTGCCGCGCAAGGCGACATGGCACAGCCGCTCGATTACCATATTCTCGACGTGCCGCTCCCGCCGGGCGCCCCGGTCGGTCTCTATTCCCCCTGGCGCCTGGCGCGGATCGCGATCGAGGGGGCAACGCCGCATCCCGACGATCTGGTCGAATCCATCGCCATGGCCTCGATCGCGCCGCCGGCACCGACCCACCGTCCCATGCTTCAGCAGCGCGCGGTGGCGGCCCTGTCCGATGCCCAGCTTGAAACCGTCATTCTGGCGGGCGATGCTTTTTCGCGCGACCTGCCCGGACGTTTCCTCCCCAACGGTGCAGGTGACCGCCTCGAGGACAATGCCGCAGGGCACATCTACCGGACCGGCTTCTTCATCGGCGACGGCACCGGCGTGGGCAAGGGCCGTGAAGTCGCAGCCTGCATCCGCGATCGCTGGAACCAGGGACATCGCAAGGCAATATGGGTTAGCCGCGGTACAGCTTTGTTAGAAGATGCGAGACGAGACCACGCCGCGCTGGGCGGCCTGCCGATAGACATTCAGCCGATCGACAGTTTTCCGCCCGGAAGCCCGATCACCATGACAAGCGGAATCCTGTTCCTGACCTACGCGTCGCTGCGCTCTGCGCGCCATGATCGGCAATCGCGTCTGCAGCAGATCATCGCTTGGGCGGGCGATGATTTCGAGGGGCTGCTGGTGTTCGACGAGTCCCACGAGATGGGCAATGCCGCCGGCACCGAAACCGAGTTCGGCACGGCGCGCGGGTCCGAGCAGGGACTTGCCGGTGTTCGCCTGCAAAACGCCCTTCCACGTGCCTGCATACTCTATGTGTCCGCGACCGGCGCGACAAAGCCGGAAAATCTGAGCTATGCTTCCCGTCTCGGCCTGTGGGGACCGGGCACAGCCTTTGCGGATCGCGATATCTTCCTGTCCTCCATGGAAGAAGGTGGCGTGGCGGCTCTGGAGATCGTGGCCCGCGACCTCAAAGCCATGGGGCTCTATACCGCCCGAGCGTTGAGCTTCGCGGGCGTCGAATATGCACCACTGATCCACAAGCTCACGCCTGATCAGACAGCGATCTACGACACATTTGCCGATTCCTGGGCCATCGTGCATCGCCATCTCGATGCGGTGCTCAAGGCGACCAACATCGTAGATCGCGTGTCGGGCGCCACGCTCAATTCGCGCGCCAAGGGATCGGCGTTGAGCCGGTTCGAAAGTTCAAAACAGCGATTCTGGCTCGCCCTTTTGGTAGCCATGAAAATGCCCAGCTTGCTGCCCGAGATCGAGCAGGAAATCGCGCGGGGCCATGTTGCGGTGATCCAGCTGGTCACGACGGCGGAAGCCATTCTCGAGCGGCGCCTTGCCGAACTGTCGCCCGAGGAGCGTGCCAACCTCTCGCTGGAGGTGTCTCCGCTCGAGATCCTTGTCGAATATCTTCGTCACGCCTTTCCAGTCCAGCAGATGCGTGTTTTCCGGAGCACTGATGGCGCTGATCGGTCCGAGCCGATGCTCGATGCCGATGGCCAGCCGGTGCTCAGTCAGGAGGCGATCGCCGCGCGGGACGAACTGATCGAGCAGCTCTGCGCCCTGCCTCCTGTGCCCGCCGCGCTCGACACGCTGATCGCCCATTTCGGGACCGACCGCGTCGCCGAGGTCACCGGCCGCTCTCGCCGCCTCGTCGTCAAGCCCGACGGGTGCCAGGCGATCGAACGCCGCAGCGCCCGCGCCAATCTTGTCGAGACCAGTCTGTTTATGGACGGGGTCAAGCCGATCCTGGTGTTCAGCTCCGCTGGCGGCACGGGCCGCTCCTATCATGCAGATCGGGCTTCCAAAGCTGGCGACAGGCGGCGCATCCATTTTCTTCTGGAGCCGGGGTGGCGGGCTGACGTGGCGATCCAGGGGCTCGGACGCAGCCACCGGACCAACCAGACCGTGCCGCCGATATTTCGCCCGGTGGTGACCGACTGCAAGGGCGAGCGCCGCGCCATCTCCACCATCGCGCGGCGGCTCGACAGTCTGGGCGCCCTGACACGCGGGCAACGCCAGACCGGCGGGCAGGGCCTGTTCGACCCGAGTGACAATCTCGAAAGCGACCTGGCGCGCGAGGCGCTGGCGCAATGGTATCGTCTCCTGCACGGCGGCAAGCTCGCCAGCGTGACGCTGGCCGCCTTCCAGGACATGACCGGCCTCAAGCTGGTCGACGATCATGCCGTGCTGCTGGAACGGTTGCCGCCGATCCAGCGCTGGCTCAACCGTTTGTTGGCGCTGCGCATCGCTGTGCAGAACGCGATCTTCGAGGAATATATGGGTCTTATCCAGGCCCGCGCCGATGCGGCACGTGAGGCTGGGACCCTCGATGTCGGCGTTGAGACCATCCGGGCCGAGAGGATCGTGACGCTCGCCGACCAGTGCCTGCGTGTCGACCCGAGAACCGGCGCCGAGACGCGACTGCTCCACCTCGAACTTCACCTGAAACCGCGCGTCACCGGTTGGGATCGCCTGATGCGGATCTGGGGCAACACCGACGGCGTCACCTTTCTGCACAACACTCGTTCCGGCCACGTCGCGCTGGGCGTGCCGTCCTGGTCGATCACCGACGAAGAGGGCCGTGTCATCCCGATGGTGTCGCTTGAACGCCCGACCGGATCTTCGCGGATCAGCGAGGCTGAACTGGCACTCAGCCGCTGGAAGCGGATTGAGCACGATCGATTTCGCGATCTATGGGAGGCCGAATGTCTCGATGCATTGACGAAGGTCGACACCGAAGCGGTCCATGTAGCAACCGGCCTTCTCCTGCCGGTCTGGCACAAGCTGCCAGGGGACGATGTCCGTGTCTGGCGGATCGACGATGGCGCCGATACGACCATCCTCGGTCGTATCATCCACCCGCGTGCTCTCGGGCGGCTCCAGTCGGAATTTGTATTGGCTGTGAATGCGACAAGCCTCTCTCCCGGCGAAGTACTGCGCGGCGCGGAGGTTGCTGGCGGTGTTCTAATCCCGGGATTAAAGGGAGCGAGGCTCGTCACGGTGACGGTCAACAACAGCCGGCGTCTAGAAATTCGCGACTATGCGCCCGAGCATCGCAACTGGCTCAAGTTCTGCGGTGCGTTCAGCGAGGTCCTGAGCTTCAAGACCAGACTGTTTCTGCCGCCCGACAATGCGTGCGCCATTCTTGAGAAGATTGCCACGGACGTTTGAACGCCGTAGAGCGGAGCCGCATCTCAACCACCCGACAGATACTGACTTCTTCTCACAGGTTGACCTCGCATCCGCCGGTGAAAGGCCACACGCTTTCGCAATTGAAGATGGCGGCATCGTGCCAGGCGCGAGCGATCTCGCGGCGATGCTGACGGCTCTTTTCCCGATTATCGCCGGCAGCGGAATTATGGCTTGGCCGCCTGCGGTAACTCAGGACTCCGACGCGACCTCCTGAAGCTTTGCGGTTGACGCCCTCCAAAAGGTACGCATCCGTTGAGCGTCGCCTTGCCCGGGACGTGACAGACCGCTCTTAAGGTCGCTCTTGAGCGCGGTCGTAGGAGCGGTTTTTGTGGGTCAGATCACGGTTTTCGGCGGGCCTGAGCGTCGGCGGCGCTGGGGCGAGGACGAGCGGGCGAAGATTCTGGCGGAGGCCTTTTCTCCTGGCGCCTGCGTGGCGCGTGTAGCCCGCCAGTATGACGTATCGACGGCGCTGGTTTACACCTGGCGCCGTAAGGCGTGCCTGGAGGCTGGGGTGGCGGGCGCTGCGGCGTCGGCGCAGGTCGGCTTCGTCGAAGCCGTCGTCCTTGATGACGGAGGCAGCAAGCCGTTACCGTCGCCGCCGGCTGTTGTGGTGGATCTGCCTGGTGGGCGGCGCGTGAACATCTACGCATCGGCGCCGCCCGGCATGGCCGCGGCTGTTCTGAAGGCGCTGATCCGATGATCCCGGTCCCGAGCGGAGGCAAGGTCTGGCTCGCGTTAGGCCATACTGACATGCGCAAGGGCATGCGGTCGCTCGCTTTGCAGGTTCAGGAGGCCTTGAAAAAGGATGTCCATGCTGGCGACCTGTACGTCTTCCGCGGGCGGAGCGGGGCGCTTTGCAAAATTCTGTGGCATGACGGCCTCGGGATGTCATTATTCGCGAAGCGTTTGGAAAGAGGACGTTTTGTCTGGCCCGCCGCAAAGGACGGAACGGTGGCCATCTCGGCATCGGCGATGGCCTGCCTGCTCGAGGGTATAGACTGGCGTAACCCCCAGGAGACCTGGCGCCCAACCCAGGTCGGCTGATCCACCGCGTCAATCAAGGTGCGAGAAATCCCGCCTGTCCGGGCGCATTGGTGAGACAAAATACGCGGGAAAACTGGCTTAAATCCTGGGGTTTGCGGCAGGTTCGTGTTATAAAAAAGCATGCCTGCAAGCGACCCGTCCGACGATCTCATCCAGCTTCGCGCTGAGTTTGCGCTCGTTCAGGAACGGGCCGATAAGGCGGAGGCTGAGGTCGCCATCGTTCAGGAACAGGCCCAGGCCAGATTGCTCGAGGCCGAAGCACGGGTTGCCAAAGTCTGGGCAATCAACGCTGATCTGCTGGCCCGCAACGCCCACCTCGAGCTGATGAACGAGAAGATGCGCCGCGACAAATACGGCGCGAGCTCCGAGCGCAGCCGGCGCCTGCTGGGTCAGCTCGAACTCACCTTCGAGGAACTCGAGGCCAATGCCAGCGAGGCTGAGCTGCTTGGCCAGATTGCCGCCGACAAGACCACCGCGGTCGCAGCGTTCACCCGCAAGCGGTCCACCCGCCGCGACTTCCCGGCCGACGTTCCGCGCGAGAAGGTCGTCATCCCAGCGCCAGAGCTTTGCCCGTGCTGCGGCTCGGACGATCTTAGCCATCTGCCCCCGGTGATCACCGAAACGCTCGAGAGAATACCGGCCCGCCACAAGGTGATCCAGACGGTCCGGGAGAAGGTCTCGTGCCGTAAGTGCGAGAAGATCAGCCAGCCACCAGCGCCCTTCCACGTGACGCCGCGCGGGATGTTCGGGCCGCACTTCCTGGCGAACCTGGCCTTCCAGAAGTACGGTCTGCACCAGCCTCTCAACAGCCAGCGTGACCGGCTCGAGGCCGAGGGCATCCCCTTGAGCCTCTCGACGCTCGCGGATCAGATCGGCGCGATCTGCGTGGCGGTGAAACCCCTGTTCCTGCTGCTGGAGGCGCACGGGCTTGCAGCAGAGCGCCTGCATGCCGATGACACCACCATTCCGCTGTTGGCAAAGTTGAAAACCAGCGTGGCGCGGATCTGGGACTATGTGCGCGACGATCGCCCGTTCGGCGGGCCGGCGCCGCCGGTGGCGCTGTGCTACTACTCCAGCGATCGCAGGGGCGAGCATCCTCGCGCCCACCTGGCCGGCTATACCGGTATTCTCCAGGTCGACAGGTATGCCGGCTTCAATGCCCTGTTCGAGGAAGGCTGGGCCGATAAGCCCATGACGCGCGCAAATTGCTGGGTTCATGCACGCCGGGAATTCTTCAAGCTCGTCGACCTCAGACAGCAGCTCAAGCGCAAGAGAAAAGGCACTGCGCCGCTCATCTCGCCGCTGGCAACCGAGGCGCTGGAGATCATCGATCGGCTCTTTGCCATCGAGCGCGGCATCAACGGCAAGCCTGCCGCCGAGCGCCTGGCCGTTCGCCAGGAGCTGTCCGCTCCGATCGTTGCCGAACTGGAGGCCTGGATGCACGAAACGCGCAGCAAGCTCTCTCGTCACGATGCCGTGGCCAAGGCCATCGCCTACCTTCAGAACGACTGGGCAGGCTTCACCACCTTCCTCGCCGATGGCCGGATATGTCTCTCGAACAACGCCGCGGAGCGCCAGCTGCGCAGCGTGGCCCGGGGAAGAAAAGCCTGGTTGTTCGTGGGCTCGGACCGCGGCGGCCAGCGCGCGGCGATGATGTTCAGCCTGTTCGGCACGGCCCGGCTCAACGAAGTTGATCCGCTCGCCTGGTTCACTGACGTCCTCGCCCGGATCGCTGACATCCCCCAGAACCGCCTTCACGAACTCCTGCCGTGTTGGGGTGGACGGCTCCCAACGGCATCGCAATGTGCCAGAGTGAGTGCGTTGC
>ERZ1292632.402-Hain-H43-01um-R2-402-length-45697-cov-27_pt1 | contig 14854 bp, 26 predicted proteins | sample MGYA00564407_ERZ1292632 | MGnify/ENA primary metagenome ERZ1292632 (study PRJEB36523, sample SAMEA6512637) | groundwater metagenome | collected 2019-01-08 | study: AquaDiva: Metagenomics assemblies of 32 groundwater samples | reverse complement strand
ACGAACCATCGGCGGAACTCCTCAAACTCGGATAGGGCTTTCCTTGAACAGGGCCGTCGGGCATTGATGGTACTCATGCTACTTCCTGTATCTTGGTGCCGTGAACGCACTCGACGTATAGGGGAGTGTCGCGGCCCACGCGGGATGCTGCGTGAAGACCCGCATCGCCTCTTCTTCCAGCCCCAGACGCGGGGCCGCTTCGACCACGGCTTCGTCATGGACATGGAAGACGACGGGGAGGCCCGCGGCTTCCAGGTTCAACATCCCATAGGCCAGGAGATCGCGAGCAACCCTCTGGGTTACATTCTCAAGCCCATGACCGCCGTAGTAGGAGTTGCGGAACCACTGCTTGTTCTTCGACTTCATGTAAGTGACGCCCGGGGGGAAGTGCTTCTTCGGCTGCGCGACCCGGGGGAATGGGTAGCACAGGACCGAATCGGACGGGAGCTTGCAAAGCAGGAACCGCCCATCCATCCGAAACGCGACCCGGCGGCCCTCGGGGCCCACCGAGGTCTTCGAGCCCGGGTTCAGGACCGCGTCAACCGCGGCCTGACTGATAGCCTTCCAATAGGCTACATGATGGGGGTGGATGGACCGCCACAGGGTCTGCCATCGCTTCGCGGTTTCCTCCCCGGGGTACTCGATCCGGAACTGAGAGCAGAACTCCCCGATCGCACCGTTCTCCTTGTAGCCCCCCTCGTAGCCCAGGGCCAGCTCCGCGACCTTGCCGCTCTGCCGCTGGGCCTTGGTGACCGGAACGCCTTCGTCCGGGTTCCAGCCGCGGAAGGGGGCCAGTCCGAAAATCAGACGGGCGATCTCTTCGTAGACTCCCCCTCCGTCTGCCATGAACTTGACCTTGGCGTCGTCGCCGACCAGCCACGCCGAGCAGACCGGCTCGATGGCCACGAGGTCGGGACCGGTGAGTACCTTTCCCTCATCGGGGATCAGGAGCCCGCGGAGGCAATCGGAAAAGATGGAGGACGGCTTTCCCCAGAGCGTCCTGATCACGTCCAGGGTGTCCTCGTCATCTTCCGGCCGGCGCGTGGACAACCAGTCCAGGATGGTCTCGATCAGCTCGGCCGACAGCTCGGGCCGCGGGAGATTGCCCGGCTGGATGGCCCGGTGCGCCCATCGGAGCGTGGAGACCGCCCCGCCGTACTGGATCAGCCCGCGGGCCCGCTGGTCATCCTCGCAACGGAGCAGCATGGCATCGAGCTTATCGACGGAAGACTTCGCGGCTTCCTGCCGAATGAGAAGCACCCTCCGGACGTCGGCCGGAAGGTCGGGCCGCTTCAGAAGGACCCCCAGCTCGTGCTTGTCGAGCGCCGGGACCGGGATCCCGTGCGACTCGATCCAGTCCCCCAGCTTCGCCACCTGGGTGTACCGCAGACCGCAGATCGGTTCCAGCTCATCGTTCAGCCGATCCCGCTCGACCGCCGCGAGTCTGTTCATGGTTTTGACGATCGGGATATCGACCTTGACGCCCCGGTCGTTGATCTCCTGATCCGTGATATAGACTCGCTGCTCGAACGGAGAGAGCCGCTTGATCTGCTTTGCGATTGCCCGCATGACGGTAATGTCGCCGCCGCAGTAGTCCAGCGTATCCTGGAACTCTCTCGGGTGGGTCTCCCAGGTCGCGAAAGTAGGCTCCCCTGTGATCGGATCGACGTGGACGGGCTTGCAGATCTTCAGCATGGACTTCCGCTTTACGGTGTCCTTCCGCTCCTCGATGCAAAGGGCAATCGCCGCATTCTCCAACGAGAGCGGGAGGGCGAACCCCGCACACATGCACATCGTGCATACCATCTGAGAGATTTCCGGCTTGGCCATCCCGTACAGGCGGGAGGCGCAATTCCAGATGATGAGCCGCTCGAACGCTGCGTTATGCGCCCAGATCTCCCCACCGGCCCGAATATGGTGGTTGACTTCTTCCACCGGGGTCCGGTCTACCGACTCCGGATCCCACACCTCGACCTCATCGTCGTCGAAAGCGTATGCCATGAACAGGACGCGGGTCGACGGATGCCGGCTGTAGTGGTAGTTCCCCCGGTCGATATCGCATGCAGAGATCGTCTCGAAGTCCAGCCACAGGATGCGTGCCACGGTGAATCTAGGCCCCCGTAGATCGGGAACCGGGTGACACGGAGTGTGGCACCCGGTTCATTGAAACCGTTTAAACGACTGTTGTCGGGGGCCTAGAAGTTCTCGTCCGTGTCCTCGTCCTCCTCCGGAGCGCCCCACCCGTCCACGCGATGCGACGTGCCGGTCGTGGCGTCGTCCTCCTCCGGAGCGCCCCACCCGTCACCGGTCGACGCGCCGGTCGTGGCATTGTCCGCCAGGTTGGTCACCTTCTGGAAGTAGTCGCTGGCGCTGACCCTACCCGCGATGTTCTCCCCGTCTCCGACCTTCTGGAGGGCCGCGAGACCGATGGAGACACCCTTGTTCCCGGAGTAGTCGTACCCGTAAGCGGTACAGACCACCAGAACCTTGCACCCTGGGTAGAGGACGCGAGCGTCGACCACCGGCCTCATGGCCTCATCACGACAGTCGGGCTTCTCCGCGCCCCCCTTCAAGCCGATGAACATTCCGCCGACCGGGTAGCCCGCCGCCGGGATCAGCTTCCCATCCGGTCCTTCCTGCCACATCCCCTCGCACTTGCGGAACGGGGAGCGCAGACCGCGGGGCTTCGTCTCGCCGAAAAAATTGTCCCTCGCCTCGCTCGCGATCCGCTTCACCGGCTCCAGCATCCCCGCCGCCACCTGCTCCTTGGTGAAGACGACCACGCACCCATACTGGGGCCTGCGAGCCTGCTCCCCGGGCTTCGTCGGCATGATCTGCGGTTCCACCAGATGGGGGAACGAGAGCGTGAGCCAGGTCTTCGGGTCATTCATGTCTCCGACGCGAACGGGGGTGACTTTCTTGTTCTTTCCTGCCATGATAGGATACTCCTTGATCGGTTATCGATTGTCGGTTTCCGGTTACTCAGTCTCTTCGTCTTCTTCGCTATTGTCCTCGATTGCCTTGAAGTAGTCCTCGGCGTTCGCCTTCTTGAGCGCCGGCCTCTTGTCGCTCTCCGTTACGAGGACAGGGGCTCCCTCCTGATACCTCCACATGGATGCGAACGCCTTCTTTTGCGCCTCGGTCATCACCTCCTCCAGTTGTTTGACGGACTTCGTCTTCGGCTCGGGCTTCGTCCGGACCTGATCGAGCCGAAGGCCCAAGCCGCCCAGGTCGGTCTCCGTCGTCAACTCGTCCTCGAACGAGCCGGGATCCACAGGAACGCGGGCGCGCTTCCCGGCGACCAACTTCAACCCCGGGATCGATCCTCCCTTCTTCATGTGATCTTTGGCCTGCTTCAAAACCGCCGCGGCCCAGGGCGCCGCCTTGAGCGCGAACTGAACGATCGTGGACGCATCCCCCGGCAGCTCCTCGGGCTTCGGGATGAGAAGGTCGATCCCCTCCCGCTTGGCCGCTAGGATGCGCTCCTGGCAGACCGACCAGGCAGGGCAGTACCGGCAGTGATCTCCTGCGTGGAGGTCTAATTTGCTCTGATCGCCCTTCGACTTCTCCAGGATGGCCTTCTGGGCCTCGATCGCCGCGACGTGTTCAACGACTTCGTCTCTGAAGATGTCGAGGTCAATCGCATCACAGAACCACTTGTCGGGTTTCGGGCTGATCCGCACCTGATGGATGTAGAAGTCGATCCGCTCCGGCTGAATCTGCGTATACGTCTCCAGAGCGCACAGAGCATAGCCCATGAGCTGGGAGTTGTTCTTCGCATCCACCGGGAACTTCCCGTACTTCAAGTCGTGAACTCCCAGGACCTTTTCGTGGGCGTCCCACACGAGGGCATCAACCGTACCGCTACAGTCCTCGTGAATCGAGGGGGCGGAGAGCCTTCCCTCAACGACCCACAGGGCCCCGATGGAAATCCGCGGAAACGTGGCCCACACCTCGCGTACATAGTCCCACAGGTGGCCCCTCATCTCTCGGTCTACTCCCTCAGGACACACCCCTTCGAGGAGCCAGCGGCGGGCGAGCCGGTGGGCCAGTGTCCCCAGGTCGGCCGCGGCGCTGGAGATCGCTTTGGGGCAGAGGGCCGCGAGGGCAACGGAACCGTGGCAAGAGGAGTGCCGCTCCCAGCCGGACCATCCAATCGGGGAATGGTACTCCGGTTCATCATCGGGCGTCGTGATCGGTCGGAGGGATGGTTTCATGGGACTAGGGAGAGGGGAAGTGCGGTCGGTTACAGCCTTACCCGACCGCGGTTGGTGCTACCGTTGTGGGCTGCGCGATATTGAAAGGGCTAGAACTCCTCCCCGTCGCCCTCGGCTTCGGCGGCCGGCATCGCGGCCTCGATGGACGCCATCACGTCGGCGTACTGCTCTTCCTTCAAGTCAGGGGACTGGGCCACCCCGAATTCCTTCAAGACCTTCTTCACGGCCTTGATCCCCTTCTTTTCGGGGTCGTCGTCCCCGCCGATCGCGGCGCGGAGCTTCGTCAACGCTTGCTTGACCGCATCCAGGGTGATCTTGGCGGCACCCTTCGCGCCCTTCGCTTCCTTCTTCTCGGCCGCCGGGGCCTCTTCCTTCTTCGCACCCTTCGCGGGCTTCTCAGCCGCCGGGGCCGCGCCCAGGACTCCCAGCTCGGCGAGGGCCGTCTGGATGCGGGCGATCAGCTCGGACTTGCTATCGGCTTCGGCGTGGATTGCGAACAACTTGGACTGCATGTGAACCTCCACGGAACACACGGTTGTGGGCCCCGTCTTTTCACCGCACCGGGTGGCCCACCACGAGTCATCCAGTGCGATGTATCCCTTGATCGCTTTCATGTACTACTCTTCCTCTGCAACAGATTCACTCATCTCGGCTGAGTCGCGGGGCCCTCCGACGAGGTATCTGCTCGTCTGGACCTCCTCTGGCCGCACCCGAAGCACCTCGCACAAGATCTGGAAATGCGTGTCCCCGATCGGACGAGACCCGTTCAGATACGAACACAAATTCGTGTCCCCGATCAGTTCACCCCCCGGGCGCTTGCGGCACTCCTCAGCGAGTTCTGCGTGGGTGTAACCGCGCTTCTTACGCAGGGCCGCCAGTACGAGCTTTTTCATTTTTCACCTCCCCGGTTCGTTGTATCGACATCTTCATCGTATCCGATGGCCTATCAAACTGTCAAGAATCTTTCGAGAATATTTTTCGATGCCCCTGAGGCCAGCTCCAGGAGCCACTCCGCGAAGGCAACGGGCGTCATCCGGCGCTCGACGGAGCCGAGCGGCCTTGTGCCCGGCGCCCTGTTCATCCCACAGGTATGTGTGTGCGCCCGCATCGGCGGGATCGGCGGCACAGTCCCGCATCGGACAATGTACAGCCACGTTCGCTTGACAGCCCTGTGGCCCCATCGTACCTGCTCTACCTCGATGGTATACCCCCCGAAACCGTCCCGTGCGCCACCCGGGCGGGGGAGCCCCGCCACGGGCCACAACAGGGATCCCGCTGGATGCTCTAGTACCCCGCCATTTCCACGGACCATTTCCACGGCATGGATAGCGTGCTGTGGACGCTGATACTTGTTGAACTTCCGGAGTTTACAGTAGGGCCCGCATGGCGGATGGGCAACGACCGGCAACGGCCCCCTGTACGTGGTAGCGTCCCGCTCTTCGTCATACCACTCCTGCACCAGTTTCGGATAGGGCCCCTTCGGGTCCACATAAAGGGCTACAACATCGCTTCGCATGGGCCTAGACTGTCAAGAACCTTTCCAGGATGCCCCTGTTCCGCCTGATCGGACCGACTCGTTCCGCCACCAGGGCTGCCTCGTATTCCTTGGACTGGCGGCAGAACGGGCACCCCACGTCCTCCAGGATCTTGGTGGCCCGCTTCCACTCGCATCGGCCGGCGGTCCGGATCCGAGCTTCCCCCGGTAGGAGCCCCTTCACGTTGCGCTCGACCACGAGGTAACACATGGTCTTATCCAATGGGATCGAACTCCTTTGAGAGGAAGAGCCCCTCCCTCATGGTCTTTGCTATGTGGATGTTCTTCTTCATGATCAACTCTTCCCACCGACGGTCGATAGGATCATCGAGCTGGAAGATTCTAACTCGTACTTCATGGGTACACCCAATCCGGTGGGGACGTGTAAACGCCTGGTTGTTCTCTCCCGGGACCGGGGACTGCTCGACCACACCCACCTCATAGCACTGCCCTTTGGCGCACAGGTTCACGCTGGGGCCACAGGCTTTGACCTGGCCGATGAAAACGCGGCAGGATGGATCCCCCGTGAACCGCTCGATCATCTTAGTCCGCGCCCGCGCATCGCTCCCACCCCACAACCAGAGAGCGCCGAAGTCCTTCAGGCCATACCGAATAGCTTCGCCGACGCATGTATGACGAGTGATTATAAATACCTTCGGGTACAGATTCGCATTGAGTTCCTCTCGGATGAGTTGAATGACGCTGGCCACCTTCTGCATGCCAACCAGCTTGAGCAGCTCTGGGACCGACTGGGCCAGCCCCGCCAGCGTCTCCAGGGACTGGGAGAAAGTCATCCTGGGCCGTTGGACACCAGGGTCAAGGATTCCCCATGCTTGCTCCCGTTGCTCCTCTATCCTCCGACGGATATCCGCCGTCGTCTCCCGCCATTCGATTCGGGGTGGAAATAGCTCCTCCAGGTCCACTTCCCCTTTCCTTATCTGGACGTGCTCCCAGACCAGATCAGGGATCTCTGGGAGAACTTCCTTCTTCAGACGGCGCAGCATGATACCCGAGCGATCGATCATATCATGGAGTTCTGGAAGCGTATCGGTTCTAGCACCCGTGATCTTCAGGACTCCTCGGTTCTGGTCGCAGTACGTCATGCAGAAGTGTCGAACGAAAGAGTCAAGGGAGCCGTCATAGACTCCCGCGATCTTCAGGAGAGGGTACAGCTCTCCCAAGTTCCTGGCGATCGGTGTCCCAGACAGAGCCCATAGGCGTCTCGACCTGGCCACCAGTCCCTCGGTTGGATGGAGAATGGCACGAGTCCGGGCGGCATCCGTACCCCGTATCTCGTGCCACTCATCGACCACCAGACACTCCCACGGGCCTTGAATGAAGAGATCCGCATACCGTACCCGGGCGAAATCGAACGTACAAACAACATGGCCATCGTCAGGGATCTCATCAGACAGGCGCTCCATCTCAGTGATCGGGGAGGGATCGTCAGGGTGGAAGCGGTGCCACTCTCGCAGCCAGACCCGCTCCCGGGCGCTCTTCGGGCAACAGATGAGCACCCGTCGGAGCCCCAAACGGCGCGATGCCTCGATGACCGCCGCGGTCTTGCCTAAACCCATGTCGTCGGCTAGTAAGCGAATCCGACCGGACCGTAGGAACCGGGCGGCCTCGATCTGATGGGGCTTCAGCGTCGGGCATGGCATTGGCATCACCTCCCGTCTATCGCACGTCAAGCACTATTTTACGCCCCGATCTGATGGGGCTCTCAGCGCGTCCGCGACCGCGGTTTCCAGCCCCTCGATCCGGCCATGCAGTCGAATGACGTCCCGTGCGTACCCGTCGGCGTCCTTCGTCACCTGGGCGATATCGCGCTCCAGCTCCTCAATGTGAGCGAGGAGCTTCACGCGATCGGTCTGCGCTTCAATGAGTAGTGAGCGCCCCGCGTGCCGGCCGCCTAGATAGACCCTCTCCCGGCTCCTCGCCCGGATGGCATCCAACTCATCTTTGGTCATGGCTACCCCTTACGCATACCAGAAGCCGACGCGGTCACACGCCCGGCGGAAAGCCCCGGCCAGTTCGCCAGCCCCGATGGCGTCGAGGTATTCGAGCAGAACCTCATCAGCCTTGCAGTGGTCGCTTTCGGGGTCAAGTCTATCCTTGCCCAGCTCGTCCAGTACAGCCGCGGCCTCTGTCGTGAGCTTCTTCATCCTCGCGTTCATGGTATAGCTATCCTTTCCGGTGCTCCCCGCACCAGTCTTGGTCCGGTCGGACGACCGGCCAGTACGTCATATCGACGCCCTTCCCTACCCCATCCGGCGGCGGCTCAATGACGCGGCCCGGAGGGTATCGCTTGCACCCGCCTTCATCGTAGTATCTACATGTACCACACTTCGGCCGAACTTGGTTCCAAAAGACCATTCTTCCCTCCCTCCTATCGGGGGCTTCCATGACTAATATCCTGATATACTGATGTCTTCCTCGTTATGGATACAGATCAAGAGAAGACGGGACCGGCAGATAATACAGTCGTATTTCTTACTACACCACTCGAATCCCTCTTCCCTAGTCACAGCGCCCTCATGCTCCCTGGCACAGCATATATCTTCCAGGAGTTTAGCAATACGATCAATCGTGCCTGCTTTCATGATTTCCCTTCTTTCGTCTGGTAGTATCTCTGGCACAACCGCAACTCCTCCGAGTGCGCTCCGATCTGCCGCGCATGATAAGCCAGCAGCAACGCATCCGCCCGGCCGTGGAGCGGCCCGCCCCTGGGGCCAAACACCGTGGACCGGGGGCAGAGCCCCAGATCGACACACCGTTTACACACCTCGCGATCGTCCGCGCCGATCAGGCCAGCTCTCGCCTTCCACACCGGGGGCGGGACCTCGAAGATGACCGCGCCCAGGCCCGCCAGGATCCCCAAGACCTCCCCCTGGCCCTGGCCGAAACGGAACATGGACGAAGTACCCTCCTTCCGGTCCTTTCCACCCATGGCCCCGACCGCTTCCACAACCGCTATGAGCCTAGTTCCCGGCCCGATCAGTTCCTTGAAGACCGCGACGACCGCCGGCCTGTCGATCCGGGGACGGTCGTGGACGAGCATCGTCGGCATGTCCCAGACGGAAACGACAGTCTCCCCCTCGATCATTTCGATGGACGCGATCCCCCCAGTGAATCCAGGATCCACACCGATGTAGACGTACCGGGTGGGGCTCACTCGAAGTGCAGCCGATCCGGCCGGTTCCGGTAGATACGCGCGGCATCGACCCACGCGGGGGTGAGCTGACAGCGTACACAGGTCACGGTCTGCGGTTTCCGATAGTCCGCGATCACGTCGCCCGGTGGGAATAGACCGCATTCCGCAGTCGTCAGCCGATCGTCGCGCTGCTCGTCCTCGACCTGATGGGCAAAGCTCCGATAGTGAACGTCCGCCGGGGCGGACGTCGAGATGGCCGACCGGATGACCCGCCGGATGTCCTCCTGCTGGCCCTTGCTGGGCATAACCTTCCCGGCCTCCAGATCGAGGTAGACGGAGAGAGGCCATCCCAGAGACCGGGCCGCGGCTTCCGGACTGAGGGCCGCCGTCTGGCGATAGCCTTGGAGGGCCTTTGCGACGGCCGCACGGAGGGCCTTCACCATCACGGCCTTCCGATCCGGGGGGACCGCCTTCCTCGTCTCTTTCCTGCGGACAAGTCGTATCCTTCTCATGCTAAGGCTTCCTTTCGGGGTATCGAGAACCGGGGCGAGCGGACGGGGCGGGATTCCATGCCGCAAGGGCGATGGAGATAATGAGTAAAACCAGCTCGAACATGAATAAACCTCCCATCAGAAAGTAGGCCCCGTCCGATCCCCGGGGGAGGAGACCGGACGGAATGGCGGGATCAAGGGACTAGGGTACCACTTCTCCCGTGATCGGATCGACTGCGGGAGCGAAGGACGGCGCGGGGGCGACCTTCTTGGGAGCCGTGGCCGGCTTCTTGGCGGGAGCCGTCTTCTTGACGGGGGCCTTCTTCTCGACCTTGGCGGCAGGCTTGACAGCCGGGAGCTTCGCCGCCGTCTTCTTGGGAGCGGGGGCCGGCTTCGCGGGCTTCTTGGTGCTCTTCTTCTTGGACTTCTCGCCCGTGATCGGATCGGCGCCACGGGGGGCGGCCTTCACGGGGATCTTCTTGACGGGTTCCTTGATGGTCGAGGGATCCCTCTGGCCGCTCTCGTCCGCCTGGCCGTACCTGCGCGCCGCCTCCAAGGCCACCGATCTCTGGAACGAGCTGAGGTTGACGTTGCTCGCGACGGCTTCCAAGGTCGCCGGTTGGAACTTCACGCCGCGGGACTCCAGGAGGGAGGAGATAGCCGACACGAAGATCCCGGAGTAATCCGGGGTCCTCTTTCCGGTGGACCTGTCGTGCTTGAACATGGACGCGGGGACCGAATGGATGGCTTCGCTCAGATTCATTATGAACCGCCTCTCATCTTTCCCATCCGCCGGGGTGGTGGATGGGAGTCATGGATAGACTACTCTAGCACCGCTATCGGATCCTGTCAAGTGGGCCGATAGCTACTTCGCGTCGGGCGATAGCTATTTCAGGGGCGCACCTTTATAATGCACCCAGGTAGGTCTGGGAGGAAAGCGTAATCCGGCCAGTACTCCCTAGCGGTGTCGTGGTACTCCTCGAAGAGAAGGACGGCGACCGCCTCCGGGTAGTCCTCCTCCCTGATAGGACTACCGTCGCAGGGGCGCCACCTGTCATCTGTCGGACACCGCGTGATGCCCGGAGTACTCAGAGGGATGATACATCCGACAGGGATCACGAAACAACCCACGGTGTTTACACACTCCCCTAGCCCAGAAGGGCCGCGATGTCGGCCTGAGGAACCGGGTTCCCGGTCAGCCCGTGGCGCTCCAGAAAGGCCCGGACGTGGCGTGAGGTGGTGTTGCTATACCTCTCCGCCGCCACCAGGGCGCCTTTCTTGCCCGGTACGAACGCCGCGACGGGGGTGGAGTAGGAAACGAGGACGAGGGTACCGTTAGGGAGTTCGATTTCGGTCGCAGAGGCGTAGCGCGTGATCTTCATGGTGTTTTCCTTTCGGTTTTACGGTCTTTCGGCTCTAATACCTAGGGAACCGCCGCTCTTTCGGGACCTCGTAGGTACGCGGCTCGAACAGCCGCGGGACATCCTTCCGTCGGGTGCCGTCGGCATCACGGCCGAAGGCGCACGACTTGATAGACGTATCTCATGGTAGTATCCTTTCGGTCAAGGGATCCAGTCGACCCCATCATCATAGTCTACCGGCGCAAGTGGCGCGGCGGTCTCGTCCGTTTCTATCAGGGACCGCCAGCGGGGATCAGGGGCCGATCGTAGCAGCCAGATCACAGTCTGAGACATACCCCACCCACGAACGGCCGCGAGCCGCTTCAGGGATCGGATCAGATCCGGATGAATTGAGATACCCATCATCCTGTGGCGGGTTGCGCTATCTTTCGGGGGTCTTCCTATAATGCTCATGCTTATGTCCTCTCTCCCGTGATAGGGTCGATCTCCCCGTCCCGACAGAGCCGGGCGGTGGCTAAGGCGTCACGAACGGCTGCTCTGGTGCCAGCTAGATATGCTACAGCGGCACGCCACTCCGCCCGGGCAATGGCCAGATATGATACCGCGGCACGTCTGGCTTTACTTCGGGGAGGCGTCCGGTCTAGTGCGGCGGCGGCCCTCTTGACGGCACGCCGCGCGGCGTCGAGGGCCAGCTTAGCACCGTAGGCCGCGGAGCGGGCGAGAGCGCAATCATAGGCCGCCGCGGCGCGGATGGCACTACTTGTTCGTCGTTCACCCCCCACTTTTTCATCGTGCATCATATAAGTATTCTCCTCATCGATCTGGTTTGATCCATCTAGGGCCGGATCTACTCTGGCATACAAAGTCGGACCGTGCAAGCTATTTTAGCGGAAAAGGCGTATTCCCGTATTTTCGGCCCGGAGGACTTCCGGGTACTCCGGGCGGGTTTCGGGTTATACGTTCTTGTAAAGCCGCATCCCCGGCCGTCTATACCGTTATATCCGTATAAAGGGGTTATTGCGGCAAAGTCCCTCCTATAAAGCAGGGTAGAAGGGTAAACTACCATACTACCATACTACCCTACTACCATACTATTATACTCTCTAGAGACTTAGAAAGGTAACCCGGAGACCTTGGAAGAACGGCCAGCAAAGCGGATCCGCTCCCGGAGACGATCCCGGAAGTTACCCGGAAGTACTTGGAAGAACCGCACTAGAACCGGATCCGGCGGGCTATCAAAGGTTTCGGGTTTCGCCGGATCCGCGCTTCGCTGGGGGCAAGGTGGCCTCGTCCGGTCGCCGGCCCGTGTCCCGAATACCCTTCCTTGCCCCATCCGGACCCCAAGGTGGGCCTTTACCCTTCCTCCCCTTCCTTCGGAGCGTCGGAGGCCATTAAGGACCCGCAGGGACACGTCGGACACCCGTGATGAGAGAGGTCATGGTTCTCTTGTCCCTTCCCATAGGTCGAGACTCCCGTCGTTGATGAGATCGTCTAGTGTCTTGGCAACGGTCTCGTATGCCGGTGCGGATCTCCGGAGGAATTGCCGCGTCGGGCCTTCTGCGAAGGTTGCGACGGCTCCCCTGTTCGTCGCGGCGATCCTATGGCAGGCGCCTGCTAGGGTGGTCAGATCGGAGAGTAGGGCCATTCGGGTTTTTCGTTTCATGGTATTATTCTTCCTCCGTCTCTTCCGGGTTTGAGAACGAGACCATATGGCAGCCGCAACCGAATGGGCAGCAGTGGGCTTCCCGTCCTCCGTTAGTGCAACTCCGTTGTTCCGACATGAGATCCCAGATAGCATCGGCCAGGCAATCCGATGGCCGCTTGCGAGCACCTAGCAAGGCCAGAGGATAGCGCTCTGGTCTGAATTCGTGTTCGCCATACTTGCAAGGGACCGACGCTTTCCATTCTGCGAATATGACGGCCAGCGTCTCGTGGTCGAGCCGATGAAGGTTCTCTCTTGCCGCGTCGTACGCTTCTGGCGTGTGGCTCCATTCCCAGGTCATAACGGTTAGCCTTTCATATGCCGTAGTTCACGGTTCGACGGTGTTCTTTGTCGCGCTCTTCGTTGCAGGGTCGACAGTATGCGGTATAGACTCCGGTCTGGTAGTTCCCGTGGAAGCATTCCGCATCCTTCCCGCAGCAGTAGCAGGTGAAGCGGGAAGCCGGAGGAACCTTGTTGGCTTCATGCCTTCGTTTCCTTATCGTCCGATATTTCATGGTCGAGCCGATGAAGGTTCTCTCTTGCCGCGTCGTACGCTTCTGGCGTGTGGCTCCATTCCCAGGTCATAACGGTTAGCCTTTCACGAATAGGCTGAATTCAATGTGCGGGACGATGAGACCGAATTCGGCGTGGTCATCGGACCAGGAAACCCCGTGTCCGAGAGCTTGCATCGCGATGTAGTGGCCGAAGTCCTTACAGTAGTTTGGATTCCAGTAGTAGGCGCAATCAGGCTCCGGGTTCGGCCGCCCGTCTGCCCTTGCTGCTTTTGCTAGAAGGCAATAGAGGCTCATACGGTTTACCGTTTCGAGTTTGCCGATGAGAATGGCCGCTTCAAGGTAGGCCCCGATTGGTGTTTTCGGTGCCACGTCCATTAGGTTTTGTCCAGGGTAGGTCTTGCCGCGCTCCTTTTGTCGGTCGGCCCAAGCTTGAACGTAAAGGGCCCTTGCCATACCTTCAAGGATAGGGTCAGTCTTGCTTATCGTTGTCATCCTTCCTTAGCGGTCGTCACGGGATCGGCGTGATACGGGCGGGGGTCGCCTTTGTCCACGAACGCTTTCCAGTAGTGGCCGCGTCCCGTTACCTTCCCATCGTCCGCATACTCGCACGGTCCAATCCCGTGCTTTTCGTAGTAATCCGGCCGGTCACGATGGGTTGAGTAAAATTTCCCATCGATGAACCCGCCGAAAACAAGGTGATAGCGGTAGACCTCATCGTGCAAGGCGCGCCAGTAGCCTTCTGCGAATGCCCGGACCCACTGCGGGGCCTTAGCGTAGCACGGCGCATAGAGTATCGCGCAAAGTCGACCGTTCATTTCGGTGCTTGTCGATCCGAAACCACGAGCGGAGTCGTATGCACCACGGATGGCAGATACCAGTCTATCGCGTTTTCTCAAAGCCGTTTCGATTTTCATTATGTGCTACCTTTTCGTCTAGGGTTACAGGACTTCCAGGATGTTTTCGGGTCGGATGGAGAGTACCTTGCCGCTCCTGTCCATCCGGACTCGGACGTTGCCATTGCGCAGGGCCTTGGTGGCCACGCCGAACCGATCTCCCATCATCCAGCGGTCGGTTGCGGGGTGAAGCTGAATACCAGGGCGGAATCCTCCGTGGTCGATCCACTCGTTGAAGTACCGGGCGAATTCGCGCCGCTCGTTGGGCTCCGTGGTCGCGAGGAAGGTTTGCAGGGTAGCTTTCGGGTCCATCGTTCGATTCCTTCCGGTCCATCGGACCGTTTACACACTTCTAAGGTCTCAGCTCATTATCTCTCGTGCGAACCTTGCCCAAGAGCTGTACGTGTCGGGGTCGAGCCGGTGATACCGGCACCATAGTGCGTAAAGCCGGTCGATCGCGTCCCTGTATTCGGTGGTTTCCATTGCTAGCCTTTAGCGTATGTGGAAACGGATGTTGGCGCGCTTGAGCCCATAGATGCGTTCTAGTATGTCTAGCGCCTCTCGTGCGGTTCTGCGGTCCCACGTATGGCCGGCAACAGCTTCTCGATTGCCGTCTGGTAGCAGGAGCCGGAAATACTGGCCGCCGTAGGGTCCGCTGCTACCGTTCCAGCAAGCTTCAGTTATGATCTTCATTCTGTTCTCCTTGTCGTTCGTTCGTTCGTGTTTTCGCGGTCTAGGATCGGAACGTGTGGGCGTCTTCGTGGGACAGATAGCCACGGTCCATTATGCGTGTCACTTCGCAGAGATCGGTGGAGATGTAGACTCCGCTATCGTGTGGAAGCGTGAACGAGTAGCACGTGATCCCCCTGCAGTTCTTCCACACGTCCGTGATTTCGGCTTTCGGGTTCATTCTCTTCGTCTCCTCCTTATCGGTTCGTGTCCGTCCTTTGACTCTATCAGTGTACCAGATGCTATCGGTAGTCGTCA
>ERZ1292632.2592-Hain-H43-01um-R2-2592-length-14866-cov-4_pt1 | contig 14866 bp, 10 predicted proteins | sample MGYA00564407_ERZ1292632 | MGnify/ENA primary metagenome ERZ1292632 (study PRJEB36523, sample SAMEA6512637) | groundwater metagenome | collected 2019-01-08 | study: AquaDiva: Metagenomics assemblies of 32 groundwater samples | reverse complement strand
GTGGGGTGATGAACCTATGCCGGCTTATGAAGCGAGCGGGATGCCGAAAGCAACAGCGATTCAAAGTACCGCGATCTTCACTCATGTCTATAACAGCGTGAGGACTTATAATCCTATTTTCTATGTGACAGATAATCGTGGACTGGTAGCGAAGACGAGTATGAGCGCGGTAATTCAATAGAGGCACTATAGATATACTATTGAAATACAGTTGATATACGATTGATGTATGGTAGATGGATGAAACATAAAACCTCCGCTGAAGCGGAGGTTTTATGTTATAATAGAGGGGTGAAGATTTATTTTGGCGCGGACCATCGGGGATTTAATTTAAAAGAAACGCTTAAACGAGTGGCGGAAGAGTGGGGTTATAAAGTGGAAGATTTAGGAAATGAACATTTTGAAGAAGATGACGATTATCCTGATTTTGCGATTAAAGTGGGAAAGAAAGTAAGTTTAGCTCCCGATAAAAGCCGAGGAGTTTTGATTTGCGGCTCTGGCGTGGGAGTGGATATCGCGGCGAATAAATTTATTGGCGCGCGGTCGGTTTTGGGAATTTCTGAAGCCCAGGTTAAATCAGCCAGAGAGGATGATGACGTGAATGTTTTGAGCATCGCGGCTGATTTTATAAATAGAGAGGAGGCAATCAAAATGCTGAAAGTTTTTTTGGAGACGGATTTTAAAACCGAAGCCAAGTATCGCCGCCGAATTTTAAAAATCAGCGAGGTAGAAAAAAACCGATAATTTTTAAATGAAAATTATTCCGGCGATTAATTGCATTGATTTTTCCTGTGTCAGTCATAAGTTTTTAGAGGCCAGTAAATTTTTGCCAAAAGATGGTTGGCTGCATATCGATATTGCGGATGCCAGGTTTACTTACAATAAAACTTGGAATAATCCTCAAGAGCTCACTCAGCTTTTTTTGAAACATCCGGAATTTAAATTTAATTTAGAAGTTCATTTGATGGTAGAGGAGCCGGAGAAAGAAATTGGGGAGTGGATTAAAGCCGGAGCCAAGAGAATTATTGTTCATCTTGAATCCTTGATTGATTCTAAGGCGCGAGGAAAAGATTTTGATCCTAAGATTGTGATTGCCAAGATTTTTAGCGCGACCTCTTCGAGTGGCGCCGAAGTGATGCTTTCGACAAATCCTGAAACAAAACTAGAAAATTACAAAGATTATCTTGATTACTTTTTCGCTTTTCAGGTTTTGGCGGTGAGGCCGGGACTGGCTGGACAGAAGTTTTTGCCTTCGGTGATAGAAAAAATTAAATTTTTGCGTGAACAATTTTCAAATGCTAAAATTGAAGTGGATGGTGGCATTAATTTAGAAATCGGCAAATTAGCAAAAGAAGCGGGAGCAGATGAGATTGTGGTGGCGAGCTACATTTTTGACAGCAGTGACCCAAAAAATAAATACGAGGAACTCTTAAAAATTTAAAATTAAAAATGCAAAGTTTAAAATTCTGGTAGCTAATAATTTTTAAGAAATTATTAGCTTTATTTAAAAAATTATTAAAATTATTTTTAAGAAATACATAAATTTTTCATTTTGAGATTTACACTTTACATTTTTTATGACTGGATTAGACGATAAAAAAATAAAATTCTTGGAAACCAAAGCGAATCAGATTCGGCAGGATATTATTAAAATGTTGCTTGCGGCCGGGTCAGGGCATTCGGCTGGGCCGCTGGGAATGACGGATATTTTTACGGCTTTTTATTTCCATATTTTAAACCACAACCCAAAGAAACCAGGATGGCCGGAGAGGGATCGGCTGGTTTTATCCAATGGCCATATTTGTCCGGTGCAATACGCGACTATGGCGCACGCGGGGTATTTTCCGATTACGGAACTCGCGACTTTAAGGAAATTGGGCACGCGACTGCAAGGGCATCCGCATCGTGGGTCTTTGCCGGGAGTAGAGACCACATCTGGGCCATTGGGTTCTGGGCTTTCGCAAGCGATTGGCATGGCGCTTGCTGCTCGGCTTAATTATAGAAAGTATCGAATTTACTGTTTGATGTCGGACGGCGAGCATCAAGAGGGAAATACTTGGGAAGCAGTGATGTTTGCTGGCAAGTATCGCTTGGATAATTTAACCGCGGTCGTGGATAGAAATAACATTCAGATTGATGGCTACACCGAAGATGTGATGCCGCTTGAGCCGCTTAAGGCGAAGTACGAAGCGTTTAATTGGCACGTGATTGAGATTAATGGCCATGATTTTGAAGATATTGTTGACGCGGTCTCTGAAGCTAAAGCCGTGCATGAGCGGCCGACTTTGATTTTGGCTTATACAATTCCGGGAAAAGGCGTGAAATTTATGGAAAATGATTATCGTTGGCACGGAGTGCCGCCGAACGAGAGTCAGGCCAAGGCGGCGCTTAAGGAACTTGAGATTAGGGGTCGTAAAATTCATAGTGGTTTATGAATAAAAATTTTAATTTACTCAACCCGGATTATCCGCTCCAGCGGCGGATAATCCTTGTCCTCGCTCGGCAAGTCACCTTAGGCGACACCAAGCTTGCCGGCTGCGGGGTTTCGTAAACTAAAATTTTTATTCATATATATTTTTAAAAATGTTAAATCCAAGCGCAAAACTTAATCCAGATTTGTTTGATAGGGAAAAAATAAAAATGGCGGCCACGCGCGACGGGTTTGGCGAGGGGTTAGTCATGGCTGGAGAAAAAAATGAAGACGTGGTGGCTCTGTCCGCGGATTTGGTTGAGTCAACGCGAGTTGAGGCATTTGCCAAAAAATTTCCCAACCGATTTTTTGAAGTAGGTGTGGCTGAGCAGAATATGGCGACGATTGCGGCGGGACTCGGGATTTCCGGCAAGATTCCGTTTATTGCGTCTTATGCGACTTTTAGCCCGGGCCGGAATTGGGAACAGATTAGGACAACCATCTCTTATAATAATTCCAACGTAAAAATCGTGGGGGCGCACGCGGGAGTTTCGGTGGGGCCGGACGGAGCCACCCATCAGGCAATTGAAGATATTGCCACAATGAGAGTGATGGCGAATATGAAAGTGTTGGTGCCGGCTGATTCAATTGAGGCCAAGAAGGCGACGCTCGCGGCTGCTAAAACCTGGGGTCCGGTTTATCTTCGAGTGGGACGAGAAAAGAGTCCGGTTTTTACCACCGAGGCCACGCCGTTTGTGCCGGGCCGGGCCGAGATTTTGTGGCTGCCAAAGACGGGAATGAAAGCGCAGGCAGTAATTATCGGTTGCGGTCAGCTTCTATATAATAGTTTACTCGCGGCTCAGGAATTAGAAAAAGATAAGATTGCGGTTGTGGTTTTAAACGTTCATACGGTTAAGCCGTTAGATGAAAAACAGATTGTTGAGCTCGCGCGAAAGACCGGAGCCGTGGTGACAGTGGAAGAACATCAGGTTTTAGGGGGATTAGGCGGGGCAGTGGCGGAAGTTTTAGTGAAAAGGGCGCCAGTGCCAATGGAATTTATCGGTATGCAGGATGTTTTTGGCGAGTCCGGCAAGGCCGGGGAGTTGATTGAAAAATACGGGATGGGGGTCGAGGACATTAAAAAGGCGGTTAAGAAGGTTGTTAGAAGAAAATAGTTGCTAAATTATCAATTTTTCCGCCAGAGGCGGATCCGCCTTCGGCGGACAATTACCAATTATCAATAAAACTTAAAAATCCAAACTTAAGTGCGGGGTAAGTAGTAAAGACATAGCAAGAATTATTGATTTTTAGTTGTCCACAAGAGGGTTTGAGTGGGGGGGGGTTAAAGGTGGTAGAATAAGAAGATAAAATTTCCTTCGTTTAAATAATTGAAGGGAATAAAAGTCGCTAAAAAATTAACCCGCCAAACTTTCTCAAGGAGAAACTTAGGAGGGTAAATAAAATCTAATCGATGAATAGAAAACTATTGTTTTTAGGGGGTTTGGTTTTGGTCGGATTTTTTACGGTCGGACTGGCACAGGCGAGCGCGCAGTTTGCAAGTGGAGATAGGGTTGAAGTATCAACAGGATTTTATTACAACGTACCCGGAGATGATCCGGTATTTATTAACGCAGGGGTTCGGGGAACAGTACATTCTCTTTATGATCTTAGTAATCCCTCGAATCCTTCTTATTATATATATAGAGATGAAAATCAACCAGCAAATGTACCAGGTTCCCATCACATTTTTGTTGCCAGTCATTCTTTTCTTAGAAAAATTACTACAACTCCGATATGCGGCGACGTTGATGCAAGTGGAGGTGTGGATGTAAGTGACACTACGCGTCTTATTAATTTTATTTTTGCGGGGGGTCCGGGTTGGGCTCCATACTGGGTAGGTGATGCGAATGGAAATGGAGCAGTGGATGTTTCCGACGCTGTTTATTTGATTCAATATATTTTTGGAGGAGGGCCGAGTCCTAACTGTCCAGCTTATGGCGGGCCGCTCGGTTCTCTTAGTTTTACTTCTATGCCTATAGGTGGAACTGGTATGCGTCCCACGTCTTATTCTGATGAAATTGCAAGTTTATACTTCAAATCATCTGGTCAAGCAAATTCCTTAAATAAAATTCAACTTATGTTTAGGGGAGAGGGGTTTGGACCAGGACCGGCAGGCCCTTCTTCATCTTTAAGTACTTTTTTAGATGGAGTAAGGCTTTTGGATCCTATGGGTCATTCAATGCAGGTTTCAGAAAAGAATTGCCCTGATGCTAGGGGTAATTGTAGTGCCTCATTTTATTTTTATCCACCTTATAAACCACCACTTTTTGATTCTTTAATACCCCAAAATAGTAATATTCGATTTAGGTTACTTATCAATTCTCATTACCCATTTTTAGGGGGTGGCAATCCATTTTTTCCAGTGTTTTTTACAGTTGAAGAAGCTGGACCTAATTCACTATCAAGCTATAAAGATCAAAATGGTATCGTAAGATTATTTAGTAACTACTATAAGCCGTTAATTCTTAATTCCGTGGCTTATCCCAATGAAACACCTTATTCTTCGCGCGCACCCTCGTCTCCTCCAACTCCAACTTCTTCCGCTGTTCCGTTGACAATCACGACGCCGACTAACCCTGCCTCAGGAGCTTTGCCTAGTTCGCCTTCGCGCGCACCGGTAGAATTGAGTATTGTTAAGCCGGTTGGAGGCGAGCAGTGGTCTAGAGGGAACACTTACTTGATTCAATGGAGCGCTACTCCCGGAACAGGTTTGAAGTATTTGAACTTATCGGCGGAGACGCCACCAAGTGTGAGTTCGTCGGTGCAGATATACTATTTTTCAAATCCGAATCCGGGCGGAGCTTCGCCTTGGAATGGATATTACTGGTGGACGATACCTTCAAATATAACCCCTGGTTCTTATAGGATTAAGTTTACAGTGGGCCTTCTCACGGATCCATATTATTTGGTTTTTTACAGCCCATATTTTAATATTGTTTCAACGCCAGCTAATCAGCCACCAGTGATTAACGATTTTACGGGCCCGAGTAGTTTGTATCAAAATCAGAGCAATACATGGAAATTTTCGGCAATCGATCCAGAGGGAGGCCAGTTGTTCTATGTTTTAACTTGGGGTAACAGTTCGAGTCCTACCAGTTCTTCCGGCTATTTCTCGAGCGGGAGTAGCGTTGCTTTAAATCGTAGCTATCCTGTTTTGGGAAATTATACCTTAAATTTAAAAGTGTACGATCCTTCTAATTTATGGGCTAATATCAATACTTTTGTTTCAGTAATTAAAGGAATAGAACCAAAACCTTATGGCACTCCAACAACTTATCAAGAAGCGGCGAGCGCTCAGGATAGCTTACAATCCATGAAAGCAGAATTGGGCAGGATTATGGAGCAGCTGCTTTTGATTATGAATCAGTTGGGGCAATAGATTAGGTGTTAGGTTATAGGTGATAGAGAAATACAATAGTAATACGATAGAGATACAGTAGAGATGCAAAAAATTCTGTTCTTTGAGAGCGGGATTTTTTGTTTAATTATTTTTTATCAAGTAAAATTTATGTAATGAGAATTTTCGGTTGGATTTTAGTGGGCCTGGTTTTTTCTTTCGGTGTTTTTTATTCGGGTTGGAATATCGGAGAATGGTTTTATGAGTTTAAAAAAACTTCCGACCAACTTGAACATTCTTTTTATAATGCGGTGGCTTTGGGAAAATTTGGGCCGGAGATTTTTGAAAATTTTTCCAAACAGAAAGAATTGACGTTAATTTTTATTGGAGACGTGATGTTTGAGCGGGGAGTGAAGGCGAAGATTTTGAAAAATAATGATTTTAAATTTCCATTTTTAAAAGTGGCGGAGTTTTTAAATTCAGCTGACATCACTTTTGGGAATTTAGAAGGACCAGTTTCTAAACGAGGTAAAAGTCAGGGAAGTGTTTATTCGTTTCGATTTGATCCGAGAGTGATGGAAGGTATTAAGTTTGCTGGTTTTGACGTGATGTCGGTTGCCAACAATCATATTATGGATTATGGCCGAGATGCGCTTTTGGATACGATTCAGATTTTGCGAGACAGTGGAGTTGTTTCTGTTGGCGCCGGAGAAAATTATGAGGCAGCTAACAAAGAAGCAATCTTTGATGTTAAAGCGCAAAAAGTGGCCTATTTAGCTTATACTAATCTTTATCCTAAGGGTTTGATGGCTACCGCGAAGGGAGCTGGAGTGAGTGATTTCGATCTTTTAAAAATTAAGGATAAGATTTCTGATTTAAAAAATAAAGCGGATTTGATTATTATTTCTTTACATTGGGGAGTGGAATATAAAAAGGAAGCTAATGAGGAACAGAAAAAAATCGGCCGAGAGCTGATTGAAGCGGGCGCGGATTTAATTATTGGTCATCACCCGCACGTGCCAGAGGAAATCGAGCAATATAAAGATGGTTGGATTATTTACAGTTTAGGCAATTTTGTTTTTGATCAAAATTTTTCCGAGGAGACCATGGGAGGACTAGTAGTCCAAATTAAGGTTAAAAACGGGGAGATTAAGGAGGTGGAACCCATACCCATAAAAATTAACAGCGATTTTCAGCCGGAGTTTTGACTTTTTCGCGATATCCGTTTAAGATTCGGGTAGTTTTTTGATTTAACATTGGAGGAATGAGATGGAAGATAAAGAAATTTTTGAACGGCTTCGATCCGAATTTATTGAAAATCCGCGTTTAGAGGTACTTTTGGTGGTGCCAAAAACTTTTTCTACGCCGGATGATATTTCTAGCCGTCGGAGAATAAGGATCTATTTTGATTCGTCGGACAAAAATCATAATGGAGGCGATTTAACTTTGGGGATTGGCGCTGTTATTTTTTTAAGAGGGACTACTAATCCCACCTATACTTCGATTAGTAAGCTTTTTGAGGGAAAATCAGCGCATGTTTTTGTGGGTACTCAAGAAATTAACCAAGCGCTCGAATTGATCAGGCAATTTATTCCCGAGGAAAACATTCTTCTGGTCGCAGTAGAGAAATTAGACGGGATAGTGTTAAAGCTTGAATCTTCTCTTGGTAAATCACAAACTAGCGATGAGCTTAGGGAAATTTCCAGCGCCCTCAGAGATCATCTTGGATCAATCAAAAATATAGAAGCTGATGCTCAAAAATGGCAGAGTTTCTTGGGAAAGAGGTCGGATCTGAAAGCTAGTATGGAATTACTTTCAGAGTTGTTACTTAAGGATTAATAATTGTGGGCAATATCATAAAAACTCGCTTAGGGATAGGCGAGTTTTTGCTTTAGAATAATTTTAAAATCAGGGTTTCTGGGGATATCTGGGCTTGGTTTACTTTTTGCTTTATTAATCGTATAATTTTAATTAAATCGGGCTATTTTTAGCTCAAAAAGGTCATATAAAAAAATAAAAAAATTATAAAGTGTTAAAAAAATACACGTTAGTATTAGTTTTAGTTTCAAGTTTAATTATGCCGCAGTCGATTTGGGCGGCGATGGATTCAGGCACTGTTTCTGAGCTTCAGGCGCAGGTTAAGACACTACAGATTCAGCTTAATAGTTTGGTTCAGAGATTGTCGGGTCTGCAGGCAACAGCTCCAGTTGTTATAACACCGATTCCTCAAGAAACGATGTCAGTTTGTGGGGATGTGAATTTGGATGGTAGGGTGAGTTTGGAAGACGCAACCGCTATTAACAGTTATATTTTTAGTAATGGGACGCTTGCGGCAGGAACAGCAATAAGTGACGCGGACGGCAGTGGTTTAGTGGATATTTCCGATGCGGTTTATATTATTCAATATTTAAATAATAATGGCCCAGCGCCAAAATGCTCTGCGGCTACTCAAGTTGCATATTTTAGTTGCGCTGATACAAACAGTGATGGAGTATTAAATTTAAGCGATGCTATTAGAATTCAAGATTATATTTTTAGTGGCGTTGGTTTACCGGCTGGCCGAGGCGACGCCGATGGTAGTGGCAGTATTGATATATCCGACGCGGTTTATTTAATTCAGTATGTTCAAAATAGCGGTCCAGCGCCAAAGTGCAGTCAGACAATTCCCACGCCTTATCCAGGAGGTTATCAAAAATTGTTTTCAACTGGCACAAAAGTGCAGACGAATGATGTTTTAAATGTGCGAGCAACGGCTGGAGGAGGATCTTTGGGTAAGCAGTTGGTTGGCGCGCGAGGAACGATTGTGGGTGGTCCGGTTTCAGTCAATGGTTATAGATGGTATCAGGTTGATTATGAAAGTGGACCAGACGGTTGGTCTGTAGAGAACTGGCTTGAAGAATCTGATAGATCTGGAACTAATAATCTGTCTCCTAAATTGGCCGAGAATGCTTTTGTAAGTCCGACTAGCGTAGGAGTGGGCCATAATAATTGGTGGCGACTCGAGGCAACTGATCCAATGGGTAGTGACTTAACTTATTCGGTGGATTGGGGTGATGGAACTTATAATACTTATAACTTAAAGAGTGGAGTGGCGGGTCGCGCTGACCATGTGTACGCCACTGCTGGAACATATAAAGCATGGCTTAAGGTTTCTGGTTCCGCTAGCGGTAGAACTTCAAGAACGATTACAGTGGAAGTTTTGTCGTCGCAGAGTTTAACGCCGAGTACGAAGTTTTCTAAAGGAGATATAATTGAAGCTACTGATTATGTAAACGTTAGAAGCGCTCCAAATGGTATCGTAATAACAACGGTTCCTGCAGGCGCTAAGGGTACGATAATTGGCGGGCCGACTTGGTCTATTGTAGGGGATTGGTGGTGGAATATTAAGTATGAGAATACTTCCGGTTGGTCGGCTGAATCGTGGCTTAAGAAATCAACTTCAGAGAGTACACCTTTCTTTAGCTGCGCGGATATAAATGGTGATGGAGTAGTTAATTTAGTGGATGCGACCGTGATTCAGAATTACATTTTTAGTGGCGGTACTTTGCCGGCTGGTAAGGGAGATATTGATGGGAGTGGTATTATTGATATCTCAGATGCGGTTTACTTGATTCAATATGTTCAAAATAATGGTCCGGCGCCGAAGTGTTCTCAGTCGACGCCCGGAGGAGGTGGTAGTGGTGGTGGACCGGGTGGTTCGATTCCAACGGCTTATTTTGCTTGTGTTGATACAAATAATGATGGAGCGATAAATTTAAGCGATGCTACTAGAATTCAAGATTATATCTTTAATGGATTAGGGCTTGCGGCTGGCCGAGGTGATGCGGATGGTAGTGGCATGGTGGATATTTCGGACGTGGTTTATTTAAATCAATACTTGCAAAATAGCGGGCCAGCGCCAAAATGCACTACAACTTCGCCGTCAGCTTATTATATGTGCGCGGATGTAACCAATGACAGTAAAGTGGATTTGGCAGATGCCACCCGGATTCAGGACTATATCTTTAACGGCGGTGGTTTGCCACCTGGCCGGGGAGATGTGGATGGGAGTGGCAGTATTGATATATCCGACGCGGTTTATTTGATTCAGCATATAAATAACGGTGGCCCAGCTCCGAAATGCGTGGCAACACCGACTGAGACGCCTTTGCCTAATCAAAACGCGGCTTCAGTGAGCGAGATTAAAAGCGTGATTGACAGTTTAACAGCTCAGCTTTTGAAACTACTTAGGTAAGAATTAGCTAAGAAACAACGGAGATACTATTAATAAGACGATGGAGATAGGATATGCCGCCCTTTTGGCAATTACCAAGAGGGCGGATTTTTGTTATAATAAGTTTTAATGATTAAAGCGCTTACAGTCGGGACAGCCACGCGGGATGTTTTTATTCAAAGCCAGCTATTTAAAGTGGTGCATGATCCGACGCACTTGGAAAAATTAGGGTTTCCAACTGGTGAGGCGCAGTGTTTTGCTTTAGGAGGGAAAATTGAGGTGGGTCGGCCAGCGTTTACAATTGGCGGAGGAGCGGCGAACGCGGCCGTAACTTTTAGCCGGCAAGGATTTAAGGCGGAGGCGCTTATAAAAATTGGGAGAGACCCAAGTGGCCGGGATGTGATAAGTCATCTTAAAGACGAAAAAGTGGGAGTCAGGGCGGTTTTAGATAGCAAAGCGGGTACGGCTTATTCAGCGATTTTGCTTTCGCCAGGAGGGGAGCGGACGATTTTAAATTACCGGGGAGCTTCAGAGGATTTGAGATTAAATGATTTTTCAACGAATACCTTCAAGGTTCAAGTTGGATACATTGTACCCGGCAGAATTCCTTTTGAGGTTATTAAAAAAATAGTTCAAAAACTTCGCGTGAACGGAGCTTTTGTGGCCATGAATCCTTCAAAATATTATCTGGAGATGGGAGCGAAAAAGTTAAAACCGATTTTTGACAATCTGGATTTGATTTTAGTGAACCGGGAAGAAGGCGCATATTTAACCGGCGCAAAATATGAAGATGAGCGGGGGATTTTCAAAAAATTCGATAAGTTAGTTCGAGGGCTCGCAGTGATGACGGATGGGCCTAAAGGAGTAATGGTCTCGGATGGCCAAAAAATATATCAAGCCGGAATTTATAAGGAGAAAAAAATAGTGGACCGCACTGGAGCCGGCGATGCGTTTGGCTCAGGATTTGCCGCAGGTTTACTGCGGCAAGTATCAAGTATCCTCGAAAAGAAATCAAAGATTTCTAACGGGGCAGGCAAGTATCAAGTATCAAGTAATCGGAATCAATTTAAATTTAATACTGAGGCAATTGAATATGCCATTCGACTGGGGAGCGCGAATGCGACCTCTGTGGTGGAAGCGATTGGCGCGGAGCCCGGGATTTTAACTCAGAAGCAATTTAAGAATGAGACGCGGTGGGGAGATTTAAAAATAAAGGTTGAGGAAATATAATATATATATAATAAAATACGATGAAAAAAATTATTCTCGCGGTCGCGTTTGCTTGCGCAATCATTTTAATATTACCGGTCTTTGGTTTAGCCAGATCTTCGCCCGCCACCTCCAGTAAGCCAGTTGATTCAAAAGCAACCCATCCTTTTATTAATAATCCAGTTGACGGCGGCGGCATGAAAGAAACCCAGCCGATACAACCCAAAGAAAGCGCGCCGGTTTTGGATAATTCTAAAGAAGCGCAATCATTTCAGACCACAATCAATGGTTTAAAACTTCAGGTTCAGAAATTACTGGATAAATTTATTCCCAGGGGTTCCGAATTTCCATTAATAAATAAAATAAATCAGCTAAAATTTAATGGATATATAATTAAATTAGAAGATGATTCTATCGGAGTTTATAAATTGAATCAAGAAAAACTCGGAAAAAGTGTAAATAAGAATTCATTACAAGGTTATATAAATAATTTATTAATCAAGCAAGATTATTTAAAAAGTCAAATAAAGTCAATTTTGCCAAGCGCTAAATTTGATTCTTCCTATCGAAATATTCTTAATGGATTTACTGTTTTAGGTATATCTGAGGCAGAAATGGAAAAAATAAAAAATATTGAAGGCGTTAAATCTATTTACCCAAATTATGAGGTTTATCCCATGCTGATGGATTCTGTCTCCTTAATTAACGCTGATGATGTTTGGAATCTTCAAGTCAATGGAAATAATTTAAGGGGACAGGGCGTTACAGTGGGAATTATTGATTCAGGTATTGATTATACCCATCCCGATTTAGGGCAAAGTCTTATACAAGAAAGAGAATTTCAATATACCAGTAATAATTTAGACTTATTTGGAGATCCTTCTTATAATCTGCCTATTCCAATGGATGGAATGATAACACTTAATTCTAATCGTTTAACTTACGCATCTAGGTTTAAGATTTTTACCCGTTCTTTAAATACAGGCATTACCCAAGAAATAGATTCACAAAGTGCATGGGCATTAACACGAGTTACAGAAAAAAATGATTTAATTGCTTATTTCGGAAGTAGTCCTAATCAAGAGGGTTACTCTGTTTATTTATATAATCTCATTTCCGGTATTCGTAGTATAATTAATGATAGTTCAGTTGTTTCTCCTTATTCTTTAAATATTTATAACAACAAAATAATTTATAGTGGATATAATAATAGTTCTTCATTAAATACTTATGTATATGATTTAAACTCCAATATTCTCACCGTTAAAAACAAAGCTGGTTTATTATTCAAAGATTTAATTATCACAGGCAATACTAAACCTGACACTGGCGGTTATTGTAACGATAGCATCACCTTTTATAATATTATTTCAGAAAATGAGTTTATAATTTATCCTCCAAGTATTGGTCCCATATTAGATGTTAGTGATGATGAAATACTTTATAGTGCTTGTTGGCTTGGAGGAGATGATGTTAGAAAATTTTATCTTTATAACTTTTCTAATGGAAGCTATAGAACTTTAATTATTCCGGAAGAGGGAAATAGTTATCGTGGACGTTTTCAGGGACGCATAGAATCAAATTTAGTTTTTTTATCAAGTAGAGTTAATGGAAAAGATATTTGGGTTTACGATAAACTTCTCGATCGCTTTGTAAGGATTAATCTTTTGAAACAAGCAAATTATTTTGATTCTAATGAAGACGGGGTTTGTTTTTATGCTAACGACGCACGAGTATATTGTCATCAATACGATTCCAGCTACGGCTATCCCCTGCCTTCTACAGTATTTAATTCTAAGATTATTGGAGGATGGAATTTTAATAGTTTTAATATGGACATAAGAGATGAATTGGGCCATGGAACTCATGTTGCTTCTACACTTGGAGGAAATGGAGTTTTAAATGGAATTGCCCCCGATGTAAAAATTTATGCTTTAAAAACTTTTCCTCCCGACAGCAATTTAGTTATAAAAGCAATAGATTATAGTGTAGATCCAAATCAAGACGGAGATTTCTCTGATCATTTAGATATTATAAGTATTAGTTTAGGAGGTTATGGTGATTCCAACGATCCAATGTCGCAGGCTGTTGATAATGCCGTTGACTTGGGTGTTGTCGTAGTTATTGCGGCAGGAAATTCTGGCCCTTCTGGAAATTTTTTTTGTAAGCACCCAGAAGATTTAACCGGAGCTTCTTATTCTATTTGCTCGCCAGGAACTGCAAGAAAGGCGATAACAGTCGCAGCTTCAAGTAAAAATGATGTAATTGCCGGTTTTAGTTCAAGGGGTCCAACCATCAATGGAGTACAAAAACCAGACATCACTGCTCCAGGAATTTCTATTTGTGCTGCCAAATGGGACTATGCTTGGGAGAGTTATAAATGTGTAGATCAGAGTCATGTAGCAATTTCAGGTACAAGTATGGCGGCACCAATTGTTGCTGGTGTGGCTGCTTTATTAAAACAAGCAAATTCGATTTTAATGCCAGAACAAATAAAGCAAGCTTTAAAAAATGGAGCAAAAGATATTAGTTATGATGCTTATACGCAGGGTGCTGGAAGGGTGGACGCGCTGAAGGCCATTAATTCTTTATTATACATCGCAAATTTTCTTCCAATCCACGACGGCCAAGTGACTTCATTTGGAGTCGATAGTGTTGGACCGACCATGAAGGTTGGGTATTCAGCGGAAACAAGTCAGGCATTCCTGAAGTTTAATACACCAATAAATTCTTCAAGCGTTATAAGCGCTAAATTGAGATTATACAAGGACTCTTCAGCTCAAAGCCACGATTTTTACAGTATGCCTGACTACGGCACCTTAGGCCCCGAAGACACTAACGAAAATAATAAAATCTTTATTAAACGGGTTTCCACTAACAGTAATTATATAGAACTTGATGTCAAAAATTTTATTTCCTCTACAACTACCGCTTTCAATATAAGGCATTCGCTTCAACCGCCTGGATCCAACGTACTCTATTACACTTCCGAGTATTCTGACGCAAGCAAGCGACCGGTTTTGGAAATTCAGTCATACGGAAGGCCGTATCTTTGCGGCGACGCTGATGGTTCTGGGGCAGTGGATATTTCGGATGCTGTATATTTGATTCAGTATATTTTTACAGGCGGGTCAGCGCCAAATCCTCTTCTTGCTGGTGATGCTGATGGAAGTGGAGCAGTTGATGTTTCTGACGCTGTTTATTTAGCGCAATATATTTTTGCAGGTGGGCCAGCGCCGTGTCAGCCGAGAGCGGAATATAAGAAAATCGGAGATGGATGGAATTATAACCAAACTATGGATTATCTTAAGAATCTTCAGAATAAATCTATTAAGCCGAAGATCCAGGGAACCTCTGCTTCCTTGATAGATTCTTTAAGAATTAATCTTTGGAAAATTATTGAGAGTGTTGATGAGTTTTTTAGATAATTTTTAACATGGAACCCTACGAAAAAATTGCGAGGATTTTGCGGGCGGATAAAGATTATATTGCTGAAATTAGCCGGAAATTTGAAGCGGCGACTGGCAAAAAAAATGTTTTAGACGCGCTCGTTGAGGAAAATGAAATTCTGGTTAAAGACCGGATGTTAAAGTTGGGGGTGGCGCAAGACGCGGATGCCAAGGATGTTTATGACGCT
>ERZ1292632.2039-Hain-H43-01um-R2-2039-length-17784-cov-4_pt2 | contig 14868 bp, 21 predicted proteins | sample MGYA00564407_ERZ1292632 | MGnify/ENA primary metagenome ERZ1292632 (study PRJEB36523, sample SAMEA6512637) | groundwater metagenome | collected 2019-01-08 | study: AquaDiva: Metagenomics assemblies of 32 groundwater samples | reverse complement strand
GAATTGCTCCCAACCCTCGTTACTACAAGTGGCTGTAAAAATCCGAACTCGCGGATCGAATACGCAAGTTCGCGAATTCCTTCTTCGCTGAAATTTTTCCGCGGCTGATTTGGGTTGGGAGCAATTCTTGAAACCTCGAGATGGAATATGTGATCCTCGTCAATTTTCTTCTGCGGCGTCAGCGGAACGGCTACTGCGAGTGGTTTTTGCTTTTCCTTTGCCTCTGATGCAACATGCTGGGGCTGCATTGCCGGTGTCGCGACTGGAGCCACTTCCGATACTGACGACACATCTGACGCTGGCGCGAAAGGAGCATTTGTTTGTGGAATTTTTGGCAAGGGAGATGCAGGCGCAGGCACGCCACTCTTGGGTTCATCATCTCCTATCGGCGGAATTAACGATTCTAGTCCTTTTCCTAACATGATAGTAGTTTAAAACTTAAAGGTTAAAACTGAAAACTTTTAGCTTTCATTTTTCAGTTTATATGTTGAAATTCCCGAAATTTGGACTTGCTATAACGCCTTGATCAACTTCGGTCGCTGTATCTTGGCTTAAAATTTCTTCCGCCAACTGCCGATAGGCAATTGCTCCTGAAGAATTTGGGCTATGAAGTATAATTGGCTTCGAGAAACTCGGCGCTTCTGCCAATGCAACGCTCCTCGGAATCTCCGTTTTAAACACGCGGTAGGGAAAATGCAGACGAAGGTTCTTCGCGACCTCGCGGCTCAAGTGCTCCCGCTTATTATACATCGTAATGAACGCGCCGGTAACCGTAATTTTGTGCCTTAAGTTGTTTTTTATAAGCTCTATCGTTTCTAAAAGCTGGCTGATGCCTTCGAGGCTGTAATATTCTGCCTGGACCGGGATCAGCACCTCGTCGCTCGCCACAAGACCGTTTACAGTAAGCAAGCTCAAGCTCGGCGGCAAGTCGATCAAAATGTAGTCGTATTTGTGTCTGATGCTGTTTAAAAATTTTCTCAAAAATTGTTCTCGTCCGTTGATATTCACGAGTTCAACCAAAATTCCTGCGAGATGAGGCGCAGAAGGAATAAAATGGAAATTAAAAAGCTGCGACGACTTCACTAAATCGTCGGCGGATATCTGTCCAATAACACCGTGATACACGCTTGGCGCATCAGCGGCATACGCATGCCCCAAAGCGGAACTCGCATTCGCCTGAGGATCGAAATCGACAAGCAACGACCGCTTCCCCAGAGCCGCAAGATACGCGCCAAGATTCACCGCGGTGGTTGTTTTCCCAACGCCTCCCTTTTGGTTGCAAATTGCTATAACTCGTGCCATCTCTTGTTGATTTTACGCTAAAAAAAGGTAAAATTAAAGGCGTGGCCGAAGTGGCGAAACCCGGCAAACGCGCGACACTCAAAATGTCGTGGGCGCAAGCCCTTGTGGGTTCAAATCCCACCTTCGGCACAATTCTGATGGCAAAACCGAGATTGCTTGATAAAAATTTCAAATGGACACCGCAGCTTGCTTACGCAGTTGGCCTCCTAGTAACCGATGGAAATTTATCTAAAGATGGCAGGCACGTAACAATGCGGTCTGCCGAAACTCAACTTCTTGAGACGTTTAAAAAGTGCCTCGCCCTCAATAACAAAATAGGGCAAGCAAACAAAAACGGAATTATTTCTTACAAAGTCCAATTTGGAAATGTTCAATTCTACAGATGGTTATTGAAAATAGGACTATTCCCGGCAAAAAGTTATACCAATCGATCTAACCTTCCGTGCCTCGAAAGAAAAAAGATTGTTGCTCAAAGCGCGATTGATATTATTAAAAAACAAAAACGGCGGGAATATACATTTATATAAAAGCCACTCCTCGCCCACTACGGTATTGAAAGAAACCTATTTCTTATGCTATCTTTGCTTTTATAGGCACCGCCGCGGTAGCTCAGTGGCAGAGCAATCGCCTGAAGAGCGATTGGTCGTCAGTTCGATTCTGACCCGCGGCACCAGAAATTCTTGGCCGCCAAGGCACATACTGAAAAAGAAAGTGCCGGGCCTCTTTGTGAGGACCGGCACTATTGACGGGACATACCCGCCGGCGACTATGTCGCCGTAGCAAGCAACACATTGACGAGGTCTTGCAGTGCCTGGGGCATAAACGGCTTATTTAGGAGTCGGGCGCCGCACTCGGAAACCTCCTGATTCGGAACCCACGCCCCTGGCACATACGCGGTCATCAGAACAACCGGAATGTGCTGGTGATTGTCCATGATCCATCGCGACAGCTGCGCCCCGTTCATTTTCGGCATCTGCATGTCCGTTACCACAAGACTAATGCCGTGATCGGCTTTCCCAAGCTCCATTTGGGCCAGCTCTCCGCTTTCAACCTCGGTCGTCTCATAGTCTGCCTTTCGTAAGCATGTTGCCACCAAAGACCTCATGGCAACATCGTTATCCACGACTAGGATTTTCTTTTTCATATTTCGTCGTCTCTTTTTTGATGGGTTTAGGATTATTCAACTTTCAAGTTGCGGAAAATATACTAAAACAAAACTTCTCTTTTGGCAAGAGAAACTCGGAAAAACACTGAAAATACAAGGCTATTTGGCTGTCGAGGTGTTGTTATTCACTCCCAAAAGCTCGACTGTAAACTTAAGCGTCGAGCTTGGAGGAATCGGGCCGCTGCCCTGGACTCCGTACCCAAATTCGGGAGGAACAACCAGCGTCCGCTTCCCGCCAATTTTCATTCCGGCTATTCCAAGATTCCATCCGCGTATTAGACGATCATCGCCCAACACAAACTCAAGCGGCTGATTCCGGTCATATGAACTATCAAATTTTTCTCCATTCAAAAATTCGCCTAGATAATTAACGGAAAGCGTATCGCCTTTTTTAGCTTCCGAGCCCGTTCCAACAACAAGATCTTTTATTTGCAAAATAGACAAGGCTTTTAGTTCTTCTTGGCGAGCTATTTCTTCAGCTGCAAGAATCTCCTTTGCAACACGCTCATCGAGCGTAGCATTGTACCATTTACCGCCAGTGATGAACGCGACCGCGATCAATATAAATATAACTATTTTTATTGCCGGCATATTGTTATGAAATTTTAGAACCCGCTGGCGCAGCCTCCGCAACGCTCACGATAACCGGATTTCCGTTTTCGTCGTGCGCCGCGAGAACCATACCCCTACTTTCAAAACCCATCAATGTCCGCGGATCAAGATTCGCGACAATGACGATACGTTTACCGACGAGCGCTTCCGGTTCGTATGCTTTTCCAATTCCGGCGACAACTTGCCTCGGAACTGCTTGCCCGGCACTATCCGTATCGCCCGCCAAAACCTGAAGTTTAACGAGTTTTTCCGACCTCTCAACTCGCTCCGCTGAAATAATATTCGCGACCCGAAGATCTATATTCCTAAATTCCTCTATCGTCACGAAGAAAGTGTATCAAAAGGAAGCTCGAGCCGCAAGTTTTTACGCACTATGCGAATTGTTTTACTTCGCTAAGCGAATACTCCAACACCTTATCCCCATCGCCAAACAAAAATCTCCCGTGAAATTTTTTCCCTTTTAGAAACAATGGAAACCAATAGGTATCGTCCGGCCACATGCTCGCAAATGGAATCTCATCAACCGCAAACCATTGTGGCCGCATCTCATCAGATTCAGCGGGTTCGCCGCTAAAACCACCGGACCGAAATATGTGAACTTCGAGAATTTCCGAATTGCCATGTCCGCCAGAGGCCGATCCTCCTCCGGAGGAAAACTCGAATTCGATAATTCCAGCTTTTTCGATGTCCAAAACCTCAACGCCGGCTTCTTCTCGCACTTCCCGCCGCGCTGCGTCTTCTATCGCCTCGCCCAACTCAACCTTTCCGCCAAATCCGTTCCACCGCCCAGCGCCAAATCCTTGCTTCTTCATGCCGAGAAGCACCCGTGAAGATTGATGAATGATGCACAACGTAAGGATTTTCTTTCGCACATTATCTGCAAACATTTTTGATATTTGATTTTTGAGATTTGAGATTTTTAAAGCATCCTATGAATTGGCCACGTCGCCAATTCCAGAAATTTTAGAGAAAGAGGACGATTGATCCACTCAGTATACTGCAGCTCGCGGGAAGATTCCAAATCCTTCACAAAATGCGCTCTAAGTTCCTCGACAAAAGATTTTTCACGGCTTACAAAATTCGCCTCATAGTTGAAAAACAAACTCACGTTATCCAAATTCGCCGACCCTACAGTCGCCCACTCTTCATCGACAACACAGGTCTTTACGTGAAAAACTGAATTTTGATACTGATATATTTTTACTCCGGATTTGAGCGCAAGCGTAAAATACGAACCCGACGCAATATCGACTGTCCGCACGTCGGATTTTTCTGGAAGCAGAATCCTTACATCAACGCCGCGCTTTGCGGCGGTAATGAGCGTTTGGAACAAGCGAAGTGTCGGAACGAAATAAGGTGTCGAAATATAAATATAACGTTTGGCGTTACGAAGTACCTTAATCATGTTTCTATAAATAAACCGTTGCCTCAACCGCGGAGAGCTTGTCAAAAATAAAAAATCCGGCGACGAATTATTCTGATCTCGATGCCTAATAAATCTTTTCCGGCGCGTCATCGCCCACATCCTCTCGAACGATGACTGTATGTTGAGAACCATCGCGCCCTCGAACCGAACATGCGTGTCGCGCCAATCCGCCATCCGAGCGGCAATATTCACCCCGCCAGTATATCCAACCTTCGAATCAACAACGAGAATTTTCCTGTGATCCCGCCTGAACCACGAAAAAAATTTATTGACGCGCCACGGGCTGATCGGATTAAAAAATCTTATCTCGACGCCATTGCCAGCGAGGCTTTTCGCGGTCGGAGAATTGAAAAATCCGTAACTCCCGACCATATCGCATAACACCCTCACGCGCACACCCTCTTTCGCTTTTTTCATAAAAATGTCCGCGAAACGCATACCGGCATCATCGACAGAAAAAATGTACGATTCAATATCAATCGTGCGCGAAGCCGCCGCACAATCTTCAAGCATCACGCGCCATGCTTCCTTCGGGGAAAGATAAAATTTCCAAGCGCCAAGATACTGCTCGATCAAAATGACATCCGCAATATCTTTTTCCCGCCCAAAAATCTTTTTCCATTCTAGCACGCGATGCAGTTTAACAAAGGGAAGTCCGTCGATAATCTCCGCGTCTCGTATAAGCGCCGGAATGTCCCACAAGCCGGGATGCCAGTCTTTCCAAAATTCAATATCATCTCCAAATTTTAGATATTCCCTGCAATCGACAGTACTTTTCACTTCCCATCCTGGCGCATAACGAAGCGAATCGAACAAACTAGAGGAAACTATCGCATCCACATCATTACATTCTTTCAGTCGGCGAATTCCCAGAGGCGCAGACCCGAAAAGCGCATACTCTCCAGCAGGTAGATTCAGCGCTCGGACTTTTTCGAACAATTTCTTATTGCCAGAAATAATCGCTTCGGCCATCTACATATTCATTCGTTTCCCTTTATGCAAGTTTTGATTTCGATTGAAAAGCTCAATGGTTTTGGCAATTTCCTCTGTAATGCCGTCGATGCACGGATACCGTTGCGCCTCTTCATTATTTACCCATGCGCAGTCCGCAAAAGCATCTTTTTCAACTACGACATCGCCGTTTTTGTATCGCGCTGCAAATTTGACGAGAACTACAGGAACTTCGTCGGGGCGCACGAACGCTACGCTGTTTAAATACGAAAGCCCCTGTTCGATTTCGATTCCCGCTTCTTCTTTCGCTTCCCGCGCCAACAGTCTTTCAACCGCATTTTCGAAATCAAGCACGTCGCCGTTAAGTCGCGTTGGTCTCGAAATATCCATGTCTCCCCATTCAAGCTTGCCCCCTATCGCACACCATCTTCCCGGATGTACTTTTTCCTTCTCGCTACGTTTCAAAATCAAGCAACGGCCGTCTGAAGGCCGGTACACAACGACGTTTGCGACAAAATAGAAAAGTTTGTCTTGCTTCGCACGTTCGATGCTGATTTTTTTCGCAGGCATGTTCTGTAAGTTTACTAAGGCATTCTGCCTCGAATAAGTTTGTCGTATTTCATCCCTATAAATCTATATAACTTTTGCCGTTTTGATAATTTTCAATCATAAGCTTCGAAGCTGTAAAAAGCTGTAGCGGATTGCGAAGAGACAAGCTCCTGCTTATAAATCTTTCAGCAACCTAGCCACCACTGTATCAAACCCCGGAACAAGTTCGAATGACTCAATCTCTTCTGGGTCGATCCATCTATAATCCTCGATCTCCCAATTCGGCACAACCGTATCTGCGCTAACCTTAACGAGCGCTGGGTGCACAATCCATGTCCTACCGTATTTCAGGTCTTCTTGCTCAAAAACGGTTCCTTCGATAATTTCGATTATGTTTCTGTCGCCGATACCAAGCTCTTCACGCAATTCTTCTTTTACTTTTTCCTCGACGCCCCGCTCATCATCGAGGAATCCGGAAACGCCGCTCCAAAATCCCGGGTAGAAGTTCATCATCAAACTTCTCCGCGCCACGAGAATTCTATTCCCGCATTGCACCACGCACTGTACGACAGGCGCGCGCTTTTCGTTCGTAAAATCTTTCTGTCCCGGTTTTGGCACAAATGCCAGTTCGCTCATTTCTGTATATGAAAAATTTATTCCAGTGAGATAATCTGAATCCCTTTTTCCTTAATCTCAGATTCAGGCCAAAAGAGTCTATCCATTTTGAATTTCCCAATGTAGGTTACTTTCTTTTCGATTTTTCTTCCTGTGTATTCTTTCGTCTTCGAATCCCATTCTTCCAAAATCAGCGTGTCCCCTTCTCGTACATCAAAATCATTAAGCCGAAGTTCGAATTTTTTCTTCCCGGAGGCAACCGCATCGAAATACTCCGGCCAAATTTTTTTCTTGACTATTGCCATAAAAAGAAAAATGTCACTCGGTTAGTGCTTCTTCGACACTAACGCCCTGAATGACGACTGCCGAAACTGGCCTATCGCCGTCCCCAGTTTTTACATCCCCGATCGCGTTGACCACTTCCTGCCCGTTAATCACCTTACCGAAAATCGAATAATTATTCGGCAATGGATAATCCGCGAGCATAATGAAAAACTGGCTCCCGTTCGTATTTGGTCCGGCATTCGCCATCGCAACCACGCCTTTTTTATACCCCGATTGGTATGAAGGCGTGGCAGGGTTGAGTTCATCCTCGAATGCGTATCCTGGACCGCCAGAACCGCACGGACCAGATCCTCGCTCGGCACAATTCGGATCCCCGCCTTGAATCATAAAACCTTTGATGACGCGGTGAAATATAAGCCCATCATAAAATTTCTTTTCCGCGAGCGAGATAAAATTCGCAACCGTCTTCGGCGCATCGGCATCGTATGTTTCGAACTGTATCTCGCCGAAATTCGTTTTGAGCGTGATAACATGGTTACCGACAGGCTTCGCGGGCACTGGAAGAACGCTTGGGCTAGGCACGATATTCTGCTCATCATCAAACGGCGCGGTATCCATACCTTGATTCTGCCAGAAAAAATAACCGCCCGCCACCGCAATCGCGCCAACGATAACCAAAATTATTTTTATATTCATGGATTAATGATACCAGAAAATGCCGCCGCCTGTCTCATCTCCTCGCACGAATCGAAATTCTGGTTTTAAAAATCAAACTGCTCTAAATGAATTAGCGCGGTGCGTAATGCCTGCTTTGTGTATTCCTTGCGGTCCATTCGTCCTTTTGTGAGAATCCCAATTGCTCCCTCGGCCGAGCCAACACCGGGGTTTTTCGTGAATCCCACTTTATTAATCGCCTGACTCATATCCAATCCATCTTTCACGATCAAATCCATCACGGATACATTGGGAAATTCCCAAGCGGACGATAGGCCAATATGAAATTCTTTCCCGTCATAAATCGCGCACACGCAAACGTCCATGTAGCCGCTCTTCGATCCCGGCACGTGCATGAGCCCTGATTCGATCCCGATGCTATAATCGCACTCGCTCCAAGAATTTTTTGCTCGGTTAATCGCGCCACGAACCGTTTCATCGAGCGTTTTAGGCTGACGGGAAACATCGGACGAAACTTCAACTGCAAACGTTTTTGCGTCGGCCAAATGCGGATATTCCTTTAAGATCTCCTCCACGGCGTCCACTTTCGCTTTATTTTTAGAACCGATTCTAATTTTCATATGACATTATAAAAAAGCTTAATACATTCATCCAAGTCGTCTACCAGATCCATCCGCAACGCCTCTTCGGGCAAAACCCACTTGAAACTCTTATGCTCCTTTTCATTTATTTTTATTTCAGGACGAATATCAAGCTTATTACTGAATATATGATAAACAAAGTCATATCCCCCGTGATGAACGTATAACTTCGTAAAATATTTCAGTTTTTCCTTGGGAATGTTGATGCTAGTTTCTTCTTTTATTTCCCTCGCCATTGCATCGTAAACATTTTCTCCTTCCTCCATCTTCCCAGCGATTACTCCCCATTTATTCGCCTGAGACTTGTTTCCATGGCGGTGCAAAAGAACAAACTGACCGTTGTGCTCCAAATAGCAACTGGCTATTTCAAATCGCGGACTAAAACCTGCTGGTGGATTTTTGTAAATCATTAAATTATTTTACATCATCTACCACGATATCTTTTTTACTACCCCCACCACGTATCTGTTTCAACCACAATTTCTTGAAAAACGGAATCATGAGCGTCGATATCGTGAAACCCAGAGTCGGGACAATCGCATTGAGCCACGGCCGCGATATTTCAATCGCCCGCAAATACAATCCTATTGCCAGATACGTAAACGTCGCGAGCAATATTCTCCGCGTCCAGCTTATTTCCCACGCTTTATCATCTTCAACTTTCCGATTTCTCTCCTCAATTTTCTGAACTCGTCGTTCTAAATTATTTTCCATGGCATTTCTTGATATGCAATACTAACAGGAACATAGATTATTCTCATTAAAAAATTGAATTAGTATTTCAGACAGTTTTTCTTCATTCTCCTGAAAATCGTGGTCACAATTCGAGATCTGTACAACTCTGGCATTTGAATTCTCTTTCTTTATTAAATCCAAAGCCTCTATAATCGAAATTGCTGTGTACTCTTCCTGATCTCCGATAACTGCAAAAATAGGAATCTCTATTTTACCAAAAGAAGGTAAGCGTCTCTTATGGAAAGGTAATGCGTCGTCAAATTCGGGATTGAGATCTGAAAAATCAATGTATGACTCTGCGCTTTTGGGCATAATACCTCCGTATGCGTTTCTATCCAGAAAGACCTTTCCCTTGCCTTCTTTTATAAGGATGCGAGCATTTTCAAGTTTTTTTTCATAATCTTGAACAAGTAATGGTTCCGAACCTGGAGAAGTAGCGGGCGCAAGCAGAACAAGAGCAGAAATTTTACCAGCGTACTTGCCGTGAATCATATAGTACGTAACCTTTTCTGTTCCTAAACTATGTCCAGAAAGAATTATTTGTTCGTATCCTTGCTCTAAAGTAAATTCAATCCATGAGTCTATATCAATCAAACAATCAGAAAACTTTTCAACTGCCGCACCATTTCCTTGCCACGCATCGTAAACTCCAACCCCCCTATTATTAGTTGAAAGCATAGAAATCCCACGTTTTGCCAATTTTTCAGTCAAAACCTCTATAAAGTATTCTTCATAAAAGTTACTTGCTGTTCCGTGTATGTTCAAAAATACAATTTTACTATTCGGTGCACGAAGATGGAGGGCGTGAAGCCATAAATTATCTGAAGTTTTAATTTGTACGATTGGGTAACTCATTTCTTATTTTGTATATTCTTATTGTGTTCTTCGGTGTTTAAAATTCCACAACGCTTGATATGCGATACCAATGGGAACGTCATTTCTGTAAGGCAATTATCGCTACAATCAGGGCACCGAGGGCTATAACATTGGCCACAATACCGATCCATGCCTCAACCTTTAAATACCAAGGCTTACTGGCTTCCTTCGCCATAGCTTTAAGTGCCTCTGCACTTTCAATTTTTGGTGCCATATTACCCATAGTGTTTCATCTTAATTATTTCCTATTTTTTGTTAAAAAAGCCAATAACTTTGTACATGAGAAATTTTCCGAAAAGAAGCCAGAAAACCAATAGAACCCAGATTACAAAATAGAAAAAATTGTCTATGAGAAAAGACCAGATTGACCCAACACGCCTCGGATAATTAATACCTGACCATCCCCCATCATAGGTTACTCTTGTTTTTCCTTCGTCATATCTAGACACATTCGTCTTTGCCCAAACTAAAACGTTAATCTTATTGGTCGGATTTAGATTGCCTAACGAAATAATTTCAGTAAATTGATTTACTTGACCATTACCCAGCGAATAGAAACCAGAAAATGGTATTTCTAATTTCATATCTTTCGCACTCTTATTACCTAAATTTTCAATATCAAACTCTAAAATCGATTCTATATATCTAAAATGCATCAAGTTGGTCGTAGTTGCAGAATATGGATAAAAATAGTCCCCCTTCCAAGACGTATACGGAATACTTTCTTCCAAATAACTTCTCATATCTTCGAAAAGTGCATCGGGAATCGCTACATTTACATAATTTCCTATTGCTCGAAGTCTAAAATCAGGTTTAAAAAGACCTAATAAATTTATAATACTTAAAATCAAAGTCAAAACAATAGAAATTATTCCGACAATTTTAAGTCCGAGGTTAATTAATTTTTTAATTTTTCCTTCTGGCTTACTTCCCATGGCATTTCTTGTATTTCTTGCCTGACCCGCACGGGCACGGATCATTTCGTCCGACCTTATCTGTCGGCGCGGATTCTCGCTGATAGATACTCGGATTTGCGCCGACATTCGATCCGCGTTTATCCGCGTTTTGACCCGCGTTAATCTGCGTCTGTGCCATCATCCTAAACAAATTCATAAAAATCCACGCGTCGAAATTATTCCAAAAGTCGCTGAACAATTTGTGCGCTTCGTTTCGATATTCGACGAGCGGGTCTTTTTGCCCGTATGCCCGAAGCCCGATCGAACCGCTTAACGCCTCAAGTTCTTCCAAGTGATTCATCCAGAGCAAATCGAGAATACTCAGCACTCGCCCAATAGTTTGCCCGTCCTCCGCGGCTTTATCGCTTTTTTCCTTTAGAACTTTACGCAGTTCTTCTTCATAACTCTCAACTTCTAATTCTTTTTTCATATCCGCCATTCCCACATCCGTGAATATCTTTTTAATCTCGGCGAGTTTTTCTTTGGACATCTCCCCGGTTTCCGAACGCGACTGCGAAACAAGTACGTCAAAATACCGCTCCGCGGATTCAAAGACAGCTTTTGAAAGATTTTCTTTATTCAGGCTCGTCAAAACCTCAAACCGGCGGCCGTATACTGTCGTGCGCTGTTTGTTCAATACGTCGTCATATTCAAGCAAGTGCTTGCGCATATCGAAATTCGCACCTTCAACTTTTGCCTGCGCTTGGCCAACGATTTTCGACATCATGCCAACCTCAATTGACTGATCTTCAGGAACATTGAACCGCTCCATGATATTTTTGAGCCTGTCGCCGCCAAAAATTCTGAGCAGGTCGTCTTCGGCCGAAAGAAAAAACCGCGACGAGCCTGGATCTCCTTGCCGCCCCGAGCGCCCGCGAAGCTGGTGGGCTATACGCCTCGCTTCATGCCGCTCCGTGCCAATCACGTGAAGCCCGCCAGCTTCTCGCACCTTTTGCGCTTCCACAGTGCTCGGCGGATTGCCGCCCAAAATTATATCCACGCCGCGCCCGGCCATATTCGTGGCAACCGTAACCCCGCCAAATTTTCCCGCCTGCGCGATGATAGAACCCTCGCGCTCGTTGTTTTTCGCATTAAGAACTTCGTGTAAAACTCCAACTTTTGCAAGCAACGAGGAAATAAGTTCGTTTTTCTCGATTGATGTCGTGCCCAAAAGCACCGGCTGGCCTGCTTTGTGCCGTTCCTTCACGTCCTCCACCACCGCACGCCACTTCGCCGCCGCGGTTTTATAAATCACATCCTCGTTGTCTCTTCGAATCATCGGTTTGTTCGTCTGAATCGTGATAACTTCGAGTTTGTACACTTTATGGAACTCTTCCGCAGATGTTTGTGCCGTCCCCGTCATGCCGGAAATTTTCTTATAGAGCCGGAAATAATTTTGTATCGAAACTTTCGCGTACGTTTTTGATTCTTCTTTTACGAGCACGCCCTCCTTCGCTTCAATCGCCTGATGCAACCCGCCTTGATATCTGCGCCCGTGGAGCAGTCGGCCGGTAAACTCATCCACGATAATCACTTCCCCGTTCTTTACCACGTAATCCTTATCTCGTTGGAAAAGCGCCTTGGCTTTAATGCTTTCTTCGAGAAAATGCACTAGCCGAAGGTGCTCTGGAGCGTACAAATTATTCACGCCAACGATTTTCTCCACCTTCTCTATTCCTTTTTCTGTGATGCTCGCCACGCGAAGTTTTTCATCAACAGTATAATCCTCGTCAGGCTTCAAATTTCTCACCACTCGCGCGAATGATTTATAAAAACCGCTCGATTCCGCATCAGGAGCGGCGATAATAAGCGGCGTCCGCGACTCATCAATCAAAATACTGTCTACCTCATCGATGATCGCAAAATTATAGTCGCGTTGAACCCTGTCCTCAAGTTTATACATCAAATTATCGCGCAAATAATCAAAACCAAATTCGTGATTTGTGCCGTATGTTATATCTGCTCTGTAAGCTTCCCGTCGCGACACTGGCCGTAAAAATTCCTGCTGCACAAGAAACGCTCCAGTCGTGTCTCGCTCATTATCTATAAGTTTTTCGGCAACTTCCGGCACTTTCCATTCCGGGTCATATATAAAAGCCGCTCCAGGAACAATGCAGCTTACCGATACGCCTAGCGCGCGATACACCTGCCCCATCCAGACTACATCGCGGCGCGCAAGATATTCATTCACAGTCACCACGTGAACTCCCTTCCCAGTAAGAGCATTCAAATACACGGGCGCGACCGCCGAAAGGGTCTTTCCCTCGCCGGTAGACATTTCAGCGACTGCGCCTTTGTGAATCACGAGCCCGCCCAAAAGCTGAACATCATACGGCCGTTGGCTGAGCGTCCTTCGCGCGGCATCTCGCGCAAGCGCGAACGCGCGAATCAAAATATCGTCGAGCGATTCCCCATCTGTAACACGCTCTCGCAGCTTTTGACTTTCCGCCTTAAGCTCATCATCACTCAATTTCTGAATTTCCGGCTCAAGCGCATTTATTTCGGCAACTTGCTTTTTAAGCGCCTCGAGAGGATTGCCGGAAAAAATGCTTTTTAGTGATTCAAACATGACAGATATGAACGTTTGTTTTACTATATTCACATTACTTTATCCTTCAGAACGCTTGAACATGTTAAACATGTTTGTAAAAATCTTTTTTCCTGACGTCTCGTGTACAAACAATTCGGGATGAAACTGGAATCCGTATATGGGCTTGGTTGCATGTTTTATTATTTCGTAGCCACGCGGCGATTCTGCTAAACCGACCAGACCCGAAGGCAAAGTCTTAACCACCCAGCGACGATTTTCGTAAACAGAAAAATTTCTAACTCCTTCAAACAGCGAGTTTTCTTGAGTAGGAATAATGGTAATGACTCCTGCCTCTTTGCTATCTAATAGCTCCAAACGCGCACCGCATGCGTGAGCTATAATCTCATAACCGAGGCATATTCCCAAAATTGGGACAGTGGCTTTCTTTATATAATTAATCTCCTGCTCATACAAAGATTCATTCCCTGCCACAGGAATATGTCCTCCAGAAAGGATAATCACATCTGCCCGAGCAGCTTGTGATGGCACGAACGTAGCGCGACTACTGATAAAAACGTCGCAATACGCAAACAGCCTTCCTAAGGCCTCTAGATAATGCGTGCCATTATCTACAATCAGAATTTTGGTAAGTTCGCGCAGACTCATGGTTAGCTTCTACTCTTTCGTGAATTCAAGTATAGACATAAAACACAGAACCATATCATAGCACATTTACCACTCTCATCGACTCAACACATTTTGCAACTTTCGTAAAACGGTTTTATCTTCCTCAATAATTTCCCCTTCACGTTCAATCTGGTCGAGTGTAGAAAAAGTTTCCATATTGTCCCTCGTGGATTTTTATGCCTTTTTCGAAGTCGTCACCTACTTCACAATAGTAAACATGCTTAAGGTATTAAATTCGCCTTTCGTTTCACCACGTCCATAATCTCATCTACCGCTTCCCAGGCAACCGTTTTTTCTGTATCTCCAAAAACTGCGTTCTGTATTTTTGTATCTCCAGGCTCAATTTATTTTTGATAACGTCTATCGCCGCGCGCGCGTCGGGAGACACGGTTTCCGCCCGCAGAATTTTTTTCGGAAGGCGGAGATCCGCCGACGTTTCAAACACGTCCCCCTTTTTGTGGCGCGTAGACCTTGAAATTTCGAGCCATATTTCGGCTTCGCCCGTTTCATCAAAACGCTTCACGAACTTCGCAAGTTGAGAAAGTTTCTTTTCAATATAAACATTTAACGCCGGCGTCAGATCAATTTGTATTGCTTTGATATTTATTTTCATTTTTTCAGTATAAACGAAAAGTTTGAAAATTGAAAATTTTTAAATTTTTTACCTAGGTCGGACGGGTTTTGAACTTAGATATTTAAATTTTGAACTACAAAAGGTGAACCTCTTCTTCGAGATTGACGGCAAATTTCTCTGCGACGCGTTCTTTCACAAGCGAGATTAGCGCCTTCACGTCAGACGCTTTTGCTTCTAAGACATTCACGATAAAATTCGGGTGCTTGGGAGATACCATCGCGCCGCCAAA
>ERZ1292632.2590-Hain-H43-01um-R2-2590-length-14876-cov-5_pt1 | contig 14876 bp, 33 predicted proteins | sample MGYA00564407_ERZ1292632 | MGnify/ENA primary metagenome ERZ1292632 (study PRJEB36523, sample SAMEA6512637) | groundwater metagenome | collected 2019-01-08 | study: AquaDiva: Metagenomics assemblies of 32 groundwater samples | reverse complement strand
AACCAATGGCTATTGATATTAAAGAGTTAGACCGCGAAATAGCGGAAACTAAACAATATTTGGCCGATTTAGAGGCAACACGGCGAGTTATCGCAAAGCGTGCCGGTACTAAATATAGTCTGCCTGATGAGCCAATACTACCAAGGCTTGAGGAAACTGGAACCATTCATCTTGATGATTTGGTTATTCCTAAGAGAGTTACCAGAAAGAAGTCCACCCTGACTGATGATATAAGGGGGATTATTGAAAGATTCGGCAACCAGGAATTTACAGTTACCCATGTCGAGGCAGCATTGAAACAGTCTGGTAAGGCTACCGATGCGAAACACTTTAAAAACAGGGTGTCTGTGATAATCAGGAAATTAACTGAGGACGGTGTGATCAAGCGTACCCATGTGGGTAAGGGCAACGACCCGCACCATTATCAGCTTAAAAGCCCGCGTGTGAGTCTTGTTAAGTCTGGCGATTAAAAGGCGAACCGGATGATGTGTCTAGCATCACCCGGTTCTTGTGCAACGGTTGCTTCTCAGCGACCCCGGAGCCCGGCCGGTCTGACCGGGCAAGGAGGGTATTAGAGTGGCTTGGTATACCACCACTACGACGGTTTAGACCGTCGGTCTGGCGGGTGTTGCAGCCCGCTAGACCCTTATTAATCTAGCAAAGAAAGACATGTGTGTACAGGAGTCGTTTATATCAAGCGGGTTTATCATCTGCTTGTTGCTTTTACGTTTCATTTTTTGCATAACGCTTCGTATTTCTCAGGGCGAATTGCCCTACTGTTGACGAAATATCGTCAGTCGGATAATACCCTTATTTTAGACGCTACAAAACTGTTGTCAATATCTACCCAAATATGCGCCCCAAAGAACCCAGGCTAGACCCAGTACAAGAACCAGTAAAGCGTTGCTGCAATTCGGCCAATGAACGGCCACCACCACCTCCACCAGCAGCAGCATCCCAGCTAATCCATACAACGCTGTTTTGTGGCACTACATGGAATGTAAACATATACGATGGTAATAATAAACCACAGGTTTGCCGAGATTAACCATACAATACTTTCTGTACTTGTAATCTATGCTATAACTCTTTGCCGGGTACGGATCACAGTACCAGCGGGTAAAGGTTAATTCATCCTCTGGCTCAACATCGAAAAACCTGCCATCTAATATACCGTTCTTAAAAAATGCTTTCATATCATCACCTCACACCGGGCGGATATCCGCCTCGCTCATCAATACCTCAGTTTTGCGCCCCAACAACCATAAACTTAACTTGACCGCCCGCTTTTCACTGTTCGTTTCTTCGATAATGGCCTCAAAGTCCTTAAATGGCCCCTTTTTAGGGGCTACACAGTCACCTTTGCGGTAGCGCCAACTTGTCACGTCATGCACACCTTGCGCGTTCTCATGGGCACGTAATAGGGCTATAATGTCATTCCCCAAGATGGCCGGGTAGCCGTCTACGCCTTTCAGGACTTGCAGGAACTCACCGAACACGTTGAGATTAATCCAGTCCCCATCGATGGCCATGTGCAAAAACATGTAGGTCGGAAATAATGGCTCTATCTGGACATTGCGATATATCCCGTTCATGTTGCGCCGATCCCGGTACACCAGCGGACAATAGATAGTATACCCTTTAGCGGTAAGGCGCGCATCGATCAAGCGCTCCTTGCCCTTTTCCATAAATAAGACGAACCATTTTTTCAACCTAACAACCCGGCCTTTTTCACCTGCGAACGTATCCAGTCCGGATCCACACCGCACATTTCCGCCACAATAACCCGGCCAAACAGGTATCGTACGGCATGGTTACGGGCAATGTTGGTGCGCCCGCACAAGTCTTGTATCGCCTGCCTGACCACCGCCGCCCATAGTCTGCCCTCGGGAGAGTCAGGGAATTGGTAGCTTATTTTTTTGCCTAGCTGATAGGCCAGACGGGCTTTAGTGTTGTTTGATTTAGTCATGCTAGACATTGGTATCTTCTCCTTCCGGTTCTTCCGGCAACACAACAAACTTCCACGCCTCGCGCATCAGGGCTTCTCTGGCGTATTTGAAATTTTTATCATTATGCTTACGCAAGAACCGATAAACCGCTTTCGCCATGCCAGTCAGTTTTGATTGCAAGCGACGCACCTGGACTTGCAAGGCATGGTCTAAATCCTTAATCATCGCGCCGCCATTAATACACTGGCAATAGTAATATTTGCCGCGCTAAACCAGTACCAAGCATACGCATAATCACGATGAAACAGGAACCACGCACATAGCAAGGTGTAAAAAACCAGGCACCCGGTCACCGGCAAGAATCTTGGGCTTGTAATCACGCTAACAATATTTTCAATCATAAGCCAATGCTATCGCCATTAAACTGTATTTTTGATACTGATATATAAAAACCAGGAAGCGCAAGTCGCAAAAATAACATATCTACATAGGCGCGTATTTTGGTTGACCTCGGAGCGCCGAGGCCAATTGCTGTCCAGTCAGGGCCATTCAAAGAAACGCAATAAGCATATTTTATATGTTGTTCTGTGGGTATTCCAGTCATCATCAACCTCCTGAACCAATCGTAATAATTCGCACCAATTCAAACACACCGGCCATAACACCGATGGCAAACCAGCCGACCGGGGTATAAGTAATAACCTGTGATGCACTGACGAATGTTTCAATGATGTTTTTCATTGAGAGCCTTTATCTTCATCCGGTAAACCTCTTTCAGTTCCAGCAGATCATCGCGGCTGTAGTGTTTCGCTATATGCTTGCCTTCCAGCCATTCCACTTTATCCAGACCAATACGAGCTATCAAGTTCAGGCGGTACTCGACTGCATTGCCTGACTTGTGCTGGTTACAGCTCACACACTGTTTGTGTGCGTTCAGTTCCTCAAAACGTAATTCAGGACAGGAGCCTACCGAGCGATAATGCCCACAATCCCAGCGGCTACCTGTTATCAGGTTGGCGTCATTCGGATTCCTGCCGCAACTGATACAGGGACGGCCCTTGTCACGTAACCGGATGAACTTGTTGAACAGGGCTTGCGCTTCCTTGATCAACTCCCGGTTAGTTTTCAGTGCCCGCTTGCGTTCCTGCCAGTGCTTGCGCTCCTTTTTTTCACGCCGGGCGCGTGCCAACTGCAAGGCACACGCGGTTGAGCAGACCTGTTGCAAGCTATTCATGGGCGTGAAATATTCTGAACAGGATTTGCATTTCTTTTGTCTTACTGGTTTCAAAGTGAATTAGTATCAAGCCACCACGCAATCAGAAAATCCACGAATTGACCATCCGGGCGTCTTATTCTTCCGATAATCATTGGATCGGACGATCTCCTGGTTACTGCAATTTCATCAAAGACCAGAAACTGCATGGCTTTGTTTGCCGCATCAATCAACCTCGTTTTGCAGGCCATTAACGGAAAATCTATTGAATCATCATAACCAACAGGATAAGTTCGCTTCTTTTCCTTGTCGCCCTCTTTCCACGTTTCAGTCTCCGTGAAACATTTATCATCAACATATTTCCCTTCGCCTACCGGCAGGTTATTATCGGTAGCATTGATGTATTTCGGTGCGCCGTTTTCCTTCACCCGCACAGCAATCGCCTCCTGCCAGAATGAGTTTGGGATAATTGTATAGCCCAACTCAATGGCTTTTTTCAATTTCTGATAATATCTGATCTTGCGTTGTATGTTGTTGAGCGCGGACTTGATGTTTTTTGTGTTAGTACCGAAGTTCATGGCGCAAACGAGCGTATCCGATATTTCAGTAGCTTCTGCCTCCAGAGCTTTAATCTTATCACCACACCAGGATGATAGGTTTTGGTTTGACGCCTGTAACTCGAATGAGTTTTCTGCATATACTGTTATGTTGTTCATATCGTTTACCTCTCTGTTATTAACCTGCTTTCTTCAACCAATGCGCCGGATCAAGCGCTGGTAAAATTTCCCCGGCGTAACCGGCCATTCTGTACACGCCATCGATCAGGCGTGCATATTCATCAGTGGTACGCGGATCACCGTCCTCGTTGCGCTCCGATGAACAGGTGACTTCGAATGCCAGATCGCCAATGCGTACTTCATGCACGCCGTAAACGTCCTTTTTCACCAGCTCCTTAATTTCGTTGAGACTGTAACCCAATTGATCACCCAATGCCTGACACAGGAAATGGAACGCGCCTCTTTGCGCTTCTGTTTTGTTCTTGCGGTAACGTCTGATAATTATTTCCACACTTTTATCCATGGACAGATTACTAATAAAACTTAAGGCATTGGCCTTGACACTCTCCTTGTGCTTGTCGTCAGCGTGCAGGATGTAGCGTTTGTTCATGCGAGTGCCTTTAATGCGGCTAGGCAGATGGCGAGTGGGGCGGATTCAATTTTATCAACTTCCCCTCCTTGTGCATCTGGCCTGATAAAACCACAACACCATGCAGTATCATTATGTAAATAAAATTCCCAACCTGCGCCACCTGTGTCAAAACTAAGCATACGTTCTACGACTAGCCATGCGTCGGATATGTCGGTGGATGGGGTAAAAAATCGCATAATAGACCCACATACATCAGCCCCGTTTTTAGTGTAATCACGGCGGACAGTTGCATAAGCAATTTTGTCTGCCTTTTCTTCAAGCACTTCCCACCCCATCACTTTCTCAGCTACTTCGCGGTCAATGTCGGTCATTTCTCCTCCAGTGCGGCGCATGGAAATAATGCCTTATCTTCCAGATCATCAAACTGTAATGGGGCCGGTTCTGGATGACCCATCATCTCCCGGTAGAGTTCGCCTTCAATAGAATTTTCCTTAATCAATTTTTCATGTTCAGTATCATTCAAAATAAATTTAGGATTCGGACAACTTCTCCCATTAACTTTTTCTTCCACGTATGGCCCTAAAATATCCCGGATATGTCGCAGGTTTTTTAATCCTGTTTCTTTACGTCGCAGTTTAATTTCATCCGGTTCTGGTAGGGCCGGAAGTCCTGAAATGTCCATTGCCTTCCAGTAGGCAGTTCCACGAAGCGTGTCATGTATGCGCTTGGTATTAGGCCAAACATCAGCATCACGGCCATATTTATCAATCGCGCCAGCCACCCTTGTCGCATCAGCATCCGTGTAACCGCAATTCATCAAGTCGTCACAGAGTACCTGTGCACATAATGGCAATTCCTCGGCCTGTGGTGCGCGGTCAAGATTCCGCGCCAGCATCCGGTGAAGTTGCTGACTAATGGCTTGGTAGAGTGGGCTTTGGCTGTATAGGCTGCTCATGTTGCGCTCTTTCCTGTTCTGCAAAATTTTTGAAGGCTTGGGCGGCGCGTCCAAGTTTACCGCTGGTACCGGTGGGTGTGTCAACGCCGTTGCCGTTTTCCTTCCGCTGATTTTTTAGTGGGAACAACCCACGCCATCGGTTAGCTATAGTTTGGTCAACCATCTGTTGTTGTTGATCAAGAGAATATCCGCTAAGGACTTTAAGATTTTTCTGGATTGATAACTCGGACAACGACTGTTTAATGTCTTTTCGATGTTGTATAAATTCCTCCCAAGCCTTTTTGTTTATATCTTTATTTATATCTATATTTATATTTACATCTATATGTGTTAACTGCGGGTTAACACCATGGGGTTTGTTAGCAGATAATGGCTCTTTGTTAGCATTGTTAGCAATTTCCCGCCTTTCCTTCATCAAATCTCGCATATACACCCTGCGTCGTTCTTTTTTGGCTTTTTCGATATATTTTTCACGATTTACTATAAACCAGCCCCTGCCGTACTCAGGGAAAAGTTCTGAAATAGGGATGATTCTGCGCCCTTCAAAATTCCTTGATTCTGATTCTTGATCTGGGAGCGATAAACGCTCTAAAGCCCGCTGAGTTTTTTCCAGTGGCATATTGATTCGCAATGATAATGTTGCGGGTGTCATTTTTACACAATCCTGGTTGTCTGCCAGAGTAATCATGGAGATAAATACATATACGATTTCATAGCCCTCGGCCATGATAGTAGACTCGAAAATTTCTTTGTGGATAATTCCGTACACCGATACCCCTCATCAGGTTAAAGAGTGCTGGCGGTAATCCGGTGGATGAGCACTGGAAAGCGGGAGCCTGTCCCGCCAACACATATCAAGATAATACCTCGTATAACCAGTGTCAAGTTGCATTTTTTATCTGCTCAATTTCATCCCTCAACGCTTTATATTCCGCCCGCACCTGCTGGATAAATTCCGGCCCTTTATCGCGTTCAATGAGTGCCGATAAGGAACGCTTGTATCCGTCGCTGTGAAGCGACTTTAATAGTCTTGCTACACACGGCGCACAGGTCATAATGTAGATACCCGGTGAGTTGTGAGTGCAGTTATTTGTCACGCCACACACGCCCAGGTAATGATTGATCCGGCAACAATGCCGAGCACGAAACCAATCCAGAAGTTTTCCTTCGCCACTTTGTAGAGCAGGTCAATTTCCAGTTCTAAGCGATTAATATCTGGTTCTGGCGGTAGTTGCATCATGGTGCATACATCATGTCGTGATAAAATGCGGTTACACCACATTGGCATGTGGCAGTACATCCGTTCTCCATATCTACTTGTGGGCCACTTCGAAAGTCATGGGCGCAGATCAAGTAAATATAAATTCACATCCACGCGCCGCACCAGTTTGCCGGTAATATCGCAGCGGATGTCTTCCACTTCGCGCAGCAAGCCCATCTGGATCAGTTCAGTGCAACGGGGCCGGGTTGCGTTGGGTTCCTTGAACCCGAGCGCGGACATGATCTCCCGATCGGTACAGGGGCCGTGCTTGGCAACGTAGTCGTAGATCACTTTCTTGCGCCCGTTCAGTTAGTGTGCGTTATGGAGGATCATGCGGCGAACATATCAATGATCGTTAAATAATTTAATCACCATCATCCCCCACGCAGTTCACAATAAACCCCGTAATTTCTTTTTTCTGTTTAACATATTTTTCTTTGCCTTGCGTATCTCTGAAACCGTCTTTTCTGCGAGCCGCATTTCTGCCGCTTTGATTGCCGCATTTCTGGTGTGAGCAACTGCTATTGATGTTCCTGATTTAATATGTACTACACAAAAAACGCCTTTCTTGTAGGTGAAAGGAACAGCGTTTTTTACGGCCCTCTGCACTGCCAATTCGCCTGGCTTAAATACAGAAATTTTTCTATCTATAGGCTCTCCCTCTGCGAGCACCAGTTTTGCTGTGTTCGTTTTGTCATCCCATGCCTGTATTTCGTATGTGATCTTTGGTTTCATCCACAATACCTTGCCCTGTTCTCAGCCGCCGTACCCTCGAAATGACTTTCCCGATCATTCCTGCCCGGACTCGTGACTAACACGGTTCCGTTCTTGTAAAATATTGCCGGTTTACTGGTCGCTATAATCAACGTGTCCGGCATGTCCATGTGTGCCAGTTCAATGCAGATTTCGTCATGCATAGGTAACGTAATTGGCGTAGAGACAATGGCGAACGGTAGGAGGATGGAGGAGAGGGAGGTCATTTATTACCTTTATGCTCATCATCTTTCTTGATTGTTTTCTTGAACAAGATATTACCCTGTGTGTGGTAAATAATAATCCCCTCTGGGTTCATAAAACCAGGAGCAGCTATGCTGCCATTCTTGGCTAGATCGTCTATAGCCGTAAGAATCATATTGGTATCAAAATCACCAACATAAAGCGTTGGAACAACACAACAACAATCAGGCCTCTCCAGCCCCCATCTGTGAACATTAAACAACGAAAATCTTTTTTCTTTAAGTCCATAATTTCTTTGTATGCCATTACCCCACCACTCGCCATAGTGTCTGCCAATGCCTAGTTGCATTAGTTCGTCCTTGTGTTCATGCGCCCATCGTGAGAAACCAAAGTTATCATCCTCTGGCGTTATCCACCGTGAACGCGAGCCTGTTAGGAACTGCCCATCTTCCGTAATACAAATTTGAGCATTAGTACCATCTATTTTTTCAGTAATAATTATTTCTCTACTGAATCTTGGTATTTTTTGGAAAGATTCAAATGTATTCACGCTTCGCACTCCTGTTCCTGTTCGATGGTTGCGTCGGGGTCGGTTATGGGGCGGATTTGGTGTTGTAATACACCTCCTCTAAACTCCGCCCCCCCTCCCCCCAGATTGGCAGTGGTGTTATAACAATGTATTTCAGGTCGTAATTACTTGTCCCATCCGGGTTTTTCCCCTCCCGATATTCCAGACCACCAACGACTTCTACAACACACCCATTCAACCACGGCGAGTTAACAATATTCTGCAACACCCCAATATCACCGACCTTCATTTCGCTCATAGTGTTACCTCACAGCAGGACAATCTATGTGTATTTTATTTTCAAAAGGTCTGCCACATAACCCACAGAGATACGGCCTGTTCTCTGGTCTGAATTTCCATTGACCACGCTTGATTAATTTCTTTCTGTGTTTGTAGGCGTAGCTCATGGCATTTTGGGGAGAAACATGCGGCCATGTGGATAAATCATTATAAATACCCCTTAAAAACGGCGTTTAAGGGCGAAAATTTCGCTTGTGGGCGATTTCGCGGTCATATTAGTCCCGTATAGGTCAGGGCGGAATTTTCTACGGGAGATGCCTGTAGTGCGTTCAACCTGAATTAGCCGTTCGGCTGGCACCCTGTTGGCTTGCCAATAAAGGACAAGCTGCCTTGATACACCGACTAATCGGGCGAAGGCTGTCGGCCCACCCGCCTCTTTAATGGCTTGTTGCAATACAGCATTTTTTCTATTCATAAAGTTATTCCTGTCACGATAAAATCATTATAGACTAAAAAAAGTACTTGTAAAGCAAAATTTATTGTCTATAATAATACCAGACTACCCGATTAACCAACGTTGGAGAAATTAAATGGCAACAATAAAATTAGCAGAAGCATTATTGAGACGTAAAGAATTACAGGAAAAGGTTGATCGTATCCGTCAAATCAACCAACAAGAATTATATGTTACCAAAACCGGCCGCAAACCAGCCCATGAAGGCATCGATGACATTATCGCGCAGGTATCTAAAATTTCATTCAACCAGGTTACTCACGCCTTTGATACACACGCAAGAGCGTTGCGTGAAGTGGATGCAGCAATCCAACAAGCCAACTGGACAACCGATGTTACGGTACCTGACTCTGCTTTGGCTGATTATGTTGATCCATACGTCAAGGAGTAAATTTTGAAATTTGTCGCAGCAGGCGCGGAGCGAAGGGTGGCAACTCCCCTTAATGAGTTAGATGTATCCGGGTATATCGTTGCATTACGTTCAGGCTCATTAGTCGAGCACTCTAATTGGGATAGAGAAAAGTATGTTCGGCAATACTTAAAACATGCCGGGGAACTTTTAATACCCGATTCGCTAACCACTAACGCCCGATTGACCCACTGTTATAACAAGCGAAATCCGACTGGTTTAATTCCGACTAACCAAGCCCCGGATGCTGCGGCATCTATTAACAGATTACCCGATTAACCATAATTGGAGCGGCATTGGCGGTTTACATCTGGATGCCACTACCTGAACCACCGGAGGATTTATGAAACATACGAAAGAGCCGTGGTGGTTAAAGGAACATGCTGCTATTGGTTGCTTCGTTGAAGCAGAAGGTAATGCAGACATGCCTTATAAACTGGATGTGTGTGGCGACGATTACACCGGTCATGGCGAAGATGAAGTCAGGAAAGCCAATATGGAAAGAATAGTCTCCTGTGTGAATAACTGTGCTGGCTTAAACCCGGGAGGTATTAAAGATGTGATTGAGGCTTTGGAGGAAGCCAGAAAAGAAATAGCCGAGTTCCCAATGTCGTTAGGCTATTACATCACAATCCTTCCAACTATAGATAAAGCTCTGTCCAAAGTGAAAACACAATGACCCGCAAAGATAACCATCTGCTTCGCACTGCCGAGCGTCAATTACGCAACCGGTGTCAGATGCACAAGGGAGTATGCCGCCCCCATGCATTTTCCCTGGTTGCCCTCTTTAAGCTGGCGTACAGAAATCTGAATCAGGTGGTTGAGCCGTGAACGTCTCATTCGTCACTTATGTTTCTGTGCCAGATGGTAACAGACGTGTACCCGTTGATTTAATTGCTGGCGATGAAGTGAAGTGGAAACGTAATGGGACAAGAGGTTGTTATTACGGAAAGGTTCTCTCTGTCACCAGTAAATCCGCCCGCGTCAAACTGTTGCTGCATGATGGTATTGAAATCACTCCTCGCATTGTAAATATCAAACGTGGAATATCCAGCGCCTACAGGAATGGCAGGAAATTAACTGAATGAGGCTCCGCAAATGAACAGCGCCTACCACGACTGAGGTAGAAGATGAAACACAGTGAACGAACAGTCAAAAAACATCTCATGGAATTGCGAAAACTTATTGAGGAAAGTAAAGACCCTATTTTGGTGCGCATTGCTTATGAAATGGAAACGGCTGTGCGGTGGGCAACAGAAGATGTAGTGGATTGGCCTGGGCTAGCGCAGCAAGCCGCTGAAGCGGCGCAGATGTTGAGGGAAGAACTTAAAAACGAAAGGAGGACTAATGAGCGTGTTGACTGTGTTGAATTATTGAAGCAAGTCAATTTCGATATGATGAATGTTTACAGGGCGGGGATGGGGTTGCCGCCGATGGAGGACAAATGAGAAACGGTCGTAAGGCAGAGTTATTGGCGCAACTTGATTGTTCTGTTGTTTGTCAGGTATATGGCTTGAGGCAGATATGTTGGCAGACGCGTTTCAGTACCCACATTTGAACGGCGCAAGTCCTAGTTAATGAACCAGCGACAAAAGAGGTATAAATATGAGCGCAACTGATAATTTAGGATATGTAATACAGTGGATACCAGTAAGCGATAGCCTGAACCGCCGGATAAGTCAGATGAATAAACGTACCGCAAAAGCACTGGAAGAATCCATCGAGCATCATAAGCAGAATTTGTTGGCGGAAACGCCGGATGATGTGAGTCTTGGTGTGGAAAACTGTGCTTTATGTGAATTATATATAATGCGTAATAAGACTTGTGCCGGATGTCCGGTAGCGGAAAGAGCCGGTAATGCGTTGTGTACTAATACGCCTTACAAAAAACTGGGTGTTGCTCATACGGTTTGGTGTACTCATTGGTCTATGACAGACAAACACGGCCATTGTCGCCGTAAATTCCGCGCCGCAGAAAAGAAAGAGATTGAGTTTCTTGAGAGTTTACGTGATTGATTTAATGATGGATGATTTATTCTGGTGGCAGGTACAACAGCATGAGGAAGAGGAATGGCAGGAATTGTTAAAACGCGATCCAGGCTACGCTAAATGGCTGGACGAACTGAATCAAACGAGCAGTGGTTACGAAACTATACAGAAACCTATGAAAGACAACACACAGGAGAAAGCGGTATGAAAACCTCAAACAGTGGTGGCGATTTCCAGTTGGCCCCGGAAGGAATGCACATTGCGCGTTGCTTCCGTTATATCGACATGGGTACACACCATGATGATAAGTGGAACACAGACAAGCGGCTGGTACAGATTGCCTGGGAATTGCCAGGCGTGCTGATGGATGATGAACGTCCTTTCATCATTACCAAGCGTTATACCGCCTCACACAACGAACGCGCTATCTTGCGGCAGGATTTGGAATCCTGGTACGGCAAGACATTCAACACGGCAGAGCTGGACAAGGCTGGCGGATTTGATTTGAGTAAATTGATCGGGCGGCCCTGTTTGTTGAACATTGTCCATTCCGAAGATGGTAAGTACGCAAACATCAAATCCATTACGCCGTTAGTCAATGGCATGAACTGTCCAGAGCAGGTGAACAAAACATTCTCGTTTGATCTGGAATCGTTCAATCAGGCCGCGTTTGATCAGCTCTCTGAAAAAATGCAAACCTACATCAATGAATGCCATGAACGTAATCAACCTACAATAAAGGAACCGGCAAAAAAATCCGCCAGTACCGGCGCTGATTTTATTGACGACGATATTCCTTTTTAGAGGAAGAAATTATGGGACACTACTACCAACAAACTGAAACGGGCGTAATACCAATGCACTTTGTTGAGTGCAAGAAAAAGCGCAATGATGATCCGCCCAGATTGCGCCATACCCGTATCACTGATGTACAGAAGTGGTGGGGGGAAGGTAGAACAGTAGTTCCTAGTGTTACCACTGTTCAGAACGTACTGGATAAGGCCGCATTAACCAACTGGAAAATTGACCAGCATCTTGAGCAGGCATGGCATCTGGCGAGGGAAAGCAAACTGCTTGAAAGTTTCCCTGATTACGTCAAGGAAATAAAACGCCTCACAGAACTCCAAATGGACATAGCCCCTAATGCGGGGAGTGATTTGCATAAGATAATGCACGAATGTACAGAAAATGCGTACAAGATTCATGAATTATCTGAACATGATTTAATGCTTTTCCAAAATATAGACTCAATGATACGGGCAGAAACAGGGCATGATCCTATTGATTGGGGATGTGAAAAAAACTTTGTGTCTGAATCTGGTTACGGCGGGCAGGTAGATTTGGTTGTTAGTGAGGCTTGGATCATTGACTATAAAACCAAGCAGACCGCCGCCAAGTTCAAGCCCGGTAAGATGGCTTATGACGATCATTCTATGCAACTGGCCGCTTACCGTAAAGGGCTAGGATTACCTAAAGCTAGGTGTGCTAACGTATTCGTTTGTCTGGAAGATGGACAGATAGACTTTCACGAGCACAAGGAGGAAGAATTGGACAAGGGATGGGAAGTTTTCAAGCGTACACTAGAGATATGGCAAATACGAAATGGGTGGCATGAGAGGTAGCTATGTTGAGTAATGAGAGGATTAAAGAGATCATTGAATCGTGTTTACAAAGCAACGAGAGAATGGATAACAAAATTATTCATATTGCTTTTATGGCTGGAATAAAACAATCCATCATAGAAGCCGAACCACTCATCAGGAAAGACGAGAGGGAGAAGATTGCGGAGTGGTTAGACCAAAATGCTTATGTAAATGGCGGTATTTATGGGCGCGTTTATTCTGCCGTTGCCGAACAACTCAGGAACCAGAAATGATTAATGTAGAGAGAGTTGCGAAGGCAATGGCGAAAAGTTATTGTCATAGAATATATGGTGAGCAAAATTTTCCGTATAAACAGAAAGGTGTGTCTGAGAAACGAATGAATGAATTGGTTGATACACTTAACATTGTATCAATGCCTGAAGCCAAAGCCGCCATTAATGACGTACTGGATCAGTTGATTGAGATGTCAGAGAAGGACATACAAGAAAAAATATCGGGGCAATCCGCATATTTTGCATTAGTCTGGCTTAAAACCATCAGGAACCAGAAATGAACTTACAAGATATTATTAAGGCGCATGAGGAAATATCCTATTTAATAAAGAGTGGGTGTTGGGATGAGGTAATTGGTAGTAAAGGATGTGACCTAGACGCTATCTTGGCACATGATCATCGTGATTTTCTTATTAAACTGGTCAGGGAGATGAAGCCTTATGTTGAATTGTCCAAATGGATATTTCAGCAATGTGTTGTGGATGGTGGTGATATTTGCGGCGGCGATATGCAGGACAAAATGTTAGAAATGAATCTATTGAATATAGAACACTATTCGCAAGCGAAACATGCAGACATTGTTTCGGCTGAATTTGGAGATGGTGATCAGGTATACTTTTTTAATCAAGACCTGCTAGACAGGCTGGAGGAGAAATGAAATGAGCGAGACAATGATATTAATTGATAACACTTTTCTGGACAATAGAAAAGCCAGATATGATAGACGGTTAAAAAAGATGGTTCCGGTTAAAGGCCAGCGGGTAACTGAGGCATACTTTTTTTGTCAGGAAATTACAGAAACAAAACGGAGTAAAAAAACAAAGAAATTTATACATACTATTAAATGCAACGGTCAAACTGATCTCGCCGTGAAGATGCAGACATTTATTAAAAAAAATAATGCTGTGATCAATAGGCTGGAGGCGGAGGAGAAATGACCAAACTTGAACCTGTTCAGCTTGATGTATCATCTGCTGATGTTGAGGCTCTACGCGAACTGCTTAGAATAGAACATGAACATTATGATGGTATGAATGAGTGTTCAATATGTGACGAGCCTCTAATTACAGCGGCGATTAAAGAACTTAAAAAATATATTACTGCATCAAGTGATAAGTCTGATTTATGCCCATGTTGTAGCCAAGGATGGAATACTGCTAAAAACGAGCAACTTTATAGGGCTGAATCACATAAGTTGCAAGAACGGATTAAAGAGTTGGAGGCTGTGCTGGTGTTTTATGCACATCCTAGTGCATGGCTTGATGGTGTGAATATTGTAGACGGATATGTAGAATCAACCGAGCCATCACATGCTTTACAAGACAAAGGCCAACGCGCAAGAGAGGTAACGAAGCCATGAAACCGAAACTATCTGTAAGAGTTACCAAGAACACACGCACAGAAGAATTACCAAAAAAGAAGACAGGTAACATTTGCCGCAGGAGAAACGGGGACAAAATCTACTAATCACACCGGATAATTTCCGGCCTTTCAACCCCGCACAATTCCACCAGCACCCGGTTGTCTCTGGCAATCTTGTCTTTCAGTTCACTACTCATCACGGCGCGATCCGCGCAACTGACACGGGTATATTTAAAACCCAGGATGCACTCTTTCCCTATCGTGGTGACATTCACCAGGTCTTGCTGCAAGGCCTTGTAACTGAAATAAGCGCCGGTTGCTGAGGCGCTGGCACCGACTGTTTGCAGGAACACGCAACCGCTATTAAAGATAGTCGTTAGGATCAGTAATATCTTCAGCGCGTATCGCATCGGCCTGTTTCCTGTAATGGGTCG
>ERZ1292632.2589-Hain-H43-01um-R2-2589-length-14876-cov-5_pt1 | contig 14876 bp, 19 predicted proteins | sample MGYA00564407_ERZ1292632 | MGnify/ENA primary metagenome ERZ1292632 (study PRJEB36523, sample SAMEA6512637) | groundwater metagenome | collected 2019-01-08 | study: AquaDiva: Metagenomics assemblies of 32 groundwater samples | reverse complement strand
CAACCAATATCTCTGGCATGACTGTTCTCAAGGGCGCGAAAACCGCGAATGTACAGATTCCGCAGGCTGAAATTCTGCAAATTCCCGGCGACGACGGTGTGCGCGGTGTGCTTCAGTTCCCCGGTAACGCGCTCCCGACGTTTGATATGGTGTTCTCGGACATCACCACGTCATTCGTGAACGCGCTGCAAGGGACGACTGCCGTCGATGCGCAGAGCATCTATGAATGGCTCGTGCTTGACCCGGCTAACCGTTCGTTCCCTGACATCTTCCTAATGCTCACGCGGCGCTCGGTTTCGACGGAGGCGGGAAGCACGGGTAACGGCTACGATACGATTGTGTTCCCCCAGTCAACCGTGAGCTTCGCGGGCGCGAGCGGGTATTCGACGGGCGCGAACGCGGGCGAGTTCACGTTTAATGTGACCGTCAACCGCACGAGTATCCTCCCGTGGGGTACAGCACTCAGTACAGGTACGCACGGCACGACGGGCGCAAGCGGCTTTATGTTCTGGTCTCAGGCTGTCCCAACGTTCGACGTGGCGATTAAGGACGGCATCATTACGTCATGGACGCTGACTAAGACCTACGCCAGCACCGCGCAAGCGTTGGGGTGGAAGACGGTTAGCGGCACGACCACGACCGACGCCGTAACCGAGGACGCGCCGAACAATCAAGTAGATTCGGTTTCGGCGGGCGCGTCGGGTGACATTCTGACGGTTCTTTACGAGAAAATCACAGGGTAAGACATGACACTCACAGCCACATTCAAGTACAATGGTGCTTCGGTTGAGGTTCAGAAACCCACCGTTGCAACCCGCGTCCGAGTGTGGCAGTTACGTCAGGCAATCAGTGAACACGGTGCAGGGGGTGTCCCGCAAGATGTTGCCGACACCCTTTGTTACTACCTAGCGAACACAGTCAAGGTTGACGGTTCGCTCGGTTTCCCCGTGCCGCTGAATAGCGCTACGCCTGATGAACTGCACGCATTTTTGCAAGGTTTCGCGGGGGCAGACGAAAGCCTGCTCACGGTCTGGGATAAGACGCTCTATGATCTCAAGTACGCGACCAATGACCCCGATCTACTCCCACCCGCCGAGGTGGGTGAAAAAAAAGACAAAGCGCGGAAGTAGCATTCAAGCGCCTGTCTCAACGCCGCCGCGCACAAGCGTGGATGCAGCAATTTCTCTCCGATCAGCCCCCTGACACTCAGACAATCGAGGATGCGCTAGTAGACTTCGGTTTCTATCACGCGCTGCCTGATGTGGAGCGCATGTACGCCGAATACATGAACCACGGCAACTACGGTTACGCGGGCGGCGTACTCGATCAGCCTCAAGAGTATTGGGATGACATCGGGATCATGCGCCTCCTCGAATTGTACGTCAAGCACGTCGCAACTATGCCCAAACTTGAGCATGTGAGTGTGTTCGATCAGCTTCGCAAGGATGGCCGTTTCGGCTCGAATTGGTTAACTCATGGCAATGAATCCAGATGAAATCAGGATCGGGATCGCCGTCGGGGTGGATAACCCCGGCGTAGCGAAAGCCCTGAATGAGCTTGCAAAAATTCGGCGCGGGATCGATACGCTCACGAACGAATTCAAGACGGGCGCGAAAGACGTTGATACCTACACGAAAGAGCTTGCGGCGCTCGAAAAGCAGGCGCGTAAGCTTGACGAGGCGCTAACGGGCGTCGGCGAGAACCGCCGCATTGACGCCAGCGGCGCGTTAGCCGATCCCACGAGTTCAGGGACGGGCTTACGACGCGTTGGGCGCGAACTGCGCAACCTGCCATCGATGCCTATTCCGGGCACGGGGCTAGGTACGGATGCCATCGGTAACATCACGCGCATGACAGGTGCGCTGGTTGACGTTACCGAGCAATCGAAGGTCGCCGCCGTCGCTGCAAACGTGTTGACGCCCGCGCTCGGTGCGCAAGCCGCCGCCACAGTTGCGGCCTACGTGCCGATTGCGCTCCTGTTGGGCGGGTTGGTGGCGATTGGTTTAGCGATTAAGTCACTGACTGATTCCACCAGTCAGAACGCCGAACGGATCAACGCCTTCGCAGAGAACCAACGCGACCTCAACAAGCGGATCGCGGACGGGCTAACGTCTGACGATGCACAGGACGAGCTTGACCGCTTGACCGAGGCGCAGCAGCGCAACCGCGAAACACTAGGGACGCTCCAAGGCGCTTACGATCAGTCACAGGAACAACTCGGCGTACTCGGTGGGGTAGCGCGGGCGTTCAGCGGTGACGAGGAAGCGCTTGCCACCCAGATCAACGAGACCAATGAGGAAATCAGGAAGCAGCAATCGGAAATCGACGCCTTAAGCGGCGCACTCGAAAACGGCGCGTTGGCGGCGAACGACGCGGCGGAAGCGGAAGCGCTGTTAGCGCAAGAGCGTTCGGCGGCGTTGTTGGCGGAAGCGCAGCAGGCGGGTGAACTTGCACAGTTGCGCGACCGTGTTTCCACGATGACAGCCGAACAGATCGCCACTGAGACCGAGGCGGTAGAGCGGCGGCGCATGGGCGTGGAAGCCGAATTAGCCGTACTACAGGCCAGCGGTGACGCCTCTGAGGAAGTCGCTAAGAAGATTGCGCAGCTCACCGGACAACTCGGTTTCTTGGGCGATCAGGCGAACGTCCTCAAAAACGCAACCCCGAAAGCCGATACCCGTGAGGCTGAGAAGGCGGCGAAAGAAGCCGAAAAAGCGATCACCGATGCCGCCCGCGCGCAGCAGACGTATAGCGACAAGGTACGGGACGCGGGCAAGCGATATCGGGACGCCGTCGCGGACATTAACACCAACTTGCGCGATAAGGTACAGGATAACCAGACCAAGTATCAAGACGACGTTCTAGAGGGCGCGATTGACTTCAGCAATGAGCAATTGCAGCAACAGCGCGACTATGAGCGCGACCTTTCCAAGATCAAACGGGATGCCGCTAAGGAAGAACTCGACGCGACCCGCGCCCGTGACTTCGCCGCCCTCAGAGACGCCCGCGAAAACGGGGCGGACGCGATCAGCGAACGCCAGCAAGAGGAAGCGGACGCGAATTCTGAGGAGGCGATTGAGTACCGTCAACACCTTGACGAGTTGGCGCGTGACCGCACGAACGCGAACCGGGACGCCGTAATCGATCAGCAGCGCTCGTATCGGGATGCGAAGACCGACCGTTCCCGCGCGTTACGGGATGCGCGACAAGACTTGAACGATTATCACCGGGATCGCGCATCACAAGAACAAACGTTCATGCGCTCTAGCCTCAGTGGTTGGCAGAACTATTTCAGCCAACTAGGGCAGATGCAAGCGCGGGCGGCGGGATCGACGCGCACGGGGAATACGGGCGGCGGGTTAACGCCGGGATTCAATGAGCTTCAATATGCGTTCGGGGGTGGGTCATGACGAGGTTCAATAACATTCGCATGAAAGCGAACTTTGATCAGACGCTTTCAGATAGCGACAATATCGAAGGCTTTACCCCCACGGGCGGCAGTCCGCAGAAATTCAAGTTGGGGCAGGCGGGAATGGTCTATTTCGGCCTGACCCAACGCGAGTACAGCGAAGGGCAATCCCGCTTTGACCCGAACGGCGCGCAATCGTTCGCGGGCTTTCAGGTTGTCACCTACACCCAGCCTGCCTGCCATCCAGACGCCTACGCATGGCTTGTCAGCACGTATCAAGGGCAGGTAACGGTTAGCTTGCCCACGGAAGGCACTACGGCGGCTTCTTACAATGCTTACGTGCGCTTTGAGAAGTCGCGCCGTGAGGACGGGTGGTATGAAGTTCGGTATATCTACACGCTGATCGAGGCGCTTTAATGGATGATGAAATCGAGTTTATCACCGAACAATTCAACCATAACGGCGTAATAGCCATCCGCATCGACTCTTACGATACCGAACGTCTGACTGATCGGCAGTGGTGGTTACTGTCTGAGGGGCGGAGTGAATACCACCTGCCCGCGTTAATCCCACTCAATACAGATACAGATGAGGCGCTTTAATGGCACTCCAAACCACGCTGACTAGTGACCAACTCAACGCGATCCGCAGCGGCGAATACCAAGCGCTCCAGTATGTATGCCTCGTGCCGAATACGGTGGTTGTGCAGTTCCAACCAAGTGCCGCGCCTGCGCTGGATGTGTTCGCAGAGATCGCCGTTGGCACGATTGCGTCTGGCGCTATGGCGGACATCAAGCAGGGTCAAACCGTCATCTTCTCGACCACGACCGATTACAAAGCGTCGGAGGTGTTTCGTACGCGCGTGCGTAAGGTGTCGGGCGCGACTACGCTGTTTGTGGGCGAGAACAGTACGGTACTCACAACCTCCGATTATGTGACCGTCCTCGATACCTACGAAATCCAAGAAAAGCTGCGCCGCTCGGAAGCGTTGGCGGACTGGGAGATCACTTACCGCGAACTCTTGCCCGTCGAAACCGCGCTACCGTCCGCCGTCGTGTTGTCAGCAGGCGCAACCAGCTACAGCCCGACCGCCGTCCCGCTGGCAATGGACGCGACCGCGACGACCTCGTTTACCCACGCATGGGAGAGCAGCAACGGCTCGGACAGTATCACTAACGGCACGACGGCCAGCCCGTCGATCACGTTAGCGGCGGCGGCGTTCCGTTGGCTGCGCTACACGTTCACCGATAGCAACGGCAATAGCAATTACCGCGTGATCCCCTGTTGGACAGTCCCCAAAAGTTACGCATCTATTGTATCGCTCGGCTTCATGGGGCAGGGCGGGGAAGTTGCGTCAATCTCCTTTGACGCTGAACTCGGTTGGACAGCGACCGTACCCGCGTGGGATGGCATCACAACCCTGCTGAACAAGACCTACTGTGTGATCGCCTCGGATGAATGGCATGACGATGGGCGCGAGGTTATCCGCACGAACATTAACCACGTCGGCTATCTGCAAACCGAGAACGTGCAGACCAGCGCAGATGACCGCTACGGGCGCGTGAGCGAAGTGCGGTTCACGGTGGAGGGGTTCGGGCATCAGTTAGCGCGGCAGAATATCAGCCCCGTGACGATTATCCGCACCGCCGCACCTGCTGCATGGGATGACATCCAAGACCCAACGCCGGGACGGATGCTGACTTACCGTCTGACGGAGTACAGCACGGCCTCGAACCTGATGGCGATTAAGCTGCCATCTGACGACGCTGATTTCATCGGTGACGATCTCACACTGTCAACCGAGAAAGCACTAGACGACTTACAGCAGATCGCAGAGGTTATCAACGCTGAAATTCAGTTTGACGTGAACGGCAAGCTCGAAATGTGCCGTGACATCAATTATCTAGGCGATACCGAACGGGACGCCGCGCCCGTCGTTGCCACGCTCACCCCGGCGGACTTCGCCAGTCAGTACAGCATCGAATACGAGTATGGGCGCACGACCGCGCAAGCGACAATCACGGGCGGCGCGTACAACACTTCACGCGATGTCTATGACTTGTTCGAAGCAGTCACGCCAGCGGAAGCGCGATACAGCGAAGGCGATCCGCTCGAACTCAGTAATCAGGTGTTGACGACCGACGCAACCGCCGCCAATAGCATGGAAGAAATCAAGCAGCGGGCGGCGAACTTCCTCGCGGCGAACAACCCGACGTGGACGCTGCGTGTTACGCTCAAAGATCAATGGCACTTCCTTGTGCCGGATGTGGGCGCGTGGTTTAAGTTTACGATTGCCGCCACCGATACCGCACGCGGGCGCGTGTTCGGGTCTAGTGACCGCTGGCAACTGGTACAGATCGACGTGTCGAGTAACGCGCAAGAGGGTACGCGTGATGTTAGTGCTACCTTCCGACACGAGACGCGCTCCACGGGCGCAAGCGTGCGGGTCGCGCCGATCATCAACGATCCCGACGCCGATATTGTCAACGTGCCAGCGGCGTTCCCATCGTTGGCGGGCGGTGACTTGGGGCTAACGGGCGGCTTCCACTATGACGCGCTTGACCCCGCGCCACCGAGCGAGGCAAACCCCGTGGGCGCTAACTGCGAATTGGGCGGCTTCCGTCCGAAGGCGGGCGTGAGCTATGAGACGGTCAACACGGCGCTGAATGGTGAATACGTGACATGGCGCGTGCGTGGCAGCGGGGAGATCGGTGACGCATGGTGCTACGAGTTCGACTTTTCGGGCGGTCAGAACGGCTTCACGATGAAGTGGTGCGGCAGCGCGACTGAATACGGCGTGTTCGATGGCAACAGCTTCAATCAGGACGCCTACGGCGCGCAAAAAATCCTGTGGCTATACAAGACATGGACGCCAGTCACGGGCACGATCACCGAGATTGAAATATTCGGGGATAGCGGGATTGGGCAAACCTTAAGCCTGTACACCTCAGCTTGCGGCGGTACAACGTATACGGCCACCTCACTCGGAACGAACAACGTCAGCTATGCTGTCAATTGGGACTTAAGCACGGGTTATATCTACCTCAACTGGATTAACACCCTTGCAGGCTCAACGATGGCGCTCACCCGTCTGATTTTGCGCGGCGTCGGGACAAACCCGTTCGGGTCGGACAACTGCGCCGGGGTTTCGGTGTTAGGTGATGCGTTCTACTACTCTTCGGATGATTGGAACACCGCGACCGCCTACGAAGCGGGCGAAGGCTTGCTGATCGAGGGCGTGCAACCTGCCAGCATTCCACCGTTCACGCCGACACACGAGTACGAGGGCGCGCTGATAGCGACGTCAGGCACGATTATCTACAGCTTCAATTCGCCGTACTCGACTTCGCTGATGTCTAACTTTAGCTTGCAGACAATCACGTGTTTCTGGGGCTTGTAAGGTGAAACCATGGCTAAAACTCGTTACGTAGTGCGCCCACAACCGCGCTTGCAAAAGCTTCAACGCGACATTCGTAAGCAGTTCGGCACGTACAAAAGCACGTATCTCGCTAAGGTAGACGGCGCGATCCGTCTACCCGGCGGTCTGTTCTGGGTACACGATGCCACGGGAACGGACGCGAACGGAAACACGACCTACGGCGCGCCGCGCAAGATGCTCATGCTTCCGGGCGCGGCGATCTTCCCGCGTCCGAATACCAAAGTTGACGTGGTGACGATCCACGGGATCGACTATATCGCGCGGACGAACAGCCACGAGCTAGAGCGCATGGGCGTCGATCCGCACCAGTCGAATATGCTTGATCCAGTTGTGCAGTATAAGGCGCTTGATTGGATTATCAATCTTCAAGGCTTTAAGACCCCGGGCGCAAGTTCTACGCACATTATCGGCTCAATCTACAAGAAGCCGAACGGCGAATATGCCGTGTTCCCGACGACGGGCGGTTACGATTTCGTGACCGCGAACGTGCCATCGACAGATAATCAGGTGGTTGTCTGCCAATGGGTGAACACGGACACGAACGCAATCGCGGTGACGGTATCCAGTGAGGAAAGCCGCGACACCGACCTGAAGCATCCAGACAACCTCGCTACGACGCTCACGCTTATTAACGAGTGTGTAGCCGCAGCGCCGACGAATCATATCGGCGTGAACGCATGGCGGGTATACGATGACAGCACGATTGCCACGATTGACGATAACAACAAGCTAGCCGACCTGCGCGGGATCGTGGGGGCGGCGGGCGTGGATGCTTCTACGGCGCTTGACAACCTCGCCAGCGTTGCGATCAACACCTCACTGATTAGCGATACGGATAGCACCGATGATCTCGGCAGTACGTCTAAGTTTTGGCGGAACGGCTACATTGACACGCTGTACGTGAGCGAACAGGCCGCGCCGTCTACGCCTACCAGCGGGAGCGCGGTCATTTACGCGAAAACTGACGGCAAGGTGTACAGCAAAGACGACGCCGGAAACGAGTACGATCTGACAGCGGGGGCGGGGAGCGGGACGCTTGATGTCACTGACGGCACAACGACGGTCACGGGCGCAACCGCTATCGACTTTACAGCGGGCGCAACGGTGACAAACAACGCGGGCGTAGCCGAGGTTTCGATCACGGGCGGCGGGGCGTCACCAGCAACACGAGTAGCAAAGTGGGCTTACTTCAGATAGGAGATTCACAATGGCGGCTGATCCGGTATTCGCAACAACTCCCAAAGTCGGCATGGTTCAGATTAGCACCGCGAACACAGCCCGCGACGGTACAGGGACGATTGGCGCGGTGTTAACGGGCGGGGCAAGCGGAACGCTCATCAACAAAATCGAAATCAGCGCAACCGGAACGACGACGGCGGGCGTTGTTCGCTTGTTCCTCGACAACGGGACGAACGTGTATTTGCTTCGTGAGATTTTCGTCACGGCGGCTACACCGTCAACAACGGTTTCGGTCTGGAATGCTCAGCTCCTCTTTGCCGCGCCGAATGTGTTACATCTGCCCACAAACTCATGGGTACTCAAAGCGTCAACGCATAACGCGGAAGCGTTCAATGTGTTCGCGTTTGGGGCTGACCTATGAACGACGGCTTATACTCGTTTCCGGCGGGGGCTGATTCTCAGTCTGCGCTGCTCGGCACGGTGTACCGCCTCGAACTCAATAGCGACAACAGTTTCGATACGGGGGAGGGCGGTATCCCTCAGCATGGGGACGCCCTCGAAATTGAGGCGTTTGTCCGCTCGAATGCAACAACAGGCAGCATTACCAAAAACACGTACATGCTGTTCAATGGCGACTTCACGGCGACGAATTACTACTATCATCGCTATGGTCAGGGCAGCGCAGCAAGCGGCGCGGCGGGGGCTAACACGCCCTATCCTACTGAAACCCCCGGCGGTACGGATGTAGCAGGCTCGTTCTTACACATGCGAATGCGGTTATTCGCTTACAATAGCCGTATTGGACAGAAGATCGCGCAAGTGCAGACGAGCCTGTACTATGGCGCGACCTCGCGCTTTGAGACATTCGGGATGCAAATATGGCTGAAAACCGAGCCGATTACCCGCGTTACCGTGCGCACAGTGGATCACCCCACTTCGCTGTTTATGGCAGGCAGTCGCGTCGTCATGCGTATCTACTGATCGCGCCGTTGGCGGCGGCGCTCGTGATCGCGCTGACCGCCAACGGTATGCAGTTGTCACCGGATAGCCACGCTTACATGAACGCGGCGGCGGACGTGCGCGGCGCAGGGTGGTTTGCTGATAGCTATACGTGGTGGCCGCCGTTGTACCCGCTCACGCTTGCGCCGTTCTCCGATCCTGTGAGCGCAGCGCGGTGGCTGAATGCGGCGTGTTACGCGCTAACAGTCACGCTCACCCTGCACGCGCTAAGAACCCGCCTTCACGGGGCGGGAATGGCTATTCTATGGGTGGCGCTCATGCTTGCGCCGCCGCTTCAATTCGTGCATCGGTGGGTATGGTCTGAACCGTTGTTCGTGACCCTGTGCGCGGCATGGTTCGCCGTGCTGTTGGGCGGCGTGAACGCATGGCGGCGCGTGATCCTGCTAGGCATGATCGCGGCGCTATTGGGCTTGCAGCGCTACGTGGGGATACTGTTCATCCCGCTCGGCGTCGGGGCGCTGCTCCTGTACCGCGTTCACTGGAATCGGATCACAGTTTACGCCGTGGTCGCGTTCGTGCCGCTGGCGTTGTGGATGCTGCGCAACATCAGCTTAGGCGTACCCGCGACCGGACTAGACAGGGGTGCGGCTTACAATACGCTGGCAACGGGTATCTACTGGTCACTGTTGACGCTGATCGCATGGTTGCCCGTCCTCACGCTGGCGTGTGCCGTCGGTTGGCGGTATCGCGTGCGCGTCGATGCGCGTTTCGCGATTGTCTGCGCTTACTACGCGGTGGGGCATACGGCGTTCATCATATGGGGCGCGGCGAGTACTAGTATGGACACGCCGAATGATCGGCTGTTGTCACCCGTATTCGTGCCGCTCATGTTCTGTGCTGTAGCGCATGGGGAATGGCTTTCGAGGCGGAAATCTGCTAGAATAGAGGCATCCGAAAGCGGGACGGGCGCGGAACACCCGTCACCGCGTTAGCCATGAAAGGCGTTAGCTCTCATGCCCACGATTGATGATAACACAATCTCCGTAGAAGATGCATACCTAGTCACCGCCTATGAGTTCGTAGACCTTGTTTACGAGGACAAAGGCGCGCGGGCGGGTAGGCTGTTTGTACGAAGCATTGAACCGATTAACGATAACCTATTCAATGTGTCGGGCAATTCAAAATCGGTCACGCTAGACAGGCATGATCAGCTTGAATTTTACGATGATGAGGCTTCAATGGAGGGCGCGTTTCAGCTTTGCAAGCGGATCGCAACCCTCCGCCGCGATCTCGACGCCGCGAACGCGCGGGCTGCGCAAGCGGAGCGCGAACGGGATGCGCTGATCGCACAACTTGACCGCATGGGGCTATCCAACCTCGTCAAGGATGAGCAGGTGCAGCGTTCAAAGCGCGTATTCGTTTACGGCGCGGCGTTTCACCTTGACGGCGTATCCGGTCAATATGGCTGGATTACGCGGGAGGATCAATCGAGGCCGAACCCGTACCACATTATCACGGATGGCAGCAAGGCGGGATTGTGGTACAAGTCGGACGACTTCAAGCGAGTAATTGACGCCGCGTCCGCCCCCTAACCCCTAGCGGCCTCTTACAAATGACAACCGCCTGACGCCCGTGTGACAACGGGCGTTTTCGATTCGGAGGCGCGTATGCTGTTTGCGTTCGTTTTCGCGTTCCTGCTTCAAGTCACCACGCTGGCGGACGTTTGCCCCGCGTTCGGCGTCCCGGTCACGGGCGGCGGCTACGATGGCGCGTTCGCAGAGGTCACGGTCACGGATACGAGCGCGATCCTGAACCTGCCAGCGGGTAACAGCTTTTGGCTCGGCTACGAACGCGGCGGCTTCGCGCCCGCGTATTTCGAGAGCGATCCCGCGCTCACGCTCACGCTGTGGACGGCAGACGGCGGCGAACGGTGGCTAGACATCACCGAACACGCGGGCGTGTACTACGTGCTGGCGTATGCGAACACGCAAGCGTATGCGGACGCGAACGGGGAACACATGGGCACGCACCCGTGCGCGGCGTTCGTGCTGACGGGTGACGAATACGCGGATTTAGTGGCAGCATTGGAGGAGCAATGAGCAGAACAGCGAAGCTACTGATTACGACTTTAAGCGGGGGCGTGGCCGAGCCGACCTCATGGGCGGCGGATCAATCCTTTGGCGCAAACTTGCTGACCAATGGTGATTTTAGCAGCGGGCTAACCGGGTGGACGAAGATTAACGATAACGGCACGACCGCGACGGTCATAGAGACGGCGGCAAACGGCGGCGCGGGCACAGGGGCAGCGACGTACAATAACAATACGACCCCGGTCACACTGGCGCTAGAGCAGGCGGCGTTTGCTGTTGGCGATTGGTACGAGGTTGCAGGCGAAATGACGGCATTCACGAGCGGACGCCTTGACATCGGGTATAGCGGCAGCGGTGCTGTGATCCCGTCGCTGTCCTCCGTTCGCGCGGCGCGGCAAGTTGAACGCGCGACCGCCGCCAATCTTCGACCGCAGACGGGCGGCGCGACACCGCGTATTTACACCGTAGACAATTTCAGCGTGAAGAGGTTGACCGTCGGCACACAGCGCACCGCGCCGGCGGCAGACATGGACATCCAAGTGTTTTACACGCTGCCTGCTTCCCCGTTGGCGGGGGATCGCGTGTTCCTGTTCGGGCGAATTAGCTCATTCAGCAGTGGTAACTATTGGCTCGTGTTGCTCGAATACACGGGATCGGCGTGGAATATCAATCTATACGCAGTCGCTTCCCATGCGCGCGGGTCGGCGCTGAAATCTGCCAGTGGCGTTGGCACGACGAACGGTATCCGCTTCTATGCGAACGGGGATACCGTTCGCATGTATACGACTTCCGACGCGGGCGACAACTGGACACAGCGCGGAACGGATCTCACGAGCGCGACGTACAACACCGCGACGGATTTCAACGTGATCGCGGGATCGCAGTTCACGGGCGTGACGATCAGTCGCGCGTAGGCAACCGCTCACACGCCCGCGTGTTCGCGCGGGCGGCTTAGGTGTCAGTTTGCCGCGCGTACATCTCAGCTAACTTTGTGGTCAATCGGTCAAGCAGATAGCAGGCGTCTTTGCCATCTGTCCAGACGGGGAGGTTGTCGCGGCGTAGCTCGGTAATGAATTCAAGCATCTCCATTGGTTCGTATTGAACGCGCATCGCTTCCTCCTGTCTAAAGTTCGTTCGTTGAAGCCGTAGTCTACTGAACTAACCGCGCTGATCGAGTTCATCAAAGCGCACATCGTCGCGCTTGCCCACGTAATGCCGGGTTGTGTGTTCGCTCTCATGGGCTAGTTGCTCTTGCACAAACGCCATAGAGTACCCGAATTCGATGTTGAGCATTCGCGCGTAACTATGCCGCGCCTGATGTGCGTGCATCCCGAACCCCTCGAATAGCGCTTGAACGCTGCGCTTAGAAATCGCGGCGTTCACCAGCGACTTACAATGCCGCGATTCGAACGGGCGGAACACGTAACCGCCATCGATGAACGCTAGGTAATCGTGCGTTAGCTTAAGCAGGGGGTCAAGTTCCGGCAGGAAGATGACGAACCGCCGAACGTCACCCTTGCCATGCTGTACCACAACGCCCGCGCGCCCCTCTGCGGTCTGCTCTAAGTCGGAGCGCACGAGCGAACATAGCTCATCCACGCGCAACCCGGTCGCAAACAGGAACGCAACGATGGCACGATCCCTGATGGCGCGTAAGCTCTTGCCGCCGATGCTCTCAGCCAGCGCGTAAGCCTGTGCGAACGTCAAGCGCACGGTTTCCTGATCGGTCTGGTGCTTAATCGTCGGGAGCTTGATCCGGTTATGTTCTACGTTCGCGTTGTTGTTCACATAGCGCAGCAACCGCGTAATTTCGGCCTCACGGTCGGCGGGTGACGTGTTATCAGGGACGGCGGCGTACAGCGCATCCAGTAGCCCGTTATCGGTCGCTAACGCATGGTAGCGGCGGCGAACGGCCTCCACGTACTTGGATGCGCTGACCTTCGAGAGCGGGCGCTGAGTTAGCGCCGTGCGGTATTCAGTCAGCAAGTAGTCACGGTATTCGCGGAGGTCGGTTTCCCACCAGCGCCGCCCCGTGCTATCCAGCCAGCGAACAAAGATCGCCACCTGCGCGGCGCGATCCTTGTTCACGATGCCAGCGAGTAACCGCGCGTTTGGTGACGGCGGCAGCGCGAGAGCGTTAGGCGGTTGAGTCACCAAAGAACTCCCTTTGCCAATTAGGAACACCGACCACATATTCGAGGTGATCGCGCCCCGCCTGTGTAATGCGAAAACGCCGAATGACTTTACGCCCCGCCAATGTCTCAATGTTGTTTAGAACGCCCGCGCTCTTGTCGTCAGTGATGGAGGCTCGCACTTCATCGAGGTTGTGCGCTGTGTATTCTTCCGCAAAACCCAACTCGACAAGATCGGCGTAATCCTGTTCTTCGATCTTGCCTAACAAAGCCATACGCCACTGGTATTGTTCTTGAGGATTGTTCCCAAATAGGCGATAGAAGAAATAGAGGTCGTATAGCGCCTCTTTCTGATCGTCATCCATGCTTTAGCTCTCCTGTTCTACGGTTTATCGTTATGACGCATTTTCTGTCGAGTATATGCCATCAGGATTGAGCGGCGTAGTTCTCAGGAAACAGCACTTTCGCCACCGTTGCATACAGGTCATGGTGAGCGCGTACCATCTCGGCAAACAACTCTGAGATATTCGGCGCGTCAATGTGTCTGACAACTTCAAACGGCAAGGAAATAGAGCCTCGCTCGTTCGTGAGGTTAACACCGTGTTCGCTGATGTGATCGACGCGGTAGAGGTCAAACGCCTTCGCCGCTCCAACGTCCTTAGTAACCATGACTACGCTTCCGTTTTGCATTTCGCTCTCCTGTTCTACGTCCTACTAGACGATATTGCCATTTACTCTAGCTATTCTTCCGCCGCCGCGTCTCGAACAGATACGCGCGCCGCATGTCCTGAATAACCGACATCTCGACGTTACCCGTTTCCGAGTTCGTGTTGTGAACGCGAACAGAACCGGTAGCGCGGTCAGTATCCACGCGGGCTAGCGTTAGGTAATCGGCGTTCATGAATAAGCGTCTGCTACTTTCCGACCAAGCCGACCGCGAACTGATGCCATCGCGAAACGCATGGGTAGGCACAAGTAAGTCACCGATACCGACACCGTACCGCTCGGCAATGTCCGCCAGTTTCAGCGCTTCCAGTTCGCCCGCTAACTGCGCGCGGCGTTCCTTAAGTGGGCGTGTCACCACTTCGATCTCACGGTCAATCGCTTCGATTGCCGCTTTCAACTCCTGTTTACGATCCATCTTTACCGCCTTTCTCTGCTTTACGCTTCCGTTTCGCCGCTTGCTTGAGTGCGTACAAAATGATCGCGCTGGCATTCGGTTCACCCTTCCATTCCAGCACGATCCCGCGTTCCTTGAGGCGCACGTACACCGCATTAATGTAGGCGTCGTGTTCCCCTGACCAACTGATATTCTTGCGTTCTTCTGGCAAATTAGCGCCCCTCCGCATAGGCGCGTTTGGCAAAAACAATCGCCTGCACGCCATTGTAGCGGAAGTGGTCGCGCGGACGATTCTCAAGAAACAATTCAAGACTTTCGACGGGCTGAACCCAAAAGCGCGGAAAAGCTTCATCGTCTGCGAAAATCATCTGAGCAAGTTCTATCGGGGTCATGACTTCGACAATAACACCGCGCTTGTGATCAACCTTATGAGTGTGCGGGAGATATTTCTCGCAGCAGCGAACGCCATATGCCACGCCGTCAATCTCCACGATGTTACGGATGAAGCGCCCGCATTCATGGCAGATGTCCTCACCCTTGTAAACGC
>ERZ1292632.2588-Hain-H43-01um-R2-2588-length-14882-cov-10_pt1 | contig 14882 bp, 18 predicted proteins | sample MGYA00564407_ERZ1292632 | MGnify/ENA primary metagenome ERZ1292632 (study PRJEB36523, sample SAMEA6512637) | groundwater metagenome | collected 2019-01-08 | study: AquaDiva: Metagenomics assemblies of 32 groundwater samples | reverse complement strand
CCGAAATAATATGTTGTTGAATCTGCCGGACTCAATGCCCCCATTTGCGAAAATAAAACAGGATAAGAATCTGTAATATCTGCAATGGTTCCATCTCTATCCTGAAAAGTATATGTTCTTGCTGCCGTGTTTGAATTTGTAAATAATGAAGTGAAAGTATTTAAGGCATTTTTGAAATTTATTTTGAAAAGAGTTAAGCCCGCAAAGCCGCCTGTTGCGTCTTTGTCATCAACAATATTTAATTTTGAATCAATTAAATTAATAAATTGCGCCTGCGTGGGTGTGTCGCCGGTTTCAAAATATGTTTTTAATGCCGTCCTTCCTTCTTGTGCCATGTTATTGAATTATAAATGTTGAACCTATTATCCAGTCGCCTATGCCTACCGATTGACTTGGAATCGTAACCACCGGAGATGATATATTTAATTTTGCCGATGTTTTTGAAATATTAAATTTCGCATCCGCCCTTGAAATATTAAACTTCGCATCTGTATAAATTATCGCCATTAATCCTGCTGTCTTTCGTTAATTATAAATAACCCCTTTAGCACAGTAATCTCCTGCACCCCTTCGACAATTTTCATAGAGTAATAATATATTCCTGCGGCTATCTCCATAAGGGTTGCCGTTTTTGAAAGGTAAAAACTGCCATTACCCAAAACCAAACTACTTGCTGCGGTTGTAAATGAAAGTATTGCTGCCGAATCTGCATCGGCTTCATTGGTTTTGACAAGCAATTCCCCGGAATCATATCCGGTATAATTAGTCGCATCATCATCGGTAAATGTCGCATTGGTTGAATCTAATGTATCACCTTTGATAACCGTAATATTCAATTCTGTATATCTTCTTAAATCTGCTGTTGCCATATTATTCTATTTTTTCGCCATTCGCCGTATCCAAAATATAATTAACTTCGGAATAATCAATATCGGTATTAATTAATTCAACCAAAACTACTGATTTAATTCCATTTTTATAATCGAATTCATATCCGATTATTTCATATTCCCCATCATTCGGGGGTGTTACAGTTTCAGGCATTAGTATTGATGTATAGTGTGACGTTTAATATATTTTCCGATACTACCAACAACATTAGAAATCACCGATTGATAAAATGAAACATCCGTGAAATCAGTTTCGCAATTATAAAGCACCCCATTATCGTCTAAAACACGAACCGCTCCCGGTATAATATTCACTTCCAGATATACATTGGTCCTTGCTTCTGATAACGTATATTTTAATACCGTGTTTTCATAAACATAAACCGCATCCTGGTCATGAGTAACCTTTACCAATGCCCCGGCTTCTAATCCGCCCGCATCGGAAATATAATTAGCATCCGCTAAAATTAAATTTCCGCCTTCTAAAGTAGTATATAATTTCGATTGTAAAACTATTTTTTTATTAATACAATCAATATTCCGCTGACAATATCCGGTATGCGAAGCGGAGGTATATAATGATGTTGTATCTGCAATATACCCGCTGGATTCATTACCAAAATCAGCGCGGGGAATCACTTCAAATTCGGTATCGCCATAACTTGTTCCAAGTTTCAAAATATTATGCGATTGAAATCTTTCATCCGGATCATTAATATTAATGGTCAGAAGATTTTTATATCGCTGATAATTATTTAAAATTTGCCTTCCAAGAACTCTAATTAATGGTATATTTTCGGTCTTATTATACCTTGTCCATGTGCTTGTTCTTACTGCATTATCGGTAAGCGTCGCAACACCATTGATATCCAGGGCGCTGGCATCTTTAAAACTTATATTGATTTTTTTTATCTCATATTGTGTCACTACGTTAGGCTTGAATTCTGTTCGTTGATCGCGGATTTGTTCATTAGTATTTTGTTGTAATAAAACAAAATCATCAAAATAAGCGTCGAATGTGGTCATCGTTTCATCTGGATTGGGAATCAATTTAATGTATATCCTGTAATTCGAGGCCACTCCGACATTATCATCAATTACAAATGTAAATTCATGCCCATGCCATTCCGTAAAATAATTATCTGTTGCCGGGGAAGTTGGTTCAGAAGCATCGGCAAGTGCATAGGGGGTTTCTACCATGTAAACATTTAATGCTTGATAATTAGTAAAATTCCACGTTGCCTTCGCCCGAAATGTTAATTTAAATGTTTTGGTCGTTGATGTGGTGATTAATGAAAACGCTGCTGTATAAAAGTATTTTTCAAGTACTCCTACCGACGTATCGGCCACATGGAGTGTCCCATCAGATGACCAAGCGAAAGTGTCGAAACTACGATCTTCATTGTTGCCAGATCCAAGCCATTGACTTGGATTCGCGCTATTATTCCAACTACTTATGTCGGAATTAAAATATGAATTAGCGATTGGATTTGTCGGCCAGAGATAATTTTTTAAATTTATATTTAGTTGTTTAATTGGGGCTATTTTCTGTAATCTGCCATAATCGACAAATTTTAGATCATCAATTGGTATTCGCAAATCCGATGGCGCCCGGTTTATTGGTGTAGCAGATTGATTATAAAAAGTTTTTAACGTCAATGCCCATGAATATTGATAAAAATGTGAAATTGTTTCCGCCCTGCTAATAATCCAGTAATATCCCTCTGTTTGCCGTAATGTGCAATTGAAATTCCCTAATATTTTTGTGATAACATCAAAGGCGGAATCAGCACCATCTTCAGTAAATGAATCATCATTGAATATTTTTTGACTTGGATCAGATTCATCCAATGCGTTTTGATCCACAACCATCTGATCGGAATATATATTTAATTGAATGCGAAAAGGCAATTGTATTTCCAGATATGCAAGGCAAACTTTTATATCCGCCAAAGCCGAGGCAAGTGTCGTGTATGGCTTATTAAGTGTTGAATTCCAGTATTTAAACTGTTTCAAATTCGCCAGTCCATCTGTTGCATTTATGATAAATAAAGTCCGGTATCCAGAAGCTGTGCGTTCACAATCATTGGGGTTTATAAATCCCTCAAAATCTTTCTGGTCAAAATTAATGGTCATAGCCAGTGCACGGCTGCTGGCATCGGTTGTCCATGATACTCCGTCATACGCCTTGAATATATCCAGATAATCCGGTATTGTCTGAGTAGTTTTAATTGTCTCATTACTAGGCGGTGTATTATCATAAATATCAAGCCAATAAGTAGTTCCGGGAATTAATTTCTTATATGTATAAATGGTTACATTTACCGTCGATGCGCTTATTATACCCGTCTCAAAAGACCAATATGTCAAAGAGTCAAATTCATCTTTTAATGAAACGGTATACATGGCACCCACAGACCCCGACCATTGTAGTGTGATATATAGATAATCTGTTTCAAAAGGGACTGTAAATGGCTGTACAATTTGTACTCTCGATGAGTCGAAAGTTGCCGTTCCATTACTTGTCAATGATCCAATTTCTTCACGAAGACGGTTAATAATTAATTTCCATTCTTTATAATCGGCTTCAATTAATTCATCGAATGTTCCATCATTCTTTGCAATGAATTTAAAAATAACCTCGCTGCCTAAAATACATTGGTCTTTGTCCTGTCCTTGCCCCCTTGATAATTTGATCAATGGATCTGCCGCTAAAATCACATCATCCGCATTGGCCGCAATGCTTATATCCGTTGCCGAAGAAACATAGCCATCCTGTTTTAAAAGTATTTCATATTGTGATTTCGCGGAATCCTGATTATAATTTAAATAAGCTTTATATTTCGTTCCCCAGGTTGTCATGATCCAAAATTCCGTGAACGCTTACCCGAATATTCGGCATTCTGCAAATACATATCTCCGCCACGTAATACGCCGGATACTGCCACTCTTTGCGACGTTCCGGGATTTCCGCTGCCAATTAAGCCAACCGCCCCACCAACGGCACTACCCGCAGATAACGTTCTGAATACTGCGCCAAACTTAGTCGCCGCACCCGTCGCTGCCATTAAACTGCTTACATCAGCACCCGGCAATACAAGCATTAAAACAAGTGATGCTGCAATTAATGCCGCTATCTGAAGCAACATCGAAACAACCCATTTTTTAAAATAATTCAAAAATTGCTGTAATATATTTTTACCATCAGTAAACGCACCGGCAAAGCCTTCAAAAAACCCAACCAATGAACTCCCTACAATCGATATATTAGATTGCATTCTTTCCTTCCATTCTTCCATCCATTCATTTGATTTTTCAATCGAAATTCGTATTGATTCAAGCATTGCCGGCTTCCCCTCGGTTCCTTTTGTGCCGGCTATTCCCGATATCCCTTTTCCCTGTAATAATGGATCTTTCCTTATTTTAGTAAGTGTTTTATAATATTCTTCGGCAGCTTTTGTTTGTTGGTTGAAATCCTCAATCAATGATTTACTTCCCCTTAATGTGCCTTTTATGGCCTGCTTGTAATTGAGTTGGGCAGTGGTCAGGGAATTCATTATATCTTCATATTCATCAATATCCTTAACCCCTGGAATTAATGTCCCCCCTTCAAAAATATGACTCCCCCTCATTGTTTCTTTCCCGAATTTTGCCTCCCATACTTTTAATCGGGCCGCGGCTAATTTTTTTTCATCCTCTAAAATAAATCCAAGCGTTTTCTTATATTCATTTAATGCGGCCATTCTCTCATTTATCGCATAAATCCCGCTTTTATCCCTCCATATAATTTCTAATTCGGTGGCTGTATTTCTTAATTCGAGCATATCGGCAGTCGTCTCCCAAATTACCCGCTGTAAATCCGTGGAATGTTTAACGATTTCTTCAGCGGCTTCAGTTACATGTCCAAGGGTTGCCGCTATGCCTGCCCCTATCCGCATACCGGATGATGGAGTTAAATAGCTAGAGATTATTTCCCAAAAATGACCTTCAGCTATATCTTTACCGATTTCCTCCGTCACCAATTTATGAAAAAGCATCCATTGGTTTTTAAGAACATTTAAACGAGTACCCGCAACGGTAAGACTTCCCTCCCATGTATTAGTATATTCTATTAAAGAACTAAAACCGGCCTTAACCGCTAATGCGGCTGTGCCTATTCCAAGCATGACGGGGGAGAATGTTTTTAAAACCCCGATTAATTCCGATGCCCTGTGCTGAGCCCCGCCGAATCCGAGATAATTAGCTATCTGTGAGGATTGTCCTTTTACGTCTTTTTGAAATTTTCCTAATTCGCCTTTCGCTTTAGCCAATCCGGCCCTGAGTGCCGTAACATCAGTAGCTAATTTTAAGATAATTTGTTTCTGACTAAGAGCCATCTCTTTTCCTTATGGTTACTTTAGTTAATTTCGGTTCTTTTTTCTTGTCCCACGGAAATGGGAAAATATCAGATAATTCAACTTGTGAACCTTCCTTAAACCATGCACTTAATGCAATATACCCGCTAATTCTCGCCGCCTCAAATCGTAATTTGTCTTTTTCAATTTCCCATTCTTTGAATTGTTTGACGCAAAAATATAGAGTTTTGGGGGTTATAAATTTCAGATCATTCAATCCGATTTTCATAACCCCAACGGCAAACCCTATAGAATCTCTTATGTCTCCTCCGCCCTCATTGCTATCAACTCCCCCACGATCTTTGATTGTTCAGCCATAGCGTTTTTACATTTCTCCATAAATTCAGGGTTTTTATCGCAAATTTTACAGAACTCTTTAAAACTAATCGCCTCCTGATCTTCAGACTCAGCCCCGTTTTTTATTCCCAGATAAAGAGTTTTCAAAGATGACATAATTACATTATCATCTTTTATGTCCGTGGCTTCCGCAAATGATAGAATCCCGAAAAGAAATGGATATTCCCTCCCGCCGCAAGAGATTTTTTTTACATCAAGCATATAATTAAGATTAAGTACTCATTAAAGTGTTATAAATCGGCACGCCGGTTCCGGTAACTTCCATCGAAAACCCCGTAACGCCATTTCTGGGGGCGTCCAGTGTCAGGTTGTTAATCCATCCATCGCCGCCAAAGTACTGCGAACCAACCGGGCCAACCTGGGCGTTCCCTACGGCACTTTTTTTGATACCCGAAGTCGCGCCGAATAACAAAGCGAAATTCGTAGTATCGACATAGCCATTCATGGTGATTTTCCATCCACCATCTCCCCGGAGATATTCTTTAAATCCGGCTGAATCCTTTGAAGTGCATTCAAGCATATCAGAGGTTTCGGTATAATTACAGTCTAACTGTAATGAATATTCTACTCCGCCGAAATACAGAGTAATTGTATCACCTTTAATCGATGCCATCTTTCTTTATTTTTTTAGGTTTTTTTAACTCTTCTCTTATCTTTGTGAAATTTTTTACTTCATCCTGTATTTGCGCCACTACGAAAGCTTCGTTCTTATCGTTCTTTGCGTCCCCGACAAGTTCGGCTTTTTCGGCCCTGATTAAATTAATTGCCGTGTTCGGATCAACCCGCCCCTCCCATCCGGAAAGTCTTGGTTCGTATCCGACCTCTGTATTTTTTAGCAGTCTTATTTTTACTCCCATATTATTTTACGTTAAAACATTCAAATTCAATTTCGTAGAAAAAAACGGGCTTCTCTCCTGAAATCATAAAGCCATCATTCCACCGTACAAAATCAATAGAATTAACTGTCACCGTGTTATAAACAGTTGCCGCGATTTTATCTAATGCATCCCTGACATAACCCGCAAGATTCATAACTTCATCATAATCATCGGCATAAACAGTCACAAGAACATGATCATTGTCCTGATCCGATGCTTCATCCTTTGTCGGAAATGGTTCCGAGTTATTTAATTGATGGGTGCAATATGGAAGTGTAGCCCCCTGGGGCGCGTAGCCTCCGGGGAATATCTTCTTCATGGTTGTTGCCGTCCCGTCAAGCGTATAAGTTCCGATAGCCGCCGAAAATGTAGCGTCATTTGTAAGAATATATTTAATCGCCTTTTGGATCATACCGTCCCGCCTTTATTCCATTCTTTAAATATCACTTTCCATAACTCGTTTTCGGTAGCTTGCACCGATCTGTCCTCACTCCTGGAAATCGCTTGACTGAAAACGTGGAATGCCCGTGAACCGGGATGTTGAATTTCCGGAGCGTAACCAACCGGACCGGAAGATCCTTTCGCAAATATCGGCATCATCTTTCCTGTTTTAGATTTTATAGTATGCGGCTTTGTTCCGTACTCCAAAAGATGGGCGTGTCTACCCATGCCCTTCCAGCTTCCCTTCTTTATTCTTCTCCCTACCCTAGTTACTGGTTTCCCAAATTTCGATAACTGCCGGTCTTTCTCGATAGCAATAGATGAATAAAGGGCTTCGGTTTTATTGTGCTTTCTTACTTCGTGTTGCATTTCCTGTAATGTAGGTCGCAATCCAACTCTTTGCGCCCGGTCCAATTCTTTATCAGTAAACGCCCGGCCTAACCGAGTCATTAACTCATTTATCCTTTCTACGCCTAAAACCTGTATATTATACATTATCCTTTTTTACCGCCGTTATAATCCATGCCTCATTACGGTCAATTACTTTAAGCCCGAATATTTCAAATGTGTCCGAACCATCGACTAAAATATATTTAGCCGTTAAGTTTTCAGCATCGTAATATCTTACCCGGTACTCGAAAGTGTCCTTTAATGCCAGTTGTGCCGCTTCCGTTAATTCAGTGCTCTGCCGATGAACCCTGAAAGCCCAAACCGAATATGTCGCCGCCGGATAGGTAGTCGTTAGTCCAGCCGTTCCGGAACTTGAAGCCTCAACCGGGGCTTTTAAATCAATATACCTATCCATTTTGCCAATAATCATCTGGTCTGTACTTTTCGCCCAAAAATTTTTTTAACCTTATCAATCAAAATAATTACGATATCCTTTTCTTTCTTTTTCATTGTGTTACAGGATTAAATAATTTATGAAAGTCAAGTAAATTATTTGCCGTGATTGTTCGTTCCATTTTTGAAAGTGGACCCATAACTATTGTTGAATTTTGGCGGTTCTCATAAAAATCAGCCGCCAGTAGAATAATGGCATCTTTAATATTCTGTGGAACCAAATGCCGGGCCGTATATCCCGATATGAACCGTATATTTACCGCATTTACCCTGTCGTAATTGGTCGGCCAGCTATTTACATATTCAATCCTAGCCGGTTGGCTTACTAAATCAGTCCTGTATTCTGCGGTTGAAAGTGTTTGTAATACTTCGTCGGAATCGTAATATTTTATATGTGTAATACTTTGAATCGGCGGGTAAGGAACATAAATGATGCCTGTCGGGAAATTATCCTTGTAATAGTCCCATGTTTGCGTCATTATTTTTGTTTCCGTGTAATTTTCGGCATAAGAAACGGCGGCCTTTATGCATCTTATGATCACGCTATCTTCCTGTGATCCGGTTATCCTGAATTCATCCTTGATAGGATCGAGCGCAATCGGTATATCTACCGGGGCCGTGACTAGAGACGTTCTAAGCATTCTATTTCCTTATCACTTAAACCTTTTTTAAAATCTTCGTACTTATATGGAATCCCGTACTTCGGATTAAATTTCCAAATATTCACATCACTTTTAATATCAACCGCCAAGGGTTTATCGGTAAATAAACGGTAAGCCGGAATTTTTGCGGCCTCCATCATTCGGGCTGACCGGTTATCCATTCCAGCACTTGCGTTATCTTGCCAAAACTCAACTACTTTCCCGCGAAATGCGGCCCTATCTAATGCTTTGCGGGAATAACATCTGCCTATTCCGAACATCTGTTCTTCATTTACCTGCATCATTTGCTTTGTCTTAGCGTCCATAAAACAGAAATTACGAAGCCCGATAAACTGATGTTTCCCGAAAAGATTATCATAGATGTCCAGTAACCCGTTATGGATCAGGTCATCTGAATTTAACTCCATCAGATAATCCCAATCCTTTTCAAAAGCAACTTTCAGCCCGTGATTCTTCTTTCTTCCCAGCGGTTGATTATCAGAGAACGTATATTGCACATCGTGCTTTGCGCACCGGGTTTTATAATCATCTTCCGAAATGATAGCCAATATCTCAACCCCGTCCCGGTGCATCCTGATCCGGTCAAGGCCCCAAAAACATATTTCAGATATTTGAGGCCGAGACCAAAATGGAATCAGTATTAGTATTCTAGGTAGTCGAGACGTACTTAATCGCGTTACTCTGAATCACGTGAGAGTCAACCCTCTGGAATGCCACGATACCGATCTGATCGGTTTCTGCATACCGGTCCCTGAGTGTTACCATTCTCATCGGAAGAATCCACCGACAAATGAATTTACTGAAATCACCCAGTAAGAAAATCTTAGACTGAGTATTCATTGTGCCGTCCATATCGTTGTTTATGGCATAGGGAACGCCCAGGATCGTATTCGGAACCCCGGCAGCAAAATTGGGCTGCCACATGGCCTGCGAATAATTCGCACTCGAATCGTCAAGCACCCGGATTTCATAAAGCATATTCATATGGAACATCAGTCTGGTAAGCGGACGGTTCATGTAAGAGGTATCGATAGCTTTCATGACAAATGCCTGAAGCTCCGGCCTGGTGAACGCTGTCGCCGAAGCCGTCCAGTCATAGAATCCGGCTCCGGTTACTGCGCCTTGTGGTTGGCTCGATCCCGTTCCCGTAGTGAATGCGGTATTTAAAGCCCGTCCAAGTCGAGTCGCCAATGCGTCACTTACAAAACCAACGATATCGAAGTATGAATCTTCTTCAAGCTCCTTGTTTACCTTAATAAGTTTTGAAGTGTATTTATAAGCTGTAAAATTCGTTGCGGCTGTTACGATATCAGTCACGCTCGAAGATGCGTCACCGGCTTGCGATAGCAGTGCCCCGGTATTCGATGTATCGTCAACCGTTGGGTAAGGCATTGTCGCCCCGTTAGTAGATGCCCATACGCGGCAGACTTCACGGTTTGCAAATGGCCCGTACCATAAAAGCCTTGCTTCGATTTCACGGCTGAAATCCTGGGCAATGAAATCCCCGCCCTCGGTTGTGGTTGTGCTTTGCGCTCTGGTTTCGGCGATATACTTTATTCGCTCGCGCGCGGACATGGTATTCACGTCAACACCGCTGCCGTCATAATCTCCACTCTTAAACGGATAAAGATCCAGTCCGCCGTCCCTCAGTCCGAGTAGCTTTTTTTCTTCGGGGGCCAAATTACTTGATTCGACAGTTGCCCACCTGAGCAGGGCTTTCTTTGCGATTTCGCGCTTACCCTCAACCGATTCCCCCATTGCTGGTTTAATGGTTTCTTTGAGTTTCTGCGTTTGCTCATCCCGGATGCCGTCAATCTCGTCGGCTTCCTTGATTAATTTTAGCTTCTCGTCAATCAAAAGAACCTCATCATGAAATCCCTTGAATTGAGCTTTCAATTCATCCACGCGGGCCTTGTTATCGGCTTCCCGTATCTGTGTTTTTAAGTCCTCGCATTGCTTTACGAGTTTACCCCTTTTCAAATAGAGGTCTTTTTCTTTTTCTTCCATTTTAATAACTGATTAAGTTTATTTCCTGAATTAAATTACATTTATCTATTTCCAAAAGCGTTGAATCCTTTTCACCTTCAAGTCTCCTTAATTCTGCTTGTGTTTCGCGCTCATCTTCGATATTGAAGAATCTGTTTTGAATGAGCTGCATCACGTGACTTATTTTCATTCCCTCAACTTCTTCTGCCGTATACTTATTCCCCAAAACCCCCATGATATAATTCACGGCATTATCCGAAGTAGTCCTGAAATGTCTTTTGGCCGCATCCGGGTTGGCGGGGATATTTACAACCGACCATTCCAGAAGCTCCTGCCCGGTGAAGGTGTAAGTCTTGGTTTCCTCGTTCATAATACCCTCCCCCATTTCCATAAATCCTACACTGGCGGATCTTAGCGAACCGAAAAGTAACTTCTGAAATATCTTCTCCGCCTTTGGGTTTATGTCGCCCGTTTCAAACAGTGCCCGTGCCGTGAGTAGTTTATCTTCTTTCTTTACTTCACTCAATCCGATTACGTCATCCGGATTCGGGGGCTGACACAAATCCCCGCCGTAAACATTATGCTGGTATCCTATAATAGGATTTTTCATGTAGTTGTCTAAATGCCACCCATCGATCTTTATGATCGTATTATACCGGTCCACTGCTTCGGAAGAAATTACAAAATCTATCTCCCGGCTTTCTTTGGCTTCTTTGGGTATGGCCCGGACAAATCCCGGCCTATATTGTTTTAACTTCTTGTCCATTAGGTTTTAGTTTTGAAAATACTTTTTCCGAATCCCTTAGCTTCATCATATTTTGCTGGATATAAACATCGTCACCTCCGTCGACACCAGAAAGATTATCCAGTGCTCTTAGTTCGTTAGGCTTGCGTAATCCGTTCTGAATATAAGTCCTGTAAAGCTCGGACCTTGCCTGACTATCGGCCCTGACATAGGCATCCATATTAAATTCAAGATATTCGCCAGACTTCCAATCCATAACCTTATATGTATATTCATTTTCAAACTTTGACAGGATTGGCGCAATGGTATCCTGTAAAAAAGAAATGGCCTGGTGTTCGATATTTCTTTGCGTTGCCTGTGAAAGGTCCCCTAGTTTATCGGGAGGAACGCCAAACCAGCGGGCAATAGTTCTGATTCCGAATTCCCGTGTCTGCAGGAACTGGGCATCTTCCGGGGGAACGCTCTGTTGATTATATTTCATGCCACCGGTCATTACCAATGTTCCGCCATCCTTTTTCTGCTCATCATAGAATTTCTTCATGTCTTTGAGCTTGTCTCCTGGAATAACCTGATCAGTGGTAATATAATCGTGATAATGCCCTCCGGCTCCAAAGAAAGCCCCGCCATAATTACGGGCCGCAAAATCAAGCCCTATATCTTCCCGTGCATGTTTAATAACTCCGTCTCCCCAGAGCCCCTCACCCAGATTAGGAACGTGGATAATTCCCGAATCCTTGATCCTTACGGTTTCGGAGTGCTTGTCGTCAACGTAAAAAATATAAACAAGATCACCCCTGGAATTCTCGGTAACCTCTTTAAAAAGATGTGGATGAATTAATTCAAATCCCCCGAATCCGTTTTTGCTGATTATAATTTTCGCAATATGATTGCCCCAAAAAAGATAATGTAGTATGGCCCTGGCTAAATATACGGTCTTGGTATACCTGGCTGTCGGTCGCATAGTAACGAAAGGATAAATGAAATGATCTTTTAGTTCTTCCCGCCCGTCGCTGGTTTTCATAAAGGGCTTGAATGGAAGGGATGCTATTAGTCCCGAAATGATTTCAGCGCACCGCCAGACCGCCGAATAGTTAAGGGCCGTTTTTTCGTTAACGCTTTGCCCCGAGGATGTTTTTTCAACGCCGAACATTTCCCCGACTGTGGTATCATTAATCGGAGTATTGGGATTTTCAAAGTTTACGCCACGCCCGGAGAAGGCGAAAGGGAATCCCGATTCCGGTTTAACGGTATTCCAAAAAACGCGATTTATAAACTTCTGAATAAATGCTTCCCTCACGTATTAACTGTTAATACGCTATTATACGAGAGATTAACTAAGGGCTTAGTTACATTTGTTCTTTTTTAATAAATCGATAGCGGGCTTGCTTAAAAACATCATGATCATTATAGCATCGGCAGCCAAAAACATTTTCATGGATTTCTTCCGTTAATTCATAGGCTTCTTTATAGGATTTACATTTCTTTACGTTCTTTTCATAAAGTTTATTAAACCCGTCGAATGTCATTTTTACTCCCGGCTTTACTTCCATATCTCCATGATCGGCGTGTGTTCCTGTTTACTATCTTCTGACATACATAAAGCTATTGCATTAACTAAGGCCGCAACCCCATCGATCTTATTCTTTGATTTTCCTTTGTGGGGTTTAATATTCCCCGCGGCATCTGTCTCTAACATTACATTGCCCACCATCCAGCGCATGATCGGATTATCGAAATGTTCCAGCTCTGCGCCCGTGATCAGCTTTTCTAATTCCTTTGTTGGCGTGCTTAGTGAAAGATACCCTTGTCTAAGTTCCATACAGGTAATACCCTCGTTCGTTAATTTCTGAATCAGCCCGTGATGGGAAAGGAATGTATCGTAAGCCAATGACTTAAAATCATATTCTTTTATAATTCTTAAAATATCCGATCCTATCTGATCATAGTCCATGATCCCACCCTCCATTTCAAATATGTATTCCTGATTCGCCCAACGTATATAATCTACCCCGTCCCGGTTATTGTGCATTTTTTCGTTAGGTATCCAGAAAAACGGGAGTATCGCTTTGTCTTCAGGGAAATAAAGAACAAATGCATTCAGGTCAATCCCTTTAGCTAAGTCTAACCCACCGTAACATTTTTTACCTAACAATGATTCCTTTGTTAAGCCCCTGGTATTTTTTATCCAGACCTCATCCGGCATCCATGTCTTTGCCACATTGCACCAGATATTCAGGTTTTTAGTTTTAAAATCTATTTCCTGAATCCCTCCTTCATTGACTGCTGATTTATGCCGGTCTTTTAAAAAGTTCAAAGAAATATCTGCCCATGCCATTCCGTTTATCTTTTCAGTCACCCTTAAATTGGGATTGGATTTATGCCATGTGGATACATCATTCCAGTCATCCCCGTCGTCAAGCGAGTGTATAATCGGAAGTAACCGAGGATCATCTTTTATTCCCCGAAGTACTTCAATAGATGTGTTTCTTAAATTATAACATGCCGATTCCTTATTAAATCCAGCTGTCGTAATTATATAGATTAATGGCTGAAGCCTGGCCCCCATCCCGGATTCAATTACGTTCAAAACGGATGAATCCGGGTGGGCATGATATTCATCTATGATTGCCATCGATGGATTAAAGCCGTCCTGGGTTTTAGAATCCCCGCCCAATACCTTGAACCTGGAAAACGTACTCCGGTCTACTATTGATTTATGATAAATCTTTAGCCGCTTGCTTAATGTTGAATTTGTTCTAATAAGCTGACTGGCATATTCGAATACGATTTTGGCCTGATCTTCTTTAGTCGCTGCGGCATAAACCTGCGCCCCTTGCTCCCCGTCGGCAATCAGCATATAAATTCCTAATCCGCTTACCCTGATAGATTTCCCCTGCTTCCGGGCTTCCTCCTCATAAACCTTACGGAATCTCCGTAGTCCGTTCTTTTGTTTCCACCCCATCAAAAGCCATAATCCGTATTTCTGAAAGTCGGCCAGTTTAATCTTCTCCCCCGCGAATGGACCTTCGACATGCTTTAATTGAGAAAAGAATTTGAATAACTTATCGGCCCCGCCAGAATCAAATTCATACTTACTTTTCAAATCCCGCAAATCCTTTTCGTGCCGTTCGGCTAAAAGATAAATATACTCTCCGGCATCGATCTTGTTATTTAATATGGCTTTATGATAATTATTCATTTAATAATTTTGTCATTTCATCATCCGGGTCCTCTTTGGCATCCGGCATTTTAATCCTGGCCGTTGGACTCAGCCCGAAGTTGTTAGCAATAGTTAGCATCAGCTTGCTTGTATCGTGATATATTTTAAATGCAGGATTTGCCATAAGCGTCGATTTGCCGGAAGTAACGAATAGTCCGCTTTCTTTGATTGCTTTCTTGCACTCGTCCTGAATGTCACAAAAGTAACACCATACCTCGATTAATCTCAAATCAACCACCGTGAGTTGTCCCTGGCTTTTTAATTGCCCGGTGATCTTCAGCCATTCCTTCCTTCCCCCATCTTTAAGTATCTCCGGCATCGGGGCTTCGTCAATAGCCGGCAGAAATATTTTAGCTTTTTTATTCCGGATTTCCCTTGTCGTATTACCGGAACCTTGTAATTCCTTTATTCTAAGCGGTTTTGTCATTTTATCTTTCGTGGAATTGTGTAATATTTCAAAGGAAAG
>ERZ1292632.2587-Hain-H43-01um-R2-2587-length-14884-cov-6_pt1 | contig 14884 bp, 21 predicted proteins | sample MGYA00564407_ERZ1292632 | MGnify/ENA primary metagenome ERZ1292632 (study PRJEB36523, sample SAMEA6512637) | groundwater metagenome | collected 2019-01-08 | study: AquaDiva: Metagenomics assemblies of 32 groundwater samples | reverse complement strand
CTCATCTCAAATGGTTCTTTTACTAACTTTAGGTCTACCAGGAGAGCCTCACCCATCCACTCGAATAGTTCCCCCAGCCTTACAGGGTTAGGATTCGTCAGCCAGTAAATCTTGTGGCTGGTCTTAGTGCCCACGATGTTTGATATACGTCGGGCTACGTCACTGGCCATGATAAGATTCAGTGTGCCGTCAGGATCCCCGCGGACCCTGAGCAGTGGCCTTACGGGTGGCAGCCTGAGTTTCCCCTCAACATAACGGCGGACCACCTCTGCTCGGCGATGGACACCGGCAGCCATGCCGATGAATTGATAAAACGCTCCGGTCGGCCTGTCAGAGCCCGAGGAGGACAGTAGAATAGAGGGTCGGATAAGACGGTAGTGGACTGGAGGCAGTGTCCCTGCATAGCCGCGTCCGAACATCTCTACGAAATTCTCAGCGCTTTTCTTTGATTGCTCATAGGGATTCCGCCCTTTGAGGTAGGCTGTGGAGACGTGCTCTATCTGTGGTATCTTTCGCTTGGCAGCCCAGTGGAGGACGTTGAGAGTACCGCCTCCATTGATATGCTGGCATTCGGAGTTATGCCGGCCCAGGGCAACCGTGGCAGCTGTGTGTATGACGCGGTCGAAGGGGATATCCTCAATATCATCCATACCCTCCATAGACACGACATCGCCCTTCACTTCTTTAAGGTTAGGATGCTCGATATCGGTGCCCTTACGGTGACGTAAGGCCCATACCTCATGGTTGCCCTTCAGAAGTAATGGCAGCAGCTCTCTGCCGAGCGTGCCTGTAGCCCCTGTAACAAAGATTTTCATCCGGACTTTTCCCCCTTGTTGTCTGCCTCATGTTTCTCCCTGAGGAATCCCCCTTAAATTAACCTGGTGAAATAAGCCGCTTTTATATACGATGAGGATTTTTTGTGGGGGATTATTTTGAGGCGATTACCGCAGTTCCCTCAGGGCTTTCTTTATTTCCCTCGATCACTTTAATGAGGTCGCCAAAGGTTGCGATGCAATCGGCAGCCTCGTCTGACATCTGTATGCCAAACTCTTCCTCTACAGCCATGGTGAACTCCACCCGGGCCAAAGAGTCCATACCTGTTAGCTCTTTATCGGTTATCTTTACTTCAGTCCGGACTCCCGAAGCCTTGAACCCCTTCACTTGTTTGCCCGCGGCTTTGATGCGATCGATTATGGTGTTCACTTATTCCTCCAAAAAATCTCTAGCCGTAATAGGCCAAAATGCCGTCTACTGAGAAGCCTGCGCCCATGACCATGATTTCTACCACGTCGCCATCCTTTAGCTCACCGGAACTCATAAGCGACTCGATAGAGAATCCAATAGTGGCAGAAGACATGTTCCCGTATGACTCCCACGTTTTATATGAATGTTTCAGCATTTCTTTATCCAGACCCAGTACTTCACGGGCCTGGTCTAAAATCGACATACCTCCAGAGTGGATAACCACATGTTTCGGCGTCTCTCCATCCTTCGTCAGGAGCGCGTGCATGCGTTTTATCAAGGGCGTGGAGATCTCCGCCGTCCTGCTGGGCAGCTCCAGTTTCAGCATTGCGTCATCCCAAACCATGCCCACGGTGTGCCGATTGGCGTAATCGTGGAGATGGTGAAATTTTATAAGGTGCAGGCCCTTGCTGCTGGACATGCCCTCTACCAGCAGGGCCGCGGCGCCATCGGCGAAGATGGCGTTGCCTAGTATCAATCCTATATTATTTCTCTTGGGGTGATAGGCAGCTCCTGACACTTCCACGGCCACGGCAAGTGCCCTGTGTCCTGGATTCAATCTCAAATAGTCATCAACCCGGCGTAGAGTGGGCCCGAGGCCGCCACAGCCGACCCCCTGGAGAGGCGTCAGCACCATGTCGTCCCTCATCCCCAGCTCTCCGGCGATCTCGTGCTCCAAACCTGGGCACATAAATCCCGTGCAATTTGTTGCAGCCATACATTGTATGTCGGTGGGTTTGAGACCCGCCTTCTCCAGGCATGATGTCACCGCCTGGAGAGCGAGCTTCAGCGCCCCCTCCTGGAAATGGTCATGGTGCTCCTGGGCGGTGCTTTTGACGGTGACTTCTGGCGGGTAGCATAGGTGGCGTTTTAAGATGCCGGCTGATTTGAACACGTCCCAGTAGAGCCGTCGCAGGCCCATGACTGCAAAGATTTCCGCTTGTGTATATGCGTTAGGGGGAATGCCCAGCCCTATGTGAGTTATGGCGCTCATAAGCGACCTCCGATCGCCTGGCCGACGACCATGAGGACTTCAAAGAGAAAAATAGCCCCTAATCCCAGTATCAGACCTGTCGTGGTTATTGCCTTATGGAGCTTAACGATGGCCACCAGCGCCAGGGGGAGCGCTGTAAGTGAAAGCAGGGATTCCCTGGCCAGTATCCCCACGTTGACTACGATAGCCTGGCTGACATAGGTTAACGCCAGAATTAATACCAGGGTGAAACCCATCGTACCAGCACGGGCGGAGGCCATGCCCCAGCTCCGGGCGCCCTTCGGCCAGTTTTCCCTAAAATCCCTCGCCTGATCCGCATGCTCAGCGAGCACACCGAAGGCCCAAAATAGCGGCAGGCTAGCCAGCCCACCTCTTATCCAATCAATATTTCCAGAGGCAGAAAATCCTAACCAGACTGAGAATGTCCCAAATCCAAGACCAAGAGGCAACTCCGGATGCCAATGCAATTTAGCCCATGAGTACCAAAAAGTCATGGGCAGTATCAGCGCCCAGGGGATAATAGCTATACGTGGCAACCAAATAAGAGGGATAGCTGAGAGAATAACCCAAAAAATCATGTTGCCGATGTTCTCACCCTTAGTAATGGCGCCCGAGGCCAGGAGCTGCTGGCCGGATGTATAGGGCTTTGGATTACTCCGCTCTCCGGTCTCTCCCTGATCCAATTTAGTCCAGTAAAAATCCAAAAATGTATTTGCTGAATGGCTGTAACACATGAGAAATAGACCCGACAGTGTGGCCAGCAGCATTGGCAGCAGGGGCGCGTGAGCCAGCAGTGACCCGAGTACAGACGCTGCGATGATTGCGGGCGCGCCGAACCACCTTGGTAAATCTACGAGATGGATACGCAGTTTCAAATTAACCCCCTTGTCCAAATAATCAGACCGGTTATGACCGCAACTGCGGAAAGAGTCAAAGTAAAGTTGTCGTCTATATACTGTGTTGCCTTTGTGTAACGTTCGGCGATGGTTGCGGTTCCGGCAGCAGCGGCCCCTATCCAGTACGGAGAACTAAGTGCAGCGATGAGGAGACAGGTCACAAGCATAGCCAGGCTACCGAAGATGGACTTATTGTATTTGGTGGACACCCGCTCTCTTAAAATTCCAGTCACCGCATCGCCAATCCCTAAGAATGCCGGCGGTATCACCGCCAGGCGGGGTTCACCTAACCAAGCCCACAGCACTATAAGGGAGATAGTTCCACTGAGGGGGAAATGAATCTCAGCGATCGCGTCCTTTCTCCCAGTACCGCCGACGCCACGGAAGGTCTGGGGCCGGGCCAGCCTCGCCACAGTTAATAAGATGAAGAAGCCACCACTGAGGGCTATGGGCAGCCAAGGCCCACTGAACAGGAATGGCATAAGGATATAGGCAACTCCCCCACCTATATGAGATATTTTGCGTGCCAGCCAGTGACTCAGGCCCGCATCGAATGCCCTATTTGAGAGGTAGAGGCATGAAAGAACGATAACCCCTAAAAGCAGAAAGTAAGCTAACTCCTGCATGGCTATCTCACCCTGGCTATGTTAGCTGCCAGCTCGTCGAAAACATTCTCCCAGACAAGGAGGTCATGTGGCGCCCTTTTGCCACTTATACGAGCCTGGTTGGAAGCAGCGATATCGCCGAAGGCCCCCTTCTGTCCCGACAGAACCCGTCCCAGCAGGTCATTTACCACTGAAAGGGGGGCTTGTACGTGGGTATCCCACGAATCATAGGGATCACAGACTCTAACCATGAGGTGTTCCACGGTGAAAAAGATAGTCTTTTCGTGGTAGCGCAAACCCGATATGACCAGAACGCAGTGACGGCCCTCAGCCTCGGCCAGCTGCTCCGGGGGATATTTGCGCCTCATAAGCATCTGCAGTGGCTTTTCGAAGGCTGAAAAAATCTTGATATATTCTTCGAGTCTTGCTAAACCTTGCTCTTCAAGCTCTCGAATAATTTTGTCATCTTTGACAAGTCCTTTATTGTTTCCTTCCACGATTCCTCCTTCTTCGGCTGTGGCAAGATTACTGGCTGCGCAGTGAGAACAAACTGGGCAACCGGGTCGAAATAACTGGCTAGCTGAGTGCTGTGCGGAATTGCCGCTATGAACGGTATCCCCCTATCAGCGCAGAATGCCCTGATGTCAGATTCCGTCAAGTCGTATCTGTTCTGGCCGTTCTGTGTGCTCTGGTTACAGACCAGGCCCAGAAGAGGCAGGCCCTTTTTGCGGAACTGGTCTACCAGTCGCCGTGTATCAGCCACAGAAACAGTAGATGCATGGCAGACAATGATGGCGCCTTTTACCCCCTCGGACTCCAGGACAACCTCGATAACGCCGGTGGATTGCGGCGGAGTATCGACCACTACCCATTCCGTGTCCCCCCAGTCCACCGCACCCTCGGCCAGCAGCAGACGCATGTACTCGACGGCGCCGCCCGGGTTTTGAATAAGATGGTTCAGGTAACTCACGGCCTGGGGGATACTATTTTTCTCAATAAGCTCTTTTATATGGATGAGGTCTTCCTTGTCCACTTGGGAGTCCTCGATCATCACCGCCGAATCCGGCGGCCACAGCATCGCCCAGGAGAGGACTTTCAAGCCATCCACTACCGCTGGGAGTATCCGGTTCTTCGTGCCCCTCGTTGGTTTTACACCTTCGCAGTGCAACTCCACAGGGATGTTTGGGGCATGGAAATCACAGTCCAGTACGCCAACCTTCAAACCCCTCCGCTGCAGAGCCTTGGCTAACTCGGCTGTGACCTTTGTCTTGCCCACGCCTCCTTTGAGGCTGACAGAGAGAACCTTTTTCATAGCTGTATTACCCCCTACACTTGACATGTATTACATTACGGTTAGAATTATATGCGTGAAGTGAAGATGCGTCAACAGGAGGAGTAATGGCAGATAAGGTTTGGCTAGTGCAGGCAAAGCTGCCCGATACGCCAGAAGTGAAGGAACGCGTGGAGTTGGCTATCAGGCACGACTATCTGGTTTATCAGGGCAAGGGTATGCAGGCTGAAAACCTCAGTGAGTGGATACGCTTCCTAATAAACCGGAGGCTTACCGAGATCGTCCAGGGGGTGAAATAATGTTTTATATATGCGCACAGCATAAACTGGCTTTCCCTAATTGGGGTAAATTCTGCTTCCACTGGGGTGGAAGTCATAAGGGGCAAGAGCGTCCGGAAGGGAAAACCGTTGAGAGGGAGGACCTCCCAGTCGGGTACAATCTATTCACACCGAAACCAAAAACCACTAAATTGGCTTCAACCCTACCACCGCTTACCAAAGAGTTTAATACCGGCGATGAAGACGCTCCGGGTGGGCAACCAAAAAAAGAAAAGCCGGCAGACGTAAAACAGGTTACAGCGAAACCGGCATCAGAGAAGCAAGAGGATAAAACACCACCGGCCTTCAATCCCAACCTTACCGAGCTGCCCCATGAGCCGATGCCGCTGTTCGAGACACTGCTCTGGCTGAAGGATATAGAACCTAACGTAATCAAGGTGTTGGTCAGGGAATTCAATATCTCTAAGTTCATGTGGCTCAACCCCCAGAATATCGAAAAACTCCTCAAGAGCTACATACCCCGGGTGACGTCCGACTGGATTGATACATTTTTACAGCAGTACGCCAATGCTCTTTCAGAGGGCAATAAACGTCCGGGGACCCAGTTCATCGGCCCGTTCGGAGAAAGCCGCGCCATGTCATTCGGGCAGATACAAGGCTTCCCCCAGGGTGACGCTAACGACCCCCTTACACGTTTCATTCAGTGGCAGATGTGGCGCGAAGACCAGAAAGAAAAGGCCTCGGTTAAAACAGAGACGACAGCTGTTGACCCTGCAGTACAGGAGCAGCTAAACAGGCTTGAAGAAGGATTTAACCAGGTTACCCAGCTCCTGGCAGGACAGGAAGCAGCAAGGGAGAAGAAGGAGAAAGACGACGCCCTGGAAGCCCGTTTCGCCGGAATTCAGTCGCTCATAGAGAAAGCCCTTGCCCCTAAACCACAGGAGGGCGAAAGCTTTATGAAGCTGTGGATGGACGAACGTGAGAAAAGGATGACTGATATTATCACCGGCCAGAGCGCTATGCTTAAGGACCTGGGGGAAAAGCTGGCCGGTGCTGTTAATCAGGTTTCAGTAGCCAAGCAGGATGCTACCACGCAGGCTAGAGAGGCTGTTGCTGCGCATAAGGCGGTCCGCGAAGAGTTAGTAACAGAAATGAAGGCCGCGGGCTTCGCCCAGAAGAGCCTTGACGATAAGGACCTGCAGAGAGAGGCTATGCAGACCATCGTTCCCGTGCTAAAGCAGGGACTAGACAAGCTCCATGGCACGGTTGAGCAGGTGGTAACAGGAAAGGCCCAACTGCCTGGCGGCGGGCCTGGAACCACGAATCCTATTAACCTTACCCAGGCCGGAGCCATTTCAGAAGTCATGCAGATAGAGGAAAGGTTGAGGGCCGGCACCAAATAGTGCTATAATGCAGCCGGAGCGTAGCCATGCCTCTACCATCTTTTCCACCCAAGCTCAAGGAGTGGCAGCCAGGCGAAACTTTACCGCTGCCCCGATGGCTTATGCCACCTGACGAACCGTCTGTACAGCCACCCCCGCCCGTTACAGTAATGAAGGAGCCGTCTATGCCAGACAAAAATGATTACGTCATGTATGTACGTAAGAAGGGGCCGAAACCTATATGGCTGGCAGCTCACCAGGAGAGATTGAAGGCCGCAACTAAACGTGCCTCCGAAGAAACTAAACATCTCTCAGGGCCAGCGCGCGTCTTAGAGATGAACCGCCGCGTCAAGGAGTACATGCATGAGTCCAAAACAGCCGCCGCCTGAACAAACCCAGGCCCCAAAGTCCATCATGCAGATGGCGCCCTACGAGGTCGAGGTAAACATGTGTGTGCAGCTTGTTAAAAGGTATATCCTGTGGACTAAGCACGCAGACAGGGGTGACGAGGCTGCCCGGGAGAAACTGCGTATTTGGGGAGACCACTACGACAAGTGCCTGGGGGTGCTACAAAGGGAAGGCATAGTGAAACCGGGGAAAAAGAAATGACCACCTGGCAATCCGTATTACCAGCTTCGGGAAGTATGGCCATCCTGGGTAAACGCAGGATGGGCAAGTCTGCCCTGGCATACTACCTGGCCGAGCTGCGCCACCAGGATAGCCAGGCTAATGCCGCCGTCTACGGGCCTCCGGTAGAGCTGGAGAAGTATCTGCCAGCTTACTTTAAGGTCTTAGTCGACCTCTCCGAAGTCGGCCGTCGCCACGACTCCACTGTAATAATAGATGAAGGCTCGATGCCACTCCATGCCCGCCGCGCCATGGAGCAGGGGCATATCGACTTCGATGAAGCCCTTTCCCTCTGCGCCCAGCGCAACCAGCTTCTAATCCTGTGCACACATCATTCCAAGAAACTTGACCCCATGGTTGTCAGGGACCTCGACTTGCTGGCCTTCAAGCGGCCCTCTAAGCTTCAAAGTGAGATGGAACGTGCCGAACTCCGCCGTCTGTCTAAAGCAGCTCGGTCCTTCTTCCAGGGGATGCCGGAGGCAGAGCAAAAGACGTGGAGCTACGTTTTCTGGGACGATTTTGATTGTGAGGGACGTATAGCAAACGTCCTGCCAAGCTTTTGGAGTCCGACGATAAGCACCGCCATCGGTATGGGCGCGGGTAAAACCCAGTATGGGGACGAGGCCCGCCTGATGTATTCAAAGGTATACTCCGTAGCACTCGATGTCTGGGATAAGGTCCCGGAGCTGAGAGACAAGCTACTCGAGGGCGGTAAACTCATAAAACCCTATAGGCAGGAATCGAATATCCCTAAAGATGTTATTACAGCTCTTGGAACCTGGGCTGAAGAGCTGGCCAAGGATTACCCCGACTTTATGCCAAAGCTGAAACCTATACTTGATCTAGCTGGTGTCTTGACGGTTTCGAAAACTGATGATACGCTAGCAATCGAACACTAGAAGGAGGTTCAAGATGGCAGCTATATCTTTGGCTCAGGCGAACTCGGCGTACATAACCCTTAACCCCCCCTGGGGTAAGAGGCTTTTCAAGCTCGGCCGGCTGGCTAATCCCCCGGGCTATATGCCCAAGGCTCTGGAGAAATACGCCACCGACTCTACCTTCCGGATGGCAAATCTGAGGAAGGCCCAGGCGGTTGTGCAGAAGCACTCTACGGGCAGATCCAAGAGGCGGTAACCCCTAACCAAATACTCGTTACGTAGGGGGCTAACTGTGCACATACCTGCATTCCCTCCCCTCATGGACGAGTGGACCCCCGGTCAGCCATTTAAGGACCCGCCTGTCCCCAGGTGGGTCCTTAATCCATTGCCTCCTGGCATCTCCAGGGAGCAAGCCTCTGAGGTAGTGTCTCTAACACCGTGGGCTAGAAGGCTGGCCGAAGGGCAGGCTCGTAAGGGTGGCCTCAAACCCGGCAGCAAGACGTACGACAACTTTGTCGAACAATACGCCCTGGCGGTAGCTGCCGGCATGGTTCGTGGCATCCAGTAAGGAGAAGGGCAATGTGGAAACCATCAATTCCGCCTATCCGTCAATCCCCCCCACCATCATCCAGTCCGGCCAGTAATATTGTTCCGGATACTAAAGACATCATCGACCAGAGCTATAACCCGAAGGCGAAATTGATTCTGGATGAGCTTATCCGCCTACACCAGAGCAGACGGAGGTGACTAATGCCAGTTAAATCCCTGACCACCGCCGAATTCGCCGCTCAGAAGAGGGCCGGGTGGAAAGCCCTCGATACGAACTACGACCTCAGTTACAAAAGCCACTGGACCATGTGGCACGTCATTCGAGAGTTCTACCAGAACGCCCTGGATGAGCACGATGAGGCCAAAGTCGAGGCCATACCCACAATAACCCGGGCGACAAAGGGACTGGCGATCCGCGACCAGGGCCGGGGGCTGGGCGCCGAGGCCCTGCTACTCCGGGAGACCAAGTCGTCTGCAGGAGACCTGCGCGGCCGGTTCGGTGAGGGGTTGAAGCTGGCCTGCATTGTAGCCCTGCGCGAAGGCTATCCCATAGAGATAAAATCCCCATCTTACCGCATACGCCCTATACTCAGAGACTACGAGATGGTGGGCAAAAGTTTTCAGATTGTTTCCTTTATGTGGAAGGCGGAGGCCGCCACCACAGTTGGCACCGAAATAGTCCTCGTAGGCTATACAGGGCCGGACTACAAGGAGCGGTTTTTCCAGTTCTTAAGCGGGCCTAATGCTTATAAGGCCGCCACCGCAACGTATGGCCGTTTCCTGCGCACCTTTCATATTTTGACTAAACCAACTAACTCACTATATGTAGGCGACATCTATGTCCGTCCTATCAGCCAGACTAACCCAAGTCCCTACAGCTATAGCTTGTGGGATGTGAAACTGAATCCCGACCGTGATGCCGAGGTCAATAGCTCCCAAGTGCAGCGGGGCGTATCCTGGATATGGATTTGGGCTTCGCAACACCTGATCGAAGACCTGCTCAGGCGTATTAAAGATCGTAGCGGCTACGAAGCAAAAGAGATGCTATGGGATTATGTCCAGCTCATGAACGAGACCAAGAATTCCCCTGCGCCGCTGATTATTTGGGCTGCTGCCTGGAAAAAAGTATTCGGCTCTGGCGCCGTAATCCGCACCACGGATGATTGGGCGAAGTACGCGCAGTCGTTTGGTTATCATCCGGTTGACCTGCCTAACGGACTCGCCGGTTACCTTTATAATGTTATTCCCACCGACGAGAAAACCGTAAAAGAGAGAACCGGCGGTAAGAGATTATGGCTTAAACCCCTGCAGGACAGCCAGCTCAGCCAATCAGCCGTTTCCCTTATCAATGAAGCCAGGCAAATAACCAGGGCGATTGAGGTCCAGGCGGATCTACCCGCTAAAGTTCAGGTAATGGCAGCCGTTTTTGATAAAGACCCTCAATCCGGTTCTATTTTTCAAGGCCTGTGGGACGAGCCAACGGTATATCTATCAAAAACTATCCTCTACGATTACAAGGATATGCTTAAAACCCTGCTGCACGAGCTGGGGCACTGGTTCAGTCGCGCTGGAGACTTAACGGCAGAACATGCCAACGGCATAGCCAGCGTCGCCTTACTCGCTCTCGAGGTGGAGAGGGCGCGGTTGGCTGGTGGGGTACGTAAAGAAGAACGTGTAACTGTTTCTGTAGGCGTCGCTCAAAAAGCAGCAGGAATGAATGAGGCTGGTGCAAGACAATTGGGCGCTAACGTTCGGAGGGCAGGAAAAACCCTGGCTCTGACCTCCGAATTCAGGAATGCCACACGCCAGGAAAAGGATTGGATGACAGAGGGTTGGTTAAGGGGCTAGGCTGCTGCCTTGCGCACTGAATCCATTTCCTTTATTATTTAGCCAGTAGGGAGCCCGATAATGGAGAAAAGCCAACACAGCAACGAGGCCCACTATTTTCTTATAATCCTGGCCGGCGTTGCCTCTCTAATATTGCTGAGTGCCATCGCTTATATGAAACAGATGAGCACCATCCCCGTGCTTTTGGCCCCCTTCACGATAGGTCTCGTGTTGGGATACGAGGTCCGCAGGCACCATAAGTAGGAATGCAGAAGCGCCAGTTAAAAGAACAACATTACTTTATCCTGATACTTACAGCCATCATCTCAATCACCGGGCTGGAGGCGCTGGTGCTCTTGAAGGGCATAAATGGTGTAATCTTTGTGGGTGTCGTAGCGGTAATCGGCGGACTGGTAGGCTATGAGGTTCGCCGGCACCACAAGAGGAAGCCTTAAATTGGAAATAAACAGCATACTGGCTAAATACAGCGATTATCTGAGGTTTGGCGCTGAGCAGGAATCGACCAAGGCGCCGCAGACTATAGAGAGATATGGCTACTGCATCGAGCGCTACCTCTTTTTTCTTAACGGCCAGGAGCCAGCCGCAGACAACGCCCTTGCCTTTATGAAGAGCCTTCTCGAAACTGGCAATAAGCCCAAGAGCGTCAATCTTTACTTACGCGCCCTCAAATCATACTTCCGCATGAATGGCCAAGAGTTGAAGGCCCGCGGTCTGAAAGTCGATAAATCCATCCCCCGCTATTTAAAAGAGCAGGAGTGGATGAAACTCCTGGTATCCGTAACTGAGCCATTCCGCAACAAGGAACGGCCGGAGTATGCCCGGGAGTCGGCAAAGAAGAACCTGGCCATCCTTATGCTGTATTGCGGTGGGGCCCTGCGGCTATCTGAGGGTGTAGCGATAAAAATAGCGGATATTGATTGGGGTGGCTCTGTTAAGGTGCTCGGTAAAGGCGGTAAACCAAGAATCGTATCTCTGGAGGCCTCCGTGACCGAGGCCATTAAGCAATACTTACAGACAAGGAATGACGATAATCCGTACCTTTTTCCCGGCCGAAGGCGGGACTCCCACTTATCAACGGAACGGCTTGCGGCAAGAATCAAGGAGATGTCTCTTAAGGCCGGCCTCTCCGGTGTCCATACGCATACGCTTCGCCACACGGCCGCCACGACACTGCTGCTCAGCGGCGCCAGCCTCCTCGAGATCCGCGACTTTCTTGGGCACGAGAACATTGAAACCACCCAAATATACACCCATATGACCAGGGAGGAGTTGGATAAACGCTTACCCAGCCGGATACCGGCAGGCGGAATTGGATTGGTGAGTGCTGGAGAAAGGACGGTATAAGCAATGGTTATTAGAGGAAAGATTATGTTCCCCGCCAACCCCAAAATGGAGGAGATGTGGCAAGCGGCATTCAGGGAAAGGTATACTAAATTCGCGGACGAGATAGGAGATCTCGAGAAGGGCGCCATGCTCCGGGAACAGCGGTATAAAACGCTGGCAGAAAAGATAAAAAGGCATGGCTTGCGCCCTCACGAGAGAAAGATGTTTGAACATTTTACAGAAGTCGCCAGGCAGGAACACGAAGCCCTTACCGCTTTCGGTGAACAGTATCTGGCAGTTGAGTAGTGACAATGCTGGGGAGTCCCGTGCCTAAACAGACTGTCTTACAAGAGTTTTTAGACTGGATGAGTAAGTCTCCTGTAGAGAGGATGCCAGGAAGGCGCGTACAGGAGTTGCTGGAGAGCGGACGCGCTGGCGTCAGACGCCGAGGTGGAGAGTTTGAGCTTTATTTACCCAACCATCCACTGGAAGGTCCCCCTTTACCAAAGCTGGCTAATATAAGATGGCCATGGAATGAACCTGGGGCTCCGACAGAACGAGAAGCCTTATTGTGCCAGATAGACCCGAAAATTAGACCAGTTGTTTCGCTACTACTTGGTAAGGGGTATAAGACTCTCTACTCTTGTGAGGGTGGTCCGGGCCACGACATTAGAGGCCCATATGTTATTGTTGAGGGGGAACATCCTGAAATAGTTCGATTATTGGCAAATCACGGTTATCCTGGGAGCCGTTACGAATATGAGACGTGGGGAAGCGATGATACACGGAGAACTGTAGTCTATATCAGAAATGGGGGTACTTCATGACTAAAGAGACCGACAATGCAGAGAAAGAACGCTTATTTCGCCAAATACCAGCATACTATAGTAAGGAGCACCTCTTAAAAGTATTACTGAACCGGGAGTCTCAGGAAACAGAGGGTATTGCAGACTACGCAATGCTAATCGATGAATACACACGTTTGGTTCCTGATGAAAAGGGTATGGGATTCCGGAACTTCAGAGATGGCTTACTAAAGGCTCAACAGGAGATGACAGACCGAAGGGCAATGCTTTCCCAGATGAGAGAATATATTAAGCACCTCTAATCTCTAGTCAGTTTATCTAAGTTGAGTGTATAATTCTCTCATATGCCATTACGAGCTAATGTATGGAGTCCCGGAGAATTTGTCCTGCACCACCTCGAGGGGGCGGGTATGGACTATATCCAGGCCATGTTCAGGGCTTATAAGTCTTACCTGCGCAACAATGACGTAAGACCGCCCTCGCGACAAACCTTCTCGGTGTTAATCTATCAACTTAAGTCGGTCGGCGCTATTAGATTCGTTAAGGCTGAAGTGCCCGGATGGGGAGAGTTCGAAGAGGGGGATTTAACCTCGAGTTACCGCCCCCAATGCGGGTCCCCTGCCCCACGGCACTATTACCGCATTATTAATGCCCAGAATCCGGGATTCCTGAGACCGGATGCAGAATTCAGGAAATCCAGGGGTTTGCCAGTACCCCAGGCGCTGCCCCGGGTACCCGGCCCCAAACAAAAGGTTAAGCCTGAACCTAAGCCCAAGAAGGTGAAGGCTGCACCAGTAGCTGTGGCCGAGGGCAAAAAGCTGGCAGTGCCACGCAAGCCCAAAGAAGAGATACTGGTCAAGTTCAACCTCGAACTTGAGAACATAACCAGGCTGGCAGCGCAAGCTGAAGAAGGCCGTGTTATCCCCGGTTTCCAACAGGTTCAACTTAAATCCAGCGCCCTGGCCGCCGAAATAGCTCAAGCCTCAAGGACAGCGAAGGGCGGCATGAGGGAAAGCCTCAACAACCTACACCAGCGTATTACTACTATTGTTGGCTATGCCGAGCTGACACGGATACAGTTAGAGGCTGCCGGCAAGGAAAAGCTCCCCAGGTTAATAGAACAAAGGGAACGCAGCTACCAGAACGCCCTTGCCTTACTCAAAGGCGCCCTCGCCGAATAGCCCCCTTCTCAGCCACTTAGAGCGACACAGCATTAGATAACCCCCTTCATATCTGATAGATATATTCTCTATCTAAAGAAAACTTATACCCCCCAAAATACATATTTGGTTTATAAAAATAGAAAGCATTGTTTATTGTTGTTAGCTACATTATATTATATGTGCTAGATTGAATTGTATCTATTTCATATCTGGCAAGTTCTTTAACTGATAGGCTTTAGCTAGGGTGTTTAAACGTTAACAGAAACATGACGCAGAAGCTACGCTATACATGACGGATGTCATATCAATGTATAGTTACCGCAACTTCAGCGGGTAGTAGTAGCAGGCATTAAAATGATAGGCGCACAAAACACCTTAATTCGCCACCGGCAAGGCGGAAGCTACTGGCAGCATAGGTAGGTAACAGGGCAAGGCAAACAATCGCCCTGTTACTTGTCCTAGAATGAATTGCATAGTGTCCTAACTAGGTTAGAGTATCAAATACCTAGTTAGGCAACACATAGCAACCGCAATCAAAAAGTTCAACGATTGCCTGAGAATCTAACTACTCTGAAAGTAAGTATGCCAATACTAAAATCAGGATGTGGCGAAAGTCCGTTAGTAAGTCTCAGAAGCTAACCGGTAAAGGCTATATATTTACCGTGATACCAGATAGCCTATCAGCATAAATAGCGACATAGTAGTTACGGTTTCAATGAATACCTTAAAGCTATAGGTTAGCTAATAGGGAAAGTTGAATCTGTAGCCAATCAAGTAGATTGACTGCCTACAGACCTACGCCGTAGCTATACAGACAAGCGATAGGTGCAATGACACAAGAGTTAGATTCTCTTGTGAGAAGCATTGCACTATATCAAGTAGGTATCTCACATCCGCTAACAGGGATTGCCCTGCTACGCTGTTGGGCTGGCAGGGCAATTCTGTTGCCCTTGAACGGGTAGGATAGGGGACTGTTGTGCCAATCTATAAAAAGAGAGGTGC
>ERZ1292632.2586-Hain-H43-01um-R2-2586-length-14888-cov-16_pt1 | contig 14888 bp, 12 predicted proteins | sample MGYA00564407_ERZ1292632 | MGnify/ENA primary metagenome ERZ1292632 (study PRJEB36523, sample SAMEA6512637) | groundwater metagenome | collected 2019-01-08 | study: AquaDiva: Metagenomics assemblies of 32 groundwater samples | reverse complement strand
TTTCGTTTTCAGCATCGGTAATACTCCATGCAGCATTATCAGTAGGAGCAACAAACGTAGCAGAAAACACCCAAAGCTCTAAAGCTACTGCTGCTGTAGTATTTTTATCCGAAATTATAATACTTTTTATAATAGATGTTCCTCCGGTGTTTCTTGTAACTAATGTAAATGCTTGTGGTGTTGTTGTAGTTCCAATGTAATCACCAGTGGCATAGGCACCTGCAACACTCATGACAGGAGAACTTACTGAAATAACAGAGTTACCTCCTGTTGCTCCTATATGCGTTTCGCCAGCCGCAATAGTGAGTATATCTACATCACCTATATTAGCGGTTCCGGCAGGTAAACCAACATTAGTTGCAAGAGTAATTCTTTGTACCGTTACCCCGTCAACGCCTGTACCTGCGGCTACGCCTGTCTGTCCACTTATAGGATTAATAGAAACCCTGCCCGTTGCATCAACGGCTACTTGTGTCTGCGCTGCTCCGGCTAAACCATGAATCTGTACTGAATCGCTGGCGCTGCTTAGTGCTACGTCAAGTGTTGCAACTCCACCTGCTATATTAACATCTAAAGCATTTGATGTAACACCTAAAGCGGTTCCGGCACTATTTACAAGTTGTGTCTGCTGGCTGCCGTTGCCAAGCCGATTAAAAAGGTCTTGTAGTTTATCTATTATGCTTCGTGTTAAACTCATGATTTTTAGTTTTAAATTGTTTTTAAATTCCGCTTTTTGCAAATTTTAGTACCAACCCAATCCAATCGTAAGCACTTGTTAGGGCGGCATTTACAGTAACCTCACAAATATATTTAGAATCACTGTTGTTGTTAAATATGGGGGTATCTATTGCCACATTAATAAGCCGCGGATTAGCATTTTGTGTCAGTAAAAGTGTTCCTGTTACAGGTATGCTTACAGGCGTAACTGCTCCGACATCGGTGTATGCAACTCTCCATAGCGTGATACTGTGAGCCACAAGGTCTGCTGTATTATTTCTATAAATAACACCGATATTATCCAATCTAAATCCCCTTGATGCTGCCGTCCTCAATGCTTTTGATATATCTATGCCTATAATCGTAGTATCTGCTGCTGCCGTTTTCCTCTGCACATAGTCCCCCGCAGCTATCCGTGTGCGTGTCCATGTGCCTGCGCTGTATGCTAAAACGTGCTGTAAGCCAATAAACTCTTGATAATCGGTTTGATTAGTGTTTAAAACCGCAGGTGTTATAGCCCTTGTCGCATCAGCGCCTGCCGTGAACTCTGCCGCCGTGGCCAATTCCACTAAGCCCTCCTGTGTTTCGGAAGTGTTTAAAGCTCCTAAGTTACTTGCGGTAATCACTCTGTCGGTTGCTGTGAGCAACAAAGTTTCGGCATCCGTAGCCAACTCCGATATACCTGCTGCTGTGGTAGATGCAGTGATAGTATTGGCATTATAAATAGCCCAATTAGCCACTATGTTAGCCGGTACATTTGTCAACGCCTCAATAACATCTCCTATTTGAACAGTAACGGTAGCGCCGGCAGGGCCTACTACACCTGCTGCTGTGATGTTAAACCTGTCTCCAGTAGTAATAGCTTCTGCACCATAAGTAACAGGAAATTCACTCGTTGCCACAGGGCTGTATGCCTCTAAGGTCTTGGCTGTTGTTGTTATGACATAATTCTGTGTAGATACATCCTGTGCAGCCGTAGGATTACCAACACCCGTAATGGGGTTAGTTCCCATAGCAATAGCTCCCGTCATTGTTCCACCTGCCAATGGCAACCTCAAAGCATCTGCGCTATTTACATACAGTCGTGTAGTGGCATGAAGATCGGCCGTAGGCGCACCAGACAAGGTAAGTAAGCCGGTCATGACGTCCCCTGCCTTTAAAACCCTATTGTTCTGTAAAGTGGTTATCTCTACATCAGTTGTGGCTATCTCTGTATCAAGCGCATTTTGTACGCTTAGTAAAACTTGGGCTCTTGTTCCTCTGTACGTAATTCCTCCCTGTTGTACAGGGAGTAAGTCAGTATTTGCTGAACTTGGCAAGATAGGTAAATTTGTTATTTCCGGCATCTGTTGTTTAGTTTAGTTGATTCTAATTTGTATGGGTGCAGCAGCCACAGCCGCCGTCCCCTCGGTTAATATGTTTGTTCCATCGTTTGCTTTAAGATTTTCTAACATCCCAACTATTGTATTAGGATTAAAATAAGTATATCCTGATGGTGCAAAGGTTATATCAGTAAGTGTTTCTATATGATTGAATATACCTTTAGCCCTTGCCAAGGTAAAGCAGTTATCTGCATCAACTCTTGCTGTAACGCCTCCGGTCATGTTTACAACTCCTGTTATAGCCATGTCTCCTGTGGCTATGGATTGTATTAAAAACCCGTTAGGTCTTATACCGCTTCCCGCTGCGGCTGTTATTGTTATCACCGCCCCCGTAGCTGTTGCCGTATATTCAGGGGAGCTTACATCTGCCGTTGCTGCCGTAGCTATTGCCGTGGCAGTGGTAGCCAAACTCGTAGCGAATATTACTGCTGCCGTTGTTATAGGTACGGCATTAACTGTAATCCAAATTGTTCCCGTTGTCCCTGTAAGAGTGAATGAACCCGTCGCCAATACTTCTGATATTGGCGGCTCGTAACATCTTAACACCTCTATATAAGCTGACAATAGTTCTATCTTTCTAATATCCTCTTTACAAGGTATAGTACCATTACTCAACTTTGTTGAAACACCCTCAGAGAACCTTGAAAAACAACACATTGTTTTTCGGGCTCTCACTAAAATATCATTTCTTGTCAGCGCTAAAGCCATCTTATCCGAGTATTACTGTTCTATAAACTCCCCAATTTGTAACATTCATTTTTAAACTACTATCTGCATTGTCTATAAAAATCTTTTGCACATATCCCAAAAGGCGAGCATCATTACAAGGAGTTATAAATACTCCTAAATTATTTAAACTCTGTCTCCACCATACCTGTATGTCAAAGTCATAGGGGCCGGAAGAATCCTGTCCATTCCCCATAGTATAAAAAATATTGTTCAACAATCCTCCTACCACCGCATTAGGCCCGCCCTTAGGAGAAAGTTGTAAGCCACTCAAAAGAGTAACCGTAAAAGGATTGCTTACAGATGTATTTGCTCCATTATGTTGCAGAGGCACCCATATTGAGTTAAATACTATCTTGTTCGTTTGATATATCTCTTGCCCGCCATTTATACCATTAGCCCCCTGCAAACCTGTAATACCCTGTATTCCTGGTTCACCAATACGACCAGGGGGGCCTTGTACGCCACTCTTTGGCAGTTCTATGATATTTTCTGTACAACAACCCATCTAACCGCAAATTATAATCCGGTAGCTTCCGCCACCATTAGCAAAAATGAGACTTATTCCATTTAATGAGTTTATATTGACGGCCGTAACTTTTGGGCTTATTCCTTCCGTGGCACTCACCATTAGGGTGTTAGACGGATTGACAGGGTCAACATCTCTAAACCATATTTGATAAGTGAAATCCATACCGCTTGCCACCTGATTAGCTGTATTAGTATTTGCGTTATATACAGTTCTTAACATCCCCGCCCCTGTCAGTTCTGCCGATGTTACTGCTAATAAAGAAACATTGGTACCACCTGGCGGATAAAGGTCTTTTACGAACTTAGTTACCGTTGTAGGCCCCATAAGACCATTGGTGCCAGGCGATCCTGTCAATCCCTGTAAGCCCTGCGGCCCAGTAGCCCCTGGCGGCCCTGTTGGGCCCGAAGGCCCTGTCGGGAAATCTAAAGTTCCTTCATTGCACCTGCAAGGGCTTGAGTTATGTCCGCATGTTGAACAACCCATAATGATTTAGTTTTTAATGACTTACTGACAGTTAGAACAGTTTTCGGCTTTACAAAGTATAGCCAACGTAGCGTTAATATTTATAGCACGGGTCTCCTGCCCCGATTGAACCGAATTCTTTAATGCCTGGAGCATAGTATAAGCAAACAAAGCCCTATCAACACTCTCACTGTTACATGAGCAATTCGCTTCCGGTATAGCGGCAATCATATTATAAACACAGCATTTATTACCACAATAGTTTAAAAATTCTCTTGTAACTTCATTGGTAAAAGCCGTTCCTCCGCCATTTCCTGTTATTACATATCTTATAGTGTAAACTCCATCAGGGAAACTCGTTGAAGTAGTATATCTTAAATCTGAGCTTACCGCAGCAAATGAAGTACCTGCCGTATTTGGTAAGGTAGGAAATACGTTAATGACGTTATGTTTTATGGTAACTACGTCTGATCCAGTAGAGGTAAGGTTTATCCTCGTTCCTGCCGTAGCATTTAAAGCTGAACTGGCCAAAGCTATTGTATTCGCACCTACGTTAATAATGTAATATACAGTATTAATACTTAATCCTCCAGGCAAAGTAGGGGAAGTATTTGCTGATGTCAGAATAACCCGGTCTCTTACTGCAAGCCCATGAGCCGTAACAGTAATCGCATCGGTAGTAATATCAACAACTCCTGCTGTTGTAGCGTTAAAGGTATTAAAACTATAAGTTACGCCTGCTACCTCATATTCTATAAAAGCCCCTGAGACATCATTGATACCTACATCATCCCAAACGCCTTGTCGTACAATAGTAAATGTAAAGTTCGTAGCCGGTGTACCGACACCATCTACAGCATCAGTAGTAGCACCATCTTCTACATTTGTTATAGTAACCAGATCACTCAATGCCGTTGCAGTGAATCCTCCGGTAGTAAAAGTAAAAGCGTTTATGGCTGCTGCAAGATTAGTTGCTACCGTTGCTGCTGTGTCGCCTGTGGCTATATTTACCTCAATACCCGTTCTGCCTACGTTGGCCGCTGAAGGATCGGCGCTACCATTATTTAGATCAAACCAGATATAGTAATTAGTCTGTGTATCTGAAATCCTAAAGTAATCGCCTCCCGTTACCTGACTTGCACCTACACCTTGCGCTACTGTCTGTACCCTTGTTATCTCTGGTAGATTAGTGGTACGATAACCAGTAGGATTAGTTGTAATATTATATGTTCCCGTGGAATCGGAAAATCCAACGGATTTGCAATCCTCTGATATACAAACTGAAACATCAATCGCTAAAGGCACGTTACTTAATTTATATTAAAACAAAAGCGGGAATCGGGATCGTTTTTCTCCCAATTCCCGCTCAAAACTGCTCAAAAATCTTTTCTGTTCTCTTAGGCAGATGTTGCAGAGAACACGTACTCAATAAACAAATTCAGTTCCCCGGCTGTCAGCACATCTACCGTTACCACTGCTGCCGGTTGACTATCAGCAGTTACAAGTAATGAACCTGCTGCAATATCTGCTGCATTTACAATTCGGGTTCTGGTATTAGGGCCTGCTTCGGCTAAAGTTGTTGTTCCTGCTCCCGCCAGCGTTCCTCTTATTCCTGCATCCCATATATCACCTGCCGTAACTATTGATAATCCCGCAACTAAATCACCGGCAGATGTTATTTGTAATGCTATAGTGGCTGCATCGGCTGTTGCGGATGTAAAAGTAGTAATTACATCATAGTAAGCATTAGTTACCAAAGCATTAATGGGAATATAAGTAGGCAATAGGATAATACCGAAAGAATTTGGTCTCAATGTCTGTGTGCCAGTACCCACAGAAGTAATATCTATCGCAGTTCCCGCAAAAGCATTTGCCCTGCTGGTGGCAAATCCAATCTGCGAACCATTGGGAACAATAGCGTAATATGCTGTATCAATGGCTAATCCCGCAGGCAATGTAGCACCTGCTGAGAAAGCTATCGGCTGCCCTACGCTTAAACCATGATTTGAAATTCTTACCCTATTGTTTACTACATCAACATCAGCAGCTGCAAAAGTTACTGCGGCGGGTACTCTGAAATTTGCTTTTACGATTTGTTTCATATGTTTTTTTATTTGTTACTGTTTAAACACTTATTGATGCAAAACCCTTGGGCAAAGAAAGCATCCAGGGATTAAGCTGAGCTAAAATATTTACTGTTTGTGCTGCTCCATCGGGAATTGCTATAATAAGCTGATTCTTTGATGGCTTAGTACCTGAAATGATGTGCACATCAGAGGCATCAGCCCACTCTACCGTAATCATGTCGTATGTTTCTCCGCTTGTTGCATCGGCTCTTAAAGTAGGAGAACTGGCGCCCACTCTGTCTATGATACCGTCAAACCCCTGAGCAAAGTATTCAAGTTCTGCAATTTGTTCAAAAGTACCATTACCTAAAGCTGATTCTTGTTGTTGGTTAATGACGGTTGCACCCCAATTTTGTAAAGAAAGGTCAAAACTTACCTGATTGTATTTTAACTTTCCTACGGTAAAGGTCAATGTTTTACCTGTCAGACGAATACCGAAGTCAGCAGCCGTAGCTAATGCAGCTGTTATCTGTCCGCCTGCTATTGCAGTACCGGAAGCAGCTTGATATCTTTCGTCCAAAGTAATTGATGTTCCACTGAATGCTGTTACACGATAAACCGGGTCAGAAACGGCTGTTCCACCAATTCTTAAATATGAACCTACTGCAATCGCAGGATCGTTTGCAGTAATAGTTACTGCTCTTGAATTGTTTGTAACAGTAAGCGTTGCTGCCAATGCCAAAGCCACACTTGCATCATTGCAAAGTCGCTCTGCCAGCACATCGGAACTTGTATCATTTCCAATCAAAACTGCAAAGTTACGTGCTACCTCCTCTTGTGTAGCAGAAGCGTCAGAGGTATAGTAATACGATTTAAAGTTACCTTGCTGAGAAAAAACGGTTTTCTCATGCTTGTAGCCCAATCGTATGATATAGTCATTGCTGCTTGTGTTTGTGATGGAACTGGCTGCACCATCATATCCTATATAGTAGCGCTGTACCTGGGGGGCTTGGTAGCTTCTACCGCCATATTGAAGTACACCGCCTCCGTAAATCCTCAATGATCTTATGAGTTCGGATGTTCCGGCAGTTGCTCCGCTTCTCTGTACGACAGTGATATATTTACTATCTGCGAAAGTTGACCCTGCGGCTAAGACACCATCATTCTCATTGAGAACAACTATCTCGCCATCAGCAAGATAAGATGCTGATTGATGGTCGTTTACTACAACACCTGCGGTTCGGGCAATATCATTGCCTATTAAAAGATTAAGGGAATTATCGGCTCTAAACATGATTTTAAGTTTTATTAATTGTTAAAAAATTTTTTAATTTCTCTGAAAATTGACTTTCAAAAGCCAATATTTTGGCTGCTTGCTGTCTATTCTTCACAGATGCAGTCAAGGCGATTTCGCAGATAACATTAAAGTTTGATAAGTCAACTTCTGTAATAGCTAACTTGTCAACTTCGTTTGCTTCTGCTACACAAGGGGTATTAGTTAAGGATACCGTAGTTCCTGGTTCAAGAGGTGCAGTTGTATCAATATTCCCACCTTGCCCATTTCCGTTGTCTCTGTTTTTTGTCATTACATCCATCTTTTTATATTTTTTGTAAAACTAATTTTTATATTTTTTTATTCAAAATAATATTTTACGTTATGCTAAAATTGGCGGAGTTCCGGGTACGGCTGGATTGTAGAGAGCCAGTACTGCCCACGAAGTTCCGTTAAATATTAGTAATGCTGATTCTGCAACTGTTGCAAAGGTAATCGTAGTGCCTCCGACAAGATTGGTTGGTGTAAGAACTCCCGAACCACCGTCTGAAACATGAGTTATAAGTTTTAATTGACCATTAACAACCCCGTCTGCCAAAGATAAAGCATTTGCAGCGCCGGTTGAAGTAAAGGCAGTATAATAGGTTGTTACGTTTACTGCCCCCGCACCACTTAATGCTTGTTGAGCTACAACCGGGACAAAAGGTACAAACAAAGAACTTGGCCCCGCAATGGCACTGCCTGTAAGAACATTGAAGCGGTTAGCTGTAAAAGTAAAGTCATCGGCTGATCCAATCTCAATATCAATTTGATTTGCTGTAGGGGCAGAAATACTGACATCTCCGGCTGCATCCAAAACTATAGCATCAGCTATACCATCAAAGTCAGCTACACCATTGTTGAAGACAACGCCTTCCACATTAAATCCGCCTGCTGAAGTTGTTACTTGACTTACGCCCATTATCTTAAATTTTAACCATTAACCGCTCTGGATGTTTCCAACCACGAGGTTCCATTATGAACAAACGATATGGTTGTTCCTGCGACAGCTCCCAAAGCTGCACTTAATTGCATAGTACCTGCTCCTGCACCTGCTATTGCTGTATCTGTAAATGTTAAAGTATCTGCCCCTGTTACTATAAGGGTTAATCTCATTCCAGTAGTTCCTCCTGTTATAGTAGTTAATGTTTCTGCACCTGTAGCACTTATAGATACTACATTTCTTGTTACTGCAAAAGTTGTTGCAGCATCAAGAGCAACAGTTTGAACAGTATTACCTATTCTTCCTGAATTAGTAAAATCTGCTGCTGACATAACTAAAGGAACTGCTGCAGTTAAAATAGGAGTACTTACCGAAGTGCTTCCTGTTATGGTTGTACCAGTAATAGCGGCAGCAGAATTGATAGCTACAGCAGGAACTATTTCAGATGCACTACCATCTAAAGTCAACATAGTCGTAAGAACATTATTGACTAATGCAGATAAAATTAAATCTCCATCTTGTGTTGCTCCAGTTGCAACAGTAGTAGCTGACCACGATATTCTTGCCTGTTCATCTTGAGTACCGGCACTATCAGAAAGTGAAAGAGTAATATAACCTGTATCTCCGTCTGCCATAGTAGCCCTGTCCCCTTGAAATAATGCTACTTGAGAACTTGCTGCATCAGCGGTTTGCGTAACTGATAATACGTTATCAGCGTTTCTTATAAGACGTGTCGCTCCTTGACTTACAAGTATATCTCCGGTTGTCAAAGTCAAAGCAGCTGTTCCGGCAGCACTTCCTGTTATTACCGTTGCTCCATCATCAGATATGGTAAAGTCAGAAGCTGCTCCATCATTACATCTTAAATAAAATCCAGTATCAAGTAATGTTGCTGTAGTAGCATTAATAAGTAATCCTGTACCGGAAGTCAACCCTGTACCATCAATAACTGCAATGTTTCCCGAAGTAGCAGCAGCTGCTGATACTCTAAATACACCCACTGAACCAGTATAAATTCCTGTAGATATAGCATCTAAAGCCGTTCCTGTAGTTAAAATAGAGTCGAACCTTGCTACAGTGCCTGCCAATTGTGCAGTAGAAGAAACATCTAAAACAGTTCCCGCTGCAGCTCCACCAGTATCAATTCCTGTAGATTCTAATCTGAAAAGAGAACCACCATCTGCTATTACAGAAGAAGTATGTTGTATATTTACACCTTCTCCGGTAGTAAGACCATCAAAACTCATATTTACTCCAATGCCTAAAGCATTAGAATCATCTACAAGTTGTAATAAATGTCCTATAGTAGTAGAAGTAGCAGCACCTGTAGAAGTTATCCTAAGAGCAGATCCTAATGTAGATGCTCCTGTAACAACATCCAACACCCCTCCTAAAGCTGTAGCATTAACACCTCCTCCAGTTAAAAGGGCTACAAAACCATCTGTCAACGCTGTTCCAGATACTCTTAATAACCCAGTACTGGTAGTAGCGCTATTGCCAACTATGCTTACAACATCTCCTGTGGTGGTAATAACTCCTGTTGAACTAAATTCCGCAACTGTCCCGGTAGTAATACCATTTGATGCTACCAGCATAGAGTTGCCAACTGCTTGTACGGTAGAAGATAGATTTAAAAGCGCACCTGTGGTTGCAGCCGTATCAATTCCTGTAGAAGTAAGACTTAAAAGACTTCCTCCATCTGAAATAACAGATGTAGTATGAGATATAAGTTGTCCTATACCACTTGTAAGTCCGTTGGCACTCAATCTTATAACTCCTGCTGCGGTAGTAGCTCCATTTGCGACTACTTCCAACATCGCTCCTGTAGTAACAAGAACCCCGGAAGAACTTAAAAGTAAATTGGTGCCAGTCGTTTGTCCGTTAGTTATAATAGATACGGCATCTCCAGAGGTAAGTCCCGATTGAACGATACTTGTATAAGCATTAGCACCTACACCGGTAAAAACCCCTGAACCTGTAAATTGGTTTACGTTAAGAGTGGTTGCTGTTTCGTTTGTTATACGAAATGAATTAGCGTTAGCAGCGTTTATAACACGCAGAAAGCCGGCAGAAATATTAATATCCCCAACTGGGAAAGTTGACGTTACATCACCCGCAGCAGTTGAATCTATATTAAGCAACAGTGTCATCGTTCCATTTACAAGACCAGAAAATTCAAATGATGAATCTACTGAACCCGCAACAACACTATTAACTACGCAATCTAACCGACCAGCTTCTACTGATGTTCCGGCATCATCATCAAAATACCACCTTATCCTTGAAGCATCAACAGCAGCAGGAGTGGCGCTATTAGAAATGAGATCAAGAATATTGATAGTCGCTCCGCCATCATCACTGCTAATGACTAAACCAGTAGCACCAGAAGCGGCAACTAAAGTGCCTACTTCTAATGTGGTTATGGCCATATCATTGAGGTCGCTAATAAGTAGATTGTTATTAAGATCAACGCCTCGGCGTGTGTCCGCTATTTTTCTTTTTGTACTTGCTCTTGTTCTTGTTGCCATATCCCTATTCTATTTCAAGTTCTTTAATTCTGTTTGTCTGATAACGATTTGATTCAATATTTTGTAAAGCATGGGTAACGCCTTTATTTACTATTTCTCTGTGCGTATGTGTGGCTAACTCAGAAGTCTGGTCTATTCCATAACCAAAACTTGAAGGATCATAAGCTGTTCCAAATTGTATCTTTCTTGGCTGTTTTATGTACCTCAAATGGTATCCGGTAATAGTTACAGTGCCATCGGTGATAAGTTCAAACATATCACCTTCATAGTCCAATCTTAAAAGTTCATCCTCAAAAGGTTTATTAAAAGGATCACTTATAATAACCCCATATCTGTCGTGTGTAACTGGTACAACAGGAATCCTTTTGGTTTGTGTTACACCATTACAGTCTTTATAAGTAACATCTGCTTCTTCTTGTATGGAATGACGATAATCCGAAGGAAGACTTACAAAGGTTCCATTAGGTTTGTTATTTACAGTGGTAATAAAGACGTTTGACGTAAAGTTTTTAATTATATCACGAAGATCATCCCTTCTTTTTTGATCTTCTTCTAATCCGGTTTTTTTTGGGTTATTGCCATAAGCCCTTTGCTCAATAAACTCCTCCTGTGCATTGTTAAGTATGGAATCTATCTCCTCTGCCAGAAAATTAGGCGAAGCAAGACTATCTACCTTATCCAGCCCGATTTTAAACTCCTGGTGAAAATCCTGTATTGTCATGGGTTTGGCAATTACGCTTCAAGACGTGATTTCAATGTTAAATAAACCTCTCCATTATTCTTGTTATTTAGAAAATCAATAGTTTCGTTCAGGTCATATCCTATTACATCCCCACTAAAGTGTGAATATTTTGTACCTTCTCGTTTCACTAAGCCTTTTTCTATACATTGAAAGATAAATGCTTTCATTTTAAAAGCAGAATCATTTGTTATTTCAAGAAACCTTTCAGGATGTTCTTCTACTATTTTTCCCACCTCAGCTTCCATAAAAGATAAACTTGTGCTTGCACCTGTTTTGGTGCGTACCCCGAATGTGGGGCCATACACCCTCAAGAAATTCTGGAGAATTTCGGCATTCATCTCTCCAAATTTTCTGTAAGCTTTTGATTTAATCTGTATAGTTTTATTTGTCGCCTCAACTTCCTGTTCTTCGGAAGTGAGTACATATCGTGCAAAGGGAGTATGAAGTTTATCTGATTCTGAGTTGGCTACTTCCTGATGAGCCATTAACACTCTCCATTCCAACTCATGCCAAGGATTCTCCGCTACTTCAAGTGTTTTTCCTCCTTGTGGTATCGGTATTCTGAATTTACCCCAGAAGTCTTTGTTATATGGGGATAATGTGCCTAAAGGCATTTTATCGCTCTTGCCGGGTAAATTGAGTTTTTTCTCAAGTTCTGCCTGTATTTCAGGTGTAAGCCCCGTAATCAATACGTTTGAGCCACGTTTGTTTTGAACGGTAAGGTACTCAACAGTTCCGCCATATCTGAACTCCCCATCATGCCCGTCAGGTAACCATCCATTTTTCCTGAATTGCTTTACAAAAACCCTTGTAGGGATTGTTGTGCTTTCTGTTTCACTTTTCTCTAATGTGGCTGTAGCCATAACTAATGTTTTTAGGACGTTGTTGAATAAATTAATTCAGCGCAAGACAAAGGATTTTCTACTATTAATCCCATTTTTGCCTGAGCATGTATTTCATAACCGGCAACAGCAGAAGCTGCACCGGTCTTAAACGATACGTTAGGGCCCAAAGGAGAAACTGATCCTGCTATATGCCATAAATTCTCTTTTTCGCCTTTCGGAAAAACCCTTCTGATGTTCTTTTTGCCTTTCGTAGTACCAAAGTTCAATATGGTATATCTGTAGCTTTCGGTATATCCGCCATCTGGATGCGGAATCCTATTTGTTACAATGTTATCATATTCTGGTACGTGGAGCAAAGTAAAGACAGTGCCCTGCGGCCCCATAAACTGTCTGTACTGACCAACAAAACTCAGATTCTGTCCTGACCCTTGAACTCTTTTGGAATCCAGAGGTTGAAAACGAGCTACTTGATCTTGCAAAGCCCTATGAAACTGCACCATTCCTCTTTCTCCGGTAAGAGCCACAAAATGCCTTTGATCTTCTGGCAAAATATGAATTGATAGATTCAATAGTATATCCTCAAGCCAATCTATTGAAAAAGAGGTATAGGAAAATTTGTATGAAGGAGAAATCTGTTCATGCAAACCGGCTCCCTCAATTATCGGAAAGCCGGAATCATCCTTCATCTTATAAGTTCCTTGTGAAGTCTTATTTGAGGTAGAATAAAGCAGTGCTCTGTTCTTTTCTCTGAACCATTGTGCCAGAAAAGCCCATTCTGCAAACTGCGTCCATATTTTTGTTGTTTTGTTTGATTTGGGGTCAAGCATTTCCATAACGATAGGACGATTTGCCATATTAGCAGGTATTATGTCCTGTTTTCTTATCGTGTTAAATGAATTTCTCAACAGGAAGGGAGACGCATAGTTTGTATCACCTCCTCCTTTGGATAAAGTTTTACTCACCGGCGAATATTCCTTATTAAAGGCGCTGGATGAAGTAAGCAAAGTAGGGGGCATAAATAAAGTAGGATCACCTGTCATAAGTTCAACGGTATAATCCCAATTCACGCCATTGGCAACAGGTTCTGCCATTACCCTTACCATATAAGCCTTGTTGTCAGAGGCAAGTTTATCCCTGTAAGCAAACCATTTTTCAGAAAATGTAATTGTAAATCTTGAATTGTTTACGCCAGGTCTGTTAAGGTCTGAAGATGTATATGATATAACCCTAAGCGACTTTTCGTCATCGCCTTTAAGATACCATTCAAAATCAGCATCGCTGGGAAATTCTTCCTCTGCCCCCATAAAACTTAAAAAAGCATCCATCCCCATATAATCATGGACACCAAAAACCCTTGACATAGTAGATGATGCGAGATAGGGTTTCTCCTGAAATATCGTTCCAAGATGATTTTCGGTAGTCAATCCCGACCAACTTTTTGCCTGATAGACCTGTAATGCATTTATTGTTTGTGCCATAAAGTTTTATTTTTAAAATATTTGATTTTTTAATGCGTTTTTAATTATCGTGAAATCAACTCCCTTGAAGGGTTCAACCGGGTCTTTAATATCAATGGTGTTTTTAATATTGGCGGTTGCTTTTGTTAGAGCTGCCTTTGTAAGCCAAGAAAGATCACCTTTATGAACAAGAGCGAGATAAGTCGTGATGAAATCAAAATTGGGATTATTCTCCCTGAACTTCATAATATCATTTTTCCTATCTTTGTCAAATCTTGTGATACCGTTGAACACTATTTTTTTCTCAGCATCAGTAAATTTTACTCCGGCAAATATTTCATTCATCCCTTTTAGGGTAGTCCTTATATTGTTTATTTTCCCTTCATATTCTTGTTCTCTCTTATCCGCATCTTCTCTACTTTGGGTTACAAGCTCCTTTTTTTCCTGTTCCTCACGTTGTATAAGTTTAGTGAGATAGCGCTTGGACTTAGAAAACAAAGTATCAGAGGTCTCGTTTTCTTCTATTTCCTCTTTAATCTCAGTATTATTCCATTCGTTCTTAATAAGATAGTCTTTAATAAGGGACTTTTGCAGGGCTACATCGCTCTCCAGTGTAGCGGCATCAATAGATGTATAAGTTTCTATGGCGGCTTCTTTTCTTAAAAGAGAATTAAGAGGGATACCTTCTTTGTGTGATTCTACGAAATACTTAGCTGTTTCGGGAAGATTATCTATCCAATTTTGAACCTTTAAGTCCACTTGATCGTTGATAAGTTTTCCTATGCCTTCCCCCGATTCTGTGAAATCATCAGGAATAGTATCTATTACAGCTTGTTCCTTCAATACATTGGCAAATATTCGGTAGGGATTGTTTTCTTTTTCTGCAAGAAGTTTTTCATCAGAAAGTTTTTTTTCTTCTGCTACCTTATTTTCTTCGGCAAGTTTTTCGTCTGATATGATTTTGGCTTGTTCATCAGCCAATGTTTTTTCTTCTGTAAGTCTTTCTTCTTTCTCTTTATCGGTTTCCACTATATCTCCAGGAGTTGTTGTGGAATCGGTGAAGTCTATAGTATCTTCAAGTGGAATAGTGTGTGTGGAAGTATCTAAAATATCTGATGGGGACTTCTTTTGCATTAACGCACTCAGATCAATTCCGAGCCCGTCATCAAGCAAAAT